>CAEZYQ010000023.1_pt1 | contig 57357 bp, 61 predicted proteins | sample 7265561 | NCBI WGS metagenome assembly CAEZYQ01 (sample SAMEA6813939, study PRJEB35770) | uncultured Nocardioides sp. | biome: Freshwater; feature: Freshwater reservoir; material: water | place: Czech Republic | collected 2017-04-14 | depth 30m m | reverse complement strand
CTGAGCCGCGGCCGCGGCGGCGAGCACTCGGAGCAGCGCCGAGCCACGTTCGGACCAGTGCCGAGTCACCGACGAACGGGCGCCGAGCGAGCGTCAGCGCAGGAGCAGCACCAAGACGATGACGGCGATGATCAGGGCCACGATGGCGATGGTGCGAGTGTTCACGAGACTCCTCCTCCTGTCGGGCGCAGGTGCGCCCGATCTCGGCACGGTGTTCCCCGTCCGGCTCGGTCCACCTCACCCTCTCGGGTCTCGTGGCTCGCTGCGCTCGCACCTCGACCAGCGGGAGGGGGCGCTCGCACCTCGACCGGCGGCGCGGACGACCGGCGGCGCGGACGACCGGCGACCGGGGCGGATCGCTCGGGGGCTAGCCTCGCGGGAGCCTGACCACGCCCACCCTCCGGAGGTCCCATGCACGGCGAGGTGCTCCGCACCCAGCAGCTCACCCCCGCCCTGGTGCGGCTGGTGCTCGGCGGCCCCGGCCTGGACGACTTCCGGGCGGCAGACGGCACGGATGCCTACGTCAACGTCGCGATCCCGCCGGCGGGGGCGGCGTACGGCCCGGTGTTCGACCCCGACGAGGTCAAGGAGACCCGGCCGCGCGAGGAGTGGCCCGCGCGGCGGCGCTACACCGTGCGTCGGTGGGACGAGGCCGCGCGCGAGCTGACCCTCGACGTCGTGGTGCACGGCGACCAGGGCGCGGCCGGCCCGTGGGCCCGGGCCGCTCGGCCCGGGGACGTGCTCGTGATGACCGGCCCCAGCTCCGGGTACCGCCCCGACCCCGCGGCCGACTGGCACCTGCTGCTGGGCGACGAGTCGGCGCTCCCCGCGATCGCCGCGTCCCTCGAGGCGCTGCCAGCGGGCGGTCGTGCGGTCGTGCGGCTGGTCTGCGACGGGCCGGAGCACGAGGTGCCGCTGGAGTCCGCGGCCCAGGTCGATCTGCGGTGGCTGCACCGCTCCGCCGAGGAGCCGACCCCGCTGCCCGACGCGGTCGAGGCCCTCGACTTCCCCGCCGGTCGGGTCCACGCCTTCGTGCACGGGGAAGCCGACGAGATCCGGGCGATCCGCCGCCACCTGCTCACCGAGCGCGGCCTGGCCCGCGCGGACATGTCCTGCTCGCCGTACTGGCGCCGCACCATGACCGACGAGGCCTGGCGCGCGGTGAAGAAGGAGTTCGTGGCCGCCATGGACGCCGACGCCTGACCGTCCCGCACCGCCGAGCCGTCAGTTCCGAACCCTCGACCCGTCACTCCTGAACCCTCGAGCCGTCGCGTCCGTACGCCGGAGGGAGGCCTCGGACCCGGTCGTATCGTGGTCCCGCAGCGACCCTGCACCCACCACCACCGATCCACCCCGCCGACCGACCCGCTGGAGCCACCCATGCCTGCCCGCCGCGTCCTCGACACCGAGGAGCACGCCGACCTGCTCCGCCTCACCCGCGAGCTCATGACCGTCGAGCTCGGCCCCCTCGTGGCCGCCGCCGAGCGCGACGAGGTCTTCCCGCGCGACGCGTTCCGCACGCTCGGCAAGGCCGGGCTGCTCGGCCTGCCCTACGACGAGGAGCTCGGCGGCGGGGGCGTCCCCTACGAGGTCTACCTCCAGGTGCTCGAGGAGATCGGCAGCGTGTGGGCCTCGGTCGGCGTCGGTACGTCGGTGCACGCGCTGTCCTGCTTCGCCCTGGTGACCCGCGGTACGCCGGAGCAGCAGGCCCGGTGGCTGCCGGAGTTCCTCGCCGGCGACCTGCTCGGGGCGTACTGCCTCTCCGAGCCGCACGCCGGCTCCGACCCCGCCGCGATGCGCACGCGGGCGGTGCTGGCGGGTGATGAGTGGGTGCTCACGGGCGCGAAGGCCTGGACCACCCACGGCGGGCACGCGGACTTCTACACCGTCATGGCGCGCACCGGCGAGGCCAAGGGCGACATCTCCTGCTTCCTGGTCCCGGCCGACACCCCCGGCCTGTCCGCCGACGCCCCCGAGAAGAAGATGGGCCTCACCGGCTCGGCCACCGCCACCATGCGCCTCGACGGCGCCCGCGTGCCGGCCGACCACCTCGTCGGCGAGCGCGGCGAGGGCCTCAAGATCGCCCTGGCCGGCCTGGACGCGGGCCGCCTCGGTATCGCCGCCGTCGCGACCGGCCTGGCGCAGGGCGCCCTCGACCACGCCCTCGCCTACGCCCGGGAGCGCGAGGCCTTCGGGCAGCGGATCCTCGACCACCAGGGCCTCGGGTTCCTGCTCGCCGACATGGAGGCCGCGATCCAGACCGCCCGCGCCGCCACGCTCCACGCCGCCCGTCTCAAGGACGCCGGGCTGCCTTACGGTCGCGAGGCCGCGATCGCCAAGCTCGTCGCCACCGACCACGCGATGAAGGTGACCACCGACGCGGTGCAGGTGCTCGGCGGCTACGGCTACACGCGCGACTTCCCGGTCGAGCGCTACATGCGCGAGGCCAAGGTCATGCAGATCTTCGAGGGCACCAACCAGATCCAGCGCATGGTCATCGCGCGGGCGCTCGACCGCACCCCGGACAACTCGATCACGCACCTGGGCTGAAGCCCGGGTCCCGGTGGACCTGTCGAGGTGCGGGTCGAGGTGCGGGTCGAGGCCTGGTGACGCGCCACAGCGCGTCCTGGGGCCTCGACCCACACCTCGACACCGGCCACAGCTCACACCTCGACCCCAGGCCTCGGGCCGGACCCGCGCGGCAGGCGCCGGCAGCTCCTGGCCGCCGCGTCAGTTCGTGCTGAAGTGCTGGTAGTCGGCGAAGCTCGCGCCCCACTCCCAGCCGCGGGAGGTGAAGGCCCGCACGACGACGTCACCGGCCACGATCACCCCGGGGTCGGCGTCGGCGCCGGCTGAGCGGTCCACGTCGGCGTACGCACGGCCCGCGGGTGGGAGGATCCCGCTCGGCAGGACGTAGGGGTTGCGCACCGGGTTGATGTCGATCGCCTTGCCGTAGGCATGGTCGGAGAAGGTCGACCCCCCGGTGACCGCCCGGCAGTTGTAGGCGGAGGTGTTGTCGGCGGCCATCGAGCGGTCGTCGTCGCCGCCGTAGGCGTCGACCAGCAACATCTGCCGGATCGGGAACCGTGCCTCGTGCAGGTCGCGGAAGATGCCGACGACGTCCTGCGCGACCTCGCGGGCCACGACCATCCGGCCGACCCGGTCGACCCCGTCGTACCCGACGTAGGACAGGCGCAGCAGCCGCAGGTCGTCCCAGCCGAGCGGGCACTCGGCGGGGCGGTGGCTGACGCCGAGCATCCGCTGGCGCACGGCGGGTCCCAGGGGGCGCACGGTGCCGACGAACTCCGCGGGTACGTCGGGAGCGGCCGCCTCGCCGGAGGAGCCGGCGCCGTCGGACGGGCCGTCCGGCGCGCGCTCGGGCCGCTCGAGCGCGGCCAGGCCGGCCGCCGGGCCCAGCGCCCGCCAGGCGGCGACCGCGGCAGGACGCTCGGAGCGCTCCAGCGGCTGCGGGACACCCCCCTCCAGCGGGATCCGTCCAAGGACCCACTGGTCGCGCACGACCTCGCCGTCGCGCACGGTCAGGCGCAGGACGCCGGTCTCGGACTGGCGGCCGTGGTACCAGGCGAAGTTGCCCAGCCCGTAGCCGACGTAGGTGTCGCCGAGCATCCCCGCGCCCTGCAGGACGTGGGAGTGAGCGCCGACGACCACGTCGGCGCCGGCCTCGGCGAGGCTCTCGGCGAGGGCCCGCTGGTCGGCGGTGGGCGCGACCTGGAGCTCCTCGCCCCAGTGCAGGTAGACGACCACGACGTCGTCGCGCGCGGCCGCGTCGCGCACGGCCGCGAGCAGAGCGGGGGCGTCGGGTCGGCGGGCCGCGGCTATGCCCACGCCGGTCCCGGGACCGATCGCCCAGGTCCGCTCGGCGCTCTCGCGGGGCGAGGCGTCGGCGGCGAGGACGGCGATGTCGGTGCCGCGCACGCTGGTGCGGTACGGCGCGTACGCCTCCTCCGGCGTCCGGCCGACCCCCACCACCCCGACCGGGGAGCCCTCCGCGGCAGCGAGCGCCGCGCGCAGCCCGGCGCGGCCGTAGTCGGCACCGTGGTTGTTGGCCAGGCTGACCGCGTCGACGCCGGACCGCTCCATCAGCCCCAGCACCGACGGCGAGGCCGAGAACCAGTAGCGGTTGCCCGGGTCCTCCAGCTCCTTGGCGGCCATCGGCAGCGACCCGTCGCTGATCGCGCTCTCGAGGTTGACCACCGCGACGTCGGCGGTCGAGAGCGCGCGCGACATCGGGCCGAGCGTCGAGCCGGACTGGTCGTCGAGCTCGGCGAGGACGCCCTCGAGGTGGACGTCGCCGGCCAGGGCGATCGTCACCGCACCCCTGGGCCCTTCGTCCGCGCCCCCGGCCCGCACAGTGCCACCGTCGCCGCCACCGGCCCGCTCGCCGGGGGTGTCCTTCATGTCCTCGGCACCCGCCGGCCCACTGCTGCGCTGCTCCACGAGCAGCACCGCACCCAGGGTCAGCACGGTGCCGAGGGCCACGAGCGCTCGTCGGACGGTGCGCGGCGAGCGCTGGTCGGCGGTCTGGTCCGTGGCCATGTGGATCCGTCTCCCGAGTCGATGACGGGTAGTTGAAGGATCACCAGTCTTGCGGGGCGATCAAGCTCGCCGGGGTGAGGTCATGCGATCTCGTCCCGGCCGGGGGATGGGTGTCGACGCCCTGCTCCGAGGGCCGGAGCGGGGCCGGCACGGGCCCGCGCGTCCCCCCACGGACGCGCGGACCCGCGGTCTCGGTGCAGGCCCTCAGCGCACGCTCTTGGCCGACACCTTGACGACGTCGTAGGTCGTCTCGGGGGTCGGCGGCGTGCTGAAGCGGGCGTTGGGCAGGTAGAGCCGCTGGCCCTTGCGGGCGACGGTCGTGGGCACGTCGAAGTCGCTGTCGGTGATGGCGCCGATGCGCTCACCGGCCAGCCCGTCGGGCTTCATCCGCAGGACGGTGACGACGTTGTCGCGGTTCCGGACGACGTACAGCGTGCGGCCCTGCAGGAGCATGCCGTCGCCGTTGGTGAGCGAGGTGCCGCCCAGGTCGACCTCGGTCGCGACGCCCGTGGTCGGGTCGACGCGGTAGAGCAGGCCGCTGGTGGAGTTGACGACCAGCAGGCCGCGGCCGTCGGGGGTGAGGGTCAGGCCGTTGGCGTTGAAGCCCTCGACCTGCTGCCAGTCACCGGTGAGCGGGACCTGGCGGACCTCGGCCTGGGTCGGCAGCGCACCGTCCTCGCCCAGCGGGAGCACGTGCAGGACGGGCGCCTGGGAGTCGGTGAACCACGCGGCGTCCTCGGTCAGCACCACGTCGTTGACGAAGCTCGCGCCGGTGTTGAGGGTGTAGTCGGCCAGCAGCTCACCGGTGGTGCCGTCGACGACGCGGGCCGTGCCGGCCGGGCCGCCGGCGATGAAGAGACGGCGCCGGTCGTCGACCTTCAGGCCGACCGAGGCCGTACCCGGACCCTCGCTGATCCGCTCCCCCTCACCGGTGCGCAGGTCGGCGCGGTAGACGTCGCCGTCGAGGCGCGAGCCGAACCACGCGAAGCGACCGGAGATGGTGATGCCCTCGGGCTGGAAGCCGTCGGGCAAGGCGAAGGTCTCGGGGAAGTTCCCCTTCGGCTCGGCCGAGGCGGGGCTGAGCAGGCCGGCGGTGAGCACCCCGGCGCCCAGGGTCGCGGTCAGCGTGGCGGTCAGGGCCGCAGCGAGGGGTCTACGACGAGCAGGGCGGGTGCGGCGGGCGGGGAGGTGGGACATGCGCGCTCCAGGGGGTCGGGTCGGCGCCTGTCCTGCGACGCCGAGTCGTCGGGATGGTTGAACTCGAAAGTACGTGCGTGCTCAAGGGGACCAGTCACCCGTTCGGTCCGTCCGGCCGCCCGGAGGGGTGGCGTGGGCACGACCGCGAGCGGGCACCGCCCGAGTCATGAGCACGCGAGCGTCCGGCACGAGCACGGCCCTGGAGCAGCGCCCCGATGCCGACCACCCGGCGAAGCCGGACTCCCCCGACGACCTGACGAGGCGGTCCTGGCTCTACGTCCTGCGCAAGACCGGCCGGGAGTTCAGCAAGGACCAGTGCACCGACATCGCGGCGGCACTGACCTACTACGCCGTGCTGGCGCTGTTCCCGGCGATGATCGCGCTGATGAGCCTGGTCGGGCTCGTGGGGCAGGGCGACGAGGCCGCCCGCACGGTCCTCGAGGTGCTCCGCGACCTCGGTGCCGGCTCGGTCGCCGACACCCTCGAGCCGACCCTGCTCGAGCTCTCGGCCACCGACACGGCAGGACTCGGCCTGGTGGTCGGTCTGCTCGGCGCCCTGTGGTCGGCCTCGGGGTACGTCGGGTCCTTTGGTCGTGCCATGAACCGGATGCACGAGATCGGCGAGGGTCGGCCGATCTGGAAGCTGCGCCCCTGGATGCTGCTGGTGACCCTGGTGGAGGTCGTCCTGGCCGCCCTCGTGCTCGTGGGCCTGGTGCTCACCGGCCCTGCGGCGGAGGCCGTCGGGGACCAGGTCGGCCTGGGCAGCACCGCGCAGCTGGCCTGGGCCGTGGCGAAGTGGCCGGTGATGCTGGCCGCCGTCGTGGCGATGGTGGCGATCCTCTACTACGCCGTCCCCAACGTGCAGCAGCCGCGGTTCCGCTGGATCTCCGTCGGTGCGGCCCTGGCGATCCTGGTCTGGGTGCTGGCCTCGGCCGCCTTCGGCCTCTACGTGTCGCAGTTCTCCAGCTACGACCGCACCTACGGCTCACTGGCCGGCGTCATCGTCTTCCTGCTGTGGCTGTGGATCACCAACCTCGCGCTGCTCTTCGGCGCCGAGCTCGACTCCGAGCTCGAACGCGGTCGCGAGCTGCAGGCCGGTCTGCCGGCCGAGGAGCGGCTGCTGCTGCCGCCGCGTGACACCCGCGGCATCGAGAAGGCCGAGGCCAAGCACCGCGAGGACGTCGCCCGCGGCCGGGCGCTGCGCGAGTCGCGCGGGGCCGACGACCAGGCTGAGCAGGACGGACCGGACGACGCCCGGGACGACACCGCGGACGACCGGACCACCGGCCCGCACACCGGCCCGAGGCACGTGCGCAACGACACGACCGAGTCACCCTGAGGCGCGTCGGTCCCGGCGACGCGTCCCGCACGACGTCCCGGGTGGGGCCGCCGGATTCCCTCCGTGGCGCGCTGGAACGTGTTCTCATGCACCGGTGACCCTCGTCGGCGCGACCCTCGCCCACCACCTGGGGGCCGCCTCCGCACCGGCCTCCGGCACGACCGGACCGACGGGCATCGACTCCTTCAGCCTGGGGATCAGCGGCGGCTTCGACCTCGCGATCAAGGCGATGATCGCCCTGCTGCTGCTGGGGATCGCGCTCGACGTGCGCACCGAGGACCTGCGCGACGTCGCCCGCCGTCCGGTCGTCTTCGCCGCGGTGACGCTCGCCCAGTTCGTGCTGGTGCCGGCGCTCACGCTGGTGCTGGTCGCAGCCTTCGACCTCGCCCCCTCGATCGCCCTCGGCATGCTGCTGGTGGTCTCCGGACCGGCCGGCTCGATGTCGAACCTGCTCACCCACCGCGCCCACGGAGACGTGGCCCTCTCGGTCTCGCTGACCACGCTGTCCAGTGCCTTGGCGGCGGTCGTGACCCCCGTGGCGCTGACCTTCTGGGCCTCCCGCTCGCCCCAGGCCAGCCAGGTGCTGGACTCCGTGGACCTCTCGCCGCTGGAGGTCCTGCTCGAGGTGCTGCTGCTGATCGTGGCACCCTTCGCGGCCGGCATCCTCGTGGCGCGGACACTGCCCCGGGTCGCCGGTCGGCTGCGGCCCCTGGTCGAGCCGACCGTGCTGGTGATGCTCCTGCTCATCGGCGTGGGCGGGCTGGCCTCCAACCTGTCCGGCTCCGCGGCGTACCTCCTCGAGGTGGGCCCGGCCGTCGTCGCCCAGAACGCCATGTCCCTGGCGGTCGGCTTCGCGGTCGCGCTCGCCTGCCGCATCCCGGCGGCCGCCCGTCGCGCGGTGACCCTGGAGGTGGGCGTCCGCAACACCGCGCTGGCGCTGGTGCTGGCGATCAGCTTCTTCCCGGAGTACGGCGGGGTCGCCCTGGTCGCCGCCCTCTGGGGGTTCTGGGACGTGGCGACGGGGCTGGCCCTGGCGACCTGGTGGCGACGCCGGAGTGCTCGCTCGGACGACCGCCCGGGCGAGCGCGTCAGATCGACGGGACCGACACCGCCCGTTCGGTGAGGAGCACGTCGACCCGGTCGATGAGCTCGCCGAGGTCGAACGGCTTGGCGAGGTAGTCGTCGGCGCCGGCGATCAGACCGGCACGCACGTCGCTGCGGCTGCACAGCGCCGAGAGCATGAGCAGCACCGGCTGGTCGATGCTGCGATCGGACCGCACCTCGCGCACCACCTCGAGCCCGGTCATCCGGGGCATCAGGACGTCGAGCACCGCCAGGTCGATCGGGCGCGAGCGCAGCAGCGCCAGCGCCTGCATCCCGTCGCGGGCGGCGAGGACCTCGTGACCGGTCATCCGCAAGGCGGCGACGAGCAGCTCCAGCAGGTCGGGGTCGTCCTCGGCGACGAGGAGGATCGGGGCGCCGTCCTGGTTCACGACACACGCTCCGTGCGGCGCTGCACGCGCCCGCAGTCCACGAGCATCCCCACCAGGTCGGCGTCGCTCACCCAGCGCCGGGGTGCCGGCCGGCGCTGGGTGAGGGTGCGGACCACCTCTCCGGACATCGGCACACCGAGGCGCAGCTCGTAGACGGTGTCGGTGGGAGTGAACCCCAGGCCGACCACCTCGGCGCAGCGGCACACGCCGTCCAGCGTCCGCACGACGAGGAGCTGGCCCGGCTCCAGCGGGTCGCTGGTCGCGATCCGGTGGTGGGGGACGTCGATCCCGTCGTACCCGTGCAGGTCGGCATCAGCGAGGGGAAGGTCCGCGATGATCATGAGGGCTCCTGGGTGGGGACGGATTCGGCTTCCCCCTCAGGATCGGCCGGGTCCTCAGGGGCTCCCAGGAGTCGAGCGAGATCTTCACGTGTCCTTCAGGGCCGGGGGACGGAGGTCCCGAGCGCCGGCGCCCCGGCCAGCGCGTCGGGGTCGTGCCGCGGCAGCTCCAGGACGAAGCGCATGCCGCCGCCCTCGCGCCGCTCCGCGCGCACGCTGCCGCCCTGCGCCTCGGCGAGCGCATGGGTGACGGCCAGCCCCAGGCCGGTGCCGGGCAGCTGCCCCTCGCGGGCGCTGCTGGCGCGGTAGAACTTCTCGAACAGGTGCGGCAGGTCGGCCTCCGCCACGCCGATCCCGGTGTCGAGCACCTCGATGCGCACGCGGTCGCCGGCCTCCTCCACCGCGAGCCGCACCTGACCTCCGGGCGGGGTGTACTTCACGGCGTTGCCGACCAGGTTGGCCAGCATCTGGTGCAGCCGCCTCGGGTCGCAGTACGCCGTCAGGCCGGTCGGTCCGGTGTCCGCGACCTCCAGTCGCACCTCGCCGGCGCGCGCGGCCGGCTCCAGCTCGGCGGCGACCTCGTGGACGGCCGCGTCGACGACGACCTGGACCGGCTCCACCGACACCCCGCCCGAGCGCAACCGGGCCAGGTCGAAGAGGTCGTCGACCAGGGCCTGCATGCCCTCTGCGCGTCGTCGGATGGTCTCCAACGAGCGGGCCTGCTCGGGCGAGGGCGCAATAAGGCCCAGGAGCTCGAGGTTGCCGCTGATGACCGCGAGCGGACCGCGCAGCTCGTGGCCGGCCATCGCCACGAACTCGTCCTTGAGCCGGTTGACCTGCTCCAGCTCGTCGCGCTGCCGACGGGCCACGTCGAGGGCGTCCTCGAGCTTGTCGGTCAGCGCGCGCCGCTCGTCGACGTTGGTGGCCACGAGGTCGACGTAGAGGTCCTCGCCCTCGCGCCGCGGGGTCCCCCGCAGCCAGACCCACCGCACCAGCCCGTCGGCTCCGGGGACCCGCACCTCGACGTTCACCGGGCGCCCCGCGCGCACCTGGGCCGCGACCACGTCCAGAGTGCGCGCGGAGCCCGGGTCCAGGGCGGGGCCGTCCAGCGCGCCGACGAGCCGGGCCACGACCGGGCTGAGCAGGCCGACGGGGTCCGGTGTCGCGAAGTGGCCACCGATGCGGCCGCGGGCGTCGACGCGGAGCGTGCAGAACTGGTCGTCGATCTGTCCGATGCTGCGGGTGAAGCGCGCGCGCTCCTCGGCCAGCTCGACCGCGATCCGCTCGGCCCGCGCCCATGCCTCGTCGCGACCCTCGCGCAGGGACTCCACCAGCCGCTCGAGCTCGAGCTGGGCGCTCTCGCGGGCCAGGTCGACCGCCTGGAGCCGGCGCCCGACCACGAGGGCGAGCGACACGATGACCGTCGCGCTGCCGAGCACCATGAGGGCCAGGCCGAACACCCCGTCGTACCACCCGATCCGCTCCCCGGCCAGGCGCAGCGAGCCCAGCAAGGGCAGGCCCAGCAGGGCGATCGGGACCAGCATCCGGCCCACCACGGCACCGGGGTCACGGCCCTCGAGGAGCCAGGGCACGCAGCCGCCCGGCTGTCGGGCCAGCACGGCGACCGCGAGCAGCGCCAGCACCACGGCGGTGTGCAGCGCGACCGTGGAGTAGGCGACCACGGCGTACAGCGAGGAGACGCCGTAGGCGTAGCCCAGGACGGTCACGAAGCCGACGACGAAGGTGAGCGCCGAGAGGACCTGGGGGGTGCGGACCCTGCCGCGGTCCTGGGTCAGCAACGCGACCGCGAGCGCCGTCAGGGCGATCGCCGTGGTGATCGCCATCCGCCCCGGGAGGTTGGCGCCCGCGGTGTGGGTGAAGTCGTCGACCAGCAGCTCGTCGATGCCCAGCGAGGCGCCGCTCACGTGCTCGGACAGGGTCACGAGGGTCACGGCGAGGACGGGCACCGGGAACCACTGGTGCCCGGGCACCAGCCGGCCCGTCGAGACCGAGAGCGCCAGCAGGCACAGGGCCGTGATGAGCTTCATGCTCGTGAGCCCGGGCAGCACCGTCACCAGGACCTCGACCTGCAGGACCCACCCCACCAGGACCGAGAGGGCGATGGCCGCCACCACCAGTGCCAGCACGCGCGACAGCCGCGCGGGACGGTCGGGCACGGGATCGGTCACCAGACGACGGTAGGGGTCCGGACCCGTCCCCCTCACGGGATCGGACGAGGTCGGGACCTTCGTCCCTGCCGCAGCCGGACGGCCCTCGTCAGGGGGTTTGGCGCCCCTGTCCCGACGACATCATGGGTGCGTGCGCCGCTCCCGCCCCGCTCCCCGCTCCCGTACCCCCCTCCTGCTGCCGGCCGGCACGGGCCTCGCCGCCCTGCTGCTCGCCGGCTGCGGCGGCACCCCGGTGGTCGAGCGTGCCGACCTCGAGCGCGACGTCGCGCAGACGCTGGCCGGCCAGGTCGGCACCGAGCCCGAGGTCAGCTGCCCCGACGACCTCACCGGCACCGTCGAGGAGTCGGTGCGGTGCGAGGTCACCCTCGACGGCGACCAGGTCCCCGTCGAGGTGGTGGTCACCGAGGTCGACGGCTCCGACATCGCCTACGAGGTGGCACCCACGCTGCTGGGCAGCTCCGTGGAGGAGCAGGTCTCGGCGCGCCTGGCCGAGCAGGTCGGGGTCGCCCCCGACGACGTCTCCTGCCCCGCCGACCTGGTCGGCCGGGTCGGCGAGGAGCTGCGCTGCGTGCTCACCGCCGGATCCGACGAGCTCGGCGTGACCGTGACCGTCACCGAGGTCGACGGGGCCGAGGTCGAGTTCGACGTGCAGGTCGACGAGGAGATCTCGTGACCACCCCGACGCCGGAGGCCACCGCGCTGATGCGAGGGGTCCAGCAGGCTGCCGAGGGCACGCCGTACGTCGTCACGCCGACCGCCGAGGGCTTCGACGTCTCCCTCGACGTCGTGGACGCGCAATGGTTCGGCCTGTTCAACAAGGCCGGGCTGAGCAAGGTCTACGTGCACCACGTGGCCGTCCCCTCCCCCGGCACCTACACGATCACCGACGACGCGCGCAGCGTCGAGTGGGTGGCCGGGACGCCCCGGGTCGCGGCCACCGCCGAGCGCCAGCTCGGCCGGGTCAAGGAGCTCGGGGCACAGAAGGTCTGGGCCTTCGACGAGCACGGCCGCTTCGGCGTGCAGGCCGACTTCCGCTTCGGCTCCGAGGAGGGCCGCGACCTGGTGACCGGCGTGGCCCAGCAGCTCGGCATGGAGCTGCGGCGTGGCGGCGCGGAGCGGATCGGCCTGTGGGCCGCGGGCCTGGTCGGCGTCGGGGCGGTCGTCGGGCTCGTGCTGACCGTGGTCCTCGCCCTGACCGGCTACTTCGGCTGAGGCTCGGCCTACGACCCGGGCTGCTGCGGGACCACCTCGACGGTGGCCATGAACGCCTGGAACTCCGGCACCATCTGCTCCCACTGCCGGTAGGTGCAGGTGAGCGTGTAGATCATCACGACCCGGCGGGCGGGGTCCTCGACGTCCACCAGCCCCTGCACGACCTGGGCCTGGCGGAGGTCCTGGCGGCGCCCCTCGACCGTGGCGACGGCCCCGACGGCCTGGGTGAGCGCCGGTGCGTGCTCGGTGCCCAGGGACCGGCGCTGCAGCAGCTCGACCTCCTCGGCGCCCTCGACGCGCAGCTTCTCGACCGACTCGTCGGCGATCTGCTCCAGGCTGGCGGCGTCGCTGCGCCACCCGCCGGAGACAGTGATCGTGGGGTGGTACTCCCCCGCGGCCGCGTCACGCACGGCCAGGAAGGCGGCGTTGCGGACACCGAGGGACTCCGGGTCCACCGGTGCCCACGCGTCGTCGGGCAGCGCGAAGCGCACCGGCAGCGGCAGGGCGGTGCTGCTCACAGCAGGTCTCCGATCGCGTCGATGATGTCGCCGCCGGTCTCCATGACCTCGCCCGGGTCGATGGTGATCGAGCCGCTGATCTTGCCGCCGAGGCCCCACGCCACGCCGCCGGAGCCGCCGATCTCGATCTTGCCGTCGCGGTAGCCGAGGTCGAGGTCACCCGCGATCCCGGCACCGGCCCAGCCCTCGACCGAGGCCTCGCCGCCGATGCCCCCGAGGTCGGCCTGGCCACCGATCTCGGCGCGCGCTCCGGCGAAGAGCTCGCCGCCCGCGTGCACGCCGGTGGGCCCGAGGGTCAGGTCGCCCTCGGCGCGGGCCTCGGCGCTGGCGCTGCCGCTGACCTCCCCGCTGAGGTAGCCGTACTCCCCGCCCGCCGTGCCCTCGGCCCCGAAGAGCGTGAAGGCGCCGTGGCCGTGCGCGACCAGGCCGTTGGCGTCGACCCGGCCCCCGGCCGCCCCGTCGAGACCCACCGCCCGCAGCGACCCGTCGGCGTGGACCCGCACGTCGCCCCAGTAGTCCTCGACCGACCCGTCGGCGCCCCAGAGGTACATCTCGCCCTCGACCTTGCCGAAGTTGATCGCGAACGGGCTGCTCGGCAGGCCGCCGTCGTACGTCCCGGCGGGACCGTGCGCGGGGTTGCGCCCGAAGGTGTCCTGCCAGTCGCCCCAGTCGATGCTCGGACCCTCGGCGCTGCCGGACATGCCGGGACCGCTGGAGCCCTCGGTCCGCGCGCCGGGCAGGCCGCCGAGCGCCCTCACGGCGGCGGTGCCGGCCTCGTCGAGCGCCTCGCGGGCCTCGGCCAGGATCTCCTCGGCCTCGCGGCGCAGCGACTCCCCCGGGTCGACGAACGGCCCCGGTCGGGACGGCCCGATCGAGGGGACCACCGGCCCACCGCCGTACGTCGGCACGCAGACCTGGCGGCTGACGTAGCTGTTGTAGGCCTCGACGGCCTCGTTGTGCTGCTGGACGGCCGCGCGCGTGGCCTCCTCACCCCGCTCCCACGTGGCGATCGCGTCGGCGGCGCGGCTCTGCGCGGTGGTGAGCGCCTCGGCGTACGTCGTCAGCGTCTCGGCGGTGGTGCGCAGGACGCCCGCGTAGGCGGCCCACTTCTCCTGCTCGGCCGCGCGGGCGGCGGCGTACGCCGGCTGGCCCCAGCCCCCGCTCCAGCCCGCGATGGCGATGCCGTCGACGTCGCGGGCCAGCCGCTCGACCCGGGTGGCCTCGTCGGCCAGCGTCGTCGCGTTGGTGCGGACCGAGCCGGGGTCGCCCAGGACGAGCTCGGCGGGGTCGCTCGTGCTCCCGAGCACCGCGCCGTCGGGGAGCGTCACGGGGTGCCGCCCGCGGGAGCGGTGGGCCCCGTGGAGCCGCTCGGGCTCGGGGGCCCGAGGACGGGGCCCTGGCCGGGCGACAGGAAGGGACTGCGCGGGTCGAGGAACGGGGAGGGGAGCCGGAACGTCTCGGCCACCCTGTCGTCGGTGCTCTCGTAGTGGCCGGCCGCGGTCTGCAGGTCCTCGGCCAGGTCGACCGCGCCGTCGTGCAGCGCGCGGCTGGCCTCGGTGCACTGCTCGGCCACGGCCCCCAGCCAGGCGGCGAGCTCGACGTGCCCGAGGCTCTCGGGGGTCCGGTGGGTCAGGCAGATCGAGCCCGGGCCGAGCTCCTCGGCGACGGCACGGTAGTCGCCGGACGCGGCGCGCAGCTCCTCGACGAGCACCTCGTAGGTCATCGACGTCTCCCCAGGTCGTCCCTGCGCATGCCTTTACCCTGCACCAGCTCCCGGGAAACCGCATGCCCCGGCGTCGCGCGACGCTGTTCCGGGGCGACCTCCCGGGGTCCGACTCGTGGCCCCTGCCTCTCCCCGGGCCAGCGGACCGCCAGGATGCGCAGGTGCGAGAGATGAACGGGCGCGTGGCCGTGGTGACCGGAGCAGGCGGCGGGATCGGCCGCGAGATCGCCCTCGCGCTGTCCCGGCGGGGCGTGCAGGTCGCGTGCGCCGACGTACGCCGCGAGGGGGCCGAGGAGACCGCGCGCCTGGTGCGCAGCACCGGCGGCGTGCTCGCGAGCACGCACGTCGTGGACGTCTCCTCCGCCGAGCAGGTCAGGGGCCTGGCCGACGCGGTGGTCGCCGAGCACGGCGCCTGCCACGTGCTGGTCAACAACGCCGGCGTGACCTCCGCTGGCTCCTTCGAGAAGGAGACCCTCGAGGACATCCACTGGATCATGGACATCAACGTGTGGGGCGTGGTCCACGGCTGCCACGCGTTCCTGCCGGTGCTGCGGCAGCAGGACGAGGCGCACATCGTCAACATGGCCAGCATGGTCGGGCTGCTCGGGCTCCCCCACAACGCGGTCTACGCGATGACCAAGGGCGCGGTCCGCTCCTTCTCCGAGGCCCTGCGCGGCGAGCTGGTCGGCTCCCCCATCGGGCTGACCACCGTGTTCCCCGGCGCCCACCGCACCGGCATCACCGAGTCGGCGCGGGGCTCGCAGCGCGCGCTGCTCCAGGACATGGGCCGCCACCGGATGGCCTCCGTGATGATGCGTTCGCCGGCCAAGCTGGCCGAGCAGGTCGTGACCGCGATCGAGAAGGACCGGGCCCGGGTGGTCGCCGGCGTCGACGCCCGCGTCCTGGACGTCTGGTCGCGGATGGCGCCGGGCCGCACCGGTCCGCTCGGCAGGATCACGGGCCGCGCCGAGCGGGGGTAGTCCGCACTACTTTTCACCCTCAGCTCGCGGTGAGGGTGAAAACGTGTTCGGACTAACCCCAACCGAGGCCCATGACAGGCGCCACTAGAACGTGTTCTCATGCGCGGGGGCCAGCGTCGAAGGAGAACGATGACGATCCGCGTGGTGCAGTGGGCGACCGGTGGCGTGGGCAAGGCGGCGATCGAGGCCGTGCTCGCCCACCCGGACCTCGAGCTGGTCGGGGTGTGGGTGCACTCCGAGGCCAAGCACGGCAAGGACGCCGGCGAGCTGGTCGGGCGTGAGCCGATCGGGGTCCTGGCCACCACCAGCAAGGACGAGATCCTCGCCCTCGAAGCCGACTGCGTGGTCTACAGCCCGCTCCTCCCGGACGAGTCCGAGGTCGTGGCCCTGCTGCGGTCGGGCAAGGACGTCGTGACACCCGTGGGCTGGGTCTACCCCCGGCCCGGCACCACCGCGGCGATCGACGCCGCGTGCGCCGAGGGCGGCACGACCCTGCACGGCACCGGCATCCACCCCGGTGGCATCACGGAACGCTTCCCCTTGATGGTCTCCGCGCTGAGCGCCGGGGTCACGCACGTGCGCTCGGAGGAGTTCAGCGACATCCGCACCTACAACGCCCCCGACGTGGTGCAGCACATCATGGGCTTCGGGGTCAGCCCGGAGGCCGCGATGGCCGGCCCCATCACCGACCTGCTGGGCGCCGGGTTCCTCTCCTCGGTGCGGATGATCGTCGACGAGATGGGCTTCGGCGGCGCCGACCTGACCTACGACACCGTCCAGGAGGTCGCCGTCGCCACGGCGCCGATCCCGGCACCCGTCCCGAGCGGGACCGTCGAGCCCGGTCAGGTCGCCGCCCGCCGCTTCGAGTGGCGCGCCCTCGTCGACGGGACCCCGGTCGTCTCGGCGGTCGTCAACTGGCTGATGGGCGAGGAGCACCTCGACCCCGCCTGGGACTTCGGCCCGGCCGGCGAGCGGTTCGAGGTCGAGGTCACCGGGGACCCCGACGTCCTGCTGACCTTCAAGGGCCTGCAGCCGGAGACCATCGAGGAGGGCCTGGTCCGCAACCCCGGCATCGTCGTGACGGCCAACCACTGCGTGTCCGCGATCCCGTACGTCGTCGCGGCCGAGCCCGGCATCCGCACCTACCTCGACCTGCCGCTGCTCGCCGGGCGCGCCGCCCCCCACCTCGGCAGGGACCGCGGGTGATCCTCGACCACTTCCGGCTCGACGGCCGGGTCGCGATCGTGACCGGTGCCGGTCAGGGCATCGGGCGCGGGATCGCGATCGGACTGGCCGAGGCCGGTGCGGACGTCGTCATCGGCGCGCGGACCGCGGCCGACCTCGAGGAGGTGGCCGCGCAGGTCCGCGGGACCGGCCGGCGCTCGCGACCGAGCTCGCCCCGCTGGTGCGGGTCAACGCCCTGCTGGTCGGTGGCGTCGCGACGAAGGCCGGGAGCGGCCGGCGATGGAGGTCCCGGCGCCCCCGCTGCGTCCGAGCCGCCGAGCCGCTGAGCCGCTCGTCCGACGTCCCGCGGACGCAGACGGGCCCCACCCCCGTGCCGTGCACGGTGGTGGGGCCCCGTCCCTGATGTCCGGGTGGACCGGCTGGCTCAGAAGCTGCTGGTCGGCGGGTTGGAGTACCCCGAGGCGTTCCCGGCCATCGCGTCCTCGGCCCGGGCCCGCGGGACCTGCATGTCGCTCTTGGCCTGGTCCTTGGCCTCCTGGCCCTTGCGGTAGGCGTCCTCGAGCATCCGGCCGGCCACGTCGCGGCCACCGAGGCCGAAGGCGAGGGCGAGGCCGAGGGCGAGCGCGCCCATGATCGCGGCGAAGGTGATGGTGACGATCTGCTCGGCGATCTGGAGCTGGTCCAGGATCATGAAGATCGCGATGACCATGACGACCGCGGGCACGACGGCGGCGACGACCTTGCCGGTCGGGGTCTCGCCCATGACCTTGGTGACACCCGCGGCGACCGCGCCCGAGACGAGGGCGGCGACGACGAAGATCAGCATCGCGACGATGACGTTGGGCAGGTAGGCCAGCACCTGGTTCATGAAGGTGGTGACGGCGGGGATCTTCAGCGCACCGATGGCGGCGAAGAGGAAGAACGCGAAGACGAGCCAGAACACGATCCGGCCCACACCGCGCTCGACGCTGGCCCCGGGCATGACCCGCTCGACGAAGCCGTGGGCGTCGGTCTTGTGCATGTGCTCGTCGAGGTGGACCCTTCCGAGCGCCTTCGAGACCAGGCCGCCCACGACCTTGGCCACGAGGTAGCCCACGACCAGGAGCACGAGGAAGCCGAGCACGTTGGGCAGGAAGGCGAAGAAGGTGTCGAACCCTCGTTCGATGCTGTTCTTGATGTTCACGGGGGTGTTCCTCTCGTCGGGTGGTGACGATCAGGTGCCCGAGGCCCCCGGCGAGACCCTCATCCGTCCGGGTGGGACTGTCGGCGCCCCGCCCTAGGGTCGTCCGGATGCCTGCCGACGTACGCCGCGACACCTCCCGTGCCGCCGCGCGCCTGCTCGACGTGCGCCGGATCTTCCACGAGCCGCACGTCGAGGAGTTCTCGTGCGGGCGCGAGGTCTTGGCGCGCTTCCCCGACGCGGAGCGGGTCCCCGTGCTCTCGCACCAGGCCATCCCCGCCCTGCACGGGGACGCCGCGAACGTGCGGGACTGGGTGCGGCTCAAGCGCTCCACGCTGGTCCTCGGGGAGAAGAAGTCGGTCGCCGTGCGACCCAACGGGCGGTCGGCCGACTTCATCGCACCTTCTGAGCCACGCCTCCTGAGCCGGGGTCAGCCGCGCAGCGGCTCCCCGTCGTAGCGCTCCAGCGTCACGAAGTCCTCCACCGGGGCCCTGCGCAGCCTCGTGACCTGCTTGACCGGGTGCCCCAGCGGGATGACGGTGGCGACGGCGTGGCTGTCGGGGAGCCCGAGCAGCTCCTTGACCCCGGCCTCCTCCGCGACGGCCATCGTGGTGAACGTGCCTCCGAGGCCCTCCTCGCGCGCGGCGAGCAGGATGTTCCAGGCCAGCGGGAAGACCGACCCGCCTCCGACGATCCCGACGCGGTCGAGCCCGGAGTCGGTCGCGGCCACCACGGCGAGGTCGACGCTCACCACGAGGACCACCGGCGCCTCGAGGACCGGCCGCACGAACAGCTCCGGCACCGGGGTCGCGGCGACCTGCTCGGCGGTGACCGCGGACGGCACGACGGTGTTCCAGGGGTTCTCGCCCGCGGCCACCTGGGCGGCGTACCTCTTGGCGGCGGGCGTGTTGAGCTCGACCAGCCGCTCCCGCGTCGCCCGGTCACGTACGACGGTGACGTGCGCGCCCTGGCGGTTGCCGCCGCTCGGGGCGAACCGCGCGAGGTCGAGCACGCGGTGCAGCTGCGCGTCGTCGACCTCCTCGTCGGTGAACTGGCGGACCGCGGCGGTCGTGCGCAGGACGTCGGAGAGCTCCATGCCCCCAGCCTGCCGCACCGGCCCCACCCCGCCGGCCACCCGGCGGCACCACGCGGCCCGACCGGCCCGACGGGCCGACCGGGCAGCCGACCGGGCAGCCGACCGGGGGTGGTGCGGTGCTGTTCACTGGCGGTGCGCGTCCCCCTCCCCGGACCGCCCGCACGACCAGCGACACCAGGAGGACCCGTGGCCGACCAGGACCGTGACACCGTCGCCCTCGAGGCGCGCCGCGCCGAGCTGCGCGAGCAGCACCTGCGCCCGCCCGGCGAGCGCCCCGCCTCCACCGCCCGCGGGCTGCACCACACCGCGCTCATCTCCAGCGACGTCGAGCAGACGATCCGCTTCTACCAGGACGTCCTGGGCTTCCCGCTGACCGAGCTGATCGAGAACCGCGACTACCCCGGCTCCTCGCACTTCTTCTTCGACATCGGCAACGGCAACCTGCTGGCCTTCTTCGACTTCCCCGGCCTCGACGTCGGCCCCTACGCCGAGGTGCTGGGCGGGCTGCACCACTGCGCGATCTCGGTCGAGCCCGAGCGCTGGCACGCCCTGGTGGAGCGGCTCACCGAGGCCGGCGTCGAGCACGTCGTGCACAGCGGGGTCTCGGTCTACTTCCGCGACCCCGACGGCGCCCGGATCGAGCTCATCGCCGACCCGCTCGGGGAGATGTACGGCCAGCAAGTGCTCTAGTCCTCGCGAGCCGGCGCGTCTCTCCGGAAGGATGCGCCGGCTCGGCAGCCCCACGGGTGAGCCGCCCCCACGCGGCACCGCCCGGGCCACCCGGTCCCGTAGGGTCGGGGCATGCCCCAACGCGACCTCTTCGTCGTGGTCGCCGTCGACTCGATGGTGCGACCCAACATCCGTGCCTACGGCCCCCTGCCGGAGGACGACGCCGTCGCCCTCGCCACCGAGATGAACTCCGAGCAGGGCAGCACCGGTCCCGGCACCTTCCACGCCATCCCGCTGTCCTCGCCGGCTGCGCTGGTCCGCGACCTCACGGCCCCCGAGGACTGAGCGCCGGGCTCGGCTCAGGGCTCAGCGCCGCAGCAGCTTCCGCGCCGGCCCGCGCAGCCCGACGACGTAGAAGCCGGAGTTGCCGTCGGAGTACCAGACGTGGCGACGCTCGACGTCCCACGCCGGACGGGCCATGGCGAAGGCGCCCGCCGCGGTCGGCTGGACCGTACTGCTGCCGGGCAGCACCGGCCGGTTGAAGTAGGCGACCTCGCGGGGGTTGGCCAGGTCGGAGATGTCGAAGACCCGCAGGCCGGAGACGATCATCGAGCAGGCGACGATCTTCGGGTTCCTCGGGTAGGGCACCGAGCAGTAGTGCGCGGCGTAGCCCTGCACGGGGATCGCCGCGCCGGGGTCGAGCGCCTGGTCGCCGCCGCCCAGGAAGCCGGCCTCGTGCACCTCCAGGCGCAGGTCGGAGACGACGCGGGGGCGGCGCGGGTCGTCGACGTCGATGATCCGGGCGGCGCCGACCTCGCGGTCGCCCTGGTAGTCGGCGTACTCGTCGGTCTCCAGGACGTAGCGGCGACCGCCCCGGGTGAACGGCTCGGCCGACTGCGGGATCGAGACGGTGTCCCAGGTGAGGTCGGAGACGACCCGCACCTCGGGGTCGGCCTCGCGGTCCTGGACCTCGGAGACGTCGAGGATGCGCAGGCCCGCGTTGCCCATCGCGCCCGGGGAGGAGCCGGTGACGGCGACGTACATCGTGCGACCGTCGGGCGAGAGCCGCAGGCCGTGGTAGCGCACGCCGCGCTGCTCGAAGACCTGCTCGGGATCGCGCGGGTCACTGATGTCGACGGCCGTGAGGTTGCCGCCGGCCGTGCCGGCGACCCAGAAGGTGCGTCCGTCGGGGGCGAAGCCGCTCTCGTGGCCGAAGGAGGCCTCCCTCGAGGAGGAGAGCAGCTCGGGCCGGCGGCAGTCCTTGCTCACGTCGTAGAGGTCGACGATGCCGATGTTGGTCGCCGGGTTGCCCAGGACGGCGGCGAGGATGCCGCGGCGCTTGTTGACCAGCAGCGACTCGTGCGGGCTGAGCATGGCCGGCGAGGTGAGGGTCGCGGTCTGCACGGGGTTCCGCGGGTCGCTCATGTCCAGGACGATCACCCCGAGGCCCTGCACGGCGTTGAAGAGCACGTCGCGCGGGAAGAGCAGCGTGGAGTCGTAGTAGGCGCACGTGCGGCCGGTGCGGTCGGTGTAGCGCTCGACCTTGAAGCCGCCCGAGGTGCCCTGCCGCGCGACCTGGACGGCGTTGCACTGGTAGCCCGCGAGCGCCTGTCCGGTGAGGTACTCCGCCAGCGGCACCCGCCCCTGGGTGCCGGTCTCGGGACGGTCCTGCGGCGAGGTGCAGCGCGCCTGAGGGGTGCCTGCGCGATCAGCCTCGTCGGCGGCGGTGCCGAGCTGCGCGGCACCCAGGGTGCCGGCACCGAGGGCCAGCGAGGCGGCGACGAGCAGGAGACGGCGTACGGCGGGGCGTGCTGGCTTCACCTCCGCAGGGTAGCCGCGGGAGTGACCGCCATCACGCGAACGGCCGACTTCTGGAAGGGTGGCCCGGTGACCACCCCAGCACCGGACGAGGACGAGGTCGCGCGCCGCAGCGCCGCGCACATGTGGGACGCCGACGCGGCCAGCCGGGCGCTCGGCATGCGCCTGGTCGCGGCCGGGCCCGGGACGGCCACGGTCTCGATGGTCGTGCGCGAGGACATGGTCAACGGCTGGGACGTCTGCCACGGCGGGGTCGTCGCGACGCTGGCCGACAGCTGCTTCGCGGTCGCGTGCAACTCCCGCGGGACGGTGACGGTGGCCTCGGGCTTCGACGTCTCCTTCCTGGAGAGCGCGCGGCTCGGCGAGGAGCTCGTGGCCGTCGGCCGAGAGGTCGCGCTCCGCGGCCGATCGGGCCTGTACGACGTCGAGGTCCGTCGCGCGGACGGGACCCTCGTCGCGGCGTTCCGCGGGCGCAGCCGCTCGCTCGGCACGCCGAACCCCGCGCTGCCCTCGCCGACCTGACCCACCGAGGACACGAACAGGTGTCACACACGCCCCGGCCCCGCACCGAGCGGCTCGACGCCCTCGGCTTCGCGATCGTCACCGACGGCGAGGGGAACGGCCGCGTCGTGGGCACGCTGCTCAACACCACCGACGAACCGGCCGCCCTCGTCTCGGCCGAGGTCGACAGCGAGCGCGGCCCCGTGACCGCCGCGGTGCTGGAGGAGGAGATCGACCTGCCGCCGGGCGAGCCGGTCGAGCTGGCCCGGGTGCCGGCCGTCGCGGTGCAGGCCGACGACCTTCCGGTCGGGTTCTTCGTCGAGCTCACGCTCGGGCTCGACGACGGCAGCACGGTGGACCTGCTGGTGCCCGTCGAGCCGCAGGAGGGGCCGTACGCCGAGATCGAGGTCGTCACGCCCCCGGACGGTGACGTCACTCCCTGAGCGACGACGTCCTCGGCGGCCCCTGCCGGACGCTCCAGGAGCCGCGCCCCGGTCCAGCGGCGTGACCGCCACGGTCACCCGCGGGGCCACCCGCCCGGTACCGGGGCACGGCCCCTGGGGTCGGGAGGTGTCGGGGCGCGGTCGGAGGAGCCCGCCGCACCCCGCGCGGTCGGCGTGACGATTCACCCGATCCCCGCACGAGAGGTGCCGGGCCTGGCCGCTGGACAAGCCTGCCTGCCGAGGCGCGCGGGTGCGCGCGCTCCGGGGCGGACTTCACGGCTTCTTCATGTGGTTGTGGGTGCCTGCCCGTACCGTTCGCCCATGACCTCCCACTGCGCCTGCGGCCTCCTCGCGGTCGCACGCTGCGGGCGGTGCGACCAGCCCAAGTGCCACACCCACATGACCCACACCTACGGCAGCACCACCGTCCGCAGCCTCTGCGCCGAGTGCGCCGCCGAGGTCGACCGCGAGAACACCCGCGAGCGGCAGCGCGTCGACGTGCGGCTCCTGCAGACCGATGCCCACCACCGCCGCGCCGTGCAGGCCACCGTCGAGCGGCTGGTCGAAGCGGGCTCGCCCGGCGCCGTCCCGCACGTCCTGGTGACCCCGCGGCGACTGCTGCCCGACCGCACCGAGAAGCAGGGCGTCGACGGCTTCCCCGTCGGGATCCTGCGCTACCGCTTCACCGGCGCCTCGGTCTCGACGGAGGGCGAGGACGCGGTCATGACCGAGGAGGCCGAGGCGCTCGTGCTCACCGACGGCCGGGTCGTGGCCGTCGGCGGGGGCGAGCTCGTCGACGTCGACCACGGGGTCGTCCGCGACCGGCTGGAGGCGTTCGCCCGCCGGCACGGGGTCACCCCCGCGGGCTAGGACCGTCCGACCAGCCGCACGGGGACGGCCCAGCGCGCCCCGTCCTCGGTGCGGATCACCAGGCGGGCCCACTCGGCTCGTCCGGCGGCCAAGGCCGCGCGCCCGCAGTCGAGGAGGCGCGCACCGGGCAGACCGATCGATCTGGAGGTCCAGCACGGCACCAGCTGCCGGACAGGACCTCCAGTACGACCAACCCGTGCTGCCGAGCCGTCCCGTTCTTCCGCGGGACTGGTCGGCTCGGCGCGCGAACACAGCGCACGCGCCCACGGTCAACGCGGGTCATCGACCACAAGCACTCATGTCGCGCCCACGACCTGGTCCCGACGACGCCCCCGCCGGGCCCGCGCTGCTTGACCACGCCGTGGCCCCGCGGTCCCGCAGACCCGAGGCCGTCAGGCGAGCGAGCGGGCGAGGACCGCGCGGCGGCGTACGTCGGTGGCGCGCTCTCCGAAGCCGACAGCGCCCGGTCGCGGAGGTGCCGCTCGACGTACGCGCGGGCCGCGGCAGCGTACGCCGCGGGGCCGTCGGACCGGCCGGGCGACGCGAGCGCGCCGACGAGCTCCAGCAGCTCGCCCTCGTGGACCACGGCGGGGTCGTCCTCACGGACCGTCGAGCCGACCAGGCGCGCCAGCGCCTCGGCGTACGGGTTCTCCCCGGAGCCGAACGGCACCATGACCGGTCGGGGCAGCGCGGCGATGCCGGTGGCCTCGGCGAAGACCTCCTGGGGCACCTTCAGCACCAGCTCCTCCAGCCCCTGGGAGAAGCCGCGCATGAACGGGCGGTCGGCGTCGCAGACCAGCAGCTGCCCCGGCTGGAGGGTCCGCACCCCGTCGTCGTGGTAGTAGAACGCCTCCCCGCAGACCCACCATCCCCCTGTGGGAGCCTGTGGCACGTGACCGAGCAGCAGCCGCGCGCGCGGAGGGGGCGTCCGGGCCACGACCGCGCGGCGGTCCTGGCCGCGGCGGTGGCGCTCTTCATCCGCAAGGGGTACGACGCCACCACCATCGACGACATCGCGAAGAGCCTCGGGGTCACCAAGTCGGCGGTCTACCACCACGTCGACTCCAAGGAGGAGCTGCTCTCGGCGGCACTCGCCGAGGCGCTCGACGAGCTCGACGCGACCGTGGCCGCCGCGACCCAGGCCGACGGCCCCGCGACCGAGCGGTTGCACGAGGCCGTGCGCCGCAGCGTCGAGGTGCTCGTGGCCCACCAACCCGCCGTGACCCTGCTGCTGCGCGTGCACGGCAACACCGCCACCGAGGTCGCCGCCCTGGAGCGCCGGCGCCGGATCGACCGCGCCCTGGCCGGGCTGGTCCGCGACGCCGTCGAGGAGCGTGGCCTGCGCGGCGACCTCGACCCCGACGTGGTCAGCCGGCTGCTCTTCGGCATGGTCAACAGCCTGGTCGAGTGGTACCGCCCGACCGGCCCGGTCAGCGGCGAGCAGCTGGCGCAGGCCCTGACCGCGCTCGCCTTCGAGGGCCTCGACGCCCGCTAGCTCCAGGTCACCGCGGCGGGCGCCGGTCGACGATCCGCCGCATCTTGCCCACCGACCGCTCGACGCTCTCGGGGTCGACGACGTCTACGCCCACCGACACCCCGATCGAGCTCTTCACCAGGTGCCGCAGCTCCGCGCCGGCCTGACGGCCCGTCTCGGCGTCGGCGCCCTCGCGCCGCTCGACCAGCACCGTGAGCGAGTCGAGGTTGCCCTCGCGCTCCAGCACGCACTGGAAGTGCGGGGACAGCGCCGGCAGCTGCAGCACCAGCTCCTCGATCTGGGTCGGGAAGAGGTTGACCCCGCGCAGGATGATCATGTCGTCGGTGCGGCCGGTGACCTTCTCCATCCGCCGCATCGTGCGCGCGGTGCCCGGCAGCAGCCGGGTCAGGTCGCGGGTGCGGTAGCGCAGCACCGGCATCGCCTGCTTGGTCAGCGAGGTGAGCACCAGCTCCCCCTCCTCGCCGTCGGGCAGCACCTCTCCGGTCACCGGGTCGATGACCTCGGGGTAGAAGTGGTCCTCCCAGACGTGCAGCCCGTCCTTGGTCTCCACGCACTCGCTGGCCACGCCGGGGCCGATCACCTCCGAGAGCCCGTAGATGTCGACGGCGTGCATGTCGAGGCGCTGCTCCATCTCGCGGCGCATGTCGTTGGTCCACGGCTCGGCGCCGAAGATGCCGACCTTGAGCGAGGTGCTGCGCGGGTCGATCCCCTGCCGCTCCATCTCGTCGATCACCGAGAGCATGTACGACGGCGTCACCATGATGATGTCGGGGCGGAAGTCCTGGATCAGCTGGACCTGCCGCTCGGTCATGCCCCCGGAGACCGGCACCACCGTGCAGCCGAGCCTCTCCGCGCCGTAGTGCGCCCCGAGCCCGCCGGTGAACAGCCCGTAGCCGTAGGCGTTGTGCAGCACGTCGCCCGCCCGACCGCCGGCCGCACGGATGCTGCGGGCCACCACGCTCGCCCACACGTCGAGGTCGTCGAGGGTGTAGCCCACGACGGTCGGCTTCCCGGTCGTGCCGGACGAGGCGTGGATCCGCGCGACCTGCTCGCGCGGCACCGCGAACATCCCGAACGGGTAGTTCTCCCGCAGGTCCGCCTTGGTCGTGAACGGCAGCTTCGCCAGGTCGGCGAGCTCCTTCACGTCGTCGGGGTGCACGCCCGCGGCGTCGAGCGACGCACGGTAGTGCGGGACGTTGTCGTACGCGTGGCGCACCGACCAGCGCAGCCGCTCGGTCTGGAGCGAGCGCAGCTCGTCGAGCGAGGCGGTCTCGATCGGCTCGAGGTCCCCGGGGCGCGGGCTCAGGTCCTTCACTCTGCTGTCCTCCAGTCGTAGAAGCCGGAGCCGGTCTTGCGGCCCAGCCGCCCGGCGGCGACCAGGTCGCGCAGGACCTGCGGCGGCTCGAAGCGGGGCCCGAGCTCGCGGGCCAGGTGCTCGGCGATGGCCAGCCGTACGTCGAGGCCGACGATGTCCGTGGTGCGCAGCGGCCCCACCGGGTGGCGGTAGCCCAGCGTCATCGCGGTGTCGATGTCCTCCGCGGAGGCGACCCCCTCCTCGAGCATCCGCATCGCCTCCAGGGCGATCGCGACCCCGAGCCGGCTCGAGGCGAAACCGGGGGCGTCGGTGACGGTGATGGCCGTCTTGCCGAGCGCCTCGACCCAGCCCTGTGCCTGCGCCACGAGGTCGGCGTCGGTGCGGGACCCGACCACGACCTCGACCAGTGCGCTGGCCGGGACCGGGTTGAAGAAGTGCAGCCCCAGGAACCGCTCGGGCCGGGCCAGGTGGGCGGCGATGCCGTCGATGGACAGCGAGCTGGTGTTGGTGGCGAGCACGGCGTCGGGCGCGACCGCCTCGGCCGCGGTGAGCACCTGCGTCTTGAGCGCCGGGTCCTCCGGGACGGCCTCGACCACGAGCCCGCAGCCCGCCAGGGCAGCCGCGTCGGCGCTGGTGACGAGGCGGGCGGCGTACTCCTCCGGCGGGGCGGCGGTCTTCCCGCGCTCGTACGCCGTCGCCAGGCTGTCGAGGACCCGCTGCCGAGCCTGCGCGGCGGCCTCGGCGGACGCCTCCACGACCACGACCGACGAGCCGGCGACCAGGAAGCCGTGCGCGATGCCGGCGCCCATCCGGCCGCCGCCGTGCACACCGACCGCTGCCGGGAGGTCGGGGGACGGGTCGGTGGGGGGCGCGCTCATGAGTCCTTGTCCTTCCGACGGTCCAGGAAGGCCGTCATGCGGGCGTGCTTCTCCTCGGTCTCGAAGAGCACCGCCTGGGCGAGGTCGTCGACGAAGGGGTGCGCCTCACGGGGCGCGTGGAAGACCGCCTTGGTGAGCCGGGTGGCCAGCGGCGCCTGCCGGGCGATCGAGTCGGCCCACCGGTGTCCGGCGGTGAGCAGCTCGTCGGGCTCGACGACCTCGTTGAGCAGCCGCACCGACCGCGCCTCCTCGGCGTCGAGGACCCGGCCGGCCAGCAGGACCTCCTTGGCCAGCGGCTCCCCCACGAGCTCGGCGAGCCGCCAGGCCGCCCCGGCGGCGGCGAGGATCCCCAGGCCTGTCTCGGGATTCCCGATCCGGGTGCGCGGCGTGCCGATCCGGAAGTCGCAGGCGTAGGCGAGCTCCGCACCGCCACCGAGCGCCCAGCCGTCGACCAGGCCGATCACCGGCATGGGCAGCCGGCGGATCCGGTCGAAGATCGCGGAGTTGATGCCGCGCAGGGCGTCGTCGCGGCGACGCTCGCGCAGCTGGGCGATGTCGGCACCGGCGGCGAAGACCCCGCCCTCGCCGACGAGGATCGCGATCCGCGGGTCGGCCTCGAGCGAGGCGCACGCGGCGTGCAGCTCGTCGACCATCTGCTGGTCGATGGCGTTGCGGACCTCGGGGCGGTCGAGCACCAGCACGACGCGGTCGTCGTGCTCCTCGACCCGGACCGCTGTCCTGCCGGCGCTCACGCGTCGAAGTCCACGACGACCTCGTCGCCCACCGGCCACGTCTGGCAGGTGAGGACGAACCCACGCTCGACCTCGTCGTCGTCGAGTGCGTAGTTGCGCCGCATGTCGGCCTCGCCGGAGACCAGGTGCGCCCGGCAGGTGCCGCACACCCCGCCCTTGCAGGCGAACGGCAGGTCGTTGCGCACCGCGCTGGCGCCGTCGAGGATGCTCTGCCCCTTCGGCATCGGCGTGACCGTCGTGCGGCCGTCGAGGGTCACGGTCACCTGGGAGACCTCGCCCTCGAGGACCTTGTCCTCGCGGCGCACCTCGGGGGGCGGCTCGTCGACGTAGAACAGCTCGAGGTGGATCCGGTCCTTCGGCACGCCGAGCTCGGTCAGCACCGCGCGCGCGTCGGTGGTCAGCCCCAGCGGGCCGCACAGCCACACGTGGTCGACGTCCGCGAGCGGCACCAGCAGGTCGAGCAGCCGGCGCAGCCGATCGGCGTCCAGCCGACCGGAGAAGAGCTCGGTGTCGCGCGGCTCCCGGGAAAGCACGTGGACGAGGTCGAAGCGCGCGGGGGCGCGGTTCTTCAGGTCGGCGAGCTCCTCGGCGAACATCACCGAGGAGGACGTGCGGTTGCCGTAGAGCAGCGTCACCTGCGAGTCCGGGTCGGCCAGCACCGAGGAGGCGATCGAGAGCATCGGCGTGATGCCCGAGCCGGCCGCGATGCACAGGTGCCGTCCCGAGGTGGTGGGGTCGGCCTTCATGGAGCCGGTCGGCGGCCCGACCTCCACGACGTCACCCGGGCGGACCTGCCGCACCAGCCACGACGAGAACAGCCCGTCGGGGATCTCGCGGACGCCGACGCGCAGGTCGGCGCCGGCGGGCGCGCAGATGGAGTAGGACCGGCGGTGCTCGACCCCGTCGACCTCGCGCCGCAGGACGATCGACTGGCCGGGCGCGAAGGCGTAGGCGTCACGCAGCTCGGGCGGCACCGCGAAGGTGACGGCCGCGGCGTCGTCGCACAGCCGGTCGACCCGCGACACCGTCAGGGCGTGGAAGCCCGGAGTGGTCGTCGTACGAGCCGTGTCGGCGCTCGCGTCGGTGACGGTCATCAGATCTCCTTGACGTGCTCGAACGGCTCGAGGCAGGCGGTGCAGCGGTACGACGCCTTGCAGGCCGTCGGGCCGAACTCCGAGACCACCTCGACGGCCGGTGAGGCGCAGCGCGGGCAGGTCAGCGCGCGGCGGGTGGGCATCAGGTTGAGCGGCACGGGGCCGTCGCGGCGCGGGGCGGCGCCCGGCGGGGAGATGCCGTGCTCGCGCAGCGCCCGGCGGCCCTCGTCGCTGATCCAGTCGGTCGACCAGGCCGGGTGCAGCCGCACCCTCACCTCGACGTCGGACCAGCCGGCGTCGGTGAGCGCGTGCACGAGGTCGTCGCGCATCGTGGCCATGGCCGGGCAGCCGGAGTACGTCGGCGTGATCGTCACGACCACGTGGCCGGGACCCTCGACCTCGACGTCGCGCAGCACGCCGAGGTCGGCCAGCGTCAGCATCGGCATCTCGGGGTCGGTGACCTGCGCTGCCACGGCCCGCGGGTCGGCGTACCCCGTCCTCACCGTCACCACCGCGCTCACCAGCGGCCGGCCGGGTGCGCGCGGGCGACCGACTGCATCTCCGCCAGGACCTTGCCGAGCGCCTCGGTGTGCACGCCGTCGCGGCCGGTGCGACCACCCAGGCCTCCGGTCCGCTTCACCTCGGGGACCTCGAGGCCGGCGGCGGCGAGCACCTGGTCGAGCAGCACGTCGACCTCGGCTGCGACGTCGGCCGGGTCGACGGCGACGCCGTCGGCGGCCAGCGTGCGCTCGACCTCGTGGGTACGGTCGAGCTCCCAGCGCAGCGGCCACACGGTCGCCAGCGCTGCCTCGGTGCGGCGACGCGACTCCTCGGTGCCGCTGCCCAGGGTGACGACCCAGCGCGCGGCGTGGTCGCGGTGGTAGGCCAGCTCCTTCACTGCCTTCGCTGCGATCGCCGACAGCACCGCGTCGCGGCTGGTGGCCAGGCGCTGCATGAGCGCGAGCCGCCAGGTCGACGCGACGAGCAGCCGCACCGTGGTCACCGCGAAGTCCCCGCGGTCGCCCTCGACCAGCCGGACGTTGCGGAAGGCGTCCTGGTCGCGGAAGAAGGCGAGCGCGTCCTCCGGCGGCACCGGCGAGCCCTCGGGCAGCACCGGGACGACCGACGGGTCGGCGGCCGCGGCCCGCGCGAGCAGCAGCCGCGCCTGGCCGAGCAGGTCGAGCGCGACGTTGGCCAGCGCGATGTCCTCCTCCAGGTCGGGCGCGTTGCTGCACCACTCCGAGAGCCGGTGGGACAGGACGAGGGCGTCGTCACCGAGCATCAGGCAGTACGCCGCCAGGGCAGCGCCGTCGACACCCTCGGGCAGCGTCGTGTCGACGCCGGCCAGGGGGTCCTCGAAGTCGGTGCCGAACGCCCACTGGGAGTCGTCGCCGCCGAGCAGCCCGTCGTAGACCGAGTCGTCGTTCATCGCCGGCCCCCGCTCACATGTGGGGGACGTCGGCGGGGACGTCGTAGAAGGTGGGGTGGCGGTAGACCTTGTCGCCGGCGGGGGCGAACAGCGGGTCCTTCTCGTCGGGGCTGGAGGCCGTCACGTCGGAGGCCTTCACGACCCAGATGCTCACGCCCTCGTTGCGCCGGGTGTAGACGTCGCGGGCGTTGCGCACCGCCATCTCGGCGTCGGCCGCGTGCAGCGACCCGACGTGGACGTGGTTGAGGCCGCGCTTGCCGCGCACGAAGACCTCCCACAGCGGCCACTCGCCCCTGACACCCCCGGCGGCCGCGCTCATGCCGACACTTCCTGCGCCTGCTGGGCGGCGGCCTGCTGGGCGGCGAACGCGCTGGCCGCCTCGCGGACCCAGGCACCCTCCTCGTGGGCGCGCCGGCGGTGGGCGATCCGCTGGGCGTTGCACGGGCCCTCGCCGCGCACGACGGCGGCGAACTCCTCCCAGTCCGGCTCGCCGAAGTCGTAGTGGCCGCGCTCGGCGTTCCACGCGATCGCGGGGTCGGGCAGCGTCACGCCCAGGCGCTCGGCCTGCGGCACGGTCATGTCGACGAACTTCTGCCGCAGCTCGTCGTTGGTGTCGCGCTTGATCCCCCACGCCATCGACTGGGCGGTGTTGGGCGAGGCGTCGTCGGGCGGGCCGAACATCATCAGCGCCGGCCACCAGAACCGGTCGACCGACTCCTGCACCATCGCGCGCTGCGCGTCGGTGCCGCGCATCATCGTCATGAGCAGCTCGAAGCCCTGCCGTTGGTGGAAGGACTCCTCCTTGCAGATGCGGATCATCGCCCGGCCGTAGGGGCCGTACGACGTGCGGCACAGCGGCACCTGGTTGGCGATCGCCGCCCCGTCGACCAGCCAGCCGATCGTGCCGACGTCGGCGTAGGAGAGCGTGGGGTAGTTGAAGATCGAGGAGTACTTCTGCTTGCCCTCGATCAGCAGCTCGGTCAGCTCGGCCCGGGAGACGCCGAGCGTCTCGCAGGCGGAGTAGAGGTAGAGCCCGTGGCCGGCCTCGTCCTGGACTTTGGCCAGCAGCGTGGCCTTGCGGCGCAGCGAGGGCGCGCGGGTGATCCAGTTGCCCTCCGGCTGCATCCCGATGATCTCGGAGTGCGCGTGCTGGGCGATCTGGCGCACCAGGGTCTTCCGGTAGCCCTCCGGCATCCAGTCGCGCGGCTCGATCCGGTCGTGCCGCGCCACCACGGCGTCGAACTGCGCCTGCAGCTCCCGCTCCTGCTCCACCTGCGTCACACGGACCTCCTGAGGACTTTCCTGACCGATCGGTCTGTAATACGGTGACACGACTGCCGACGGGACGCAAGAGCCCCGCCGGACCTCGGCGCGGGACCGACCGCGACCCCGATCCCCAGGAGGACCACGTGGCCCGACGCCTCGAGAGCTACGCCGCCGGCAGCTGGTACGCCGCCCCCGACGAGGGCGCTCCGCTGCTCGACGCCGTGACCGGCGAGGAGGTCGCGCGGCTGTCCTCGACCGGCCTGGACCTGGCGGCGATGGTCCGACACGGCCGTGAGGTCGGCGGCCCGGCCCTGCGCGCGCTCACCTTCCACGAGCGCGCCGGCCTGCTGAAGGCCCTGGCCAAGCACCTCGGCTCCCCCGAGGTGAAGCAGGAGCTCTACGACCTGTCGTACTCCACGGGCGCCACGCTGCGCGACACCCAGGTCGACGTCGACGGCGGCATCGGCACGGTCTTCTCGATCGCCTCCAAGGGCACCCGGGAGCTGCCCAACGACACGATCGTCCTCGACGGCCCGCCCGAGCAGCTCGGCAAGGGCGGCTCGTTCCTGGGGCAGCACCTGTGGACCTCGCGGCCCGGTGTCGTCGTGCAGCTCAACGCCTTCAACTTCCCCGTGTGGGGGATGCTCGAGAAGCTCGCACCCACCTTCCTCGCCGGGATGCCGACGATCGTCAAGCCGGCCCCGCAGACGGCGTACGTCACCGAGCTGGCGGTGCGGCGCATCATCGAGGCCGGCATCCTGCCGGAGGGCACGCTGCAGCTGCTGGCCGGCGGTCCCGAAGGGTTGCTCGACCAGCTCGACGTGCACGACGTCGTGGCCTTCACCGGCTCCGCCCGCACCGGCGACCTGCTGCGTCAGCACCCGCGGGTGCTGCACCACGGCGTGCGGCTGCAGGTCGAGGCGGACTCCCTCAACTGCTCGATCCTGGGCCCCGACGCCGGCCCGGGCACCCCCGAGCACGAGCTCTTCGTCAAGGGCCTGGTCACCGAGATGACGGTCAAGGCGGGCCAGAAGTGCACCGCGATCCGCCGCGCGATCGTGCCGCGCGAGCACCTCGACTCGGTGGTCGAGGCGGTCACCGCGCGGCTGGCCACAACCACCGTCGGCGACCCGCGCGCCGAGGGCGTGCGGATGGGTGCGCTGGTCAGCCTGGCCCAGCGGGACGCCGTCCGCGACGCCGTACGCCGCCTGGCCGGTGCCGGCGAGATCGTGTTCGGCGACCCGGAGCGGGTCGAGGTGGTCGGCGCCGACGCCGAGCGCGGCGCCTTCGTCTCCCCCGTGCTGCTGCGTGCCGACGGCGACGCCCCCGAGCCGCACGACGTCGAGGCGTTCGGGCCGGTGTCGACCGTGATGGCCTACGACGACCTCGACCACGCCGTCGCGCTGGCTGCCCGCGGCCGCGGCAGCCTGGCCGGCTCGGTCGTCACCCACGACCCCACCGTGGCTCGGCACCTCGTGCTCGGCCTGGCGCCGTGGCACGGCCGTTTGCTGGTGCTCGACCGCGACGACGCGGCCGAGTCGACCGGCCACGGCTCGCCGCTCCCCGTGCTCGTGCACGGCGGTCCGGGCCGGGCCGGTGGCGGCGAGGAGCTGGGCGGCACGCGCGCGGTGCTGCACCTGATGCAGCGCACCGCCGTGCAGGGCTCCCCCGACGCGCTGACCGCGATCACCGGCCGCTGGACCACGGGCTCGGCGCGCAGCGCCGGCGACGTGCACCCCTTCCGCAAGAGCCTGGCCGAGCTGCGCATCGGCGACACGATCGTCTCGGGGTCGCGCACGGTCACGCTCGAGGACATCGAGCACTTCGCGGAGTTCACCGGCGACACCTTCTACGCCCACACCGACCAGGCAGCGGCCGAGAAGAACCCGCTCTTCGGCGGGATCGTCGCCCACGGCTACCTCGTGGTCTCCCTGGCCGCCGGACTCTTCGTGCACCCCGACCCCGGCCCGGTGCTGGCCAACTTCGGCGTCGACCAGCTGCGCTTCCTCACGCCGGTCAAGGCCGGCGACACGATCGCGGTGACGCTGACGGTCAAGCAGATCACCCCGCGCACCAGTGCCGACTACGGCGAGGTCCGCTGGGACGCCGTCGTCACCAACGCCGACGGCGCCCCGGTGGCGACGTACGACGTGCTCACGCTGGTGGCGAAGACCTGGCCGTCCGACGGCGACGACTGACAGGGTCGCGGACGTGGACATCCGTTCGCTCGGCTTCCGGACCGACCTCGCGCTGCTGCGCCTCTCGGGATCGGTGGTGGAGGACCGCGGGACCTACGTCGCGGCACGGACGCCGGAGAACCCGACCTTCCGCTGGGGCAACTTCGACCTCCTCGCCGCGCCGCCGAGCGCCGAGGAGGTGCCGGCCGTGCTCGCGAGGTACGACGCCGACCTGCCCGACGGCGACTTCCGCACCCTGGGCGTCGACGGGACGACCGACCAGTCCGACGCGCTCGCCTCGCTGGTCGCGGCGGGTCTCTCCCCGGACCCCGGGACGGTCCTGACCGCCACCACGACGCACGCCCCACCGCGGCCGAATACCGAGGTGCGGCTGCGCCGGCTCACGTCCGACGACGACTGGGCCCAGCGGGCCGCGCTGTCCCTCGCGGTGGACGCCGCCGACCCGGACGGCGACGGCCCGGCGTACCGGCTCTTCGCCGAGCGTCGGGCCCTGTCCAACCGCGCGCTGTGCGAGGCCGGGCACGCCACGTGGTGGGGCGCGTTCCTCGGCGACCGGCTGGTGTCGGCGATGGGCCTGGTCGACGCCGGCGACGGCCTCGCGCGCTTCCAGTCCGTCGAGACCCACCCCGACCACCGCGGGCGGGGGATCGCCGGCACGCTGGTGCACCGGGTGGCCGCGCACGGCTTCGACGAGGTGGGCGCCCGCACCCTGGTCATGGTCGCGGACCCCGACTACGTGGCGATCCGCGTCTACCGCTCGGTGGGCTTCCGCGACACCGAGGTGCAGACCCAGCTGGACCAGCGCGGCAGGTGACCCGCGGGCCTCCGCCGAAGGACCGAGGCCCCGGACCGCTGTGTCGTCGTTCCCTCCGCCCGCACGGCCCACCTGCGGCACCCTGGAGGTCCGGGGTGGGCCCGGGAGAGGTCCAGGGAGGGAGCCGGTCGTGAGCGGTGGCACGCACGAGCGGTCGGGGCCCGAGCACCGCGCCCCGGCGGCGCCGACCGACGCCTCCGGCGGCACGCCCGAGGACCTGCCGGTCCCCCGCGGCCTGGTGGTGCTCGACATCGTCCTGAAGACGGTGCTGCTGTGGCTCGTCGTGCGCACGGCCATCGACCCGTCGTGGGGCAACCTCGAGGGCAAGGCCCCGATGTTCCGGGCGATCACCTACCCGATGCTGGCCGCCGTGCTGCCGGCGATCTGGGTCGTCCGGTCCTGGCGCGGCCTGCCGGAGCGCCCCTTCCCGTGGCTGGCCGACGTGCTCGTCACGGCGACCTGCTTCAACGACTTCCTGGGCAACCGGCTGGACCTCTACGACGCGGTGACGTGGTTCGACGACGCCGTGCACTTCCTGGTCAACGCCGCGCTCGCGGCCGCTGTGGTGCTGCTGTGGTGCACGCCCGCGACCCGGCTGCGCGACGTGCTCGCCCGGGCCGTCGCGGTGACGACGAGCCTGGCGCTGGCGTGGGAGATCTGGGAGTACCGCGCGTTCATCGACCGCATCGGCGAGCGGTTCAGCGCCCACGCAGACACCCTCGGCGACCTCGGGCTCGGCTGGGCCGGCGCCGTGGTGGGGGCGCTGCTGGTCGTCACCACGTGGCGGCGGCAGGAGCAGCTGGCCGGGCTCGGGCCCGCGGAGCCGGAGCACCGCGCGGGCTGAGGGCTCCGCGCGGCTCAGCTGCTGCGTGTCAGCGGCCCGTGGTGCCCGTGCGGCAGCTCCTCGGCCAGCGACAGGGCGACCAGCACGCTGGGCAGCACCGCCTTCGCCGTACGCCGGTAGCCGGCCCCCGAGGGGTGGAACCGGTCCACGGCGAACATCTCGTCGGGCCGGGTCACGAAGAACGGACCCACGACGTCGGCCAGGGAGACCGCCAGCCCGCCGAGCTCGGTGACCACCTCGCGCTGCGCGGCGGCCAGCTGGCGCGAGCTCACCCCGGCCAGCGCGCGCAGCGGCTGCTGGAGCACCGACAGCGCGCCGAGGTCGGGACACGTGCCGACCACGACGGGGATCCCGCGCTCCCGCAGGGTCCGCACCGCCTCGCCGAGGTGGCGGCGCGACTCCGAGACCCGCACACGGTGGGTGACGTCGTTGCCGCCGACGACGACCACCGCGACGTCGGGCCGGTAGCCGGCGGGCAGCCCGGCCAGCTGGGCCCGCAGCTGCGAGGTCTCGGCACCGACCCGCGCAGCGACGTGCAACCGCACGGAGCGCCGGGCCTTCTTGGCCAGCCGCTTGGCCAGCTGGGCACCGAAGGTGGCGCCGGGGTCCTCGGCGCCGAGCCCGGCGGCGATGGAGTCGCCGAGGACGAGCAGCTCGATCGGGTCGCCGTACTTCTTCTTCCACAGCCCGTCGGCGCGGTGCGCGTCCTCGCCGAGCGGTTTCCCGACCACGGCCCGCGCCGCGCGCGCCTGGAGCGAGAGCACTCCCCGCCCGGCCACCAGGCCGCCGACCACGGCGCCCGCGCCGCCTCCCAGCCACCACCGCGCTCGCACCTGCCCAGCAGACCCGGCCCGACCGACGCGCAGGTGGCCACGGGGCGAGCACCGGACGAGCGGCCGGTGACACCGGCCGTGACAAGGACCGTGACATCGACCGAGCGTTCCACGAGCGTTCACGGCAGCGTCGTCGCCGCGTGGCGGCGGCTGCGACCCGGCTCCCTAGCGTCCCGGCGTGGTCACGCGCGGGTTCCTCGGGTACGTGCTGGTGCTCCTCGGCGGGCTGGTGGTCTCGGTCCTGCCAGGGTCGCACCCCCTCGACGCCATCGCGTGGCGGCACCACACACCAGGCCGGCTGGTCGGGCTGACAGTGGTGGTCCTCGGCCTCGGGCTCGCCTGCTGGGCGTGGCTGGAGCTGCTCCGGCTCGTGCGCGCGACCTCGGGTCCCGACCGGCTGCCGCTCGTGCTGCGCGCCACCGGCTGCTGGTCGCTGCCGCTGCTGCTGGCGCCGCCGATGTTCAGCCGCGACGGCTGGAGCTACGCCGCGCAGGGGGTGATGGCCCACCTCGACCACTCGCCGTACGACGTCGGGCCGGCGGTCCTGGCCGGGTCCATCAGCGAGGCGGTCGACCCGATGTGGCTGGACACCCCGGCGCCGTACGGCCCGCTGCCGCTCGCCTGGGGCGACCTGGCCGCCGACCTCACCCGGGACCCGTGGGCGCTGGTCGTCGCGCACCGGCTGCTGGCGGTCCTCGGGCTGGTGCTGCTCGCGCACGCGGTGCCCCGGCTCGCGGCGGCCTGCGGGCGCGACCCGGCGCTCGCCGCCGCGCTGGTGCTGCCCGGCCCGCTGGTCCTCGCCCACGGCGTCGCCGGCCTGCACAACGACCTGCTCATGGTGGGGCTGATGGCATGGGCCCTGGCGGTCGCCGTCGAGGGTCGCTGGGTCCTGGCCGCGGCGCTCGGCGGCGCGGCGGCGGCGGTCAAGGTGCCCGGCGGGCTGGTCTGCCTGGCGGTCGTCCTGGTCTCGCTGCCCGCGACGGCCCACCTCGCCGACCGGGTACGCCGGGCCGCGCAGGTCGCCGGGGTCGCGACCGCCACCCTGCTGCTCAGCGGCGTGGTGACCGGGCTCGGCCTGGGCTGGGTGCACGCGCTGGGGGTGCCCGGTGTCGTGCGGACCCCGCTGTCCCTGACCACCCAGGTCGGCCGGGTGCTGCTGTGGGCGCAGGAGGGACTGGGGGTGCCGGGGCCGTCGGCGCTGGAGCTGGTGCGGCTGGGCGGGGTGCTGGTGGCGCTGGGCTTCGCGTGCGCGGTCGCGCTGCGGGCCCGCACCGGCAACCCGGAGGTCGCCGTGCGGAGCGTCGGCCTGGCGCTGCTGGCGCTGGTGCTGCTCGGCCCGGTGGTCCACCACTGGTACCTGCTGTGGGCCCTGCCCTTCCTCGCCGCGGTGCCCCTGGCCGCCCGCGCCGAGGGGGCGCTGGTCGCCGTGGTCGGGCTGACCGGGCTGGTCGCGCCGCTGGACTCCTCCCTGCAGGCCCGCGGCGCCGACATCGTGGTCGCGGTGCTCCTGGTGACCGGGGTGGCGGTCACGCAGGTCGTCGGTCACCGGCGAGCGGTCGCGCTCCCCGTGCGGAGGTCCACACCGGTCCGCTGAGGTCGTGCACGGCCAGCATCTCCGCCACTGTCCGTGACCACGGGAACGCCTCGGCGCGGTGACGGGCCGCGGCGCGGCGCCACCGCTCGTCGCGACCGACCAGGCGCAGCACCGCGTCGGCCAGCCGCTCGGCCTCGGGCGCGGCCCAGGCCCCGCACCGCTCGTCCACCAGCTCGCGGGCCCCGCCGACGTCGGCGGTGACGACCGGGGTGCCACAGGCCAGGGCCTCGAGCACCGAGAGGCCGAAGGTCTCCCCCGGGCAGACCGACAGCGAGACGTCGGCGGCGCCCAGGCGGGCGGCGAGCCGGGCGCGGCCCGCGACGTGGCCGTGGAAGAAGACAGGTGCGCCGACCGCCAGGGCCTGCAGCTCGTCGAGGTGGGGGCCGGAGCCGTAGACGTCCATCCGCAGCGGGACGCCGCGGCGGTGCAGGGCCACGGCGGTGGCGACGGCCAGGTGCGGGTCCTTCTCACGCGAGAGCCGGCCGGCGTGCACCAGGCGCAGGAGCCCCTCCTGCGCGCGCGGGACCCGGGTCGGCCGGAAGACCTCCAGGTCCACCCCGAGCGGCACCCGGTGGAGCGGGGTGCCGGAGCGGCCGGCGAGCGCCCGGAACTCCTGCTCGGCGAACTCCGAGGTCACCACCAACCGGTCGTAGCGGCGCACCAGCGCCCGGTTGAGCGGCGCCACCTGCACCGGCAGGCCCGTGCGCATCGAGAGCATCGCGTCGAGCCGCTCGTGGGAGAACAGGACGGTCGGGATGCCGGCGCGGCGGGCCCACCCGGCGACCGGCAGGAGCGTCGACTTGTCCGAGACCTCGAGCGAGGTCGGGGCGAAGCGGCGCAGCACGTCGGTCACCCGCCAGGGCTCGACGATGAGCCGGTAGCCGCCGCCGACCCGCGGCGCCCGCACCTGCACGACGTCGCCGGCCGGTGAGTCCAGCCGGGCGTCCTCGGGGCCGGGCACGACCAGCAGCCGGGCCACGCCGGCGTCGGTGTACCCGCGACCCAGCGCCTCGAGCGCGGTCTTCATGCCTCCCGACGTCGGTCCGACGAAGTTGGCCAGCTGGGCGATCCGCACCTCAGGCCGCGCGCTGCCCCGCGCCGGCCGCGGCGCGCACACCGCCGCGGGCGCCCAGGACGGCGCGGTAGTGGCCGACCAGGTCGTCGACCACGCTCGCCCAGGTGCGGCCCCCGACAGCGCCCCGGGCCAGGGAGCCGAGGCGTGCCCGCCCCGCGGGGTCGGCGACGAGGTGCCCCGTGGCACGGCGCAGCGCGTGCGGGTCGCGGACGTCGTACAGGAGCCCGGTGCGGCCGTGGTCGACCAGGTCGAGCGGGCCGCCGGAGGCCGGGGCGACCACGGCGACGCCGCTGGCCTGGGCCTCCTGGACGGTCTGGCAGAAGGTCTCGTCCTCGCCGGTGTGCACGAAGACGTCGAGCGAGGCGAAGGCGCGGGCCAGGTCGGGGCCGCCGAGCATCCCGGTGAAGGTGGCGTGCGGCAGCCGCTGCTGGAGCCAGGCGCGCTCGGGGCCGTCGCCGACGACCACGAGCTGGGTGCCGGGGAGGTCGGCGAGCTCGACCAGGCGACGGACCCGCTTCTCGGGGGCCAGCCGGCCGACGTACCCGACCACGGTGCGCTGCTCGCCTCCGGTCCAGCCGGCGCGCAGCTGCTCGTCGCGGTGCTCGCTGCCGAAGAGGTCCAGTGCGACGCCGCGGCGCCACAGGTGCAGGTCGCCGACGCCGAGGGCGGCGAGCTGCTGGCGGGAGGCTGTCGACGGGACGAGCGTGCGGTCGGCACGGCGGTGCAGGCTCGCGACCCAGCGGTCGATGGCGCGGTCGGCGCGCACGCCGTACTGGCGGGCGAAGCCGGCGACGTCGGTCTGGAAGACCGCGACGCTCGGCACGTCGAGCCGGCGGGCGACGCGCAGGCCGACCGCGCCGAGGAGGATCGGCGAGGCCAGGTGGACCACGTCGGGGCGGAACGCCTCGATCGCGTGGTGGACCTGGGGGTCCGGCAGGCCGAGCGGGAAGGCGCGGTAGCCGGGCAGCGCCATCGACCGCACCCGGACCACCTGCACCTGCCCGTACGACGTGGGGCCGGGGCCCGGCGCGACCACGATGACCTTGTGGCCGGTGGCGACGAGCCGGTCGACGACGTGCCGGACGGTGCCGGCCACCCCGTTCACCGACGGCAGGAAGGACTCGGTCACGATCGCGACGCGCATGCCTCCACGCTCGCGGCGCCCGGTGAACCGACCGTGACCTCCGCGTGCGCGCCCGACGAACAGGTCCCGGCGGGCTCCCGGCATCCCCACCGCCGGCCAGCCATCGTCGAGACCGCGTGGCCCGACCGCGCGCCTCCGACCGAGCTGGAGGTCCTGCCCGGCGCCAGGTGCCGGACAGGACCTCCAGTCCGCGACGCCGGGCCCGCGTCAGTCCCGGCCGTACAGGTCGCGGGTGTAGACCTTGTCCTCGACGTCCTCGAGCTCGGGGGCCCGCCGGTTGGCGACGATGACGTCGCAGCGGGCCTTCAGCTCCTCGAGGTCCCGCACGACCTCGGCGCCGAAGAAGGTGTCGGCCTCCAGGGTCGGCTCGTGCACGAGCACCTCGACCCCTCGAGCGCGGATCCGCTTCATGACGCCCTGCACCGAGGACATCCGGTAGTTGTCGGAGCCCTGCTTCATGACGAGCCGGTACACCCCGACCGTGGAGGGCCGGCGCCGCAGGACGTCCTCGGCGATGAAGTCCTTGCGCGTGGTGTTGGCCGCGACGATCGCGCTGATCAGGTTCTGCGGGACGTCGCAGTAGTTGGCCTGGAGCTGGCGGGTGTCCTTGGGCAGGCAGTAGCCGCCGTACCCGAAGCTCGGGTTGTTGTAGTGCGAGCCGATCCGCGGGTCCAGGCCCACGCCCTCGATGATCTGGGCGGTGGAGAGCCCGTGGCGGGCGGCATAGGAGTCGAGCTCGTTGAAGTAGGCGACCCGCAGCGCGAGGTAGGTGTTGGAGAAGAGCTTGATCGCCTCGGCCTCGGCGGAGTCGGTGAGCAGCACCGGGGCGGTCCGGTCGACCGCGCCCTCGACCATGAGGTCGGCGAAGCGCTTGCCGTCCTCGCCGCGGTCACCCACGACGATCCTCGAGGGGTGCAGGTTGTCGTGGAGCGCCTTGCCCTCGCGCAGGAACTCGGGGCTGAAGACGATGTGCGCGCCGAGGTGCTCGCCGCGCATGCGAGCGGTGAAGCCGACGGGCACGGTCGACTTGATGACGATGACCGCGGTCGGGTTGACCTCGCGGGCCTCGCGGATCACCGACTCCACCGACGTGGTGTCGAAGTGGTGGGCCTCCGGGTCGTAGTCGGTGGGCGTGGCCACGACGACGTACGCCGCTCCCGCGACCGCGGCCGCCAGGTCGGTGGTGGCCCTCAGGTCCACCTCCGCGTGCTCGAGGTGCTCGTCGAGGTCGGCGTCCTCGACGGGCGAGCGCCGGACGTTGACCGCCTCGACCCGGGCCGGGTCGACGTCGACGGCCCAGACCTGGTGGTGCCGGGCGAGCACCACGGCGTTGGACATCCCGACGTACCCCAGGCCCACGACCGCGATCTTCACGACCACGACGGTGGACGGCTGCGGCGTCGGGCCGGTGAACGCGGAGTAGGGCTCGGCGAACACTGGCCGCTCCACCGCTGGTCGAGCTGCGAGCGGAGCGAGCCGCGAGACCCCTCCCCCCACCTCTACCGTCCCTCTGCCATGCTCCGGTCGTGACCTTCGAGACCGACTGCAGGCCCATCGTCGAGACCGCGCTCGCCCAGCACCTGGGCCACACCGGCGAGACGACCCGGCTCCCGTCCCCGGCCGGCGGCTCCGTCGCCTACCGCGTCGCCGGTCGCGGCGGCCGCTCCGCCGAGCTCACCGCCTCCCGCACGAAGCTCGAGGCGCGGCTCTCGCGCCCCGCCCGCACCGTCACGCTCGAGGGCGACTACGAGGACACCGACCTCCTCGCCCGCGACGCCGCCCGCCTCGCCCGCTTCGTCGACCGCTACCTGCGCGGCCAGGGCCGCCTGCAGCGCGAGCAGGGGGCCCTCGGCGTACGCCGCTCGCTGGTCGTCACCACCGCCGACGGCGAGTGGAAGGTCGGTCCGCGCAAGACCCAGGTGCCGTCGGCCTGACCTCGGGGTCTCAGGGACGCAGCAGCCGCACCGGCGCGAGCAGCGACGCCAGCTCGTCGTACGTCGTGCCCGCCAGGTCGCGGGCCACGACCCCCTCGGGCGTGATCTCGAAGGTGCCGAGGTCGGTGTAGACCCGCTCGATGCACCCGACCCCGGTGAGCGGGTAGGTGCACTCCGGGACGATCTTGGGCCGCCCCTGCTTGTCGAGCAGCGTCATCATCACCCAGACCGAGCGGGCCCCGATCGCGAGGTCCATCGCCCCGCCGACCGCTGGGATCGCGTCGGGAGCACCGGTGTGCCAGTTGGCCAGGTCGCCGGTCTGCGAGACCTGGAAGGCCCCGAGCACGCAGACGTCGAGGTGGTCGCCGCGCATCATGGCGAAGGATGCGGCCGAGTCGAAGTAGGAGCAGCCGGGGAGCTCGGTGACCGGGATCTTGCCGGCGTTGGTGAGGTCCGGGTCGACCTGGCCCTCGGCGGCCGCGGGACCCATGTTGAGCATGCCGTTCTCGGTGTGCAGCACGACCCCGGAGCCCTCGGGCAGGTGGTCGGCGACCAGCGTCGGCTGGCCGATGCCGAGGTTCACGAAGGCACCGTCGGGGTGGGCCGTGGCGATGTCGCGGGCGATGGCCGCCGCGATCTGGTGCTTGTCGCGGCTCATGCGACCTCCTCCGTCCTCGTCGCCGCCACCGAGTCCGCGGGGACGACCCGGTCGACGAAGATCGCCGGGGTCACGATGCTCTCCGGGTCCAGCTCCCCGACCTCGACCACGCGGTCGACCTGCACCGCCACGGTGGTGGCGGCGGTGCACATGACCGGGCCGAAGTTGCGGGCGGTCCTGCGGTAGACGAGGTTCCCGAGCCGGTCGGCGACGTGGGCCTTGACCAGCGCGAGGTCGGCCCGGATCGGCATCTCCAGGACGTAGGTGCGTCCGTCGATCTCGCGGACCTCCTTGCCCTCGGCCAGCGGGGTGCCGACGCCCGTCGGGGAGAAGAACGCCCCGATGCCGGCACCCGCGGCGCGCATCCGCTCGGCGAGGTTGCCCTGCGGCACGACCTCGAGCTCGATCTCCCCGGCGCGGTAGAGCCCGTCGAAGACCCACGAGTCGACCTGCCGCGGGAACGAGCACACCACCTTGCGCACCCGTCCCGCGGCCAGGAGCGCGGCCAGGCCGGTGTCGCCGTTGCCGGCGTTGTTGGACACGATCGTGAGGTCCTTCGCCCCCTGGCGGATCAGCGCGTCGATGAGCTCGACCGGCATGCCGGCCATGCCGAAGCCACCGACCATCACGGTCGAGCCGTCGGCGGTGCCGGCCACCGCGTCGTCGTACGACGTCAGCACGCGGGCGCTCACGAGCGGACCCCGCTGGTGACGTTCTCCAGCACCACGGCCAGGCCCTGGCCGACACCGATGCAGATGGCTGCCACGCCCCACCGCTCACCGGAGTCCGCGAGCCGCTGGGCGAGCGTGGCGAGGACGCGTGCGCCGGACGCCCCCAGGGGGTGGCCGATCGCGATGGCGCCGCCGCGGGCGTTGACGATCCCGGGGTCGACGCCCCAGGCGTCGACGCAGGCCAGCGACTGCACGGCGAAGGCCTCGTTGAGCTCGACCGCGGCGACGTCGGACCAGCCGATGCCGGCCCGGGCCAGCGCCGCGTGGGCGGCCTCGACCGGGGCGTAGCCGAAGTCCTGCGGGTCCAGGGCGTGCGCACCGCGACCGGCGATCCGGGCCACCGGGTCGCGGCCCAGGAGACCGGCCGCGGACTCGGAGCCCAGCAGCACGGCGGCGGCGCCGTCGTTGAGCGGGCTGGCGTTGCCGGCGGTGATGGTGCCGCTCTGGTCGGCGGGGCGGAAGGACGGCTTCAGACCGGCCAGCTTGTCGGGCGTGGAGCCGTCGCGGATGGACTCGTCGCGGGCCAGCTCCACGCCGGGCACCGGGACGACGAGGTCGTCGTAGAAGCCGTCGGCCCAGGCCTGCGCGGCGAGCGCGTGGGACCGCGCGGCGAACTCGTCCTGCCGCTCCCGGGAGATCGAGAAGCGCTGGGCGAGCTGCTCGTTGGCCTCGCCGAGGGAGACGGTCCACTCCGCCGGCATCCGGTCGTTGACCAGCCGCCAGCCCAGCGTCGTGGAGACCGCCGTGGTGTTGCCGGCCGGGAAGGCACGATCGGGCTTGGGCAGCACCCAGGGTGCGCGGGTCATCGACTCCACACCACCCGCGACCACGACGTCGGCGTCGCCGGTCTCGATCGTGCGCGAGGCCTGCATGGCGGCGTCCAGGGAGGAGCCGCAGAGCCGGTTGACCGTGGTGGCGGGCACGGAGGTCGGCAGGCCCGCGAGCAGCACGGCCATCCGGCCGACGTTGCGGTTGTCCTCGCCGGCCTGGTTGGCGCAGCCCCACACGACGTCGTCGACCCGGGCGAGGTCGAGGTCGGGAGCCTTGCCGAGCGCGCCGGAGAGGGCGCTCGCCGCGAGGTCGTCGGGTCGGCTGCCGGCCAGGGCGCCGCCGAAGCGGCCGAAGGGGGTGCGGGCGCCGGCGTAGAGGAAGGAGGAGGCCATGTCGTCACGCTAGGCCGGTCCGTCGATCATCTCCAATATTCATTCATGCGTCATTGATAAGGCTGAGGCATCATGGCTGGGTGGAGATCCGGTTGCTGCGCTCGTTCGTCGTGCTCGCGGAGGAGCGGCACTTCGGGCGTGCGGCCGCGCGCCTGCACGTCGCCCAGCCGGCGCTGTCCCAGCAGCTGAAGGCGCTCGAGCGCGAGGTCGGTGCGCGGCTGCTCGACCGCTCCACGCGTCGCGTCGACCTGACCGACGCGGGGCGGTTGCTGCTCCAGCGGGCGCGGGAGGTGCTCACTGCGGCCGACCGCGCCGAGGCGGACCTGGCGCTGCTCGTGGCCGGCCGCGCGGGACGGGTGCGGCTCGGGTTCGTCGGCACGGCGACGTACGACGTCTTGCCGCGGGTCGCGCGTCGCGTGCGCGAGGAGCTGCCCGACCTCGAGCTCGAGCTGCGCGGGGAGCTGCTCGGACCCGAGCTGATCGACGCGCTGCGCGCCGGCGACCTCGACCTGGCCGTGCTGCGTCCGGGACCGGTGCTCCCGGACGACCTGGTGGCGCACGAGCTGCGGCGCGAGCCCCTGGTGGCGGTGCTGCCCGCTGCCCACCCGGCGGCCGGTGCGGCGTCGGTCGCCATCGCCGACCTGGCAGGCGAGACGCTGGTGACCCACCCGTCGGGGGCGCGCTCGACCCTGCAGCCACGGGTGCTGGAGGCGTGCCGGGCGGCGGGCTTCGACCCCGCGGTGCTGGAGGTGGGCGAGACGGGCACGCTGGTGGTCTTCGTGGCGGCGGGCCTCGGGGTCGGCCTGGTGCCGGCCTCGGTGCGGGCGCTGCGGCTGGACGGCGTGGCCTACGTCCCGCTGGCGGGTGACCCCGTGACCGTCCCGCTCGCCCTGGCGCACCGGCCGGACCCCTCGCCGGTGGTGGCGCGGGTCGCCGCCCTGGTCGCGGGGGTCGCCGGGGTCGCGCCGTGATCGGGCGCGAAGCGCTATCATCGAGCCAGCATTGATATCACCTGGAGGACCGATGGCCGCCATCACTGTCCGCAACCTGCCCGACGAGACCCACCGTGCCCTCAAGGCACGCGCCGCGGCCCACGGGCGCAGCACCGAGGCGGAGGTGCGCGCCATCCTCACGGCAGCCGTCGACTCCCCCGACCGGGTCCGCCTCGGCTCGGCGCTGGCCGCCATCGGAGCCGCGGTCGGCGGCCTCGAGCTGGACCGCGACCTCGAGCCGGCGCCCGAGCCCCTCGACCTGTCGTGATCGTCCTGGACACCAACGTCCTCTCCGAGCCGCTGCGACCTCGTCCGGACCCGCGCGTGATCGCGTGGCTGGACGCGCAGGTGCCCGAGACGCTGCACGTCACCACCATCACCCTGGCCGAGCTCCGCTACGGCATCGCCAACCTCCCTGCGGGAGCTCGACGCACGACCCTGGCGTCCGCGCTCGAGGAGCAGGTGCTGCCGCTCCTCGCGGGTCGCATCCTCGACTTCGACGTACCGTCGGCATCGGCGTACGCCGAGGTCCGGAGCACCGCTCGGAGGCGTGGTGAGTCGATCGCCCTCGCGGACGCGCTCATCGCCGCGGTCGCCCGCCGTCACGACTTCGCCATTGCCACCCGGGACACCCGGCCGTTCCTCGCCGCAGGACTGTCGGTCGTCGACCCGTTCGCGGGCTGAGTCAGGCCTCGCCCAGCTCCGCCAGCACCCAGGGCTCGGCGGGCTGCCGTCGAGACGTCCCCGGGAGTCATCGAGTCGGCCGGAAGGGACGCAGCAGGGGCGACGCGCGGCCGGTCACGACCTGCTCGGCCAGCAGCCGCCCGGTGAGCGGTCCGTGGACGACTCCCCACATGCCGTGCCCGGTGGCGACGTGGACCCCGGGGGTGCGCGTGGGACCGATCAGCGGCAGCCCGTCGGTGGTGCACGGCCGGGAGCCGACCCACTCGTCCTGCCGGTCGTCGAGGTCCACCCCCGGCAGCAGGGGACGCACCGCCGCGACGATCGCCTCGATCCGCCGGGGGTCCAACGGCGCGCCGTGGGGACGGAACTCCATCATTCCGGCGATGCGCAGCCGCGGCGTGACGGGGAGCGGGCGCCACTGCTCGTCGCGCTCGGTCACCCACGGGTCGTGGAGCGGGGTGCAGGCGATCCGCTCGACCGGGAAGTACACCGGTCCGGACGGCACCTCCGCCCCGGTGACGCTGAAGGAGTAGCCACGGCCCGCCTGCACCGGTCGGCGCACCCCGTGCTCGCGGAGCAGGTCGCCCGATCCTGCGCCGCCGCAGAGGACCACGGCGTCGACGCGCAGGTCCTCGCCGGTGGCCGTGACGACTCGCAGGCCAGCCACGTCGCGGCGTACGCCGGTGACCGTGCTGCCTTCGCGGACGACCCCGCCGGCCTCCTCCACCGCCGCGCGCAGCGAGGCGACGAACAGGGGTGGGTGCAGGTAGCGCTGCCCGCGCAGGGCGACCGCGGCTGCGACGCCCGCCCCCAACGCCGGCTCGGCGGCGTGCACCTGGGGCCCGGTCAGGTAGTCGAAGTGCGGCCTCTGCCCGTGCTCCTCGAGGTCCTGCAGCTCCCGCACCAGGGCCATGGCCTCCTGGGTGGAGCCGAAGCACGCCAGGAAGGGCTGCGCGTCGCGGGTGCGGGGCACGGCGTGCACGTCGGCGAGCTCGTCGAAGGCGGCGATGGCCTGCCGGTTGAGCGGCGCGAGCGCGGCCATGGCCCTCCGGGCGGCGGGGGTCGTGCAGTGCCGGGCGAACCCGAGCAGGAAGCGCCACGTGGCCGGGTCGGCCGTCGGCGGGAGGTAGACCGGCGAGGCGGGGTCCAGCAGGGCCCGCAGACCGAACCGCAGCACGTGCGGGTCGGGCAGGGGGCGCGCGAGGGCCGGCGTCAGCCAACCGGCGTTGCCCCACGACGCACCCTCCCCGATCCGGCCCTGCTCGAGGACGACCACCTCGACGTCGTACCGCTGGAGGTGCCAGGCGACGCTGAGGCCGACGATGCCGCCGCCGACCACGGCCACGCGCTGTGGCGACGTCGTGCGGGAGTGCTGGGCGAGCGGGGGTGGGTCGTCATGGGACACGTCCTGGGTCGAGCAGGGGCGCGCGACGGCGCGGGGCGGGAGCGGTCCACGCCGAGGGCGCAGCGGCGCCGCTCACGGGGATCGCGAGAGAGAGGGGCGAGAACGGCAGTCGCTGCCGCGGTCAGCGCGCGGGCGGGGCGCGGTCGACGCTGCGCCGCAGGACGTCCACGCCCCGCACGCCCCGCGCTTCCTCGCTGAGGAGGATCGCCAGCAGGGCGGCGCCGCTCGGCACGAGCGAGGGCCATGCCGTCGCGCACACCGAGGGGGTCGTCATGGGCGGACCGTAGCACTGGCCGTCGGGGCTGCCGCGGGCCTGGTCAGGCCCCGGGGGTGAAGCGCAGGGGGAAGGACAGCGCGCCGGTGTTGCCGGAGACCGGGAGCCACTCCCCCGGGCCGTCGGGCGCGGCATCCGGCATGGCACGGGCCAGGGTCGGGAGCGCCACCGCCATGTCGACGCGCGCGACCATGTGACCCAGGCAGTGGTGGACGCCCTTGCCGAAGCCCAGGTGCGGCGCCCGGTCACGGGCGGCGGTGATGTCGACGTCAGGGTCGGGCATGGCCCGCGGGTCGGTGCCGGCGGCGTGCGAGAGCACCTGCAGGATCGCGCCCGCCGGGAAGTGCACACCGTGGAACGTCAGGTCTTCGGTCGCCTCGCGCGTCACCCAGGTCACCGTCGGGTTGACCCGCATGACCTCCTCGACGGCCGCCTCGCCCAGGTCAGGACGCTCGGACAGCAACCGCCACTGGTCCGGGTGGCGCAGCAGCGTCTGGACGGCCAGGCCGATCTGGTTGCGCGTCGTCTCCATCCCGGCGAAGGCCAGGAACACCAGGCCGACGACCAGCTCGTCGCGGGTCAGCCGGCCGTCCCCCGCGTGGGCCTGCACCAGGGTGGAGACGAGGTCCTCGCGAGGGTGTGCGAGGCGGTCCTCGACCGCCGCCTCGACGTAGCCGGTCAGGCCCTCCAGCGCCGCCTCGATCAGCGGCAGGTCCCGGGCGACGGCGATGCCGAAGGAACGGCCCAGGTCGTCGGCCCAGTGCGCCACCTGCCGCCACTCGTCCTCGGGCAGGCCCAGCAGCAGGCACAGGATGCGGGCGGCGTACGGCTCGGCGAACTCGGCGATGAGCTCGACCCGGCCGCGGTCGGCGAACCCCTCGACCAGCTCGTCGGCGATCCGCTGGAACTGCGGTCGCATGCGCAGGATGCTCTGCCGCTTGAACGCCGGCATCAGCAGGCGCCGCAACCGCGCGTGGTCGTCACCGTCCAGGCTCAGCAGCACCCGCTGCCACCACTCCAGGAACGGACCGCCGGTCACGCCGTTCTGCTCCGGCCACCGGGCGTTGCCCTGGCGGAAACGGCGGTCGGTCAGCAGCTCGTTGGCCTCCTCGTAGCGCAGCACCGCGAAGCCGTACGACGTCGGCGCCAGCCAGTCGGCCTCGCGGGCCGCGTGCACCTGCGCGGAGGTGGTGTCGAAGGCCGGGTCTGCCAGGTCGAGGAAGGGGGCGGTGGGCACCTGGGACGGCATCGGGGGCTCCTCGAGATCGACATCAGGACCGTAATGGCGGATGATCCTGACGGTACGGACCCCGCACGTCAGGAGTCAAGGTGCTTTTCGGTCATGACACAGCCGTGGCGCTGCAGGGTGCGGCCGCGCTGGTGAACACCGCCCCCACCCCTCCGGGCGCGAGCGATGGGCGGACCCACGAGGGGCTGGCGGACCTCGCGGCACTGCTCGACTTCGTGCGGGCCTGGTCGTGGAGCGGCGCCCCACCGACGACCCTGGGCGAGCTCCAGGCTGTGCGGGACCTGCGACCTCGACTACGCCGCTGGTGGAGTGCCGACGAGCAGACCGTCGCCGCCGACGTCAACACGGTCTTCGAGCACGCCGGCGCCTCACCCCGCGTCGTCCGGCACGGGGACTACGGGTGGCACGTCCACGCCCTCCCCGACGACGCCCCGCTGGACCAGCGGATGGCCGTGGAGGCCGCCGTCGCGGTCGTGGACCTGCTGCGCGCGGGTGACCTGGCCCGGCTCAAGGTCTGCCGGGCGAGCGGGTGCGACCACGTGCTGGTCGACCTGACGCGCAACCGTTCACGCCACTTCTGCGGCTCCGGGTGCGCCGACCGGACCCACGCCGCCGCCTACCGCGCTCGGCAGGCGGGCGACGCGGGCTGACCCGGAGCCGCCGTCCCGCGCGCCGCTCCACCTCCCAGCGCGCTCTCCAGGAACAGGAGAGTCGCGCGGGCCTCAGTCTCTTCTACGCCTCCGACCGGAGTGCGGGTGACGCGACTGGTGCGATGCACACACTCCAGTCGCACTGCGTCCCGGACGCACCAAGCCCCTGACCTGCGTCTCCGCAGGTCAGGGGCTTATCGCAGCCGCCTGTCGGAATCGATCCGACGAACTACTCGTGCCGAGTGGGTGTGGCTCTCGAGGCGCTATCTGACGGGCGCCCCCGAGGCACACCCGCCTCGTGCGACGGCGGACTACGGGAGCTTGGACGCGAGGACGTCGGCAGGCAGGATCTCGGGTGCTGCGCCGAGCAGGTGCTGATGGGCCATCAGGGCTTCGACGATGGCGCCGTTGGCGTGCGCGTCGCGAGCGGCCTCGTCGGGGAATGCATCGAAGATCCAGAAGGTGTCGGCGTGGGTCCTGGCCGCGAACCAGACGATCGTCCCCACTTCCTCATTGGCGAGTGCGACAGCGCCGGCGAGCAGATCGGCGAGCGCGTCGTGCTGGCCATCGGCGGCGACGATCTTGGCGACGAAGGCGTACGGGAGTGATGCGGGCGTGGACACGAGGGGTTCTCCTTGACGTCGGGATTGATCGGTGGGGCGAGTTCAGCGTAGGACGGACGAGAGCCGTTGAGGAGTGGCGGATACGGCAGTATTGCTACGATTCGCGCCATGCGTATCGGGCTGATCGCGATCGACGGCTGCTTCGGTTCGGCGGTCGCGTCGGTCATCGACATCCTGCGGGTGGCCGACGGGGCCCGCGGCGATGTCGACCCGCGGATCGGCCCGATCGAACTCGCCATCCTCGGACCGAAACGGCGCGTGACGACGACAGCATCGATGGTCCTGTCAGTGGACCACCCGCTGTCGGAGTCCGGGGAGTTCGATGTGGTCGTCGTCCCTGCGCTCGGAACCCTCACTGCCGCCGCGACCGACGACGCCCTCCGGAGCCGGGATGCTCGTTCGGTCATCGCCTCACTCGCGCGCCTCGACGACGCGACCACCCAGATCGCCGCGGCGTGCACCGGCGTGTTCGCCGTCGCCGAGACCGGACGGATGGACCAGCGGCGCGCGACGACCAGCTGGTTCCTGGGGCCGGAGTTCCGGAAGCGATATCCGACCGTCGCCCTCGATCTCGACACCATGGTCGTGGTCGACGGAAACCTCGTCACCGCCGGCGCCGCCTTCGCCCACATCGACCTCGCACTCTCACTCGTGCGATCGATCAGCCCCGACCTGGCGCGACATGTCGCCCAGCTCCTCATCATCGACGAGCGCCCGTCGCAGGCGGCCTTCATCGCCTACGAACATCTCCGGCACGAGGACCCGATCGTCGTCGAGTTCGAACGCTTCGTGCGCGCCCGCCTGGACGAACCGTTCAACGTCGCGTCGGTGGCGCAGTCGCTCGGGACCAGTCGGCGCACCCTCGAGCGACGCGTCCGTGCGGCGCTCAACCTCACTCCGCTCGGCTTCGTCCAACGGCTTCGAATCGAACGAGCGCGGCACCTCTCGGCGACCACGGACCTCACCTCCGCCGAGATCGCGCTCCGTGTCGGCTACGCGAACGCCGAGACTCTGCGCTCCCTCCTGCGCAGGGAGCGACGCCGTCCCTGACCTGTCGCCATGCTCGTACCCGGTGGCCCGGCATTTCAGTTGCAACCGCCGTTCAGCAGGTCGCGTCGATGCTCCTGCGTCGCGCCCTTCAAGTCCCACTCGGGAAGCTCGCGCAACAGGGGTCACCTGGGTGTCGCCGGCCGCAGGCAGGCCTCCGGTGACGACCTGGAGACCCAGCTGGGCCAGGGCGTTCGAGATGGCCGTCCGGCCGCCTTTGCTGCCGGCCCAGTCACGACCCTCCATGGCGTGGTTCCAGTCGCCACCCCACACGTCGATCTGGCTGCCGGCGATCTTCTGACAGACGGCTTCGGTCCTCTGGGCTTGGCTGTTGCCCGACCATGGCGCCTCCCCGCCACTGGTTCGCCACGGCAGCACCGAGGAGCAGAATCGCCAGCCGCGATGCTCCGCCACCGCGGAGGCCGGATGCGGTGATGGGTGCGAGACGAGTGAGCGCGCCGCCACCGCGGCATACCGCACGCCCTCTCGTATAGGTGCCTTCGAGAGGCACACCACCCACGGCGACATGTCTAGGGCCTCGGACACCTCGGTCAGCAGCAGGACGTCGCACGCCAGCGAGGTCAGGAAGTCGCGTTGCCTCGCACCGGAGCGACCTTCGAGGTTCCAGGTCCCGACCCGAAGAGAGACAGGCGGGCGAGGTGTGGGGACCGCGGTCACCCAGAGATCCCCAGCCGCCGCGATACCTCGTCGCCACCGATCCGCCGCACGACCTCGGGGTCGCCGACCACGACGAGCACGTCGGTGGCGCGCGACATGCCGACGTACAGCCGCTCCCGTGCCCGGTCCCGCTCGCCCGCCTCGTTGACGCAGAGCACGACGCACGCGCGCTCGAGGCCCTTCGAGCCCAGGACGTGGCCGTAGAAGACGTCCTCGCCCTCCCAGAACGACCGCCAGTAGGCGACCTTCCCGTGCCGCTCGACCTGTGCCATCTGCTCCGGGTGACGGTGGCCGGTGGTCAGCAGCGCGATCCGCGCGGGGTCCCAGCCCTCGTCCATCAACGCCTCGACCTGGGAGTCAGCGACGTCGATGGCGTCCTCGCTGGCCGCGGCCACGAACCGCACCTCCGCACCCGACCCACCCCGGGCCTGCATCCGCGACGGCGCGAGCGGCCCGAACGCGTCGTAGATCTGCTTGGTGTTGCGCAGGTTGTGGTCCAGCACGAGAGGAACCAGCTGCACCGGCGGGCGCCCGAACCGCGCGAAGAGCCGCTGGTTCTCGTCGCTGAACACGAACACCCCACCCGCCTCCTCGTCCCGCAGCGCACCCAGCACCGCAGCCCACCAGGAGTCGGCGAAGTCCTGCGCCTCGTCGACGACCACAGAGTCGAAGCGGTGCCCCTCAGCCAGCCCCGCCGCTTGCTCGGCCATCAGCCGAGGCAGCTCGGACTCCCAGAACCCCGGCTCGTCCTCGGAGCCCATCTCCACACCCCACAGCCGACCCAGCTCCTCATACGTCCCCACGAACGCCGGGCGATGCCGACGGTCCCAACCCGCGACGACCCGCTTGAGGTACTCCGCCAACCCGATCGAGTAGCACAGCAACGCCACCCGCTCCCGCCGCGCACCCTCCCCCACACCGCGGGTGAGGTCCTTGGCCTTCTGCAGCGCCAGCACCGTCTTCCCGCTGCCCGCGCCCCCGCGCACCTCGACCCGACGCAGCATCCGGGTGACCTGCAGGATCACCATCTGCTCCTGCGTCAGCCGGTCCGCGGTCGCCGCGCGCTCCTCGGCGTCCGCGTTGACGTCGTACGCCGGCCGCGACCGCCCCGCCAGGATCTCCGCCACCAGCTCGACATCGTCGTGGTTGGGCGTCCAGCGTCCGTGCGCCAGACCCCACCCGTTGGTCCGCACCCGCTCCGGCAGGTCCGCCATGTCACCGCGGTCGTGGAAACCCCACCGCGGCAGCTCCGGCACCGAGAACCCCTCGGGCAGCTCGGTATGCGGCAGCACCACCCCGTGCGAGAACGCCACCTGGTCGCGGCTGCCCCACCGCGGGTCGGACTCGACGTACCTCCGGATCGCGTGCTTGCCCTCCCGCGCCTGCGTCACCGGGTCGCACCGCTCGACCTTCTCACCGCGCTTGATCCACCACCCGTCGTCCTCCAGCCACACCGACCCGCCCTTGACCTCCAGGCACACGAACCCCGCCTCCGGGACCAGCACCAGCAGGTCGATCTCGTGGTCCTTCACCTCGTCGGTCAGCCGGACGTTGGCCATCACCACGCAGTCGTGGGGCAGCCCGTCGCGCAGCCGCTCCCACACCTGCCGCTCGGACTCGGTGACGAACGTCGGCTCCTCGGGGATGCAGCGCGCCATGGCGTCAACCTAGGCGCGCTGTCGGCGCCGTGGCCGAAGATGCGGGCATGGAACGCGAGAGGTGGGTCTGCGACTCGTGCGGCACCCGCGGCAGCACACTGGACGGTCACGCAGCGGAGACCGTGCTCTGCCCGACCTGCGGCGAACCCGTGACGAGAGAGAGGTGGTGACCATGCCGTACGCCGACGTGATGGCCGTCCGCGGCGACATCACCACCCAGGACGTCGACGCGGTCGTCAACGCCGCCAACCGCCGCATGCGAGGCGGCGGAGGCGTCGACGGCGCCATCCACGCCGCCGGCGGCCCCGAGGTCCTCGCAGACTGCATACGCCGCTTCCCCCACGGCCTCGCCACCGGCGACGCCGGCTGGACCAGCGCCGGCCTCATGCCGGCCCGCTGGGTCATCCACACCGTCGGCCCCAACCACGGCCGCGGCGAGACCGACCGCGACCTGCTCGTCTCCTGCTACCGCCGCTGCCTCGAGGTCGCAGACGAGCTCGGCGTCCAGACCGTCGCGTTCCCCCTCATCAGCGCCGGCGTCTACGCCTGGCCCTTGGATGACGCAATTGACGCCGCCGTGACGACCCTCCAGACCACAAGGACCCGGGTCCGTGAGGTTCGCGTGGTCGCCTACAGCGGCGGCACCCATCGCGCGGTGCTGAGCCGGCTCGAGGAGGTCTGAATGGCCGAGGATGACGGCATCCTGGACTCACGCTTCGAGACCGAAGCCAGCGACGTCGAGCACCTGCTCTCGGTGATGGACATCGACGAGCTGGAGGAGTTCGCGACGCTCCTGATGGTGCTGTTCATGCGACCCGTCGTGGTGGAGGAGGTGTGGGACGCGGAATCGGAGGCGCCGTGCCTGGAGATCATCCTCGCCGGCGACGCGCACTCGATCGGCACGACCTACGAGTTCCCAACCTCTGTCCTCCAGCTGGTCGGCGGCAGCATCGAGACAGCCGCGGAGCTCGGTCCCTACGACTCCGCGACCCACCAGGACGCAGCGCACGAGCTCTCCGGGCTGGATCGGCACGCACTGGTGGGGGTGCTTCAACGCGCGCTGGGGCACGTGCGGCTGCTGTTGATGTCAGACCAGGACTGAGAGACCGCAGGCGGCGAAGTCGGTGAGGTCCACGGCTGCCAGCCGGCCACGCCGGAGTCGGGATCGGCGATCTCTGCAGGCTACAAACCTCCTCGCAATTGGCGCCGCCCCTGTCGGCGAGCCCTTACCCATCGGCCCCCGGGGGCGAAGCTCCGAGCGTGAGAAGGCTCGCCTTGGTGCCCAAGACGTGGCGCGACGCCCGGTCTGTGACGGCCTTGGCGATCACGTAGGACACGACCTCGGCGCCGCCCGGCAGGTGACGCGCGTCCACGACGAGGGTGGTGCCGTTACGACCCAACGGACGCCACGTGCGCCCCGGAGGACCGGTACGGGTGACCTCGACCTGCCGATCCGGCCTGAGCAGGACAGGCATGGGCTGCTCAGACACGACACCCGTGACCGACTCCCACGGCACGTCGACGGCGAACCCACGGTCCTCGTGTCGCAGCCTCGTCGGAGTGAGCCAGAGGCCACCGGCGAGCCCGGAACCGTGCTGGACTCCGCTGGTCCACGCCAGCCACGCCGCGAGAGCGACGAGCACCGCGACCCAGCCCCAGCGCTCCGACAGAGCCACGAACACCGCTCCGAGCGCCGCGACCGCGGCGTAGGCGGCCAGCACCCAGGAGGACACCAGCGTCGGTCCCGCCGCTCGTGGGAAGAGGAGTGCGGGCTCATCGGCGAGCAGGTCCAGCCGCGGATCAGGCGGGTCGCGTCGTGCGCGCCGCTCGGCCACCTCCTTGGCCGCGCCACCCGCGGCGCTGACGAGCAGGACCAGCCCGCCGCAGAACAGCCCCCGCCCCACGCCCGAGCCGAGGCCCACGAGCCCGATCCAGGTCACCGGCAACCCGAGGGACACCAGCACGGACACACCGAACCAGGTCGCCAGGCGAAGTCCCACCGGGGAAGCCTCTGTCGTCGTCACTTCCGCACCTTCTCATCCGCCCGACCACGTGGAATGGAGGTCCTGGCTGCCACCCAGTGCCACTCACGATCTCCGCACACACCCCCGCGCCGGCCCGTCGTCCACTCGAGAGGCCAGCCCGAGTCCCCCTCAGGAGCAGGGTCCGACGGGAGGACTGATCGATGCCCTGAGCACTTCGGGCGCGCTCCAGACGACCGGGGGCACCGGTTCTTGCAGCAGTCCCCTCCGGTGGAGCTGACGGGTCGGGTGCTCAGTCGTCCACTGGTTCGGGTGGCGCCGTGATCCCGCGCCTGTTCAGCACGGCTTCGACTTGTTCCACGAGATGGCCGCGCAGGGCGTACCACTTGCGCAGGTTGACGAGAACGGGTCGCCCGTCCAGACCCGGGGCGAGGAAGTCGATGTCGGGTCGGGCGAGGAGGACGTCGTAAAAGGGTTGGTTGTCGGCGTCGCTGAACTTGAACTTCTTCGCGATCGTCTCGAGCGGCGTACCGACGTCGGGTACGGCGTGGTTGACGTCGGCGCCGGCGTCGAGAAGTCGAGCCAGCAGCTCGGCCTCGGGCTCGGGGTCGTGGGCGTTCTGACCCAGCAGCACGTGCAGGGGCGCGTGGCGGGTGACATCGGCGCCGTCGTCGAGGAGCCGGTGAGCGAGCGCCACCCGGCTCGAGGGGTCGGAGTTGCCGAGTGCGGTGGTGAGGAGGGTGGCGCCGGGGTAGCCGTCGTAGTTCACGAACGACGGCGAGTAGTGCTGCTCCAGCTCGGCGATCGACCCGGTGCGCAAGACGGTGTGCAGCGAAGAGGTGTTCTTCGGCGTCTTCCTGCGGAGCATGCCCATGGTGTCCTCGAAGTCGTGTGAGCTCGTCCGCAGGGTACGGCGACCATCTGCGGGGGATGGCTTCGTCGATTCCGTACCGGCCTTCTGCCCGGTCTTCGACGGATCAGTTCCTGGAGGCTCGGCATCGGTCGAGGGCATTCGATCGATCCGCCCGGCCGACCTATGGACACGCGAAGGCCCCTGCCGCGTCTCCGCAGGTCAGGGGCCTTTCCGGAGCCGCCTGTCGGAATCGAACCGACGACCTATTCACGTGGAGTTTCGATGAGCCGTCGTCCTCATCCCGACCCCAAAAAGGCTTCTGACCTGGGCAAACGTCTAGCCCGACATTCGACATGCTGCTTCTCAAGGCGTCACCCCAGACCAGCCTTGATCGGCGAATGGCTAAGGAATCCCGAAGGCCGTGAGACATCAAATGGGCCTCTGCGAATGCCGCGAGAGGGCTGACCGCACGGGCGTCGACCTGCGGACCCCAGCATCCCTTCCGTCGGCGCCTCGAGCAAGCGCTGATCAGAACTCTTGGTTGTGGGTTCGAGTCCCACGGGGCCTACTCAAGAAGTCGCTGACCTGAGTTGAGTCCCCGATAGTGGTGTAGCGCGGTCGCCGAGATCGTCACCGGCGAGTACGGATGACGAAGCAGCGGCCACCGCGTGATCCTTCGAGTGAACCTCTCACAGCACTCTCGAACGGAGTCATCACGATGACCGCTCCTCACATTG
>CAEZYQ010000022.1_pt1 | contig 62101 bp, 60 predicted proteins | sample 7265561 | NCBI WGS metagenome assembly CAEZYQ01 (sample SAMEA6813939, study PRJEB35770) | uncultured Nocardioides sp. | biome: Freshwater; feature: Freshwater reservoir; material: water | place: Czech Republic | collected 2017-04-14 | depth 30m m | reverse complement strand
GGGGTGAGCCCCTTGAGCTGACCGACCTGGTCGGTGGTGGCCGCCGCCCCCTTTGGGCAGATCCCATGGCCACCACCGGGCAGTTCTCGTGACCGTCAGCGGGCAGGTCTTATGTCCGCCACTGGGCAGTTCCTACTGTCCCTTGACAGAAGACCAGCCCGAATACTCCGGCGCCCAGCGCCAGGAGAAGCAGCCTCAACGGCTGGATGCGCAGCACCAGCGCGCCATCCTGTTCGCCCATTACTAACCCTTCGGAATCACTTAGTCCCGCTCGGCCACTCGTCATCATCGTGGGCGCTGAACGGCCTACGCGAATCGCGATGTCCATGCGGGAGTCAGTCCCGTCCCTGACACCTCGAAGGAACACACGGAAGCGGCTCCCGCGAGTCACAGCGTTGCTGTCGGCACTCAATGAACGCGGCAGATGAGCGCGTTGGGCTATCGGTCCCTGCAAACCTTGGCGTCGGGCTCGGCGGCGCAGTAAGCGTCCATCTCGTCGATGTCGGAGGTCCGGTCGAGTTTGAGATACGACGACGGCCCATCCTCCGGTCGGCCTTCACCAACCTGGTTTCCGCACCCCGAGAGCAGCATGAGGCCACTGATCAGGGTCAAAGCCTGCAACGAGCGAACGACCATCCGAGACACCCGGAAAGCGTAGTTGCCGTCTCGCCTGCACGTCTGCTCATCGGCACAACCGAACGCGGCAGAAGAGCGCGCGCTGACGCGCACGCCAGGCGGCAGATGTGCGCGCGCTGACGCGCACGCCAGGCGGCAGAAGCGGACAGTCATCCCGCTCGTCCCACGCGCTGAGTGGCAAAGTGCGATCATGGTTGGGAGAACCCGTACTACGCCTCTGACAGTCGCGATCGTTCTGACTCTGGTCGGCAGCCTCGGGCTATTCGTTGCGGGCGCCTACCTCTGCGGCGACATCACTGAGCGTTGCCTGAGGGCCGAGCCTCCGCGAGGAACGGCTGAGTCACAGGCGGCAGTGTCGGCTTCCGCTGACTACCTGCGGGGACGTTTGAACTGTCAGTGGTCGAACGAGGACGGCTCCAGAGTGAGCAGCCGAAGCCTCCCCCTCTACTCGCGTGCCTGACGCGGCAGAAGCGGATGCCTCGGGGCTAGGGGCTAGGTCCGACGAGGCACCCGGCTCAGCAATGCCAAGGCCGCCACTGTCACCGTCATGGCGACGACACGAACCCAGTCCAGGGACTCGCTGTGGTCGATGATCCACGAGGCCCACCCCGGAGCGCTGTCGTCGTACGCCGAGTACCCGAAAGCCAGAGCGGCAACTTCGACTGCCCATGCAAGGGCCGCCAGGCTACCGATGATGCTCCACCATGCGCGCCGCCAGTGCGCGATCAGCCAGCCCGACAGAAGCAGGGTAACGACAGCCTCGATGGCCAACCGCACGTACAGGCTGGTCGGCACGACGAACTGGTAGGCATCCATGCAGGAACCCTAGGTTCTGGAGCAGTGATGGCGTCGCTTCACCATCCGCTCATCGGCATGAGCGGATGTCCGGGTCCGGACATGAGTCACGTCCGTCGGGTGAATTCGACCTTGTTGTCGACTGTGGTGTGGTGGTCGTAGGCGGGGTCGTGGATGCGGCGGTGGTGCGCGGGGCACAGGAGGCGACCGTTGGTCAGGTCGGTGGGTCCACCCCGTGCCCAGGGGTCGTCGTGGTGGGCGTGGCAGAACCAGGCCGCGGTCCGGCACCCCACCGCGGTGCAGCGCTGGTCCCGCACGACCAGCGCGATGCGTTGGGCGCGGGTGAAGCGGCGTCGACGGCGACCCTGGTCCAGCACCTGCCGCCTGCCGCCCAGGACGACGGGGATGATCCCAGTCTCGCACGCCAGCCTGCGTGCGGTGTGGGCGGCGATCCGGTCACCGGTGTCCAACGTGGCCGCAGCCAGTCCACCGGTGAGGGTCTCCAGGGTCATCGTCACCACCACCGTCGCGCCGGTGCCGGCAGTCTCCGGGAGCCCGGTGCCGTCCAGGCGCTCCAGCAACTCGCAGAACGCCTGGCCGAGCTCGTGCCCGGTGGCCCGCCGCTGCGGCTCGGGCCGAGCCGGGTCCGGCGGGTCCGTCGGGTCCTCGACCGCCCCGGTTGCGGGGTCCTGGTGGCTCACGACCAAGCTCGTCAAGAACTTGCGCAACATCCCCGCGTGCAGCTCGGGGATGGTGAACCGGCCGTGGACCTTCCCGGTGCCGTCGGGGGTGAGCGAGAGGGTGGTGGCCTTCTCTGCCGCGGCCTCGGCGTCGGCGAGCTGCTTGGCCTCGTGGGCCTCCCCGACCTCGGGCGCGACCACGTGCAGGATCCGCTCCCCCAGGACCCGCAGCTGCTGCGCGTCGTGACGCGCAGCGAGGTCGACCAACGCCTGCTCAGCCTCCACCCGCACCCACGAGGCCACCTCGGCCGGTAGGGCGTCCAGGGCGCGCACGATGACCTCGCCCTGCTCCAGGTTCACCCCACCCGCAGCCATCCCCACCCGCAGCACCTCGTAGCGCCCCAGCGCCTCGGCAAAGAACACCGCCCGGCGCGAGGCACGCACCGTGGTGCGGGTCGCTTGCGCGAACCACGTCGCCGTCGTCGTCGCGCCACAGGTCTGCTCCACCGCCACCTCGCTGCCGTGCGCCAGCACCCGGTGCTTCAGCTCCGCCACCCGTGCCTCCAGCTGGGCCAGCGCGACCAGCGAGACACCCGTGGCCTCCGCGTCCAGGCCCAGCAACGAGACCTCGCCCAGGCCGCTCAGCACCTCGTCGATGACCGCGATCCCGCGGTCCACCTGATGCTGCCCGAGCCCTGCCATGAGCAGACTCTTCCACCCACCACCGACATTCCGAGACCCTCAGAACCGTTGTCCACAAGGGATCTGAGCATCGTGACCGGACCGTGACCGATCAGCCCAGCGTCCACAGGCTGCTTGGCGGCATACGGGGTCCCGAGACGCGCCGGCGCGCCTCCTCAACCGCCGAGAGGGCGGCGACGGTCTCGACGAGGGCTCGCCGGAGCTCGCCTGCTCGACCACCGGCATGGCCGGCAGCTCGCATGCTCGACCGCCACCCGGAGAACGCGGCGACCTGGACCGAGAGGGGTCCGGGTGCCGGAAACGCCGGGTACGGGCGCGGATCTGCTGCGCGGACCGACCCCGTCGCCCTACCGTCGCTGCGTGCTCCCCCTCCTGCGATCCCGGGGTCTCCGTCGCCCGCTCATCGGTCTCTCGGGGGTCGCCGTCGCTCTGGCGTCCCTCACCACCCTGGGCGCCTCCGGCTCCGCTGCGACCGTCCCCGGCACTGCCTCCACCACGGCCGCGGTCGCAGCGGCGGTTGGGGCGACGGCCGACGCATGGGCACGGACGCCCGACCCCCGTCCCAACATCGTGGTGGTGGTCGCCGACGACATGCGTGTCGACGATCTGCGCTGGGCGCCCCGCACGCGCCGCCTGCTGGGCGCCGGCGGGATCTCGATGGAGAACTCCTTCGCGCCGTACCCCCTCTGCTGCCCCCAGCGCGCGACCTTCCTGACCGGGCAGCACGCGCACAACCACGGGGTCTACTGGCACGAGCCACCGTCGGGGTTCGCCGCGTTCGACGACTCCCGGACCATCGCCACGTCGCTGCGCGCCGCCGGCTACCGCACGGGCTTCCTCGGCAAGTACCTCAACCGCTACGGCCTCGACCGGTCCGAGGTCAGCGGGCAGCCCTCCCACCGCTACGTGCCCTCCGGCTGGGACGAGTGGCGCGGGGCGGTGGAGAACCCCGGTGACGCGGGGTTCCACGGCGGCACCTACCTCTACACCGACATCGCCTTCAACCACGACGGGAAGATCGACAACCGTTACCGCGGGCGCTACAGCACCCAGGTACTCGGCGACCTCGCCGTCGACATGGTCCGGCGCTCCGACCGGCACCGGCAGCGCACGGGCGAGCCGTTCTTCCTGCTGGTCAACCACGTGGCCCCGCACCACGGCGCTCCCCGCGACCCCGACGACCCGCAGCCGCTGGTGGAGTTCCCCTCGCCGTACGTCCCGCCCGCGGAGCGGGGCCGCTTCGACGCCGTTATCGACCGCGCGCCGGGCATCGCCCGCTCGGGCGCCCCGACCGAGAAGGACGTCTCCGACAAGCCCCGCCAGGTCCGGAAGCTGCCGCCGCTGAGCAGCGCCGACCTCCGCGCCATGCGCGAGGTGGCCCGCCAGCGGGCCGAGGCGATCCACGTGATGGACCGCCAGGTCGCGCGGCTGGTGGCCTCGCTGAAGCGGACCGGCGAGTGGGAGCGCACCGTCGTCGTGTTCACCTCCGACAACGGGCTGCTGCAGGGCGAGCACCGCTTCCGCACCGGGAAGGTCTGGTCCTACGAGCCCTCGCTGCGCGTCCCGCTGCTGCTCACCGGCCCCGGGCTGCGCGGCAGGGACCCGCTCGGGCACCGCCGCTACGACCCGGTCGACACCCCGGACCTCGCCGCGACCCTGCTCGACCTCGCGGACGCCGAGCCCCCGCGCCGCCCGGACGGTACGTCGGTGCTGCCAACCCTGCTCGAGGGCGACCGCGGCTGGGACGTGCCCGTGCTGACCGAGGCCACGCACACGTCGCGGGGCTCGGTACGGGGCTTCGGGGAGCGCAGCTCGATCGGGGTCCGGACGGGTCGGTGGAGCATGACCCGCTACCGCGACGGGTTCGTCGAGCTCTACGACCTCCTGCGCGACCCGCTGCAGCACGAGAACCTCGCCCGCTCCCCCGAGCACGCGGACGTCCTGGCCGCGCTCACCGCCTCCTGGCGCGCGGTCAAGGACTGCGCGGGCGCCGACTGCCAGGCGCCGCTGCCCGCGTCGCTCGCGATGACCGCCGACGAGGTCGCGGACGCGACCCGCCGCTACTGGACGGCGATCGACCGGACCTACGGATACCGCTGACCGTGCGCGCGCGCCACACCTAGGCTCGTCGGGTGACGCAGCTCGGTCAGTACCCCGACCCCACCCACGTCGTCGCCCACCTCAGCGACCCCCACCTGCTCGCCGCCGGCCAGCTGCAGTACGGCGTCGTCGACCCGGAGCGCGGGCTGGTGGCGGCCCTGGAGCGGCTCGGCCGGATCGACCCGGCCCCGCAGGCGCTCGTCTTCACCGGGGACCTGGCCGACAAGGCCGAGCCGGAGGCGTACGCCCGGTTGCGCGAGCTGGTCGAGCCCGTGGCGGCAGGCATGGGCGCCGAGGTCGTGTGGACCATGGGCAACCACGACGCCCGCGAGCCCTACGCCCGCGGCCTCTTCGGCGCCGACGCCGACCCGACGGTGCCCCAGGACCGGGTGCACGAGGTCGACGGGCTGAGGATCGTCGCGCTCGACACCTCGATCCCCGACTACCACCACGGCGAGCTGCGGCCCGAGCAGCTGGCGTGGCTGGCGGACCTGCTGGCCACCCCCGCCCCGCACGGGACGATCCTGGCGATGCACCACCCGCCGATCCCGGTGCCGATGCTGCCGCCGGCGCAGATCATCGAGCTCGCCGACCAGCACCTGCTGGCCGAGGTCGTCCGCGGCACCGACGTGCGCGCGATCCTGGGCGGGCACTTCCACTTCACCAGCCACAGCCTCTTCGCCGGCGTACCCGTCTCGGTGGCCTCGGCGACCTGCTACACCTCCGACCTCACCCCCGCCGACCGCTACCTCTCCGGCGTCGACGGGCACCAGTCGGTCAACCTGCTGCACGTCTACGAGGACCGGGTCGTGCACACGGTCGTGCCGACGACCGACGCCCCCGAGGTCGACGGCTACCCGCTCTCGGTCGGCCCGCAGGTCCACGCGCTGTCCGACCACGACCGGCGCGAGCTGCTGTCGCGCAAGGGCGTGGACCTCGCTGCGCTCGTCGAGCAGCTGGGCCTCTAGGTCCGCCCACCGCCGGGTCAGGAGGTACGCCGGCGGCGCGCCCCCACGCGGTGCAGCAGCAGACCCGCGAGGGCCACCGGTGCGAGCAGCGCGAGGCTCGCGGCGCTGCTCGAGCCCTCGACCTGCAGCTCGAGCTGACGACGCAGGTCGCGCGGCTTCAGCGGCTTCACGTCGCCGATGCTCTTGCCGTCGTACCGGAAGACGTCGAAGCCGCGCACCAGGTCGTTGGAGTAGCCGTAGAAGGAGCCGTTGCGCTTGATCTTGTTGGTCTTGAACGACCAGGAGTCGGAGTCGGGCATGACGTACGAGCCGACCTCGGTCATCCCGGCGCCGTCGCCGAAGGCGAGGTTGAGCGGCCCGGCCAGCGGGTCGGTGGCGGCGTCCGCGAGCCCGGAGAGGTCGATGACGCGCACGCCCTGGGCGTACCACGAGATCGTCATGAGCTGCTGGCGCTCGTAGATGCGCAGCACGTGGGAGGTGCAGGTCGCGCCGTCCTGGACGGTGAAGGCCGGGATGAACCAGGCCCCGATCTTGACCGGAGCGGTCTCGAGGTCGCCGGTGATGTCGTAGAGGTGCAGCCCGCCGCCCGGGCACTCCAGCGACGCGGCCGCTCCGGCGCGCTCGTCGGTGACCACGAGGATGGTGCGCTCCACACCGTCGGACCCGGTGAGGGTGACCGGGTCGGCCTGGTGGGAGACGTTGACGGCCGGGTCGATGATCTGGCCGATCATCTCCGGGTTGGCGGGGTCGGTGGTGTCGAGGACCAGCGTCTGGCTCAGGGCCGCGGAGTACGCGCGGGTGCCGTCGGCGCTGAAGGTGATGTCGTGGGACTCCGAGCCGAGCGAGGTGGGCACGAACGGGATCGGGAAGTCCTGGACGAAGCGCGGCTTCGCGGGCGCGCTGATGTCGTAGATCGTGATGAACGGCTCCGTGCCCGAGGTGAGCAGGTCGGAGTTGGAGTTGTAGAGGTACTTCCCGCTCGGGTGGATCGACATGTTGTGCGACCCGGCGGCGACGGGCAGGAAGCTGACCGACTGCGGCCGGGTCGGCTGGGTCAGGTCGACGATGACCGTGCCCGCGTCGTCGGCGGCCAGGTCGAGGTCGCGCCCGCACCGAGACGCCGCACCGGCCTCGCCGACGCTGCCGTCGGCGGTGTAGCTGGCCAGGACCCGGCCCCGGTTCGTCCACACCTGGATGTCGCCCTGCGAGATGTCGCAGTCGTAGACCGCCACCCGCTTCGGCGCGGTCGGCCGGGTGATGTCGATGATCTGCATGCCCTTCGACAGCGTCCCCGCCAGGGCGTACTCCTTCTTGCCCAGCTTCATGAACTCGATGTCCGAGCCGCCCTGGGCCTCGCCGGTGTCGTCGTACTGGAGGTTGGCAACGAACTCCATGTTGACGCCGACGCCCTGGGTCTCCACCCGCTCGCCGCGGGTGTTGGTGGGGACGTCGCCGGCCTGGTGCCCCACGGCACCGGGTGCTGCGACCAGCGGGGCCAGGGCGACGAGGGAGACGGCCAGCAGGGAGCGGGCCCAGCGGGTGGTGGAATGGGCGGCACGAGGCATGGGTGGTCCTTGCGGGGTACGTCGCGGGGTCGGTGACTCCACAACGCAGGACCGCCCCGCGTGGTTACGCGGGGCGGTCCGTGGGTGCTGCGTGCCCGACCCGGTCGGGCCGGCCCGGGCGGGTGGCGCTGGGTCAGCCGGTGACGACGACGTAGAAGGCCTTGCGGTTGCCGTCGGTGGTCACGGAGCCGTCGGAGAGGCGCGGGGACACGACGAAGGAGTTGGCGTTCTGGGCATCGGCCGGGGCGCAGTTGGTCGGGATCGGGACGCCGGTGTTGCCCGTGAAGTTGCAGCGGCTGACGCTGATCTCGCCGGAGAACTCCGCGTTGGCGTCGGCACCCGGGGCGCGGCCGTTGGTGTTCATGTTGCCGTCCTGGTCGACGGTGTTCTGCAGGACGATGCTGGCGACGATGCCGTTGTCGGACAGGTCCTCGCCGGCGTTGATGTAGACGTTGCCGTTGGCGCGCAGGGCGTTGGACGGGGAGCCGTCGGGTGCGGTGTTGGGCAGGGTCGGGTAGGCCGCGACCATGGTGAAGCCGCCGGACTGGGCGAGGATCTCGCCGTTGGCGCCGACGAGCGCCCAGCGGCCGACGCCGTCCTCACCCGCGGGGCCGGCCGGGCCGGCGGGGCCGGCGGGCAGCTCGTCGCCGAAGTCCTCGACACGCAGGGTGCCGTCCTTGACGTCCTTGCCCTTGATGCCGTCGTCCTTGATCTGCTTGGAGGCGACGGTGCCCTTCTCGATGTCGCCACCGTTGATCTGCATCGCGGCGTACGACGTGCCGCTCATCGCCACCAGCAGGGCGAAGGAGGAGACGACCATCGAGGCCGAGGGACGGGGGAGGGAGCGCTTCATGATGCACCTTTCCGAGGCGTGGGTCGGCCGGACGGCCTGACCTGTGTTCGGAGTGGCGCGGGTCACGGATGGGAGAGTCGCTTAACTTTCTGCCGCCCACCGGGACCGCGCCCGGGCCGCCCGGCCCACCTCACCAGCGGCCGCGGGTGCCGATCGCAGCCAGGGCCGTGGTCACCGGGACGGCCGCGACCAGGCCGAGGGTCGCGACGACGGATCGGACGATCTCCTGCGCGACGATCTGGTCGGTGAGCACGCCGCCGAGCGGTTCGCTGTTGGCCACGATGAGGATCAGCAGGGGCAGCGAGGACCCGGCGTACGCCAGGACGATGGTGTTGACGACCGAGGCGATGTGCGAGCGGCCGACCCGGGCGCCGGCGCGGTAGAGGTCACGGCCGCGGTAGTCGGGGTTGGCGCGGGCGATCTCGGCGACGGTGGCCGCCTGCGTGACCGTCACGTCGTCGAGGACACCGAGCGAGCCGATCACGATCCCGGCGAGCAGCAGGCCCTCGAGGTTGACGGCGTAGCTCTGGCCCAGCGCGGTGGACAGGTCGTCGGTGACCCCGGTGAGGTGCATCGCCGAGACCGCCAGCGCCGACAGGGCGCCGGTGAGCGCCAGGGCGGCGAGGGTGCCGACGACGGCCACCGAGGTGGACGGCGAGAACCCGTGGGTGAGGTAGAGGACGGTCAGGGCGATGACCGCGGCGCCGACGATCGCGACGACGAGCGGCGGGTCGCCGCCGAGGATCGCCGGGACGACGAAGAGCACCAGCACGAGGAACGTGACGGCGAGGCCGACCAGGGCGCTGAGCCCGCGCCAGCGGCCGAAGGCGATGAGGGCCACCGCGAAGGCGATGCCGAGGATCCACAGCTGGGTGCCCCGCTGGTGGTCGACGACCGCCCAGGTCGTGCCCTCAGGGGTGTCGGTCGCGATGAGCAGGACCTCGTCGCCCTCCTCGAGCTCGGGGGCGCCCTGGCCGTTGGGCAGCGGGACCCGCTCCTGCTCGCCCTCCAGCTCGCCGTCGGTGAACAGCACCACCGCAGTGCCGCACCCGTTGACGTCGTCGGGCAGCTCCTCCTGGCACGGCTCGGACGCGATCGCCTCGACCGTTCCCGCCACCTGGGCGAGGCTGCCGGGTCCGTCCGGGGCGGGCACGGGGTCCGGCCACATCCAGACCATCGCGACGAGCGAGAGCACCGCGAGCGGCGCGATGGCGCCGAGCATCCACCGGTGCAGGCGACGCTCCTGGGGCGACAGCGACGCCGCGCGGTGGGAGTGCCGGGGGTGGTGGGCGCCCATGGTCCCCACCCTAGGACCCTCACGTCCCGACCTGCCCACCCCGCGCCCACGTGCCGCATCTTCACCGCCGTGGCCGTTGCCAGGGGCGCATGCTCGGCTCTAGTGTCGCCGCCGTGCCGCAGATGAGGATCCGAGACGCCGCCGCCTACCTCGGCGTGAGCGACGACACCCTGCGGCGCTGGATCGACGCCGGCACGCTGTCGGCGAGCGTCGACGAGTCCGGCCGCAAGGTCGTCGACGGCCACGAGCTCGCGCTGGTCGCGCGGACCCACGCCGCTCCCCCGCCCCTGCCCGACGGCCTGGCCAGCTCGGCCCGCAACCGGTTCGTCGGGCTCGTGACCGACATCCGCACCGACACCGTCATGGCGCAGGTCGAGCTGCAGTGCGGGCCGTTCCGGGTGGTCTCGCTGATGTCGAGCGAGTCGGTGCGCGACCTCGGGCTCGAGCTCGGGTCGGTCGCCGTGGCCGTCATCAAGTCCACCAACGTCGTCGTCGAGACCCCACCGGGAGCACCGTGAACCCCCGCCGCACCACCTCCATCCTCGCCGTGCTCGTCTGCGTCCTCGCGACCGGCGCCTGCGGTGGCGACGACGCGGGCGACGGTGGGGAGCGCGTGCTCACCGTGTACGCCGCCGCCTCGCTGACCGCCTCCTTCGAGGAGCTGGCCGAGCGGTTCGAGGCGGCCAACGACGGGGTCAGCGTCGAGCTCGCCTTCGCCGGCTCCTCCGACCTGGTCGCCCAGATCACCAGCGGGGCTCCGGCCGACGTCTTCGCCTCCGCCGACCAGTCGAACATGGACAAGCTCACCGCCGAGGGCCTCGAGGGCTCCGCACCGGAGGTCTTCGCGACCAACACCCTCCAGATCGCCGTCCCACCGGACAACCCGGGCGAGGTGTCCGACCTGGCTGACCTGTCCGACGAGGACCTCGCCGTCGTGGTGTGCGCACCCGAGGTCCCCTGCGGCGCTGCCGCGCTGGCGCTGGCGGAGGCGGCGGGCACCACCCTCGCCCCCGACAGCGAGGAGCAGTCGGTGGCCGACGTCCTCGGCAAGGTGCGCGCGGGCGAGGCCGACGCCGGCCTCGTCTACGTCACCGACGTGATCGCGGCGGCCGGCGACGTCCTGGGCATCGACGTCCCGGAGTCCGACGCCGTCGTCAACGACTACCCCATCGCGACCCTCGCGGACAGCGACCAAGCCGAGCTGGCCCAGGCCTTCGTCGACCTGGTGCTCGGCGAGCAGGGCCAGGCGGTCCTCGCCGAGGCGGGGTTCGGCACGCCGTGACCCCCACCCGACGGCGTACGACGTGAGGCGCACGGGCAGCGAGGGCGGCGTCCCCCGCTGGATCCTCCTCCCCGCTGCCGCGGGGGCGGCGTTCGTGCTGCTCCCGCTGCTGGCGATCGTGCTGCAGGTCGACTGGCGGGCCTTCCCGGCCCTGGTCACCTCCGAGGCGTCCCGTGACGCGCTGCTGCTGAGCCTGCGCACCTCGACCGCCAGCACCCTGCTGTGCGTGCTGCTGGGCGTCCCGATGGCGGTGGCCCTGGCCCGCACCCGGTTCCCGGGGCAGTCGCTGCTGCGGGCGCTGGTGCTGCTGCCGCTCGTGCTGCCGCCCGTCGTGGGCGGCATCGCCCTGCTCTACACCTTCGGCAGGCGCGGACTGCTCGGGGAGACCCTCGAGGTCGTGGGCCTCGAGGTCGCCTTCTCGACCGCGGCCGTGGTGATGGCGCAGACCTTCGTGGCGCTGCCGTTCCTGGTGGTCAGCCTCGAGGGCGCGCTGCGCACGGCCGGGCACCGCTACGAGGTCGTCGCCGCCTCGCTGGGAGCCCGCCCGACGACGGTCTTCCGCCGGGTGACGCTGCCGCTGGTGCTGCCCGGGCTCCTGTCCGGGTCGGTGCTGGCCTTCGCGCGGGCGCTCGGGGAGTTCGGGGCGACGATCACCTTCGCCGGCAGCCTCCAGGGCACGACCCGGACGCTGCCGCTGGAGATCTACCTGCGCCGCGAGACCGACGCCGACGCGGCCGTGGCGCTCTCGCTCGTGCTGGTCGTCGTGGCCGTCGTGGTGATCGGCACCGCCGGGCAGGGTCGGGTGCGCCGGTGACGTTCGAGCTGGAGGCCGAAGTCCCCGAGCGCGGGGTCGAGCTCGCGCTGCGCGTCGCGCCCGGGGAGACCGTCGCGCTCCTCGGGCCCAACGGTGCGGGCAAGTCCACGGCCCTCGCGGTCGCGGCCGGCCTGCTCCGACCCGATCGCGGCCGGGTCGCCCTGGACGCTCGACCCCTCACGGTCACCGGCGGGGGCGGTCAGCGGGCGTCGTACGTCCCTCCGCACGCGCGGCGGATCGCCCTGCTCGCCCAGGACCCGCTGCTCTTCCCGCACCTCGACGTGCGCGCCAACGTGGAGTTCGCCCCCCGGGCGCAGGGTGCCGGACGGGCCGCCGCCCGCGAGGCCGCCGAGCGGTGGCTCACGACCGTCGGGGTCGCCGACCTCGCCGACCGGCGACCCGGCGAGCTGTCCGGCGGCCAGGCCCAGCGGGTGGCGCTGGCCCGCGCCCTGGCCGCCGACCCGCTGCTGCTGCTGCTCGACGAGCCCATGGCAGCCCTCGACGTGGCCGTCACGCCTGCGGTGCGCCAGGTGCTGCGCACGGTGCTGGCCGGGCGCAGCGCCCTGCTGGTCACGCACGACGTCCTCGACGCGCTGCTGCTCGCCGACCGGGTCGTGGTGCTGGAGGACGGCCGGGTCGTGGAGGAAGGCCCGACCTCCGAGGTGCTCTCACGGCCGCGCAGCGCCTTCGCCGCACGGATCGCCGGGCTCAACATCCTCACCGGCACCTGGCGCGGGGGCCGGGTCCACTGCGAGGACGGGTCGGTCGTCGCGGGCATGAGCAGCGACCCCGCGCCGAGCGACGGCGCCCGAGCGGTCGCCGTCTTCTCCCCCGGCGCCGTCTCGGTCTACCGGGACGCGCCCGGGGGCAGCCCGCGCACGGTCCTGCGCGCGCAGGTCACCGAGATCGAGCCGCACGGCGACCGCATCCGCATCCGCACCACGCGCGCCGCCGCCGACGTGACGCCGCAGGCCGCGGCCGAGCTCGACCTCGCGCCCGGCGCCGAGGTGCTGCTGAGCGTCAAGGCCACGGAGATCACCGTCTACCCGGCCTGAGCCGGTGGCGCCGGGGGACAGAAATGGTCTGACGCCCCGGTCGCAGGCGACTCGGGGCGTCAGTGGCAGGTGAAGGATTCGAACCTTCGAAGGCAAAGCCGACGGATTTACAGTCCGCTCCCATTGGCCGCTCGGGCAACCTGCCGGGATGTCGCGTGCGGCGCCGTTTGGCCCCGCGGCAACGGGAGGAAACAATAGCGCAGCCCCCCGGGGCGACCTCAATCCGCCGTCCTTCCCGCACCCCGAGCACAGGAGACCACCGTGGCCGACTCCTCCTTCGACATCGTCAGCAAGCTCGACCGCCAGGAGGTCGACAACGCGCTCGGCCAGGCCGCCCGCGAGGTGGCGACCCGCTTCGACTTCAAGGGCACCGGCGCCACCATCGAGTGGAAGGGCGAGCAGGCGATCGAGATCAGCGCCTCCGCCGACGACCGCGCGAGCGCCGTGCTCGACGTGTTCAAGGAGAAGCTGATCAAGCGCAACGTCTCCCTCAAGGTCCTGGACGCCTCCGAGCCGCGCCAGTCCGGCCAGCAGTCCAAGATCGACGTCGCGCTCAAGGAGGGCATCTCGTCGGAGGACGCCAAGAAGATCTCCAAGCTCATCCGCGACGAGGGCCCCAAGGGCGTCAAGGCGCAGATCCAGGGCGACGAGCTCCGCGTCTCCAGCAAGAAGCGCGACGACCTGCAGGCCGTGCAGGCGCTGGTCAAGGCGCAGGACTACGACTTCGCGGTGCAGTTCACCAACTATCGCTGAGCGGGTCCCGCAGGCAGCACGACGACGGCCGGTCCCCCGTCGGGGACCGGCCGTCGCTGCGCTCCGGGGTCGTACGCCGGGGTCAGGACGTCCAGACGACCAGCCCGACGAGCACGTGCAGCCAGCCGGCCAGCACGCCGCGCTCGTAGGGGTCGAGGACCAGCCGGCCCCTGTCGTCGTCCACGGGAGCGCGGGACTCAGGCGCCGACGCCGTCGCGCAGCCGCACCGGCATCGAGGGCACGGTCGCCGCGCCGACCGCCGGGCTGAGCCAGAGCGTGGCGCCCTCCTCGACCTGCAGGGCCTTGGCGTGGGTGCGCGTCATCGAGACCGTCACCTGCTCGCCGGCGACCGTCTCGGCACTGACCCTCACCTCGAAGCCGACCCGCAGCACCCGCACGACGACGGCCTCCTGCGCCCCGGCACGGCCCGGGCCCCGGTCGACCTCGATGTCGTGGGGCCGCAGCACCACCCCGCCGAGGGTCGTGGTCTCGCCGAGGAAGCCCATGACGAAGTCGTTGGCCGGGTCGTCGTAGAGCTCGTCGGGCGTGCCGACCTGCTCGATGCGTCCCTGGTTGACCACGACGATCTCGTCGGCGACCTCGAGGGCCTCCTCCTGGTCGTGGGTGACGAAGACCGTCGTCACGTGCACCTCGTCGTGCAGGCGGCGCAGCCAGTCGCGCAGCTCCTTGCGCACCTTCGCGTCCAGCGCACCGAACGGCTCGTCGAGCAGCAGCACGGTCGGCTCGATGGCCAGGGCGCGCGCGAGCGCCATCCGCTGCCGCTGCCCGCCGGAGAGCTGAGAGGGCAGCCGGTCCGCGAACTGGCTCAGGTGGACCAGGGCGAGCAGCTCCTCGACCTTGGCCTGGATCCGCTCCCGGCCAGCACGCTTCTGGGGGGTCCACGGGGGGCGGAGCCCCCCGTGCGTGCGGATCTCGAGGCCGAAGGCGACGTTGCGCGCGACCGAGAGGTGCTTGAAGGCGGCGTAGTGCTGGAAGACGAAGCCCACGTTGCGCTTCTGGACCGGGAGGCGCGTGGCGTCCTTACCCTCGATCACGACCGAACCGGTGTCGGGGGTCTCGAGCCCGGCGATGATCCGGAGCAGGGTCGTCTTGCCGCCGCCGCTCGGGCCCAGCAGGGCGGTCAGCTGGCCGCGCGGCAGGCTCAGGTCGATGCCCTCGAGGGCCACGAAGTCGCCGTACCGCTTGGAGACGCCGGTGATGTCGATGCTCATGAGGTGGTGCCTTTCAACAGGGCCGAGAGGTGTCAGCGGTGGGCTTCGCGCGAGCGGAGCAGGGAGACGACGACGATCGCGAGGACGGAGACGCTGGCGAGGAGGAAGGCGATCGCGTACGCACCCTCCTGGTCGAAGTTGAGGTACTTCTCCTCGACCGCGAGGGTCGCGGTGCGGGTCTCGCCCAGCACGTTGCCGGAGACGACCTTCACTGCGCCGAACTCGCCGAGGGAGCGGGCCATGGTCAGCACGACGCCGTAGACCACGGCCCACTTGATGCTGGGCAGCGTGATCCGCCAGAACGTCTGCCGGCCGCTTGCCCCGAGGCTGCGGGCGGCCTGCTCCTGCTCGTCGCCGAGCTCCTGGAGGACCGGCACCACCTCGCGGATCACGAGGGGCAGGGAGACGAACGCGGTCGCCATGATGATGCCGGGGGTCGAGAAGATGACCTGCAGGCCGGCCCCCTCCAGCGTGGGGCCGAACCAGCCGTTGCGTCCGCCGTAGACCAGCACCAGCGCCAGGCCCACCACGATCGGGGAGACCGAGAGCGGCAGGTCGAGCAGGGCGCTGAGGATCCGCTTGCCGGGGAAGACCGTGCGCACCAGCAGCAACGAGACGGTGACGCCGAAGACGGTGTTGATGGCGGTGGCGACGACTGCCGCGACCGCGGTCAGGCGCAGCGCGTCGACCAGGTCGGGGTCCTCGAGGATGCTGCGCAGCGCCTCGTCGCCGTTCGCGAAGGTGTTCGTGACGACCAGCGAGACGGGCCAGATGACCAGCAGCACCAGGTAGGTGATGACCAGGACCCGCAGGACGTACGTCGTGGGGCCGGGAGCGGGACGGGTGCGCTCAGCCACGGCGGGCCACCCGTCGCTGGACGACGTCGAGGACGACGATCACGAGCAGCGAGATCACCAGCAGCAGGGTGGCGATGGCCGCGGCGGTGGCCCGGTTGTCGTTCTCGATGGCGCTGAGGATCCGGACCGAGGTCACCTCGGACTCGAAGGGCAGGTTGCCCGAGAGCAGCACGAGCGAGCCGTACTCGCCGACGGCCCGGGCGAAGGAGAGGGCCGCGCCGGCGGCGATCGCCGGGGCGAGCGCGGGTAGCACGATCCGCCGGAACGTCGTGAGCCGACTGGCACCCAGGGACGCGGCCGCCTCCTCGACCTCCTGGTCCAGCTCCTCGAGCACCGGCTGCACCATCCGCACGACGAAGGGCAGCGTCACGAAGAGGAAGGCCAGGTAGACCGACCAGCCGGTGTTGGCCAGCTGCAGGCCCAACGGGCTGTCGTTGCCGTAGAGCGAGAGCAGCACCAGGCCGGCCACGATCGTCGGCAGCGCGAAGGGGATGTCGATGACCATCTCCAGCAGGGCCTTGCCCGGGAACCGGTCGCGCACCAGGACCCAGGCGATCATCGTGCCCATCACGACGTTGACCAGGGTGACCGACAAGGCCGCGAGGACCGTGATCCGGATGGCAGCGGCGGTCTGCTCGTTGGTGACGGCCCGCCAGAAGCCGTCCGGCCCGCCTGCCGCGGCCGTGGCGACGACGGCGGCGAGCGGGATGAGGACCAGCAGGCTGAACCAGGCCATGGTCAGCCCGAGACCGATCCCGGACGTGCGGGTGAGGTTGTGGCTGGGCGTACGCCGCCGTGGGGCCGGGCCGACCGTCAGCCTCGGCGGTCGGGGCTCGAGCTGCACGCTCATGTGAGCCTCCCTGTCTTGTCTCGTGGCGCGGGGATGGGGATCGAGGTGGCGATCCGGGTGGGATCGGGATGGGCACCGCGACGGGGTCCCGCGGGCTCCGCGGGACCCCTCGCGGGAGCCGGCGGTTACTCGGTGGCCTTGCCGGACTTGGCGATCGCCTCGGTGACGATGCCGAGCGACTGGCCGTCCTCACCGGTCCCGAAGAGCTTGTCCACGATGCCGCTCCAGTCACCGCCACCGAAGTTGCCGTCGAGGGTGAGCAGGTTCTGCACCGCGGGGAACGGGTCCTCGGGGTCGGCAGCACCTTCGATGTCGGAGGCCTCCAGGCCCACGGCGGCGAGGTCGGCGGTGCCGGGCTCGTCGAGGTTGAGCGGGCGGAAGCCGGTCAGGGCGAACTGGCGCTGGCCCTCCTCGCTCAGCACGAAGTCCAGCCACGCCTGCGAGGGCTCGCTGGCGTCCTCGAGGATCGCGCCGGGGTTCTCGATCAGCACCGTGGTCTCGGGGATGACGTAGTCGAAGCCCTCGCCCTGCTGGTTGGCCAGGATGGCCTCGTTCTCGTAGGCCAGCAGCACGTCGCCGTTGCCCTGCAGGAAGCTCGTGGTGGCGTCACGACCGGAGTTGGTCAGCGACACGACGTTGGCGAAGATCTGGTCGACGAACTCGGTGGCCTCCTCCTCGGTGCCACCGTTCTCGGTGATGTGGCCCCAGGCCGCCAGCGCGTTCCACCGGGCAGCACCCGACGAGGCCGGGTTGGCCGTGACGATGCCCACGCCGGGCTCGACCAGGTCGTCCCAGCCCTGGATGTCCAGCGGGTTGCCCTCGCGCACACCCAGGACCACGATCGAGGTGGACACGATCCCCTTGTTCTCGCCCTCGTCCCAGGCCTCGTCGACCAGGCCGGCGTCGACCAGGCGGGCCACGTCGGTCGCGACCGACAGGTGCACGTAGTCGGCCTCGAGGCCCTCGGCGACGGCACGGCTCTGGTCGCCGGAGGCGCCGTAGGAGGTGTTGAACTCCACGCCCTCGCCCTCGGGCGTGGCGGTGAACTCGTCCGCGATCGCCTTGTTCGCGATCTCGGGGACGGCGAAACCGACGATGTTGATGGTGTTGGCGTCGTCGGCCGCGTCACCGTCACCACCGCAGGCGGCGAGGGCGAGGGACAGCGGGAGCAGGACGGCGGCGGCGCGCACGAGGCGCCGACGGGGTGTCGTCATGGTGACTCTCTTCCAGCCCGCGGACGGGCCTTGCGTGGGGGGCCGGGCATTTCCGGTCAATGTCGAGTGAATTAGTCCATTTACATCAGAAGACGTCAAGCCAGACCCTCCCGGCGTGTCGAGGATCACGCGGGGTGCGTCGACCGGAGCGCGGACGGTCTCTTGACGCGTCCGGGGCGCGTCTACAGTGGCGAAGGCGTCCGGGGACGCCGGTCGGACACCTGACCGATCGGCAGGATCCGTGCGAAACTAGAACCCGTTCTAAGCATCGGCGTACGAGCGCGGCCACCCCGTGCTCGCGAAGGAGTGGGCGCACCGTGTCCAAGCAGGTCAAGCAGCTCGACCGGGTCATCATCCGGTTCGCCGGGGACTCCGGCGACGGCATGCAGCTCACCGGCGACCGATTCACGCAGGAGTCGGCCGCCTTCGGCAACGACCTCGTGACGCTGCCCAACTTCCCGGCCGAGATCCGCGCCCCCCAGGGCACCATCCCGGGCGTCTCGTCGTTCCAGGTGCACTTCGCCGACCACGACATCCTGACCCCGGGCGACGCCCCGGACGTGCTGGTCGCGATGAACCCGGCCGCGCTCAAGGCGAACCTCGCCGACCTGCCCAAGGGCGCGACGATCATCGTGGACACCCACGACTTCTCCAAGCGCAACCTCGACAAGGCCGGGTACGCCGAGAACCCGCTCGACGCGATCGGCGACACCGCGGGCCCGCTGGCCGACTACGCCGTGCACACCCTGGACCTGACCGGCATGACCGTCGAGGCGGTCAAGGAGTTCGGGCTGTCCCGCAAGGACGCGGCCCGCGCGAAGAACATGTTCGCCCTCGGCCTGCTGTCGTGGATGTACGGGCGCCCGACGGACACCACCGAGGCGTTCCTGGCCCGGCGCTTCGCCAAGATCCCGGCCATCCGCGACGCCAACATCACTGCCTTCAAGGCCGGCTGGAACTTCGGCGAGACCACCGAGACCTTCGTGGTGCGCTACGAGGTCAAGCCCGCCGCGATGTCGCCGGGCACCTACCGCAACATCACCGGCAACCTGGCGCTCGCGTGGGGCCTGGTCGCCGGCGGCGTGCAGTCCGGCCTGCCGGTCTTCCTGGGCACCTACCCGATCACCCCGGCCTCCGACATCCTCCACGAGCTCAGCAAGCACAAGGGCTTCGGCGTCACGACCTTCCAGGCCGAGGACGAGATCGCGGGCATCGGTGCCGCCATCGGCGCCTCGTTCGGCGGCGCCCTCGGCGTGACGTCGACCTCCGGCCCCGGCGTCGCGCTGAAGTCGGAGTCGATCGGCCTCGCGGTGATGACCGAGCTGCCGCTGGTGGTCGTCGACGTCCAGCGCGGCGGTCCCTCCACCGGCCTGCCGACCAAGACCGAGCAGGCCGACCTGCTGCAGGCGATGTTCGGGCGCAACGGCGAGGCTCCCGTGCCGGTCGTGGCCCCGCAGTCGCCCGGCGACTGCTTCGACGCCGCCGTCGAGGCGACCCGGATCGCGGTCACCTACCGCACCCCGGTCTTCCTGCTCTCCGACGGCTACCTCGCCAACGGCTCCGAGCCGTGGCGGATCCCCGAGGTCGCCGAGCTGCCGGTCATCGACCCGGCGTTCGCGACGGCCGACGCCGACCAGCCCTACATCAACGACGACGGCGAGTTCGAGCCCTACCGCCGCGACCCCGAGACCCTGGCCCGCCCCTGGGCTCCCCCGGGCGTCGCCGGGCTCGAGCACCGCATCGGCGGCCTGGAGAAGGCCGACATCACCGGCAACATCTCCTACGACCCGGCCAACCACGACTTCATGGTCCGCACGCGCCAGGCCAAGATCGACCGGATCGCCGAGTCGCTCCCGCCGCTGCAGGTCGACGACCCGTCCGGCCAGGCGAAGGTGCTGGTGATCGGCTGGGGCTCGACGTACGGCCCGATCGGTGCTGCGTGCCGCCGGGTGCGCCGAGCCGGCTTCGACGTGGCCCAGGTGCACCTGCGCCACCTCAACCCCTTCCCGAAGGACCTCGGCGAGATCCTCCAGCGCTACGACAAGGTGCTGGTGCCCGAGATGAACCTCGGCCAGCTCTCGCTGCTGCTGCGCGGGAAGTACCTCGTCGACGCCCTCGGCTACAACCAGGTCAACGGCATGCCGATCAAGGCCGCCGAGCTCGCGGAGGCGATCGGCCACCTCGTCGCCGAGGCCGAGGGCATCCCCGCCGACCAGCTCGACCTGTCCGTCGCGACCAGCCAGGAGGTCCACCAGTGACGATCGAACTCAACATGCCGACCTTCCGCTCCGGCATCGAGGGCGTCCCGACGCTCGAGGAGGGCCAGACCCAGACCGGCAAGGACTTCTCCAGCGACCAGGAGGTCCGCTGGTGCCCCGGTTGCGGCGACTACGCCGTGCTCAAGGCGGTCCAGGGCTTCCTGCCCGACCTGGGGCTGCGCCGCGAGAACATCGTGTTCGTCTCGGGCATCGGCTGCTCGAGCCGGTTCCCCTACTACCTCGACACCTACGGCATGCACTCCATCCACGGTCGTGCGCCGTCGATCGCCACCGGTCTCGCGACCGCGCGGGAGGACCTGTCGGTGTGGGTCGTGACCGGTGACGGTGACGCGCTGTCGATCGGCGGCAACCACCTGATCCACGCCCTGCGCCGCAACGTCAACATGACGATCCTGCTGTTCAACAACCGCATCTACGGTCTCACCAAGGGGCAGTACTCCCCCACGTCGGAGTCCGGCAAGATCACCAAGTCGACCCCGATGGGCTCGGTCGACCACCCGTTCAACCCGGTCTCGCTCGCCCTCGGCGCCGAGGGCACGTTCGTCGCCCGCACGATCGACTCCGACCGCAAGCACCTCACCTCGGTGCTCGCCGCTGCCGCCGCGCACCGCGGCACCTCGCTGGTCGAGATCTACCAGAACTGCCCGATCTTCAACGACGGCGCCTTCGACGCGATCAAGAGCCCCGACACCAAGGCCGACGCGATCATCCCGCTCGAGCACGGCCGGCCGATCCGCTTCGGCGCCCCGGCCGAGGACGGCCTGGGCTCGCGCGGCCTGGTCCGCTCGGCCTCCGGCGGCGTCGAGGTCGTCGACGTGGCCGAGGTCGGCGCGGAGGCGATCCTGGTCCACGACGCGCACCAGCCGGACCCGACGACGGCGTTCGCGATCAGCCGGCTCACCGACTCGGGCTACCTCAACCAGTCGCCGATCGGCATCTTCCGCCAGGTCGAGCGGTCGACGTACGACGACGAGGCCCGCGCCCAGCTCGCGACCGCCCGGGGTGCGGTCGAGGAGGCCGGCGCCGCGGCACCGACGGAGCGGCTCGCCGCCCTGATCGGTGGCGGCGACACCTGGACGGTCGTCTGAGGTCCGCCCACCCACACGCGAGAGGGCCCCACCGTCGGTGACGGTGGGGCCCTCTGCTGTGCCGGCCGGCCCGGCGGTGCCGGTCAGAAGATCCGGTAGATGTAGATCTCCGGCGAGACGGCGGCGAGGAACTTCTCGTTCTCCCGGGTGGAGACCCGGTAGTACACGCGCTTGATGCCCTTCTTCAGGCCCGGGACCCGCTCGGAGTACCGACCCTTGGCGTTGGTCTCGATGCCGCGCAGCTTCTTCCACTTGGCGCCGCAGTCCTTGTCCTGCTTGCAGAGCTTGGTCTCGATGACGGCGTTGACGCGCTCGCCGGTGCTGGGGGCGATCTTGCCCTTGATGAGGAACTTGTTGGGCTTGGGCTCCTTGCCGTTGATGCTGATCTGGCGCTCGACCTGCTCGGCGCTGGCAGCGGGGCCGGTCGCGACGACGAGGCCGAGTCCGAGCAGCAGCGCGGTGAGGGTGGTGAGCAGGCGGTGGATGGTCCGCATGGGAACTCCTGGGGTGGGGGGCCTGACGTTCGATGCCTCTCTGCCCCGGTGCCGGACCACCCAAACAGGTCTCTTATGCTCCGGAGGTGAACGACGCGGGTCGCGGGGTGGCGCTGGGCGCAGCGGCGTACCTCATGTGGGGGCTCTTCCCCCTCTACTTCCCGCTGCTGGAGCCGGCCGGCTCGCTGGAGATCCTGGCGCACCGGGTCGTGTGGTCGACGCTCACGGTCGGCGTGCTCGTGCTGCTGCTGCGACTGCGCTCCACGCTCGCCGAGGTGCTGCGGGACCGGCGCACGGTCGTGCTGCTGTGCCTGGCGGCGCTGGCGATCAGCGTCAACTGGGGTGCCTACATCTACGGGGTGACCAGCGGCCGCGTCGTGGAGACGGCGCTGGGCTACTTCATCAACCCGCTGGTGACCGTGCTCATGGGCGTCGTGGTGCTCAAGGAGCGCCTGCGGCCGCTGCAGTGGGCAGCCCTGGCGGTGGCTGCGGTCGCCGTCGTGGTGCTGGCCCTCGCCTACGGGCGCCCGCCCTGGGTCGCGATCGTCCTGGCCCTGTCCTTCGCCTGCTACGGGCTCGCGAAGAAGACCGCCTCGGTCGGTGCGGTGGAGTCGCTCGCCGTCGAGACCGCGGTGCTGGCCCCGCTGGCCCTGGGCTTCCTGCTGTTCATCGGACTGGCCGGCACCGCCGAGGCCGGGCAGCACGGGGTGGGCCACGCCCTGCTCTTCACCACGACGGGCATCGTCACGGCGGTGCCGCTCATCTGCTTCGGCGCCGCGGCCACGCGCGTCCCGCTCTCGACCATCGGGCTGCTGCAGTACCTCGCGCCGGTCCTGCAGTTCCTGCTGGGGGTCCTGTGGTTCCGCGAGGAGATGCCGGCTGCCCGCTGGGTCGGTTTCGTGCTGGTGTGGATCGCCCTGGTCGTCTTCACCGCCGAGGCCCTGACCCACCGGCGCCGCCAGCTCGCGCTGGCGGCCGAGGCGTCCGCGGTGTGAGGCGCCCCCTGCGCTGACCACCGCCGTGGCACCCTGGTCCCGCTCGACACGCGGTCGACGCCAGGAGTCTCCAGGAGGTTGACGGTGGACCTGTCCCAGGTGGTCCCGGGCATCATCGACACCCACATCCACCAGTGGGACCCGTTCACCACTCCGCGCGAGGCGTCGAGGCTCGCACCGCTCTACCGGCGCGCACCGGGGCTGTTCGAGCGACTGATGCCGGTCCTGCTGGACCGCGGCGGCCGGGAGCTGATCCTCACCGCCCAGCACGTGGCTCGCGCCTACCTCCCCGCTGACTACGCCGCCGACGTCGCCACCGTCCAGACCGTGCTGGGCGTCCCCGTCACCGACGCCGTGCACGTGCAGTGCGGCTGGCACCGCCCCGACCAGTCGGAGGAGACCGCCTGGCTCGACGTGCTCCCCTTCGGTGTGGAGGGCCGGCCGCGCCTGGCGGCCATCGTCGGCAACGCCGACCCGCGCGATCCCGAGTTCGCCCGGCACCTCGACGACCACGCGGCCGCGAGCAGCCGCTTCCGCGGCATCCGCTTCATGACCGCCCACCACCCCGACAGCGGCGTGAAGTCCTGGATCGAGGAGCCCGGCGTCCTCACCTCGGCCCCCGTGCTGCGCGGCCTCGCGGCCCTGGTCGAGCGTGGCCAGACCCTGGACACCTTCGTCTTCTCCCACCAGCTGCGCGAGGTCGCCACCCTCGCCGCGGAGTACCCCGAGCTGACGATCGTCCTGGACCACTACGCCACCCCGATCGGGCTGCTGGGGCCCCGTGGCAAGGCGACCGGGCGCACCGAGGCCGAGCGCCTCGACCTGCTCGCCCGCTGGCGCGACGACATCGCCGTGGTCGCCGAGCACCAGAACGTCGTGGCCAAGCACTCCGGCCTCGCCTTCCCGCCGCTCGGCCACTCCGCGCGCGACCTCGACCGGTCCCGGCTCGCAGAGCTCGTCGCGCCCCTGGTCGAGCACACGACGACGGTCTTCGGTGCCGACCGGCTCGTCTTCGGCTCGAACTACCCCATGGACAAGCCGGTCGCCCGGATCGAGGCGATCCTGGGCGCCCTGGTCGACCTGCTGGCCCCCCACGGCCCCGACCTGGTCCGCAAGGTCCTGCACGACAACGCGAAGCGGGTCTACTCGCTCTGAGCGCTCCCGGCGACGACGACCTTGCCCCGCGCACGGTCGACCTCCAGGTGCCGCAGGGCCGCCCCGCCCTCCTCGAACGGGTAGACCCGCTCCACCACGGGTCGCAGCCCGCCGCGCTCGACCATGCCGACCAGCTCGGTCAGCCGGGCCGCGTCCGGCTTCGCGACCGGCACGCTGACCCGCACGCCCATCAGCCTGCCCAGCAACGCTCCTCGCGCGAAGAGCCCGATCGGCCCCAGGTAGCCGCCCTCGCCCGGGTTCCCACCGCCGGCCAGCACGAGCCGACCGCGGCGCGCGACCAGGCGCCGGAGGACGCGGAGGGGCCGGTTGCCCACGAGGTCCAGCACGACGTCGTACGTCGCCGAGGACCGCTCCACCTCGCCGCGGGTGTGGTCGAGCACCGCGCTCGCCCCCAGCGAGGTGACCAGGTCGAGGTTGCGCGTGCTGCAGACGCCGGTGACCTCGGCACCCCGGGCGACCGCCAGCTGCACGGCGTACGTGCCGACCCCACCGGAGGCGCCGATGACGAGCAGGCGGGTCCCCTCGCCGACCCGACCGGCGTCCAGGCAGGTCGCAGCCGTCGTCGCCGCCAGCGGCAGCGCCGCCGCCTCGACGACGCCCACCCCCGTCGGCCTCCGCGCCAGGCACGTCGCCGGCACCGCCACGAGCTCGGCCATCGTGCCCTCGTGCTCGCCCAGCACCTCGTCGCCGACCTGCCAGTCCTGCACGTCCGGACCCACCGCCAGCACCGTCCCGGCGACGTCCCGACCGCGGATCGGCTGCTTGGGCGCCCGCCGCCCGAACGTCGTCCGGTCCAGCCGCGCCACCCGCGGCTCGCCACGCATCAGGTGCCAGTCCGCGGCGTTGACCGACACCGCCGCCACCCGCACGAGCACCTCCCCGGCCCCCGGCACCGGGTCCGGGACCTCCGCCAGGCGCATCACCTCGGCACTGCCGTACACGTCCTGCACCCACGCCCGCATCGCATGCTCCTGCCTCCGGCGGACCCGTGCGGCCCGCTCCGCGCTGACGCTAGTGAGCCCGCGGCCGCAGCGGGATCGGGTGGAACCCTGGTCCGACCCCGACCCCGACCCCGACCCGCCGAGCCGTCCCGTCCTCCCGGAAGAACCGGCCGGCTCGACGTCACGGGTGCCGACGCCGCCTCGGACCCGGCGACCGGGACGGCCGAGTCCGCTGGCGCGTCCTCGTCAGCCGGTGCGGGTGGCGACGAGGTCGGCGAAGGCCTCGAGGGCGCGGCGTACGGGGGTGTCGGGGAGGACGACCAGCAAGGCCTTGGCCTCCTCGGCCTGGGCCTGGACGTAGGCACGGGCCTGGTCCATCGCAGGGTGGGCGCGCAGGAGGGCCAGCGCCTCGGCGACCTCGGCCTCGTCGGCGATCGGGCCGGAGAGCAGGGCCCGCAGCCGCTCGTCGGCGGGGTCGGTGGAGGCCTGGGCCATGAGCGTGGGGAGCGTCGGCACCCCCTCGCGCAGGTCGGTGCCGGGGGTCTTGCCGGACTCGTCGGTCTCCGAGGCGATGTCGAGGATGTCGTCGGAGAGCTGGAAGGCCGAGCCCACGATCTCGCCGTACGCCGCCAGCGCCTCCTCCACCTCGCGGCTCGCGCCGCTGAAGCGGGCGCCGTAGCGCGCGGAGGTGGCGATGAGCGAGCCGGTCTTGCCGGCGACGACCTCGAGGTAGTGCTGGAGCGGGTCCTCGCCGGGACCGGGCGGCACCGTCTCCATGATCTGGCCCTCGACCAAGCGGGTGAACGTCTCGGCCTGGATGCGCACGGCGTCCGCGCCCAACCGCGAGGTCAGCTCGGAGGACCGGGCGAAGAGGAAGTCACCGGTGAGGATGGCGACGAGGTTGTCCCAGCGGGCGTTGGCCGAGTCGGCCCCGCGGCGCAGGGCGGCCTCGTCCATCACGTCGTCGTGGTAGAGCGAGCCGAGGTGGGTGATCTCCACGACGCAGGCCGCGGTGAGCACGTCCTCGCTGTCGGGGTGCTTGCCCGCCTCCGCCGCCAGCAGCACCAGCAGCGGCCGGAACCGCTTGCCTCCGGCTGCCAGCAGGTGCCGGGCCGCCTCGGTGACGTAGGCGGTGCGCCCCTCGACGTGACCGTCGAGCAACGCCTCGACGGTCTCCATCCGGGACCGGAGCCGGGCGGCGAGCGCGTCGTCGGTGACCGGCAGGGCCAGGGTGGCGGGGGGCGGGGTGGAGCTCACCTGATGAATTGTCCGGCATCCGCCGCGAGCTGCAGCAGCGGGCCCGGCACCAGGCCGAGGACCAGCGTGCCGAGGACGCCCACGGCGATGGTGCCACTGGTCAGCAGCGACGGCGCCGTCACCGAGGCCACCTCCGCGTCGGCCTCCGGCACGTCGAAGAACATCAGCCTGATGTGGCGGACGTAGAAGTAGACGGCGAAGATCGAGGAGGCGATCGCGACGACCACGACCGGCCACGCGCCGGCCGACATGGCGACGGTGAAGACCGCCCACTTGCCCACGAACCCGGCGGTCAACGGGATGCCGGCCATCGAGAGCAGGAAGAAGGCGAACGCAGCGGCGACGAGCGGCGAGCGCTTGCCCAGACCGGCCCAGCGGTCGAAGGCCGTGGCCTCGCCGGAGGAGTCGCGGACCAGGCTGACGATCGCGAAGGCGCCGATCGTGGCGAAGGAGTACGTCGCGAGGTAGAACATCACGGCCTGCAGGGAGGTGACCTGGCCCTCGGCGAGCTCGCCGGAGGCCTGGACGCCCAGGACACCGGTGAGCAGGAAGCCCGTGTGGGCGACGGCGGAGTACGCGAGCATCCGCTTGACGTCGGTCTGGACGACGGCGAGGACGACGCCGACGAGCATCGTGAGGATCGCGACGACCCACATGACCGGCTGCCAGGTCCAGCGGTCGGCCCCGAAACCGACGTACAGCAGGCGCAGCAGCGCGCCGAAGGCGGCGATCTTGGTGCCGGCCGACATGAAGGCCGTCACCGCGGTCGGGGCGCCCTGGTAGACGTCGGGGGTCCAGGCCTGGAAGGGCACGGCACCGACCTTGAAGAGCAGGCCGACCAGCAGCAGGCCGAGACCGATCTGCAGCATCACCGAGTTGGCGGCGTCGTTGCGGACGGCCGCATCGATCGCGCCGAGGTCCATCGAGCCGGCGTAGCCGTAGACCAGCGCCATGCCGTAGAGGAAGAACCCGGAGGAGAACGCGCCGAGCAGGAAGTACTTCAGCGCCGCCTCCTGGCTCAGCAGGCGCCGGCGACGGGCCAACCCGGTGAGCAGGTAGAGCGGCAGCGAGAGCACCTCGAGCGCGACGAACATCGTGAGCAGGTCGCCGGAGGCCGGGAAGAGCAGCATGCCGCCGACGGCGAACATCAGCAGCGGGTAGACCTCGGTGTGGTCCAGGCCCTGGGCCTTGCGCTCGGCGTCGCTGCCCGGGAGGGCGGCGGCCTGGCCCGAGAAGGCGGACACGCCGGCCTCGAGGCGGCGCTCGGCGAAGAGCGCGACGCCCATGAGCGAGGCGACGAGCACCAGCGCCCAGATGAAGACCGTGGGGCCGTCCACGACGACCGACCCGGCGCCGCCGATGAGGCCGCGGGCCTCGCCGTCGGCGACCTCGTCGAGGTTGGTGCCGACCAGCACGGTGCCGACGAGCGCGACGAGCAGGCCGACGGCGGCCAGGGCCACCTGGACGACGTGACGGCGACCGCGCGGGAGGAAGGCCTCGGCGAGGATGCCGAGGCAGGCGACGCCGAAGACCACGATCAGCGGCCAGATCTCGGCGTACTCGAGGGCGGGCTCGGTGAACTCCATCAGTACTCGCCCTCCTCGGCGGTCTCGGCGGCCGCGGGCGCGGTCACCTCGGGCGGGTCGTCGGTGATCCCGACGTGGCTGAGCAGGTCACCGACGTACGGGTCGGCGGCGTCCATCAGCGGGATCGGGTAGAAGCCGAAGAAGACCAGGGCCGCCACGAGCGGGGCGACGGCGGCGATCTCGCGCACGCCGAGGTCCTGGTCGCGGGTCACGACGTCCGCGGTCGGGCCGGTCATGGTGCGCTGGTACATCCACAGCACGTAGATGGCCGCGAGCACGATGCCGGTCACGGCGACCGCGCCGACGTACCAGGCGTACTGGAAGGCCGCGATGATCACCAGGAACTCGCTGATGAACGGCGAGAGGCCCGGCAGGCCCAGCGTGGCCAGACCGGCGACGAGCAGCAGGCCGGCGAGGACCGGGGTCACCTTCTCCTGGCCGCCCAGCTCGCGGATCGAGGCGGTGCCCCGGCGGCTCACGAGGTAGCCCGCGACCAGGAACAGCGCCGCGGTGCCGAGGCCGTGGTTGACCATGTAGAGGATCGAGCCGGTGCCGCCCTGGGTGCTGAAGACGAAGATGCCCAGCACGATGAAGCCGAAGTGGCTCAGCGAGGTGAGGCCGATCAGACGCATCACGTCGTCCTGGCCGATCGCCACGAAGGCGCCGTAGACGATCGAGACCAGCGCCAGCACGATGACCAGCGGCGTGGCCCACTGCGAGGCCTCCGGGAAGATCCCCAGGCAGAAGCGCAGCATGCCGAACGTGCCGATCTTGTCGAGCACGCAGACCAGCAGGACGCTCGTGCCCGGGGTGGCCTTGCCTGTGGTGTCGGCCAGCCAGGTGTGAACCGGGAAGAGCGGGGCCTTGATCGCGAAGGCGATGAAGAAGGTGACGAAGAGCCAGCGCCCGGCCTCGGTCTCGATGTCGAGGGCCATCAGGTCGCTGAGCAGGTACGACGGCGAGCCGGCCTGCGCGGAGACGACGTAGAGCCCGATCACGCCGATCAGCAGGATCAGCCCGCCGGCCAGCTGGAACATCAGGAACTTCAGCGCGGCAGCCGAGCGGCCCACGCGACCGAAGCCACCGATGAGGAAGTACGCCGGGATCAGCGTGGCCTCGAAGACGAGGTAGAAGAGGAAGACGTCGGTGGCCAGGAAGACCGCCAGCGACAGCGACTCCAGCGCCAGGGTCCAGGCGACGAAGGCCGTCGGGCTGCCCTGCTCGTTGCCGTCGACCGCGGTCTCGGTCTCGCGCCAGGAGGCGAGCAGCACGACCGGCACCAGGAGCGCGGTGAGGAGCACCATGAGCAGGCCCAGGCCGTCGACGCCCAGGGCGAAGTGCACGCCGAAGGCCGGGATCCAGTCGTAGGTCTCGGTCAGCTGCATGCCGCCGTCGAGCTCGTACTGCGCGGCCACGACCACGGCGAGGGCCAGGGTCGCCACCGAGACGCCGATGCCGGCCTGCTTGGCCAGGGCGCCCTTGAGGAACGGCACGACCAGCGCACCGACGAGGGGCAGCGCCACCAGGACGCTGAGGATCGGGAAGTCGTCCATTACAGGTTCACCACCAGGAGGGCCGCGAGCACGATGACCACGCCGGCGAGGATGGACAGGGCGTAGGACCGCACGAAGCCGTTCTGGGCCCGACGCAGGCCCTGGCCCAGGCCCTGCACGAGCGAAGCGCCGCCGGTGAAGAGCCCGTCCACGAGCGAGCGGTCGGCCGACACCAGTCCACGGGTCAGTGCCTTGCCGGGCTCGACGACCAGGGTGTCGTTGATCGCGTCGCCGTACAGGTCGTTGCGGGCCGCTCGGGTCACGAACGAGACGTCGGTCGGGGCGGTGCTGGGGATCGGGCGCTTGCCGACGGTCAGCCAGGCGACCGCGACGCCGACCGCCACGACGGCGACGGTGATGAGCGAGAAGACGATCGCCGGGAACGGCAGCTCGTGCTCGGGTGCCTTGCCGACGACCGGGACCAGCCAGTCCTTGATCCAGCCGCCGAGGTAGAGCACGCCACCGAGGACCGAGAGTGCGGCCAGCACGATGAGCGGGAAGGTCATGACGCTGGGCGACTCGTGCGGGTGCACCCCGTCCTGCCAGCGCTTCTCGCCGAAGAACGTCATCAGCATGACGCGGGTCATGTAGAAGCCGGTGACACCGGCGCCGATGAGGGCGCAGATGCCGAAGACCGGGCTCTCGACCAGCGCGGTCTCGATGATCTTGTCCTTGGACCAGAAGCCGGAGAAGAGCGGGAAGCCGATGATCGCGAGGTAGCCCATCGCGAAGGTCAGGAAGGTGACCGGCATGAGCTTGCGCAGCGCGCCGTAGTGGCGCATGTCGACGTCGTCGTTCATCCCGTGCATCACCGAGCCGGCGCCCAGGAACATGTTGGCCTTGAAGAAGCCGTGGGTGATGAGGTGGAAGATCGCGTAGGCGTACCCGTACACGCCCAAGCCCGCGGCGAGCATCATGTAGCCGATCTGGGACATCGTCGAGCCGGCGAGCGCCTTCTTGATGTCGTCCTTGGCGCACCCGATGACCGCGCCCCACAGCAGCGTGACGGTGGCGACCACGACGACCGCGGTCTGGGCCGCGGGCGCCGCCTCGAAGACGAAGTTGGAGCGGACCACGAGGTAGACGCCGGCGGTGACCATCGTGGCGGCGTGGATCAGCGCGGAGACGGGCGTGGGGCCCTCCATCGCGTCCAGCAGCCAGGCCTGCAGCGGCACTTGGGCGGACTTGCCGGCCGCGCCGAGCAGCAGCAGGAAGCCGATCGCCGTCATGGTGCCCTCCCCGGCACCCGAGGCGTTGGCAGAGATGACGGTGAAGCTCGCCGAGCCGAAGGTCACGAAGAACATCGCGATGGCCAGGCTCATGCCGATGTCGCCGACCCGGTTGATGACGAAGGCCTTCTTGGCCGCGGCGGCCGCGGACGGCTTGTGCTGCCAGAAGCCGATCAGCAGGTACGACGCCAGGCCGACGCCCTCCCAGCCGAGGAACACGCCGAGGTAGTTCTCGGCGAGCACCAGCATCAGCATGGCGGCGACGAAGAGGTTGAGGTAGGCGAAGAACCGGCGGCGGCGCGGGTCGTGCTCCATGTACCCGATGGAGTAGACGTGGATGAGCGACCCGACGCCGGTGATGAGCATCAGGAAGAGGATCGAGAGCGGGTCGACCAGCAGGTCCATCCCGATCTCGTAACCGCCGACGCTCACCCAGTCCCACAGGTGCTGGGTGACCGAGCGGTCACCCTCCTCGCGGCCCATCATGGCGATGAGCAGCAGCGTGCTGAGCACAAAGGAGCCGACCGCGGTCGCGGTGCCGAGCAGGTGCCCCCAGGCGTCGGTGCGACGACCGCCGAGCAGCAGGATCGTGGCGCCGAGCAGGGGCAGCGCGATGACCAGCCACAGCAGCGGGAAGACGCCGCCGGCGTCGGCCGCGCTGACGGGGTCGACCACGGGGATGCTGTGGCCGCCTTCGGTGTAGAGGAACATCGTCCGCCTTAGTACTTGAGGAGGCTCGCGTCGTCGACCGAGGCCGAGCGACGGGTCCGGAAGATGGTCATGATGATCGCGAGTCCGACCACGACCTCGGCCGCGGCCACGACCATGACGAAGAAGGCCGCGACCTGGCCGTCGAGGTTGCCGTGCTGGTGGGCGAACGCGACCAGGGCCAGGTTGCACGCGTTGAGCATGAGCTCCACGCACATGAAGACCACGATGGCGTTGCGTCGGGTCAGGACACCGATCGCGCCGATGGTGAACAGCACGGCCGAGAGGCCGATGTAGGCGTTGACGTCGTTCACGCGCCGGCCTCCGGGTTCTCGGTGTTGTGACCACTGCCGGAGGCCTGGTCGGTGCCGCCGGTGGCGCCGCCGGCGGGGCCGCCGTCGACGTCCTCGAGCGTGCGCTGCACCTCGGTGATGTCGTCGGCGAGCGCCGGGGCGGACCGGACGGTACCGCGTGCGGCGAGGACCCGGGCGACCGACTCCTCCGCGGGGGTCCCGTCGGGCAGCAGCGCCGGGGTGTCGACGGCGTTGTGGCGGGCGTAGACGCCCGGCGAGGGCAGCGGGACCAGCGGTCGGCCGGTCTCGGAGAAGTCACGGACGCGCTGCGCGGCCATCGAGGCCTGGGTGGGCTTGGGCTCCAGCCGCTCGCGGTGGGCCAGGACCATCGCGCCGACGGCGGCGGTGATGAGCAACGCCGCGGTGACCTCGAAGAGCAGGACGTAGCGGGAGAACAGCAGGTCGGCGAGGCCCTCGATGTTGCCGCCGCTGTTGGCGGCGTCGAGGCCGACCATGGTGCCGAGCGAGATCTGCGCGACGCCGACGAGCAGCAGCGCGCCCAGCACGACACCGGCGGTCCAGGCCAGCCAGCGCTGGCCGCGGATGGTCTCGACGACGGAGTCGGAGGCGTCGACGCCGACGAGCATGACGACGAAGAGGAACAGCATCATGATCGCGCCGGTGTAGACGATGATCTGCACCGCGAACAGGAAGGGCGCCTCGAGGGTCAGGTAGATGATCGCGAGGCTGATCATCACCGCCGCGAGCAGCAGGGCCGCGTGCACGGCCTTGCGCACGAACAGGATGCCGAGGGCCGCGGGGACGATGATCGCCGAGAGCAGCCAGAAGGTGATGCTCATGCCTGCTCCCCCGTGGCCAGGCCCGCCGCGAGGTTCGAGCCGGGTGCCGGCGCGGCGTACTGCCCGCGGTAGTAGGCGCCCTCGTCGTCACCGAGCCGCATCGGGTGCGGCGGCTGCTCCATGCCCGGCAGCAGCGGGGCCAGCAGGTCGGACTTCTCGTAGATGAGGTCGGCCCGGTTGTCGTCGGCCAGCTCGTACTCGTTGGTCATCGTCAGCGCGCGGGTCGGGCACGCCTCGATGCACAGGCCGCACAGGATGCAGCGCAGGTAGTTGATCTGGTAGACGCGGCCGTAGCGCTCACCGGGGCTGAACCGTCCGGACCCGTCGGGCAGGTCGGTGTTGGAGGCGCCCTCGACGTAGATCGCGTCGGCCGGGCAGGCCCAGGCGCACAGCTCGCAGCCGACGCACTTCTCCAGACCGTCGGGCCAGCGGTTGAGCTGGTGCCGGCCGTGGAAGCGCGGGGCGGTGGGGAGCTTCTCGAAGGGGTACTGCTCGGTCACCACCTTCTTGAACATCGTCCGGAACGTGACACCGAACCCGGCGACCGGGTCGATGAACTGCTCCTTGAACGTCTTCTCGTTCTCAGCCACAGGTCAGGCCTCCTCCCCGGCACCGGCCGGGACGGTGGTGGATCGGGGGAACTCGAGCGGTGCCGCAGCACCGCGCACGGCACCACCGGCGGGCATCGGGGGGACGGGGAAGCCGCCGGTGGGGGCGGCCGGCTCCTCGGCCTCCTCCTCCTTCTCGGTGCCCAGGAACCCGAGCAGCAGGACGACCGCGACAGCGGCGCCACCGAAGAGGAGGACCTCCTGGACACCCACGTCGTAGGTGTTGGAGACGTAGCGCATGGTGGCGACCAGGATCGTCCAGCCGAGCGCGACCGGGATCAGGACCTTCCAGCCGAAGGCCATGAACTGGTCGTAGCGCAGGCGCGGCAGCGAGCCACGCAGCCAGATGAAGAAGAAGATGAAGAACAGGACCTTGCCGAAGAACCAGATCACCGGCACGTAGCCCTCGTTGGCACCCTCCCAGACCCGGTCGATCCAGAACGGGGCGCGCCAGCCACCCAGGAAGAGGGTGGTCGCGAGCGCGGAGACGGTGGCCATGTTGATGTACTCGGCGAGGAAGAACAGGGCGAACTTCAGCGAGGAGTACTCGGTGTGGAAGCCGCCCACCAGCTCACCCTCGGCCTCGGGGAGGTCGAAGGGGGCACGGTTGACCTCGCCGACCATCGAGATGACGTAGATGACGAAGGACGGCAGCAGGATCAGGCCGAACCACAGGTCCTCCTGGGCAGCCACGATCTCGCTCGTCGACAGCGACCCGGCGTAGATGAAGACCGCGATCAGCGCCAGGCCCATCGAGACCTCGTAGGAGATCATCTGGGCGCTGGAGCGCAGACCGCCGAGCAGGGAGTACGTCGAGCCGGACGACCAGCCGCCGAGCACGATGCCGTAGATGCCGATCGAGGCGATCGCCATCACGAAGAGCACGGCGACCGGCATGTCGGTCAGCTGCAGCGGGGTGCGCTCACCGAACATCGAGACCTCGGGCCCGAAGGGCACCACCGCGAAGGTGACGAAGGCCGGGATCACCGCGATGACGGGGGCGAGGACGAAGACGACCTTGTCGGCCGCCTTGGGGATCAGGTCCTCCTTCAGCGCCAGCTTCACACCGTCGGCCAGCGACTGCAGCAGGCCGAAGGGGCCGTGCACGTTGGGGCCCACGCGGTGCTGCATCCGGGCCACGACCCGGCGCTCCCACCAGATGTTGAACAGCGTCAGCAGGACCAGCACGACGAAGACCAGGCCGGCCTTGACCAGCACCAGCCACCAGGGGTCCTGGCCGAAGGCCGAGAGGTCGTCGGCCGCGCGGACGACGCCCGGCGCCACGGTCTGGGCGATCACGCTCCTGCTCCCTTCACGGTCACCCGGGTGCCGGGTGAGGCGAGACCGGCGAACACGCCGGCACCGGTCGAGCTCGCGGGCACCCACACGGTGCCGTCGGTCATGTCGTCGACGACCTCGACCGGCATCGTCACCGAGCCGCGGTCACCGGTCACGGTGACGGCCGCACCCTCGACGAGGCCCAGGGCGGCGTACGTCGCCGGGTTGACGCGCGCGACCGCGGGCCGGGCCGTGGCGGCGAGGTGCTTGTCGCCGTCCTGCATCGAGCCGCCGTCGATCATGAGCTTCCACGTGGACAGCGCCAGACCGTCCTGGCCCTCGGTGGAGGCAGCGGGCTGCACGGGCGTCATGGTCGGGCGCGCGCCGTCCCACGGGCCCAGCTGGGACATCTCGGCCCGGACGTCGGCGACGGTGCGGAAGCCGAGCGGGGCGCCCTGGCCCAGCGCCGCGAGCTCCTCGGAGATGCCGGCCAGGACCCGCAGGTCGGGCAGCGAGGTCGGCGAGGGGAGCACGGCCTCGAAGGGCCGCGGACGACCCTCCCAGGTCAGGAACGTGCCGGCCTTCTCGACCGCGGCGGCGACGGGGAAGACCACGTCGGCGGCGCGGGTGACCTCGGTGTCGCGCAGACCGAGGGCGACCACGAAGGACGCAGCCTCGATCGCGGCGCGGGTGGCGGCGGGGTCGGTGGTGTCGTCGGGCTCCACGCCGGCGACGACCAGGCCGCCGAGCTCGCCGGCCGCGAGCGCGGCGACGATGGCGTCGGCGTCACGGCCGGGACCCTCGGGCAGCGACCCGACGCCCCACGAGGTGGCCACGTCGACCCGGGCCGCGGCGTCGGCGACCGGGCGGCCACCGGGCAGCAGGGTGGGCAGGCAGCCGGCCTCGACCGCACCGCGGTCGCCGGCACGACGGGGCACCCAGGCGAGTCGGGCACCGGTCTTGGCGACCAGGTCGGCGACCGCGCTGAACGCGCCAGGGACGGCGGCCAGCCGCTCGCCCACCAGCACCACGGCGCCGGCGTCGATGCCGTGGTCGGCCCGGCCGAGCAGGTCGGCGATCACCGCCGGCTCCTGGCCGGGGACGGTCGGGACGAGGGTGCCGTGCATCTTGCGCAGGCCGCGGGTGGTGTACGGCGCCAGCGCCAGCACGCGGGTGCCACCGTGGCGGACCGACTTGCGCAGGCGCAGGAAGATCGCGCCGGCCTCGTCCTCGGGCTCGAGGCCGACCAGCACGACCGTGCGGGCCGACTCCAGGTCGGCGTACGTCACGCCGCCGTCCCACGGACCGGTGAGGGCGACGTGGGCGGCGAGGAACTCCGCCTCCTCGGCGGAGTGCGGGCGCGCGCGGAAGTCGATGTCGTGCGTGCCGAGGCTGACCCGGGCGAACTTGGCGTAGGCGTAGGCGTCCTCGGCGGTCAGGCGACCACCGGTGAGCACGCCCACCCCACCGGCGGCGTGCAGCCCGCGGGCCGCGACGGCGAAGGCCTCGGGCCACGACGCCGGCCGCAGCGAGCCGTCGCCGCCGTCCTCGACGCGGTCACGCACCATCGGGTGGGTCAGCCGGTCCTCGAGGGAGGCGTAGGTGAAGGCGAAGCGGTCCTTGTCGGTCAACCACTCCTCGTTGACCTCCGGGTCGTCACCGGCGAGGCGGCGCATGACCTTGCCGCGGCGGTGGTCGACACGGATGGCCGAGCCGCAGGCGTCGTGCTCGGCCACGCTGGGCGTCGAGACGAGGTCGAAGGGGCGCGACCGGAAGCGGTAGGACTCCGAGGTCAGTGCACCCACCGGGCAGATCTGGATGGTGTTGCCGGAGAAGTAGGACAGGAAGGGCGCGTCCTCGGCGATGCCGATCTGCTGCTGCGCGCCGCGCTCGACCAGCGCGATGAACGGGTCGCCGGCGATCTCGTCGGCGAAGCGGGTGCAGCGCTGGCACACGATGCAGCGCTCCCGGTCGAGCAGGACCTGGGGCGAGAGGTTGATCGGCTTGGGGAAGGTGCGCTTGACCCCACCGGAGCCGGAGGTCGCGAACCGGGACTCCCCGCGACCGTTGGACATCGCCTGGTTCTGCAGGGGGCACTCGCCGCCCTTGTCGCAGACGGGGCAGTCCAGCGGGTGGTTGACCAGCAGGAACTCCATCACGCCCTGCTGGGCCTTGTCGGCCACCGGCGAGGTCGCCTGGGTGCTGACGACCATGCCCGGGGCCACCGGGAGCGTGCAGGAGGCCTGCGGCTTGGGGAAGCCGCGGCCGTTGCCGGCGTCGGGGACGTCGACCAGGCACTGGCGGCAGGCGCCGACGGGCTCGAGGAGCGGGTGGTCGCAGAAGCGCGGGACCTGCACGCCGATCTGCTCCGCGGCCCGGATCACCAGGGTGCCGGCCGGGACGCTGACCTCGACGCCGTCGATGGTCAGCGTGACGAGGTCGACCTCGGTCTTGTCGGGGGTCGTCGTCATGCTCGTGCTCCGGCCGTGGCCTTGTCGGCCCAGGCGGTCGAGGCGGCCGGGTCGAACGGGCAGCCGCCGTGGGTGAGGTGGGCGAGGTACTCGTCGCGGAAGAACTGGATCGAGCTGGAGATCGGGCTGGTCGCGCCGTCACCGAGGGCGCAGAAGGAGCGGCCCAGGATGTTGTCGCACTGGTCGAGGAGCAGGTCGAGGTCGGACTCGCTGCCCTCGCCGCGCTCCAGCGCCGCCAGGGTCTGGGCCAGCCACCAGGTGCCCTCGCGGCACGGGGTGCACTTGCCGCAGGACTCGTGCTTGTAGAACTCGGTCCAGCGCAGCGTGGCGCGCACCACGCAGGTGGTCTCGTCGAAGAGCTGGAGGGCGCGGGTGCCGAGCATCGTGCCGACCTCGCCCATGGACTCGAAGTCCAGCGGGACGTCGAGGTGCTCGGCGGTCAGCAGCGGGGTGGAGCTGCCGCCCGGGGTCCAGAACTTCAGCTGCCGCGGCTGGCCGTCGGGGCCCTTGCGCATGCCACCGGCCAGGTCGAGCAGCTGGCGCAGGGTGATGCCCAGCGGCGCCTCGTACTGGCCCGGACGGGTCACGTGGCCCGAGAGGGAGAAGATGCCGTAGCCCTTGGACTTCTCGGTGCCCATCGAGGCGAACCACTCCGCGCCGTGGTCGATGATGCTGGGCACCGAGGCGATCGACTCGACGTTGTTGATGACGGTGGGGCTGGCGTAGAGGCCGGCGACCGCGGGGAACGGCGGGCGCAGGCGCGGCTGGCCGCGGCGGCCCTCGAGGCCCTCGAGCAGCGCGGTCTCCTCGCCGCAGATGTAGGCGCCGGCGCCGGCGTGGACCACGATGTCGAGGTCGAAGCCCGAGCCGTGGATGTCCTTCCCGAGGTGACCGGCGGCGTACGCCTCCTCGACGGCGTTCTGGACCCGGCGGATGACGTGCAGGATCTCGCCGCGGACGTAGATGAAGGCCTTGTTGGCGCGGATGGCGAAGGAGCTGATGATGACGCCCTCGACCAGGGTGTGGGGGCTGGCCATCATGAGCGGGGTGTCCTTGCAGGTGCCCGGCTCGGACTCGTCGGCGTTGACGACGAGGTACTTCGGCTTGGGGTTGTCCTGCGGGATGAAGGACCACTTCATGCCGGTCGGGAAGCCCGCGCCGCCGCGGCCGCGCAGGCCGGAGTCCTTGACGGCGGCGATGATGTCGTCGGGCGCCATCGTGAGCGCCTTCTTCAGCGCGCGGTAGCCGCCGTGCTGCTCGTAGGACTCCAGGGTCCACGAGCGCTCGGCGCCCCAGTTGGCGGTGAGGACCGGGGTGAGGGTGTCGACCATGGCTACTGGGCCTCCTTCTTCTCCGCAGCGGTGGTGCTCGTCGGGGCTTCCTCCTCGACAGCGGCCGCCTCGGCCTCCTGGGAGGTGTCGGTCTTGTGCGCCACCTCGGCCGGGGAGCCGGCCAGGGGCTGGCCGGTCGAGCCCGAGCCCGCCGGCGCGGTCCAGCCGCGCTCGGAGGCGATGCCCAGGCCGACCAGGGACGGGCCGCCGGCGGCGGGGCCCTCGTGGACCCGGCCGTCGGGGAAGCCCGCGAGGACCCGCTCGGCCTCGCGCCAGGTGCACAGGCGGGGACCGCGGGTCGAGGTGACCTCCTTGCCTGCCCGCAGGTCGTCCACCAGGGCGACCGCGGACTCGGGGGTCTGGTTGTCCATGAACTCCCAGTTGACCATCACGACCGGGGCGTAGTCGCAGGCCGCGTTGCACTCGATGTGCTCGAGGGTGATCTTGCCGTCCTCGCTGGTCTCGTCGTTGCCGACGTCGAGGTGCTCCTTGAGGCGGGAGAAGATCTCGTCCCCGCCCATGACCGCGCACAGCGTGTTGGTGCAGACCCCGACGTGGTAGTCGCCGACGGGCCGGCGCTTGTACATCGTGTAGAAGGTCGCGACCCCGCTGACCTCGGCGGGGGTGATCTCGAGGATCTCCGCGCAGGCCTGGATGCCCTCGGGGGTGACCCGGCCCTCGGCCGACTGCACCAGGTGCAGCATCGGCAGCAGGCCCGAGCGGGCCTCGGGGTAGCGGCCGGCGATCTCGCGGAGCTCGCCGTAGGTCTTCTCGTCGAGTGCCATTACCGGTCAACGCCTCCCATGACGGGGTCGATCGAGGCGATGGCCACGATGACGTCGGCGACCTGGCCGCCCTCGCTCATCACGCTCGTCGCCTGCAGGTTGTGGAAGGACGGGTCGCGGAAGTGCACGCGGAAGGGTCGGGTGCCGCCGTCGGAGACGACGTGCGCACCGAGCTCGCCGCGCGGGGACTCCACCGGGACGTACGCCTGGCCGGCCGGGACCCGGAAGCCCTCGGTCACCAGCTTGAAGTGGTGGATCAGCGCCTCCATGGACTCGCCCATGATGTGCTTGATGTGGTCGAGGCTGTTGCCCATGCCGTCGGAGCCGATCGAGAGCTGGCTGGGCCAGCCGATCTTCTTGTCGGCCACCATCACCGGGGCGCCCTCGAGGCCCGCGAGCCGGTCGGCGGCCTGCTCGACGATGCGCAGCGACTCCCACATCTCGGCGAGGCGGACGCGGAAGCGGCCGTAGGCGTCCGCGGTGTCCCACGTCTGGACGTCGAACTCGTAGTCCTCGTAGCCGGAGTAGGGCTGGGTCTTGCGCAGGTCCCAGGGGTAGCCCGTGGCGCGCAGCACGGGGCCGGTGAGGCCGAGCGCCGTGCAGCCCTCGAGGTCGAGGTGGCCGACGCCCTCGAGGCGGGCCTTGAAGATCGGGTTGGCGTTGCAGAGCGCGGCGTACTCGGGGATGCGCTTCTTCATCAGGGCGACGAAGGAGCGGATCTCCTCGAGCGCACCGACCGGGAGGTCCTGGGCGACGCCGCCGGGGCGGATGAACGCGTGGTTCATCCGCAGGCCGGTGATGAGCTCGAAGAGGTCCAGGACCAGCTCGCGCTCGCGGAAGCCCATCGTCATGACGGTCAGGGCGCCGATCTCCATGCCGCCGGTCGCGATCGCGACCAGGTGGGAGGAGATGCGGTTGAGCTCCATGAGCAGCACCCGCATGACCTGGGCCTTCTCGGGCACGTCGTGCTCGATGTCGAGCAGCCGCTCCACGCCCAGGACGTACGTCGCCTCGTTGAAGAACGGGGAGAGGTAGTCCATCCGGGTGCAGAACGTCACGCCCTGCGTCCAGGTGCGGAACTCCATGTTCTTCTCGATGCCGGTGTGGAGGTAGCCGATGCCGCAGCGGGCCTCGGTGACCGTCTCGCCCTCCAGCTCGAGGATGAGCCGCAGCACCCCGTGGGTCGAGGGGTGCTGGGGCCCCATGTTGACGACGACCCGCTCCTCGGCCTCCTCGGCGAGGCCCTGGCTGATCGCGTCCCAGTCCTGCCCGGTGACGGTGAAGACCCGTCCCTCGGTGGTCTCGTTGGTGCCGGCGTACGCGTCGGTGGTGCTCATCAGTTGTAGCTCCTGCGCTGGTCGGGCGGCGGGACCGAACCGCCCTTGTACTCCACGGGGATGCCGCCCAGCGGGTAGTCCTTGCGCTGGGGGTGGCCCGGCCAGTCGTCGGGCATGAGGATGCGCGTCAGTGCGGTGTGGCCGTCGAAGACCACGCCGTACATGTCCCAGGTCTCGCGCTCGTGCCAGTCGGCGGCGGGGTAGACGCCGGTGACCGAGGGGACGTGGGGGTCGGAGTCCGGCGCGGTGACCTCGAGCCGGATCCGGCGGTTCCAGGTCATCGAGCCGAGGTGGTAGACGACGTGGAACTCGCGGCCGGTGTCCTCGGGGTAGTGCACGCCGCTGACGCCCGCGCAGAACTCGAACCGCAGCGCCGGGTCGTCGCGGAGCACCTTGACGACGGCGACGAGGTCCTCGCGGCGCACGTGGAAGGTGATCTCGCCGCGGTGGACGACCACGTCGCCCAGGGCGTGCTCGACGCCCGCGGCGCGGGTGCCGGCCTCGAGGGCGTCGGCGACCTCGTCGAACCAGCCGCCGTAGGGGCGCTGGACCGGGGCCGGGAAGGTCACGGCGCTGACCAGGCCGCCGTAGCCGGAGGTGTCGCCGGTGCCGGAGACGCCGAACATGCCGGTGCGGACCCCGACCTGGCCGACCTGGCCGGTGGGGGCCGGGACGTTCTCCGGGGACTGCTCGGGTGCGCGCTTCTCGGGGCTCTTGTCGTCGCTCATCGCAGCAGGCCCCGCATCTCGGAGGTGGGGAGGGCCTTGAGGGCGGAGTTCTCCAGCTCCTCGATCTGGGCGCGGCGGTTGGCGCCCAGCTTGGTGTCCTGGACCTGGTCGTGGAGCTTGAGGATGGCGTCGATGAGCATCTCCGGGCGCGGCGGGCAGCCGGGGAGGTACATGTCGACGGGCACGACGTGGTCGACGCCCTGGACGATGGCGTAGTTGTTGAACATGCCGCCGGAGCTGGCGCACACGCCCATCGCGAGCACCCACTTGGGCTCGGCCATCTGGTCGTAGATCTGGCGCAGGACGGGGGCCATCTTCTGGCTCACGCGGCCAGCGACGATCATCAGGTCGGCCTGGCGCGGGGAGGCGCGGAAGACCTCCATGCCGAAGCGGGCCAGGTCGTACTTCGGGCCGCCGGTGGTCATCATCTCGATGGCGCAGCAGGCCAGGCCGAAGGTGGCGGGCCAGAACGACGCCTTGCGGAAGTAGCCGGCGACCCCCTCGACGGTGGTCAGCAGGACTCCGCTGGGGAGCTTCTCCTCAATTCCCATCAGAACATTCCTTCCTCGGGCGACGCTGAGGGTCGCGAGGTGCTGTGCATGCCAAGGCGGACGAGGGAAGGCGACCTTCGTGCGGAGCGCAGCGGAGCGGTCGCCGACCGAGGACAACGCAGGCAGGTGCAGTGCATCGCGATCCTCAGTCCCAGTCGAGACCGCCGCGGCGCCACTCGTAGGCGTAGGCGACGGTGAGGTTGAGAAGGAAGAGCGCGACGGCCACGAGGCCGAACCCGCCGAGGACGTCGAAGTGGACCGCCCAGGGGACGAGGAACATGATCTCGACGTCGAAGACGATGAAGGTCATCGCCACGGTGTAGTACTTCACGGGGAACCGCCCGCCGCCGATCGGCTGCGGGGTCGGCTCGATGCCGCACTCGTAGGAGTCGAGCTTGGCGCGGTTGTAGCGCTTGGGGCCGGTCAGCGTGCTGACGGCGACCGAGAAGATCGCGAAGCCCGCCGCCAGGGCGGCGAGGAACAGGACCGGTGTGTAGAGCTCCATGTGCTCCGACTCTCCTCTCCGGCGCCGCCGCCTGCCGGGCGTCTCATGACCGGTCCGAGCCGGACTCCGGGCCCGGCGCGTGACCTTGTGAACGGAATCACGAGGTGGCGCGCCCCACATCTTGCCACTCGGGTGGGCGTGCGACCACCGGGGGGTGGGTGAGGTGCGGACCGGCCCGGATGTGCCGCTGACCTGCGTATTTATCGCACGGGAGCGTTGCTTAATTCACGGTCAGGCGCGGGCGCGGTGGAGGGCCACGATGCCGCCGGTCAGGTTGCGCCACTCGACCCCGGTCCACCCCGCCTCCTGGAGCAGCGCGGCGAGCCCGGCCTGGTCGGGCCAGGCGCGGATCGACTCCGCGAGGTAGACGTAGGCGTCGGGGCTGGAGGAGACCGCGCGGGCCACCGGCGGCAGCGCGCGCATGAGGTACTCGACGTACGCCGTGCGGAAGGGCGACCACGTGGGGTGGCTGAACTCGCAGACCACCAGTCGGCCCCCAGGTCGGGTCACGCGGAGCATCTCGCGAAGCCCGGCGACCGGGTCGACGATGTTGCGCAGGCCGAAGGAGATCGTCACCGCGTCGAAGGTGTCGTCGGCGAAGGGCAGCTTCGTGCCGTCACCGGCGGTGAAGGGCAGGTGCGGGCGGGCCTGCTTGCCGACCCGGAGCATCCCGAGGGAGAAGTCGCACGGGACGACCGTGGCGCCCTTGTCGTGGAACGGGACGCTGGAGGTCCCGGTGCCGGCAGCGAGGTCGAGGACCCGCTCCCCCGGGACCGGCGAGACCGCGTCGACGACCTCGGTGCGCCACCGGCGGTCCATGCCCAGGGAGAGCACGTCGTTGGTGACGTCGTAGCGCTTGGCCACGGCGTCGAACATCCGACGGACGTCGGTCGGCTGCTTGTCGAGGTCTGCGCGGGCCACGGGTCGAAGACTAGGCGGTGGGTCCTGGCGGCGCGGGGCCGGTCAGTGCGAGCGGTCAGTCCAGGCCGAGGGCGGCCACGAGGAAGGGGCCGCCGAAGAAGAGCAGGCCAGCGACGACGGCCCAGGCGGCCGAGACGCCCATGGAGCGCCGGTCCTGCGCGGTCACGCCGAGCGGCACCGAGCCCCAGCTGGCGAGCATGGCCAGGGTGCCGGCGAGCAGGCACACGGGTGTGGCCAGCGACTCGCCGTACGCCACCGCCGAGGCGAGGGTGACGAGCGCAAACAGGCCCATGACGGCGGTGACGACACCGGCGCGCAGGCGCCACCGCCGCGAGACAGCGTCGTTGACCCCCGGATCCGAGATACCCATGCGCCCACCCTGCCACCCGCGGCGCCGGACCAATCCTCGGGTTTGAGGTAGCGGTCCCGGGTCAAGGCTGTTGGCCATGAGCGGATTCGAGGTGCGCACCGATGCGCTGCGCACGGCGCGATCGAGGTTGCAGGAGCTGGCCGACGACAGTGCGTCCGCCCGCAGCTACTCCCAGGACTACCTCGAGATCACCAGCGCCGACGACGGCCACCTGAAGAACCCCGTCGACGGGGTCGCCGAGGACGTCCGTGCGCGGCTCGCCACGCTCTTCGACACCGTCGACCGGCTGCTGCGCGACAGCGGGACCGAGCTGGCCCGGGCCGCCCGCTGGTACGACCAGAGCGACGAGCAGGCGGTGCGGGCGGCCGACGCCCAGGTCGCCGTCCTCGCGCAGTCCGGCAACGGCTTCCGCGACCTGCCCGAGGTGCCCGACACCACGCCCAGCGACCCGGGCGACTACGTGCCGGCCGAGCACGGTGCACCCGAGGCCCCCGAGGGCCCCGACGACGGCGAGGTGATCATGGCGCCGGGCCCGATCGGGCAGCCGTGGGACCAGCCCACGGGCGGGGGGATGGCATGAGCGTGCCGTCGGAGGTCCTCGACTACCCGTGGCCCGAGGCCCAGATCCCCTCGGCGGTCGACGAGTTCCTCGGCCTGGCGGACTACATCTCCCCGTCGTTCTACCTGCGCAAGGGCATCGAGATCGTCCTGGACGTCGACCCGGTGGAGTGGCTGTCGTCGGAGTTCGCCGGCGACTGGCAGAAGGTGGCCCAGGCCGCCTCGGCCATGCGGCAGCTCGGTGAGTACGCCTACGCCCTGGGATCGGACGTCGAGCGCCTCGCCCGTGACATGGGCGAGGAGTGGGCGGGCAACGCCGCGTCGAACGCCACGACGTACTTCGACGACCTCGCCGCCGCCGTGGCTGCCCTCACGGCTCCGCTGGCCGAGATCGCCGGCGCCTTCGACACCACCGCGACCGGCATCAAGGCCCAGGGCGAGGCCATCGCCGACCTGCTGGGCCTGCTGCTGGACTACCTCATCGAGATCGGCATCGCCGCCGCCGCCACCGGGGCCTTCTCCTGGACCGGCGTCGGACTGGCGATCGGCGGCGCCGGGACGGCCTACCTCGCCTACAAGGCGACGAGCACGTGGATGAAGGTCGTCGAGGCGCACGGGCTGGCCTCCACGATCGCGCGCGGCGTCGTCGGGGCGACCGCCGGCCACCTGGGCCTGCTGCACGTCGACGAGGACACCTTCACCCTGCCCGGCTCGTACGACCACCCGGCGGTCGGGTCGTGACGGACCCTCTCCAGGACTCCGTGACCAGGTTCGCCCGCGGCGACGCCGCCCGCGCGGCGCGCCTGCGGGACAACCTGCGCACGATCCTGGACCGGACGACCGACCCGCACCTGCGCGCGATCATCCAGCGCACGCTCGACGGCAGCATGTCGGTGCGGGAGCTCGCCCGGGACCCGCAGTTCGAGCAGGAGCTGGACCAGGGCATGTCGCGCTTCGCCCGGTGGTGGGAGCACCTCTCCCCCGAGCAGCGCGAGCAGGTGGTGCGCGAGGGGCGCGAGCAGGAGGCCGCGCGCCGCGAGGCCCTCGGCCTGCCGCCGCCGCAGGAGCCGCCTCCGGTGCTCGGGCGCACCCCGCTGCTGCGGGTCGACCCCGACGACCACCCCGACGACGACGCGGGGAGCGGGCACGGCACGGCCCCAGGCGCGCGGTGATCCTGCTCTCTCGATGTCCGGCGGCCGCTGGGGCGTGAGTAGGCTCGACCCGTGACGAGCGGTGGTGCCATCGGGGACGGGCTCGGGGCACCCGCCCCTGCCCTGGTCGCCCGCACCGTCGCCATCGACCCCGCCCGGGTCGAGGACCTGCTCGCCCTGCTCCCCGCCGGCGAGGAGCCGGTCAGCTGGGTGCGCCGCGGCGAGGGCCTGGTCGGCTGGGGCCGCGCCGCCGAGCTGCGGACCTCCGGGCCGGGGCGCTTCGAGGACGCCTCGCAGTGGTGGACCTCGACCACGGGCCGCGCCGTGGTGCGCGACGAGGTGGGCGAGCCCGGCACCGGGCTGGTGTCGTTCGGGACGTTCGCCTTCGCCGACGACCCCGGCGACTCCGTGCTGGTCGTGCCGGCCGTGGTGGTCGGCCGCCGCGGCGACCGGGCCTGGCTGACCACGGTCGGCCGCGGCCTGGAGCACCTCGAGCACCCGCTGGTCGCCGCGGAGGTGCCCCTCGCCCCCGCCGGGGTCACCTTCACCGACGGCTCCCTCGACGGCGAGGCGTGGATGGCGGTCGTCGCCGACGCGGTCGCCCGGATCGGGCGGGGGGACCTGGAGAAGGTCGTCCTGGCGCGCGACCTGGTCGCCACCGCCGAGTCCGACGTGGACGTGCGCTGGCCCCTGCGTCGCCTGGCGGCGTCGTACCCCATGTGCTGGACGTTCCACGTCGACGGCATGGTCGGGGCGACGCCGGAGATGCTGGTGCGCCGCGAGCGCGGCCTGGTCACGTCACGGGTGCTGGCCGGCACGATCCGCCGCACCGGCGACGACGAGCGCGACCTCGCGCTGGCCGCACACCTCGCACGATCGTCGAAGGACCTCGAGGAGCACGAGTACGCCGTCCGGTCGGTCGCCGACGCGCTCGGGCCGCACTGCTCGTCGATGAACGTGCCCGAGGCGCCGTTCGTGCTGCACCTGCCGAACGTCATGCACCTGGCCACCGACGTCGCCGGCGTCGTCCAGGACACGCACTCCTCCCTCGACCTCGCCGCCGCGCTGCACCCCTCCGCTGCCGTCGGCGGCACGCCCACCGCGGACGCCGTCGCGCTGATCGGCGAGATCGAGCGGATGGACCGCGGCCGCTACGCCGGACCGGTCGGCTGGATGGACTCCGGCGGGGACGGCGAGTGGGGCATCGCCCTGCGCTCGGCCGAGGTCACCGGCCGGACGGTGCGGCTCTTCGCCGGCTGCGGCATCGTCGCCGACTCCGACCCCGAGGCGGAGCTGGCCGAGGCGCAGGCGAAGTTCGTCCCCGTGCGCGACGCGCTGTCCTGACCGCCGAACCGTCACTTCCGAACCCTCGAGCCGTCAGTTCCTGCCCCGGTGCGGGCCACCGCCGACGGCTCGGCGGTTCACAGCTGACGGCTCGGCTGGGACCGGGCGCGGCTACAGGTCCGAGCCGTCGGGCAGCCGGAGGTACTCCTGGCCGCGCGGCTCCAGGAAGGTCCGCAGGTGCCCGTCGGCCATGCCGAGGGCCAGCTCGGAGTAGACCTTGTCGTGGATCGCGAGCGTGCGCGGGGCGCCGACGGCCAGGGCGAAGTCGATCGCCTCGGAGATCTTCAACCACGGCGCCGAGACCGGGGCCAGCAGCAGGTCGACGGACCGGCCGGGCCCGTCGAGGGCGTCGCCGGGGTGGAACAGGGTCGTGCCGCCGACGTCGAGGAGGTAGCCCGAGTTGTGCACCCGGTCGTAGTCGGGGTGGATCACCGCGTGGTGCTCGTTGACCACCTCGACCTCGATGCCCCCGGCGGCGAAGGTGTCGCCGGGTCGCACCCGCTCGACCCGCTCGGCCAGGTCCGGCGCCTGCGCCGCGATCGCGTCCGCGACCTCGCCGATGGTCCGGACCGGTGCGTCGGCGCGGCGCAGCTGCTCGGGGGTCCAGTGGTCGGCGTGGACGTGGGTCACGAGCACCAGGTCGGCCCCGTCGACGGCCTCGGGTGCCGTGAACGCACCCGGGTCGATGACGACGGTCGTGCCCTCGTGCTCGACACGGACGCAGGCGTGGCCGAACTTGGTCAGGCGCATGGGCCCCACGGTAAACGGCTGGGTGCGGAGCAGTGGCGTGCGCCAGGATGCGGCCCGTGCGCGAGGTGGTGCTGTCCGGCCTGGTCACCGGCTGGGCCATCGCCGTCCCCGTCGGCGCGGTCGCCGCGCTCCTGGTGACCCTGACCGCCCGGACGTCGTGGCGGGTCGGGGCGTCGGCCGCCCTGGGCGTCGCCACCGTCGACGGCGTGTACGCCGCGGTCGCGGTCGTCTCGGGGGCAGCACTCGCCCAGCTTCTGGCCCCGGTGGCGACCGGGCTGCGGATCGCCTCGGGCCTCGTCCTGCTCGTGCTCGCCGCGCTCACCGCGCTCCACGCCTGGTCGCGGCGGTCGGCCCCGACGCAGGAGGGGCGGGTGGTGGGTCCGCTGGCGGCGTACGTGATGTTCGTGGGGGTGACGGCGGTGAACCCGGCGACGGTCGTCTACTTCGCGGCCGTCGTGCTCGGCAACCGCGACCTGGTCGACGGCACGCTGGAAGGCAGCGTCTTCGTGCTGGCGGCGTTCGCGGCCTCGGCGTCGTGGCAGCTGTTCCTGGTCGCGGCCGGGTCGGGGCTGGGCCGCGCGGTCACCGGGCCGCGCGGTCGCCTGGTCACGGGGCTGCTCGCCGCCGGGGTGATCGCCGGGCTGGCGCTGCACACGATGCTGGGGTGAGGTCCCGACCGCCGGTCGGCACCAGGTCGGAGGAGGGCTCGTGACAGGGACGATCGGGATCACCGGGGTCACCGGGGCGGTGGGCGGCGAGGTGGTGCGCCTGCTCGGGGGCGCCGACATGCGGCTGGACCTGCGGCTGCTGGCCCGCGACCCCGCTCGGGCCCCCGCGATGGACACCGACGTGCGGCCCTGCGACTACGCCGACCCCGCGGGCGCCCGCGAGGCATTGCGCGGGGTCGAGGTGCTGCTCATGGTCTCGGGCTCGGAGTCGGCCGACCGGCGGGCGCAGCACCGGTCCTTCGTGGCCGCCGCCGCCGACGCCGGGGTGCGGCACGTCGTCTACACGAGCTTCCAGGGGGCGGCACCCGACGCGACCTTCACCCTGGCCCGCGACCACCACGACACCGAGCAGGCACTGGCAGCCTCCGGGATGGCGGTGACGCTGCTGCGCGACTCCTTCTACCTCGACGTGCTGCCGTACTTCGCGGACTCCTCCGGGGTGCTGCGGGGACCGGCGGGCGCGGGCCGGGTCGCGGCCGTGGCCCGCGCCGACGTCGCCGCGGTCGCCGCCTCCGTGCTGCGCGCGCCGACGGAGCACGCGGGTCGGACCTACGAGCTCACGGGACCCGAGGCACTGACCCTCGACGAGGTCGCGGAGCGCGCCGGCCGGGTGCTCGGTCGCGACCTGGTGTTCGCAGACGAGACCGAGCAGGAGGCGTGGGACTCCCGGCGGGCGGCGTACCCCGAGGCGGAGGAGTGGCAGCTGGCCGCCTGGGTCAGCACCTACCTGGCGATCCGCGACAGCTCGTGCGCCCGGGTCACCGACGACGTGGAGCGGGTCCTCGGCCGGGCCCCGCTGCGGCTCGAGGACGTGCTGGGGGCCTGAGTGGTGGTCGACGCGTGAACGGGTACCAACCGTCGGCTCACCGTCGAACCCGCGCCGGGTCACCTTCGAGCTGAGGCCGACATGCCGGGCCGAGTCAGCGCGACATCAGGGCCGAGTCAGGGGCGCAGGGCGCGGATGCGGGCGTCGAGGTCGCGGCGGTTGTCGCGGCGGACCCGGACCTCGACGACCTCGAGGCCGCCGTTCGGGGAGGCGAGGGCCTGCTGGAGCTCGGGCAGCGACTCCACTCGCCAGTGGGGCGTGCGGGTGGCGGCGCAGAGGGCCGCGAGGTCGACGTGGTGAGGGGTGCCGAAGACCCGCTCGAAGCGGTCGGCGTGCGCGGGGTCGCCCTGCTCGAGCCCGGCGAAGATCGAGCCGCCGTCGTCGTTGACCACGACGATCGTCAGGTCGGGGCGCGGCTCGTCGGGCCCGAGGACCAGGCCGTTGGCGTCGTGGAGGAACGTCACGTCGCCCACGAGCGCGATCGCCCGGGAGGACCAGGGGCGGGCGAGCGCGGCACCGATCGCGGTGGAGACCACGCCGTCGATCCCGGCGAGCCCGCGGTTGGCGAGCACCTTGCGGCGGTCGCCGACGGCCCATCCGGCGACCATGAGGTCGAGGTCGCGGACCGGGTTGGAGGGACCGACCACCAGCAGCCCACCAGGAGGTACGGCGGCAGCGACCGCCCCCGCGACCTCGTGCGGGGTCAGGTCCGGCTCGTCGGCCAGCAGCCGGTCGAGCTGGGCGGAGACGGAGCGGTCGGCGGTGCGCCACTCCTCCAGCCAGGCGGGGTCACCGGCCTGCTGCTCGGGGTGCGGCTCGCCCCAGACCAGCTCTCGGTCGACCCGGAACGGCCGCGCAGCCCAGACGCCGGGGGTGGGTGCCGAGAGCACCTCGACGTCCTCACGGGCGAGCAGCGCCTGCACCGGGCGCGAGAGCGTGGGGTGGCCCGTGACCACGACCCGCTCCACCCGCGCGGCGAGGTCGGTGGCCGGGTCGGTGGCGAGGAGCAGGCGGTAGGTGCGCACGGGGTGGGTGCCGGTGCGGCAGCCGGCGCTGGGCTCGGCCAGCAGCGGCCACCCGGCGCGCTCGGCGAGGACCCGAGCGGGCGGGCCGGCGTCGTCCCCGGCGACGACCACGGTGCGCGGCCCGGGGTCGAGCAGGTCGAGGTGGCGTCCGCGCCAGGCGTGCTGGACCCGCGGCGGGTCCTCGACCGCAGGCAGGTCGCTCCACGCTCGCGCCGGGACGAGCGGGTCGTCGAGGCGGACGTTGAGGTGCAGCAGCCCGTCCAGCGGCGGCACCTCCTCCCCCGGGCCGAGGTCGTGGTGCGGGACCAGCGGACCGAAGACACCCACCTGGTCGGTGGTCTGGTTGGCGCCGGTCCCGCGCAACCGCGCGGGCCGGTCGGCGGTCACCGCGAGCAGCGGGACCCCCGCGTGGGCGGCCTCGAGCATGGCCGGGTGGAGGTTGGCCACGGCGGTGCCGGAGGTGCAGGTGACCGCGGCGCGGGCGCCGTTCTTGGCCAGACCCAGCGCGAGGAAGCCGGCGGAGCGCTCGTCGACCCGGGTGTGCAGCCGCAGCAGGCCCGCCTGGGCGGGGTCCCACAGGGCGAAGGAGAGCGGGGCGTTGCGCGACCCCGGTGCCACGACGACGTCGCGGACCCCGGCGGCCAGCAGTGCGGTGACCACGGCCCGCGCGGTGGCGGTGCTGGGCTCGGGCTGGTGGGAGTCGGCGGTCACGAGCGGCGATCCTGCCGCAGCGCCCGCACCGCGGCCAGCCGTGCCTCCCAGTGCGCCACCCGGTCAGGCGCGGCAGCCAGCCGGTCCAGGGCCGCGGGCACGACGGCGGGTCGGCCGACGGGCAGCGACCCGTCGACCGGGAGCAGCGGCTCCTCGACGACGTCGTCGGTCAGCAGCGACACGGTGGCCAGCCCACAGGCGTGGTGCAGCTCGGGCAGCGCCGCGGCCAGCGCCACCCCGGCAGCGATGCCGACGGAGGACTCCAGCGCCGAGGACACGACGACCGGCAGCCCGATGTCCTCCGCGATCCGCAGGCACGCCCGCACCCCGCCCAGCGGCTGCACCTTGAGCACGGCCACGTCGGCGGCCTCCAGGTCGCGCACGAGGTAGGGGTCCGCGGCCCGGCGGATGGACTCGTCGGCGGCGACGGGCACGTGCTGCCGACGGCGTACGACGGCGAGGTCGGTGACCTCGGCGCACGGCTGCTCGACGTACTCCAGCCCGCCGGCCGCGCGGTCGAGGACCGGCAGCCGGCGCAGCGCGTTGTCGACGTCCCACAGGCCGTTGACGTCGATCCGCACCGCGCCGTCGGGGCCCAGGGCGTCGCGGACCGCCTCGAGCCGGGCCTCGTCCTCGGCCTCGGCCTGCCCGGGCTCGGCGACCTTGACCTTGGCGGTGCGGCAGCCGGACGCGGCGACCAGCGCGTGCGCCTGCTCGGCGCCGACGGCCGGCACCGTGGTGTTGACGGGGACCGAGTCGCGCACCGGGTCGGGCCAGTCCCCGGCGGCCGCCTCCTCGGCGCAGCGCAGCCAGGGCTCGGCGACCTCGGGCGGGTACTCCAGGAAGGGGCTCCACTCCCCCCACCCCGCGGCGCCCTCGACGAGCGCGACCTCGCGGACGGTGATGCCACGGAAGCGGGCGCGCATCGGGATCGAGACGACCCTCACGACGGCTCCCCCGCCAGCGCGACCAGCGCGACCCGGTCGGGCTTGCCATTGGCGAGCAGCGGGATCTCCGGCACCGCGAGCACCTGGCGCGGCGCCCACGAGCGCGGTCGCTGCTCGGCCACCCAGTCGCGCAGCTCCTGGGTCGAGGGGACCCGACCGGGCGCCCGTGCGACGACGAAGGCCACCAGCCGGCGTCCCCACTCCTCGTCGGGCACGCCGAGCACCTCGGCGGCGAGCAGGTCGGGGTGCTCGCGCAGCCGGGCGGCGACGGCGGGCCCGGGCACGTTGACGCCGCCGGTCACGACCACGTCGTCGACCCGGCCCAGCACCTGCAGCCGCCCGTCGTCGTCGAGCCGGCCGGCGTCGGCGGTGTGGAACCACCCGTCGACGAGCACCTCGGCGGTGAGCGCCGGGTCGCCGTCGTACCCGCTGAAGAGCGTGGGGCCCGCCAGCCGGATCCGCCCCGAGGGCCCGAGCGCGACGGCGACCCCGTCGAGAGGGTGCCCGTCGTAGACGCAGCCGCCCGCCGTCTCGGCCGCGCCGTACGTCGCCACCACCCGCACCCCGGCCGCCTCGGCCCGCGCCCGCAGCGCGGGGTCGACGGGCCCGCCGCCGAGCAGGACGGTGTGGAAGGTGCGCAGCGCCCAGACGTCGTCGGAGGTGCTGTGCGCGGGCCGGCCCCCGTCGCCGTCGCCGCCGCCGAGCATCCGGTGCAGCTGGGTCGGCACGAGCGAGGTGAAGCGGTCCGCGGTCGGGTGCGCGCGCATCAGCGCGGCCGTCGCCTCGGCGAACGAACCGTGCTCCTCGGCCAGCACCGGCGCGTGCCCGGCGAGCCAGGAACGGGCCACCACCTGGGCGCCGGCGACGTACGTCGCGGGCAGGGTCAGCAGCCAGGCGCCCTCCGCCCCGACGCGCGACCGGCTGGCCCGCACCGAGGCCAGCACCGCCTCCCGGCCCAGGACGACCCGCTTGGGCCGCCCGGTCGAGCCGGACGTGGCGATGACGAGCGGCTCGTCGTCGTCGCGCTCCAACCAACCCGTGAGGGCGCGCACGGCCTCGGCCGTGCTCCCCGTGAGGTCCATGGCCCCGAGCCTAGGAGACTGCTGGACGATCCTGCCTGCTGCGCGCCGTGATGGCCGCCTTGTCCAGCAGGCTCCTAGGACGTGCGTGTTGAATGGCCCCTCGTGGCGACTCCTGGACAGTGGCTGGCCGGCTCGCGGCCCCGGACCCTCCCCGCGGCGGTCTCCCCGGTGCTCGCGGGCACCGCGGTGGCGGCGTACGTCGCGGAGCCGGTGTGGTGGCGGGCGGCCCTGGCCCTGGTCGTGAGCCTGGCCCTCCAGGTGGGCGTGAACTACGCCAACGACTACTCCGACGGAGTGCGGGGCACCGACGACGACCGGGTCGGTCCGATGCGGCTGGTCGGCTCCGGCGCGGCGAGCGCGTCCGCGGTGAAGCGGGCGGCGTTCCTCTCCTTCGGGGTCGCCGCGGTCGCCGGCCTGGCGCTCGCCGCGGCCACCGCCTGGTGGCTGGTCGCGGTCGGCGCCGTCTGCGTGGCGGCTGCCTGGTTCTACACCGGCGGCGCGCGCCCCTACGGCTACCTCGGTCTCGGCGAGGTCATGGTCTTCGTCTTCTTCGGCCTGGTGGCGGTCGTCGGCACGACCTACGTCCAGACCCGCACGTGGGAGGTCGCCGCCGTGTGGGCGGCCATCGGCATCGGGGCGCTGGCCTGCGCGATCCTGGTCGTCAACAACCTGCGCGACATCCCGACCGACACCCTGGCGGGCAAGCGCACCCTCGCGGTGCTGCTCGGCGACCGCGCCACCCGGGGCCTGTACGCCGGGCTCGTGGCCGCCGCCGGGGTGGCCGTGGTCGGGCTGGCCCTCACCACGAGCGGCTGGGCCCTGCTGGGGCTCGGCTTCGTGCTGCCGGCACTGCCCGGGCTGCGGACCGTCCTGGGCGGGGCGACGGGGCCGGCACTGGTGCCGGTGCTGCAGTCGACCGGCGTGGCCCAGCTGGTCTGGGCGGTGCTGTCCGGCGTACCGCTCCTCCTGGTCTGACCTGGTCTGACCCGGCCTGTCCTGTCCGGGGTCTGCTGCCAGGTGGCCGAGCCGGCGCATCCTTCAGGAAGGAAGGGCCGGCTCGGCGAGCACAGGCGCGGTCAGTCCTGGTCCTCCTTGGCGCGCATCTCCTCGAAGCGGCTCGTGGCCGCACGCGCCCGGGCGTCGACCCGCTGGGCGAGCGCCTCGCGGGGACCGTTGAGCAGGAAGTAGGAGCCGACGCCGCTGACGACCAGGGCGATGACGAAGGCCCACAGCAGGTTGGCCTCGCCGGCGAGGGGCACCCAGATCCCCAGGACCACGCCGAGGGAGGCGACGAAGAGCAGGATGCGCAGACCGGTGTAGACGACGAACTCCTTCACGGGCTCCAGGGTAGTCGGGCCCCGGGGTAGCCCCACGCGTGCGCTCGCGCCGGCGGGCCCGGCCGGCGCCTGGGGTGGCCCGCGACCGCGGTCGCCCTCACCGGGCGCGACCTACAGTGGAGGCGTGCTCAAGATCCTGCTCGTGGTGGCGCTGGTCGCGGTGGCGGTCTACCTCGTCGTACGGGCGTCCCAGGGCGGCGCGTCCGCGCTGGGCAGGTCCGTCGGCAAGCGTGGTCCGAAGCGGCCGCCCAAGCCGCCGAGACCCCGGATCATCGCGCCCGACGACGACGAGGACTTCCTGCGCGACCTCGACCGGCGCAAGCCGCACGGTGAGGAGGAGGACGGTCCCGCAGGCTCCTAGCCCGCGGCCTCGCCCACCACTCCCCCTGCGCCTGCGCCTGCGCCTGCGCTCCCGGCCGACGTCCCGGAAGGCGCGTCACCCGGTACGCCCGGCCGTGCGGACGTCCTCGGTCACACCGCCGCGGGGAGACGGACCCTGAAGCTGCTCCCGACCCCGTCGGGACCGTCTCCGACGCTGATCTCGCCGCCGTGGCGCTGCACGATGGTGCGGCAGATCGACAGACCCATCCCGGTGCCGCCGAGCCCGGTACCGGGTACCCGCTCGAAGCGCTGGAAGACCTGCTCGCGCATGCCGGGCGGGATGCCGATGCCGTTGTCGGTGACGGTCACGTCGACGACGCCGCCGGCCGGGGTCCCGCTCACGACGACGCGCGGCTCGACACCGGCAGGCACGAACTTCACTGCGTTGCCGACCAGGTTGTCCATGAGGTGCTGCAGCATCGGCGCGTCCCCGCTGACCTTCGGCATCTCGGTCACCTCCACCCAGCGGCGTACGTCGCGGGCCTCGGCGACCTCCTCCACGACCGACGCCAGGTCGACCGGTGCCCGCTGCAGCTCCCGGTCGCGGGAGGTGGCGTGCAGCAGGAGGTTGGCCACCATCCGGTCCAGCCGCTGCGCACCGTGGTGCAGGCGCGCCAGCAGGGCGGCCACCTCCACGGGGTCGGCGGGTGGGGTGGACAGCAGTGCGTCGAGTGCGGTCTCCGACCAACCGACCATCGCCGAGATCGGACCCCGCACGTCGTGCGCGACCACCCCCGCGAAGGCCGACAGCGCGTCGACCTGCTCACGCTCGTCGGTCACATCGCGCAGCACCAGCACGGTGCAGCCCGCCTCCGCACCGCCATCCTGCCCCTGTCCCCTGCCGGCTGTCGGACCGACGGCCAACCGACTGGCGGTGACCGACAGCGTCCGAGGTCCCTGCGCGGTCACGACCGGGAGGTCGACAGGTCCCCGCTCGCCGGCGGCGGCCGCCCGCCAGACCTCGGCGAGCAGCGGCGGGACGGGGGTGGAGGCCGCGACACCCAGCTCCTCGCGGGCGACCCGGTTGGCCTCCAGGACCAGCCCGGACGCCGAGACGACGACGAGCCCGTCGCTCAGGGCGTCGACGGGGCTGGTCGGGTCGGGTTCGCGGGGCGGCATGGTCCTCCTCGCCCTCCCCGTTCGGCCGGCCCGGGCCCGGCTGTAGGAGTCGCAGCCCCTGGTCTGGTCACACCCGGCGCCCCGCCACGCCCTCACGGACGCCAACGGCCGGCCACCGAGGTGGCCGGCCGCTGGTCGGGAGGAGCGCTGCTGGGAGCCCAGCCCGGGTCAGTCGACGACGGGGACCTCCGCCGGCGCGATCACCGCTGCGTCGGCGTAGGAGTGCATCGAGGAGGTGGAGAAGTAGTTGATGCCGATGAAGTTGAACCACAGGGTCGCCATCCCGACGAGGGCGAGGATCGCGGCGTTGCGGCCCTTCCAGCCGGCGGTGGCGCGGGCGTGGAGGTAGGCGGCGTACACGACCCAGGTGATGAAGGCCCAGACCTCCTTGGGGTCCCACGACCAGTAGGACGCCCACGCCTCGTGCGCCCAGATCGGCCCGGTGATGAGCACGGCGAAGGTCCACACGGGGAAGGCGAAGGCGTGCATCCGGTAGGACACCCGGTCCAGCACGGCCGTGGAGGGCACGCGGGCGAGGTAGCCCGTCGTGGTGGCCGTCCCGCGACGCTCGGCGCGGTCCTTGAGCAGGAACAGCGACGAGGCGATGCCGCCGAGGGTGAAGGCACCGGTGGCGATGATCGCGGAGACGACGTGGATCACGAGCCAGTAGGAGTTCAGCGCCTCGCGCAGGGGGCCGACGGGCTGGTAGAGCCAGATGACGGCGACCATCAGCAGCGCCAGGACCACGCCGACCACGATGGGGGCCATCCACGCCAGACCGAAGCGCTTGCGCGTGGCGAGGTAGAGCGCCGCGACGACGAAGGTGCCCGAGATCGTGAACTCGTACATGTTGCCCCAGGGCACGCGGGCCGGCTCGGCAGCCATGCCCCGGGCGACCAGCGCGACCAGGTGGACCGCGGCGGCGAGCACCGTGAGCAGCAGACCGAGGCGAGCCGACATCGCGACCCGCTCCGTGGTGCGCTCGTCGGGGGTCGCGGAGGGCGGCGGGTCGAGCGGCGCCCCGGCGCCCACGGCGACCGGCTCGCGCGCTTCGGCTGTGGCCTCCACGGGCACCTTGCGCAGCAGCGACCACTCGGCGAGGTGGGCGAGCAGTGCGAGGAAGTAGACCACGCCGGCAGCGGCGATGGCCTGGTTGGAGAGCGCCTCCTAGGCGGTCTGCGTCATCGGTCCTCCTGTGTGGGGTGGAGCGCCTCCACGATAGCCAGGCGCAGGTCGTCGACCACGGCGGCGGTGTCGCCACCACCCGAGCGGTCCAGGGCGGCGAGGTCGACGCGCGTGCCGCCGTCCTCGCCGTCGGGCGCGGCTGCGACGCGCAGCCACACGCGTCGGGGCCGGATGAACAGGGAGCCGCACAGACCCACCAGGGCCAGCACGACACCGCCCAGGGCGATGCCCTTGCCGGGCGTCTGGCTGACCTGGACCCGGACCCACGGGGTGACGGACTCGAACGTGACCGAGCCCAGCCCGTCGGGCAGCTCGACGGTGTCGCCGACGGCGAGGTCCAGCCGCAGCGGGCGGCCGTCCTCGCGCTCGAGCTGGGTCGCGTCCTCCTTGTCGAGGATGTAGACCGACTGGGACTCACCGTCCTCCAGGCCGAGGTCGCCGGTGTAGACGTTGACCGAGACGACCGGGTTCTGGTCGTCGCCCATGACGTTGAAGGGTTCGCCGTCGAGGCTGGCGAAGAAGGGGTAGAAGAACCCCTCCAGCCCGATCGCCTGCGGCTCGGCGGCCAGTGCCTTGACGACGCCGAAGGAGAAGAAGCTGGCGTCCTGGGGCAGGAAGACCGTCGGACCGGAGTAGGCGACCTCGCCGTCGCCGCCGCGCACCGTGATGACCGGCGCGTAGCCGTGGCCGACGAGGAAGACCTCGCTGTCGCCGATCCGCAGCGGGTGGTTGACCCGCAGGTCGTAGGTGCGGTACTGCTCGCCGGGGGCGGTGCGGTACGTCAGACCGGCCTCGAAGCCCTGCGCCTGCCCCTGGCCCGGCCCCTCGGTGAGCCACTCGACGTCGAAGCGGTCGACGTCGAAGGAGAAGGGCTCCATCTCGTCGGCGGTGAACAGCGATCCGGGGACGAAGTCGTCGTACTGGGTGAGGTTGTTGGAGAAGCCCTGGCCCTCCAGCAGGATCACGCCACCCTTGTAGCCGAGCAGCCCGCCCATGGCGAAGCCCACCAGCACCACGATCACCGAGAGGTGGAAGAGCAGGTTGCCGGCCTCGCGGAGGTAGCCGCGCTCGGCGGAGACCGTCAGCTCCTCGCCGTCCTGTGCGGGGCGCAGGCGGTAGCGGCGACGGCGCAGCTCGGCGCGGGCGGTCTCGAGCACCTGCTCCGGCGTCGCCGCGACGACGTACGACGTGTGGTCGGGCAGCCGGTCGAGGTGGCGGGGCGCCCGGGGCGGGACCGCGCGGGCCGCGCGCCAGTAGTGCTTGGTGCGCGGCAGGATGCAGCCGACCAGGCTGACCATGAGCAGGACGTAGACGGCCGCGAACCACGCCGAGCCGTAGACGTCGAAGAGCCCGAGCCGCTCGTAGATCGGCGTGAGGGTCTCGTGCTGCTCCTTCCACTGCCGCGCGCCGAAGGAGTCGACGCTCTCCTGCGGGATGATCGAGCCGGGCACCGCGGCGAGCGCGAGGAGCAGCAGCAGCACGAGGGCCGTGCGCATCGAGGTCAGCTGGCGCCAGACGTAGCGGCCCAGCTCACGGGCATCGAGCTCGCCGGCGCGGCGGGACCCGGGGTCGGGGGCCGCGGCGGGGCGTTGCTGCTGGTCGGTGCTCACACGGCCACCTCGAAGTCGCTGACGAGCTGGATCTGGATCCAGGTCACGGCCTGGTCCCACAGCCCCGTCACGAGCAGCACGCCGACCAGGACGAGCATGCCGCCCCCGGTGCGGGTCACCCACTGCTGGTGCCGGCGCACGAAGGCCACGGCGGTGAGGGCGCGGCGCCAGGCGAACCCCGCGAGCACGAACGGCACGCCGAGGCCCAGGGAGTAGAACGCGAGCAGCAGCGCGGCGCGACCGGCCGTGCCCTCGTCGTACCCCAGTCCGAGGATGACGCCCAGGGTCGGGCCGATGCAGGGGGTCCAGCCGAGGCCGAAGAGGAACCCGAGCACCGGGGCGGCGGCCAGGCCGACGGCCGGCACCTTGTGGATGCGCAGGTCGCGCTGGAGCCACGGGAGGGCCTTGGCGAAGACGCCGATGAAGGCCAGGCCGAGCACGATCGAGAAGATCCCGAGCCCGACGTCGAGGGCCTGCTTGTTGACCAGCAGCCAGGTGCGCATGCCGCCGACGGCCGCACCCAGGATGACGAAGACGACGGTGAACCCGAGCACGAAGAGCACCGATCCGGCGACCATCCGGCCGCGGCGCACCTCGCCGGAGGCGAGGTCGGCGCCCGACAGGCCCGTGGCGTAGGAGAGGTAGCCCGGCAGCAGCGGCAGCACGCACGGGGAGAAGAAGGAGACCAGCCCGGCGAGCACGGCCACCGGTACGGCCAGCACCAGCGACCCGGACAGGGGTCGTGGCCTCGAGCCACTCACCCATCGGTGCTCCCGGAGGCGTCCTCGGAGGTGGCCGTGGCGGGCGGCGGCGCCGGTGGGCCACCGGCGTCCTCGACCAGGTCGGTGAGGGTGGTGCGGCTCGGGATCTCGCCGTTGATCAGCGAGACCACGACACCGTCCTCGTCCAGGACCAGGGTGGTCGGGGTCGCGCGTGGCGCCGTGCGGCCGGTGAAGGCCAGCAGGGCGTTGCCGTTGGGGTCGTAGATCGAGGGGTAGTCGACGTCGCGGTCGATCTCGAACGCGTGGGCGTTGGCGGCGCTGGTGTCCTGGATGTTGATGCCGAGGAAGTCCACGTCGCCGTCGTAGGCGTCGTAGAGCTCGGTGAGCATCGGCATCTCCTTGATGCACGGCCCGCAGCCGCTCCACCAGACGTTCACCACGGTGACCGTCCCGGGCGTGAAGGTGTGCTCCTCGCCCGTGGTCGTCTCGCCGCCGAGCTCGACCGGCGGCTGGCGGTCCTCGGCGTCGAACTCGACGACGCCGCCGTTGCCGGGGACGTAGTCGAGCTCGCCGGTGCCGACGAGGTCGGAGCAGCCGGCCAGCAGCAGCGAGGCAGGGAGCAGGACGGCGGCGAGCAGAGTCCGGGGGGTGCGGCGCTTGTCAGGGACGGCGCTCCTCGGGGGCGCCGCCGGCGGAGAACGGGGCGCCCTTGTCGCCGACGGGGATCAGGTCGCCGGCGGGCTCGGAGTAGGTCAGCGAGGTGATCCTGTCCCCGCGGAAGTGGATCGAGGTCAGCGAGCAGAGCGTGCACTGGCGCTTGCGCGGGTCGTGGAGGAAGGGGCGGCCCTCGAGCGAGAGCCGGGTGATCCAGATGGGCAGCTGGTGGGACACGACGACGGCCTCGTGGCCCTCGGCCGCGGCGCGGGCGTCCTGCAGCGCCTCGGTCATCCGGGCCACGACCTGCTTGTAGGGCTCGCCCCACGAGGGCCGGAAGGGGTTCCAGAGGTGCCGCCAGGCGCTGGGCTTCTTCAGCGCGCTCTTCCCGGCCCCGAAGGTCTCGCCCTCGAAGACGTTGGTCGACTCGATGACCCGGGGGTCGGCGTGCACCTCGAGCCCGCGCACGGCCGCCAGCGGCGCGATGGTCTCGCGCGTGCGGTCGAGCGGGGAGGTGACCAGGTGGACGATGTCGCGGTCGGCGATGGTGTCGGCGACCCGCTCGGCCATCCGGCGGCCGAGGTCGGAGAGGTGGAACCCGTCGCGCCGGCCGTAGAGGATGCCGTCGGGGTTGTGGACCTCGCCGTGGCGCAGCAGGTGGACGATCGTCTCGGGGCCGGCGCTCATGCGGCACCCCCCGCCGCGGCAGCCGCGCGAGCCGCCGCGGGCAGCGCGTCGAGCACGGTCTGCACGGCCTCGTCGTCGTGCGCGGAGGAGAGGAACCACGCTTCGTACGCCGACGGCGGGAGGTAGACGCCCGCGTCGAGCATCGCGTGGAAGAAGGCGGCGTACGCCGTGGTGTCGGTGCGGGAGGCGTCGGTGAAGTCGCGCACCGGGCCCTCGCAGAGGAAGACCGAGAACATCGTGCCCGTCGACTGCACCGTGTGCGCGACACCGGCGGCGGTCAGAGCCTCGGAGGCGGCGGCCTTGATGGTGTCGGCCGCGCTGCCGATGTGGTCGTAGACCTCCTGGGTCGCCAGCTGCAGCGTGGCCAGGCCGGCGGTCGTGGCGATCGGGTTCCCCGAGAGCGTGCCGGCCTGGTAGACCGGGCCCTCCGGGGCGAGGTGGGACATCACGTCGGCCCGACCGCCGAAGGCCGCGGCGGGGAAGCCGCCGCCCATCACCTTGCCGAAGGTGACCAGGTCCGGACGCCAGCCCTCGACCTTGCCGTCCAGGCCCCACTGCCCCTCGCGGGTGACGCGGAAGCCGGTCATGACCTCGTCGGAGACGAACAGCGCACCGTGCCGGGCGCAGGTCTCGGCGAGGAAGGCGTTGAAGCCGGACGCACGGGGGGCTCCGCCCCCCGTGGACCCCCCGACCTCCACGTACTCCGGCGGGACGACGCCCATGTTGCCGGGGGCGGCCTCGGTGACCAGGCAGGCGATCCGGTCGCCGTGCTCGGCGAAGACCGCCTCGACGGCGGCGCGGTCGTTGTAGGGCAGCACCAGCGTCAGCTCGGTCGAGGACGCCGGGACGCCCGGCGTGCCGGGCAGCGCGAAGGTGATCAGGCCGGAGCCGGCCGAGGCGAGCAGCGCGTCGACGTGCCCGTGGTAGCAGCCGGCGAACTTCACGACCACGTCGCGACCGGTGAAGCCGCGGGCCAGCCGGATCGCCGACATCGTGGCCTCGGTGCCGGAGGAGACGAAGCGGACCCGCTCCACCGACGTGCGGGCGACGATCTCCTCGGCCAGCTCGACCTCGGGCTCGGTCGGGGTGCCGTACGACGTGCCCCGGGCCACCGCGGCCTGGACCGCGGCCTGGACCTCCGGGTGGGCGTGCCCCAGGAGCATCGGCCCCCAGGAGCAGATGAGGTCGACGTACCGGTTGCCGTCGACGTCGGTGAGCCAGGGGCCCGCCGCGGAGCGGATGAAGCGCGGGGAGCCGCCGACGGCGTTGAACGCGCGGACCGGCGAGTTGACCCCGCCCGGGGTCACCGCGTGGGCACGCTGCATCAGTGCTCGGGAGGCGGGTGCTGCGTCCGGGCGCTCGAAGGTGCTCACGCCTTCATCATCCCCGAGCACCGGTCGCCACCCCAGTCGGGGCGGCGTGCGGTGGGCCACGTCACGCCCGTCGGCCGGGTCGGTCGCGCGCCGGGTCCGGACGTCCCCCCGACCGCCTCGGAGCCCGGAGTGGTCCAGACCACGGCTCATCTCCCGCACCGACGGGCCGTTTCGCCGTCATAGGTGGCGGGCAGCCTCGTCGTCCGAGTGGCAGACAACGCAGTGCAGGCGTAACTCAGGCGTGACACCCTTCGTTAGGACCGTCACACACGTGCTTGAGGGAGCACCGACCACACAGACACACCTGGGGAGACGAAGCATGGCAGGACAGCGCACCGGACGCTGGCAGAAGGGCACCGCACTCGTGCCGCTGGCGCTCGTGTCGGCGGCATGGACCGCGAGCCTGGTCTCGGCACCGACGGTCGCCACCGTCGCAGCCGGCACCGACCAGGTCCCCGCGGTGCTGCCCGACGGCACCTCCGTGCCGTCCGAGGCCATCGAGGCCCCCGCCTCGGTCTCCTCCTCCACGCTGGCCGGCCAGCTGACCGGCGGCAAGGCCGCCCAGGTCGTCTCGAGCGCCTCCACCGCCGCGATCCCGGCCGCAGCCCTGGCCGCCTACCAGCGCGCCGAGACCGTCATCAACTCCGCGGACAAGTCCTGCAACCTGACGTGGCAGCTCGTCGCGGCCATCGGCCGGGTGGAGTCCAACCACGGTCGGTACGCCGGGAGCGTCCTCGACGACGACGGCGTGGCCACCCCGGGCATCTTCGGCATCCCGCTCGACGGCACCAAGGGCACGCGCGCCATCTCCGACACCGACGGCGGCCAGCTCGACAACGACTCCCGCTGGGACCGCGCGGTCGGCCCGATGCAGTTCATCCCCTCGACCTGGTCGGTCGTGGGCGTGGACGCCG
>CAEZYQ010000021.1_pt1 | contig 64272 bp, 71 predicted proteins | sample 7265561 | NCBI WGS metagenome assembly CAEZYQ01 (sample SAMEA6813939, study PRJEB35770) | uncultured Nocardioides sp. | biome: Freshwater; feature: Freshwater reservoir; material: water | place: Czech Republic | collected 2017-04-14 | depth 30m m | reverse complement strand
ATGTGAGGAGCGGTCATCGTGATGACTCCGTTCGAGAGTGCTGTGAGAGGTTCACTCGAAGGATCACGCGGTGGCCGCTGCTTCGTCATCCGTACTCGCCGGTGACGATCTCGGCGACCGCGCTACACCACTATCGGGGACTCAACTTGCCCCTCAACGCGTCGACAGTTGCCGCGACTGCCATAGCTGGGGCGTCATTCGCAAGCACAAGTGGCTGTGTTGGCGCTGCCGAAGCTGGCGCGCCCGACTCCCGGACGGAACGTGCCGGATCTGTCACCGCGCGCTCAGAGTCAACCCCGATCGAGTGTGCAACCTGTGCGACCGGCAGATGAGCATCTGCCTCGGCACCACCGTCGAGGAAGCCAACACGGGCGGGCAGCAGCTCTACTTCGCCAACATGCCGTGGCAGCCCACCAGGATCCGTTGGGGCAACGTCCGTCGCCTCGACAAGCCCAACCCCCGGCTCCTTCACACAGACCGTGCCAGCCGTCTGCAGACCATCGAGTTCTACCCGGTCGAGCAGATCCAGCTCGCGCTGTTCGACCTGCCCCGCGACCTCACCAGTGCCCTGGATCGAGAGCTGTCCACCGAACGGCTGCCGGACCCGCCACACGAGCAGATGGCAACCTTCCTCGACGCCGCGGTCCTCGACCACGCCCGCCGCCACGGCTGGCCGAAGTCGACGATCCACCGCACCCAACGGTCGATGCGCATCCTGCAGCTCATGCAGGACACCCCGGGCGCCATGCTTTTGGCCACCGACGCCATGCGGCTTCAAGAGATCGGACTGACGGCGATCCCGGTCATCGACGTCGCCACCGCCGCCGGCGTCATGGTCGACGACCGACAACCCGCCATCCAAGGCTCCTTCAACACCACCACCGCCCACCTGCCCACACAGATGCGTGCCGAGCTGGCCCAATGGTTCGACGTGATGCTCAACGGCTCGACCACGCCACCCCGACGCAAGCCACGCGACCAACAGACGATCAGGCTCTACCTCCGCTGGGCCATGCCAGCCCTCACTGTCTGGGCCGAACAGGGCACCGAGTCGCTGCGCGAGATCACCCCGGCCGACGTACGTGCGGTGCTGCCCAGTGCTGGCAACCCTCGCTCCACCATGGGCGCCGGACTCCGCTCGATCCTCACCCTTCTCAAGGCCCGCAAGGTCCTCTTCATCAACCCGATCGCCCGCATCCACACCGGAGGACACGAACGCCGCCAACCCCTGCCGCTGGACATCGCGACCATCCAGCGCTCCTTGAACTCGCCCGACCCGGCCTGCGCCGCCATTGCCGCGCTCGCGGCCTTCCACGGGGCTCGGACCCGCGAGATCCGCTTCGTTCACCTCGCCGACCTCAGGGACGGCCGCCTCCACCTCGGGGACCGAACAATCCCGCTTGCCGAACCAGTCCGGGTCCGCATCGAAGCCTGGCTCGATCACCGAGCCCGTCGCTGGCCCAATACCGCCAACCCGTACCTGTTCATCAATCACCGCAACGCCGGCAAACTCGTCCCGGTCGGCTTTCACTGGGTAAGCCGCACCATGGACGTACCCGTCAGCGTCATCCGCGACGACCGCATCCTGCACGAGGTCACCGCCACCAACGGGGACCTGCGACGCATCTGCGAACTCTTCGGGATCACCGTCGGCGCAGCCCTGCGCTACCTCCCGAACACGGATCTCGACAACGAGCAGCCCCCGCACGATGCGTCCGACGAACTGTCCGTCCAGATCTGACCTGTCGACTGAGGACCCGAAAGAACTCCGTTGCGGAGCTTCCTCCCGCTCAACGAGAGTGCAGCCATGGATGACGCACTCGACGCAGGCGCTCGCGCCGCGCAAGTCAACGAGGAGTTCCGCCCCGTCAAGATTGACGGCGAAGTCGTGAGCCGGCCAGCCGCTGATGGCACGAGCACCGTGCACAGCCTCCTGCGCCATCTGCGAAGCCAAGGACTCGACTGCGTCCCTGAACCTCTTGGTGTTGACGATGGCGTCGAGACGCTGAGATTCATCGCTGGCGCCGACGGTGGCGAAGGTTGGTACCACCAGCACACCGACCAAGGCCTCGCTTCCGCCGCCCGGCTCCTGAGGCGGATCCACGACGCGAGCCGCGACTGGGCCCCGCCAGCCGACGCCACCTGGGGCGCGCCCAGCGTGCCCGGCGACGACATCGTCTACTGCCACGGCGACCCGGGACCATGGAACTTCATCTGGCACGACAACGAGGCGGTCGCCCTGATCGATTGGGACTACCTCCACCCCGCGCCGCGCGTCGACGACGTCGCATACGCCCTGCAATGGTTTGCTCCGCTTCGCTCCGACGAACTCGCCCTGGAGTGGCACCACTTTCCAGAGGTTCCCGACAGGAGCCACAGGATCCAGGTCTTCGTCGACGCCTACGGCGATCTGCCAGCGTTCGACGTCGTCGACGCCGTGACCGTGCGCATGCAGGCGACAAGCGACCTGGTTCGAGCTCTCGCCGAGCAGGGACAGGAACCACAACGCACCTGGGTAGCTGAGGGCGCCCTCGAACAGGATGCGGCCGAGATCGCTTGGGTGCGCGACAACCGCACGCTCATCATCTGACCCCGCAACCAAGCTCCGCCGGCACCTGCAACTGGTGGCGTGAGTTCGCGAACCCGCGGCCACCGCGGCGCTGCGTGAGAGGCTGAACCCGTCAGTTCCCACCGCTAGACCCTTCAGTATTCGTGAACTCCCCGGAGGGTTCGGTGAGCCTCTCGACCGGCACGCTGGCGCTCTGGGAGACGGTGACGTGCCACCCCGGAATCACGCTCAGGGACTTGCCCGTGACCGTGATCGTGGCGGTGGTCGTGGTGCGTGACCCCGAGACGCTGGTCGACGTCATCACGTCGGAGCCGCCGGCGTGGTTGAGGAATGTGTTCGCCGTTGCCAGACCGGACTCTCGGGTGCCGGTCTCGCTGCCCGCCTCGCGGGCGCCCTCCTGCGCGGCCGCGAGCGCTACCTGCTTCGCGTGGTAGTACAGCGCGCCCTGGAGGCCGAGGAACATCAGCAGGAAGAGCGCGGGCATCAAGAAGACCATCTGGATGGTCACCGACCCGCGCTCGTCCCGGCGACGGCGCTGAGAGGTGGCGGACATGACGAACTGGCTCCGGCCTACTTGATCTTGCCGGACTCGCTGATCACGAAGGCCCTGATGGCGGCGACGACGATACCGACGATGGCGATGGCCGCCACTGCCCAGAGCACCTCCTGAATCGTGACGGAGCCGCGCTCGTCGCGCTGAATCCGGGCCCCGTCCTCGAGGGCATCGCGCACGGTGAGCACCGCGAGCTGGAGGGCGATGAAGAGCTTCAACATCGGGTTGTTCCTTCCTTGGTTGTTCGGCTTGCGGTCTTGGGCGGCCCCGCCGCGGGGATGGGGTCGGTGTTAGGGGCGTCAGGTAGCGAATCGGAGCATCGAGGGGGTGACGAGGATCGCCATGAAGACGATGCCGAGAAGGCTGGCGGGGATGTACATCCGCTCAGAGGCCGCGTTGGCCTTGCCGAGCTCGGCGCTGAGCATCGCCGAGCGGAGGGCCGCGGCCCGGGCGCGCAGGTTGTTGTAGATCTGCGCTCCGTCCTGGCCTGACTGCTGCATGATGTCGGCGAGGTCGTCGAGCTCGGGCACGCCGAGCTCGTCCGCCAGGCCGTGCAGGGAGTCCCACGGAGCGCGCGTCATGTAGCGGGCGCGGCGCAGCTCGCTCTCGATCCGCTTGAACACCCAGGTGTCGCCGACCTCGGCGGCCGAGCGCAGCGCCTGCTGGCCGCTGGAGCCGTCACGGACGCCGGTGGCGACCATGTCGATGTAGGCGCCGAGGGCGCGGTTGAACTCGATGCGCGCCTTCTTGGCCTCGTCGGTTGCGTTGTAGTTGGGCATGAACCAGAACAGGGCGGCCAGGGCCAGCGAGCCGAGCGTGGGGATCGCGAACGGCAGCGGGAGACCGATCATCGTGAAGAACCCGGCCAGCAGCGGCGGCATGATCAGGCCGAGCATCGCCCAGACGACCTTCTCGCCGTAGAACCGGGCCTCGCTGATCTGCAGGATGGCCAGGTCCTTGCGCGGCGTATGCGCCCAGGCTCCCCCGGGCAGGTTCTTCATCGCCCACAGGCCGATCCGGTCGACGGCCGATCCGGTGTCCGCACCGGCGTCGTCGAGGCCGGCGGAGCGGCGCGGCACGACGTGGTCGGGCGAGAGACGGTCCAGCGCGTCGACCAGGTCAGGGTTCGACGGGGCGAGACGCCACACGAGCAGGGCGAGGGCCAGCCCGAGGAGGGTGCCGCTGGCGAGCGCGAGCTGCAGGCCGGTCATGCGTGCGCTCCTTCCTTCGCGCCCGATGCTGTGCGCTGGGCGGCGCGGTGCGCGTTGCGGGCGTCGAGGTCGAGGAATCGCGGGAGCGGCTTGGCGACGGCCATCCGGCGCAACCACAGCAGCGTCGCCACGTAGGCCGCCAGCAGGACCGCGAGCACGACCTGACCCAGCGGGGTGCCGTACGGCTCGATGTAGTCGCCGGTGAAGGCGAGGATGCCGAGCACACCGAGCGTGATCACGGTGACGGTGCGTGCGGTGGTGCGGGGCTTGGCCTGGTCCGCGGCGATCTGACGGCGTGCACGCACCTCGGCCGCGACGGTCTCGGCGAGGGCGTCCAGCGCCTTCGACAGCCCCGCCTGACCGCGGCCGCTGGCTGCGAGGATCAGCTGGCTGGCCACGACGTCGCCGGTGGAGTCGCTGAGGTCCTCGGCGAAGGCGCGCAGCACGTCCTCGGTGGACGAGGTGTTGTTCCACAACCGGGAGACCATCAGCCCGACCTCGCGCTCGATCGGCGCCGGCGTCGACTGCAGCGACTTGATGAGCGCCGAGCGCAGCGACTGGCCGGCGGTCAGCTTGCCCGACAGGGACCGGGTCCACTCCTCGAGCGCCTCGAGCTTCTCGATGCTCGCGGCCGCGGGCGGGGGAGTCAGCAGCATCGGGATACCGATGATCGCGGCCGGCACGAGCACGATCGCGATCACCCAGCCGGTCACCAGCGCCACCAGGAGACCGGTCACGGCGCCGCCGATCATCAGCAGCCGGGTGCGGCGGTCGAGCCGGCCGAACCTGCTGCCCAGCCTTCCGAACGGGGTGACGGTCCGGGCGGGCCGCGCCGGCGTGGGCGGCGCCGGGATCAGCGCATAGACCATGCCGATCAGGCCGATGACGATGCAGGCGCCGAAGACGGCCGGCAGGAACGCCGACGATGTGGTGCTCATGACGTGGCCACCCCCGGGTTGGCCTGGGACTCGGTCGTGTACGCCTCGAGGTCGAACCCGTGGCGGACCAGTTCCTGGGCGAGGAAGTTGTCGAGCTTCCCGGTGGCCACGGCGTGGCCGAGCTTGTCGGGCGCGAAGATCGGGGTGGTCGCGTACCCGCGGGCCGCGTCGATGCTGGGCTGGACGACCAGGACCTCCTCGACCCGGCGCTGCTTGCGGAAGGTGCCGTCGTCGTTGGGGACGACCTCCGAGCGCAGGTACATGACGATGTCGATCGCGGCGGCCAGCTTGCTGATCGCCAGCTCGCGGGTGACCTGCGGTCCCTTCTCCATCGCGCAGGAGACGAGCTTCTCGATGGTGTGCTCGGCGCTGCGGGCGTGGGTGGTGCTGATCGAGCCCGGTCCGGACTCCATCGCCTTGAGCATGTTCCAGACCTCCGGGCCGCGGACCTCGCCGACGATCTGGCGGGCGAGGTTGAACCGGAAGGAGTGGTGGATGGCCTCCTCGAGGCTGAACTCACCGGCCTGGCGGCCGTCGAGGCCGACCTCACCGGAGCCGGGCCGGTGCTCCCAGGCGTGGACGATCTTGTGCCGGTCGACCAGCTCGTGCAGGTGCAGCTCGAACTCGGTCTCGAAGGTGCCGATCATCTCCCAGGGCGGGATGCACGAGCACAGGGCGCGGACCCAGGTGGTCTTGCCGGAGCCCTGGACGCCGGAGACGACGATGCTCTTACCGGCGCGCACGCAGGCGGCAAGGAAGTCGGCCAGGACCGCGCCGCAGGCCTTGCGGGCGTAGACCATCTCGTCCATCGACACCTCGCGCATGCCGTGGCGTCGGATCACCACCGAGGTGTAGGCCATCACCCAGGAGCCGGCCGCGAGCCGCGCTCCCCCGGGCAGCCGCGGGTCCAGGTGCGGACGGGCCTCGGTGAAGGGCCGGTTCTGCCGAGAGCCGAGGTCGGCGAGGAACTCGCGCAACTCGTCCTCGGAGTCGGCGATCGGGTCGGCCTCGACCAGGGTGCCGTCGACCAGTTCGAGCCACACCGAGACCACCGGGCCGCGAGCGATGACGATGATGTTCTCCACGTCCGTACGCTCGACCAGCGGCTGCAGCCGGCCCAGGCCGAACAGCGCGGCCTTGAGGGCGGTCTTGAGTGCCTTCTCCTGGTCCTTGGTCCACGCCGGGCGGCCGGTGGAGACGAGCGTCTCGGCCTCGGACTTGATGAGCTCCTCGATCACGTCGAGGCCCATCTGCTCGCGGTCCTCCTCGGTGACGCGGCCGCCTGCCTTGTCGAGCCGGGCGGTCAGACGCGAGGAGATCTCGGCGCGGTACTGCGCGATCAGCTCCCAGTCCAGTTCGACATCGCCGGCCGCGGCCCGGTGGTCGTGGGGCTCCTCCGGTGCGGGCGCGACGAGAGGGCGCAGGCTGAACTCGGAGCGAGCCCGCCCCGGTAGCTGTTCCTCGCTGGTCCAGGCGGAGGCGAAGATCGGCAGCGAGGTCGGGTCGTGGTCCTCCGCGGACGGAGCCGGCGGCGGGGGCGGCTGGGTGCTGCGACCGCGGGCGAACGGTGAGGTGCGGTCGCTGGTCGCGGCGTGACGTGCCTCGAGCCACTCGTCGGCGCGCAACGGGTCGCGGCCGTTGGTGCCGTTGGTGCTCATGCTCGGCCTCCGTTCGTGGGGGCGAGGGCGGCCTGGTTGGCGGCGAGGATGGACTGGATGGCCGCGGCGCTGGCCCGGTAGCCGCGCAGCAGGCCGGAGGACTCGAACCTGCGGGGCTTGCGGGCGCCGTGGGAGTAGACCTCCGCGGCTTCGGGCTCCCAGTCGACCGAGGAGACCACGGGGATCTGCAGGGCCTTGGCGATGTGGCGTGCGGTGTAGGGCCGGACGCGGGCTCCAGTGGGCACCGCGGGCCAGCGGCGGTCCTCGTCGACGAGGAGAACCCCGAGGCGCGAGAGGCCACCGACCGCGGCGAACTGTGCCCGCAGAGTCTTGGCCCAGCTGGTCGTGCCGGCCAGTGCCGGCAGGGAGTTGCGGGTGACGAGTAGGGTCAGGTCGGCAGCCGCGATGAGCGGCTGGGGCCATCCGGCGAGGCCGAGCCGGCCCGCGTCGACGATGACATCCTGGCCGTTGCGCTCCAGCGCACGCAGCTGCTCGATGAGCGGATCCCACAGCGGGAGCAGGCTGGGAGCCTGCTCGTGGGCCCGGATGCCGGGCAGGAACCATGCCGACCGCTCGGCCGGCGCCTCGGGGTCGAGCAGGAGCGTTTCGCGGGGCAGGGCGTCGGCCAGCGTCCCCTCGCGCAGGGACAGGGCGAGGTTGATCAGTCCGCCGGTCGGCTCCTGGGTTCCGTGGAAGTAGCCGGCGAACACCGCGGACGATCCGGTTGAGTCGGCGTCGACCAGGAGGACGGGTCGGTGCCAGTTGAGGGTGAGCCCGAGCGCGGTGGTGGAGACGCCGGGCGAACCGCTCGCGGAGGCGAGGACGATCAGCGCCATTGCTCAGCGCTCCCGGGCGTCCAGGACGAGCGCGACCCGTCCGGTGGCGGCACGGGCGGCCAGGTCGGCGGCCTCGCGCTCGGGCACCGAGACGTCGACGACGGTCTCCCCCGTCTCCTCGACGCGGCTAACACCAACCACGACTGCCTCGATCGTCACCGGCTCCTCGTCGGTCACCTCGCCCTGGTCGCCGGGCGTGGTGACGATCCGGACGGCGTCGCCGCCGTAGAGGGGCTCCGAGGGCATCTGGGCAGGAGTGAGGCTGATGCCCACCAGGGACTCGCCCTCCCCCGGCACCAGGCTGTCGGTGACTGCCTGCTCGGTGAGCAGGGTGCCGGCCCACAGGTCGACCGCCGCGCGGCTGCCCTCGAGCTCGGCCCTCTGGCTTCCGGGGACCGGGGTCAGCGCGGGGTCGACGCTGACTCGGACGACGGTGAGGTCACCGGCGTCGATGGTCTCACCGCGCTTGATGTCGTTGGCGACGACGAGGACCTCTTGGGTGTCGTTGACCGAGGTGAAGGCGAACGCGGTGCCCAGGGCGCCGGCGGCGACCAGGGCGGCCATCAGGGCGAACACCCATGGCCGGCGGTGTGCCTTGACCCGCGCGGTCGCGGCGGGCCCAGCCTGCGTCTGGGTGGGCGAAGGCGGGGGCGGTCCCCCTGCGTTGGTCAATGCGGTGTCCAGCGACATCAGTCCGAGTCCTCTCGTCTCTCGATCACCTATGTGTCGAGACGGGCCGGGGCGATCAATATGACCCAAGTTCGTAGCGCAACACTAGTGCATATCTATGGCGTCCTGTGGGTTCTCCACAGGTGGCCGGAAGTCGAGGTGCCATCGCCCGAGTCCTCTGCGGGAGATGGGTCGCGGCCCACTCCCCCGATGGAATTGAGCGACATCGCGTCCAGGCGAACTGCCGAAGGGCCGTCCTGCCTGGTTTCTCCCGGGTGCCGATTGTGCCCTGCCTGTCCAGCGGGCAACTCCGGTAGAGGTACTCAGTTGCCCCGGTGCGCTACTGGCCCTTGCGGCGGCGGTGCAGGCGTTGTGCCTCGTTGAAGGCTGCGGCGACCACGTCGGCCGGCTGTTGGAAGACCTTGGCGAGGGTCTCCAGGGTTGCGGCGCTGGGGAGTCGGGTGGCCCGGCCCTGTTCCCACCAGGAGTAGGTGGGCGCGGAGAGGCTGGTGCGGGCGGCCAGCTCGGGCACGGTCAGCCCTACTTGGAGCCGCAGCGCCCGCAGGTCGGGGATCTCTCCGTCGAGGTGGATCAGGCGCAGGGTGGGGATGTCGAGGGCGCGGGCGAGCTTGACCAGGAAGTCGGGCCTGGGCACCGAGGTACCGAGCTCCCAGCGGGAGACGCGCTCTCCCCCGGCCGCCCCGACGAGTCGCGCGAGCTCGTGCTGGGTCAGGCCCGCGCGCTCGCGGGCAGCCCGCAACTCTGAGGGGTCAACACCGGAAACCATCAGCGACGAACCCTAGCGGCCGGCGGCGCTAGGGGCGTACGCCTAACGGTCGGCACGTCGGTGTCAACGGCGGCCGCGTCGCCACCGCGGCTCCAGGCCTGCGGGCTCAGCTGGCTCCGAGTACCTCACCCAAGACAACCCTGACCAACTGGCTGCGCGAGACAGCTCCACTGTCAGCCACGAGGGTGTCCACCACCTTCATGTTCTCCTCGGCCGTGTCGAACGAGATGGTCGTCAGCTTGCCGACGTTGACGCGCGGCGCAGTGGTAACTGGGAACAGCTCGTTACCGACACTCGCGCCGTGTTCGGCCGCGACCAGCTCCTTATGCCGAGGGGCAGTCTGCGCCAAGGCGTTGAGAATGAACTGCACCTGGCCGACCTTGGGCGAGGACTCTCGCCGCTCGGTCATCAAGTCGACCAGGTTCTGCGGGAGGCTCAGGGTCGTGCGCTTCATGCCACCGGTTGACTCGCTCACCTTGGCCGGCCTGGCCTTCGCCTTGCCCTTGGCCTTCGGCTCCTCGGGCGTCGCCGTCACCGTCGGTTCGGCGACGGTCTTGGCGAAGGCTTCTTCCTTCGCACGTTCGGCAGCGCGAACTTCCTCGACGCTGACGGCGGGCTTGGCCTGAGGTGCCGCAGACGCAGGGGGCGCAGCAGGCTTACGGGAGGGCAGCGTGCTTACTCGGTCGCGGACGAGACCGAGAGCCGGCTTCATCGGTACTCGCTCCTCGCTCATGCCGTCACCGCCTCGAGGTCAGCACCCTCAGCCTCTTCGGCGGCGCCGATGCGCTTGATGAGCTCGTCAGCGAACAGCACGTAGTCATCACACAGTGCCAGGGAGGATCCAGCCGGGCGCTCGGGACGACGCCCCGCCTTCAGCGCGACGTACCAAGGCTCAGCGTTGTGCACGACCTCGGCTAGCTCGTGGATCAGCTTGCCCTTCTCGCGTGCATCGCCGGCGGCCGCCTCGGCGTGGCGAATGATCGACTCGAACAGCAGCGCGGAGTCACCGAGGACACTGCGGACGTCGTCTGCGGCGAAGCGACGCCGGACGGTCGCGGCGCTGCCCATGCCGAACAGGATGGCGCCGAGGACGTCGATGGTCGGGTTGACCTCACGGATCCGCACCACCTGGTCGGCTAGGACGCTGAGGCCCTTGATGCTGGCGCGGTCGGACTTGGTGGGGATGACGATCCAACGAGCTGCCGCCAGAGCCAGCATGACCAGAGCGGACCGCTTCGACGGCGGGGTGTCAATGATGATCAAATCGTAGTCAGGGGCCAGAGGCTTCAGAGCGTTCGCCAAAAGGATGCTGCCGTCCTCACCTCGACGCTCGCGGCCCAGGACCAGGTCCTCGAGCTCATCGAGCTTGCCGCCACCAGGGATGACGTCCAGGTTCGGCCGCACGTTCTTCAGGACGGGCTCGAGGACACCGTCGGTGAGGAGGGTGCTGACGAGGTGCTTGCCCTCGTCTCCCTTGTCGACGTAGCCAAGGTCGAACTCAAGGTTGCCCTGGGAGTCCAGGTCGATCAGAAGAACCTTCATGCCCGCCTGCGCAGCGAGACCGGCGACGTTGGCCGCACAGCTGGTCTTGCCGGTTCCACCCTTGCCGGTGGCGAAGACGATCACTCGGGACAGTTCGTTCATGGCCGAGAGTCTGCTCTACGTGACGGCTACGGGTCCGTTACGACACGCCTAGGGGGTAAATATGTTTGCGCTAGGGCTTCCTTAGCGGCGCCGGTAGCGGCGGCGGTAGGTGGTCCATATTCGCTTGCTAGGCCCCCGTTAGGTGTTCTCTAGGGCTCGCGTTACCGGCTCCCTTACCGGCTTACTACCGTCCCACTAGCCCTTACGCTAACGGACCCACTATGTGTTTCCTAGCGGAAGCGGTGCCGGGGGTGTACCGGGCAACTATGCCCTCTGCTCGCGGCGCAGTAGCGGAACTTGAGCCCCACCCCACCGCCAGACCCTCCGAGCCCAGCAGGAACGGGGCGCAGGAGGCCCGTAGAAGGCATTCTGAGCGCCCAATAGCCGGGGAGCGGGGGAGTGGGGCGTCTCGCCGGCTGTTGGGGCGTCTGGTGCGAATGTGGTGGGAGTCGACTAACTGACGGCACGATCGGTTCCCTCGCCCGAGAGAGGCAACGAGAGCTGGCGTTCGAGGAAGATCCGGTCGCGTTCGTCGGGTCCATTCGGCAGCACGGATCGCCCGTCGATGGGCGTTGTGGTGGCAGAGGGGAGGCCGAACACAGCCCGGTGTCGGGCCCAGGACGCCACAGCCAGCCCGCGTTCGCTCTGGCTCAGCATCTTGAAGCGAGCCTTTCGGTCATTCGATCGTCGGGCGAACTCATCGGGCGTCAGGCTCTCCAGCCACGATCGGTAGTGCTCGAGCTCTTCGACACCAGCGTTTGCACGTGCCGCAGCCAGCCTGGCCTTCCTTGTTGCCTGCTCGGTGATCGAGAGCTCGTCGAACGCGTTGCGCCACTGGTCCCTACGGGCGGCTCGTTCGCTATCGGAGAGGCCCGCCCACCAGGCGGCTTCCATTTCCTTCTGGGCCTTCAACGCTCGTGCTCGATCCAAAGACCAGCTCGACGACATGCTCTCCCGGTACGCCACCCGCTCAGCCTCGACCCGGGCGTCCAGTACGGCGTACGCCTGCGCAGCTCGTTCTTCGACCCTTATCGAGCGAGGACCGGTGGCTGCGAACCAGCGGCCCTCCTCGTCCACCCGAGCAAGCCCTGCATGCGCCAGCGCGGTTGCAGCCTTCTTCACCGCCGCAAGGTGGCTACGAGTCGGAGCGGCGGCTCGTGTCTCCACCAGGCCGGCCTTCACAACCAGATCACTGGGGGACAGGGGACCTTCAGAGCTCAGCAGGGTGCGCCAGAGGCCGTGGGCGGCACGGGGGAGCGTGGCCCAGAGGCCGCGGGGCGCGTGGGGCGGGTGAAAACTTAGTGGGGGGATTTCACTGCAGTCCTCAGATGGCGCTACCTCGAACTCGAAGCTCGTCGAGTCTGGCTTGAGAGGAGAGAAGCAGTCGGTGTGCAGGCTGCCGACAGACCCGTCGAGCAGCCTCAGAGCGGCTCTGATGGTTTTGCGGTCCCCAAGGCCCGTGCTCTTGACCAGGTCGCGCTCCGGGCATGGAACACGCAGTGAGCCGGCGGTCAACATGCGATCGAGCAGGTGGTGACCGACGAGGAGCAGCGAGGCGCGCGACCGGGCCGACTGGGTCCACATGAGGTCCTCGAGGCGGACGCGGGCGGCCTGGACCGCAGCGGCAACGCCGGGGGCGGTGTGCGGACGCGGCGAGGACTCGGCCGTGGGGGAGAAGGCCCTGGCGTCTTCGACGCACCGGTTCCACACGTACTTCAGCCACCAATCGGGGCGCTGGTGCTTCGCCTTCTGCATCGCGGTGGGGTGGGACTCCCGGATAAGGCTCCAGGCGATCTTGGGGTCGCCGACCGCCCACACCAGCTCGCGGGTAAGGCCGAGCTCGGGGAGCGAGCGGTCACCTCTGGTTGGCTTGTAGGAACCCAGGGCCGAGGTGTTACCGGTGGCGAGGTACCGACGCCACTGCGGGGCGATCTCGCGCTTGTAGCGCTGCAGTTCCAGCGGCGTGACGGCACCAGACCAGACGCCGCCGGCGGCCGCCCGCTTCTTGGGGGAGCGGAGCGGCTGCAGCGCTGGGGCATCGGGGAGGATCTTCTTCAGATTCCGCAGCGCGTCACGAAGGTCCCCACGGGGACGAGTGACCGTGCCCCAGCGGTGAGGCGAGGAGAGAGGGCGCACCGAGTCACGGAGGTCGAGTTCGGTGCGGTCGATGTTGACGTCGGCGGCGAGGGCGTCGAGGTACTTGCTGATTTCCAGAGCGACCCCGGAGCGATGCTCAGCGGAGGCGTAACGGAAGTCGGCGCGCGCGAAGAAGATGTGAGAGCGCCCGGGAGCGCCACCGGAGGGCCGCTCGAGCACCCAGCAGCCACGTCGACGTAGCCAATCGGCGATCTCGGGAGCGAGGTACTCGCCCATGTTGGCGTTCTTGGTGTCGAGGTCGATGACGCCCGCGCCTGCGCGGAGCCGGCCGAAGATCGCGGTCACTCTCCCCTTGCCGATCAGGGCCAGGCCCTGGTGGAGGGAGGGGACCGTGATGGGGAGTCGACCATTGCTGGCAGCACCGAGCGCATGCCAGCCCGTGGGGGAGAAGAGCCACTCGTCGAGAGCGAGGAGGTTCTGGGCAGGAGACAGCGCGGCGTGGTCATCGCCACGCGACACGGCGAAATCGACAGGGCCGATTTCCGGTTCGTCTGAGTTGGGCGCTGTTAAGGTGGGCAGCACGAAGCCATCCCAATCATCTCCTGGTACGAGTGAGTCGGGTCTTTGCTTCTTGGAAGGGCGACCGTTGGCGCGGTCGCCCTTCAAGCATTCAGGGCACTGCCCTGATCGGCGTCAGACGGCTACAGGCAACATCTCCTGCTGGCGAGCGGCACGCTCGGCCGCGATGGCCCGACGCATCTCGTCGGCGTCGTAGGGCTTGACGCCCTCGCCGAGGAGATACTCGAGGATGTTCTGGTACGTCAGACCGGTCTCTTCCTTGATGGCGAAGACGATCCTGGCCTGAGCCATGGGCAGGTGGAACTTGATCTGCTCACGCCGGCCCTTGTACGGCTTGAACGCCGTGACCGCCGTGACCAGCTCGGCGAAGTCAGAGCCGAGGGCATCAGAGGTGACGGCCTCAGCGACCTCCGCCTGAGGGCGGTTGTCGGTAACCTCAGCGATGAGCTGAATGTGCTCGATCGTCTCGGGGGAGAGCTTGATGAGGAAACCGTGGCGCTCGCCCTTGGAAGGACGACCTGCTCGGCTCTCCTTACGCGGCTTCTGCTCCTGGTCCATGCCGGCGATCCTGCCGCAGGCTGAGTTTTCGTCAACGAAGGCGCGCCGAAAACATTTCTGGAAATATCCTTTACCCTTCAACGCTCTGGGGCTTCCGCACGCACCTGTTAGGGGCTCCGAAGCCGGCTCATCGAGTTGGCGTGTCACTCGGGGGGTGTCTGGCGCGGTCACCGACGAGGCCCTCCGCTGAGCCTCACCGGCTCGAACTGCGGCGCGTCGGGCCGCGGGCCAGCTGGCTGCTGCTTAGCGTCGCTGGCGGTACTCCCGTGAGCGCGCTCTACCAGGTGCAAGGAGGCCATCGACGACGCCGTGCTCGCCGCGTCCATCGTGGCGTCGCTGGCCGCTCGTAGCGTTTCTGCGACCGGCGGGGGGAGCGGAACCAAGCGCTTGGCGAGGATGTCGGCCGGGGAGACCCACACGACGTCGCCCTCCGCGGGCGGGGTGGCCAGCCCGGACTCGACGTCGTTGTGAGCTCGCCGGGACAGGGCCCGGGCGGGGCCGGTGAGACTGGGGTTGTCGGCCTTCTCGGCGACCACGACCGCGAGCTCCGAACCGGCGCCGACGGCGCGCAGCGTCGCGGTCACAGCCTGCGAGAGCCCTGGGCGCCCGGCAATGCCCTCGGGGCCGGCGAGGGTGGTGGTGTCGTGGGTGATCTGGCGGTAGGAGGCGCGGACCTCCGCGGCCGCGCGAGCCAGCGGCTCCTGGATCCGGGCGCCCGGGGGAGCGAGGTCGCCCCAGCGGCCGGCCAGGTTGCTCCAGGAGCGACCTGCATCGGCGATCGCGGGGACGAGCCGGTCGGAGGGATCGAGGACGCCGGCAGTGGCGGCGGCGTCGACGAGCACCATGCTCGCGCCGGCGATGAGGCCCTGGGTGCGGGTGATGAGCAGGATGTTGGCCGGCGCGAGGTCGCGAGCCAGGGCACGGTGGGACTGGATGTCCCAGTTGGCCAGCGCCTGGGCCAGTCGGCCCGGGTCGTCGACAGGTCGGATCGCTTCGCCGGCGAGGGCTTGGGCGAACCGGTCGTTGAGGTAGCTGCGCGCGGTGTTCTCGCACGCAGTCATCCGGTCGACCCAGACCCCGGTGGGCGCGACAGCGTAGGGGGAGTGGTGCTGGGCCAGCTGGACGCGGCGGCCGGACTGGCGGGCGTCAGTGACGCGGTCGCGGCCGTTGTCGTGCAGGGCGACGCTGACCGCGTGAGCGGTCAGGTACAGCCCGTGCATGATCCTGGTCCGCGCTGCCTCGAGGTCGCGGTGGGCCTCGGTCTGCTCGTGCGGGATCTCGGCGCCGTAGCGGCGGACCAGGGCGGCGGCACTGAGGAGGGTCTGGGTCATCTGGTCGACGCGGGGGTTGGTCGGGCCCTGACCTGGCCAGGCCTTCCGGCCGGACAGGCTGGACTCGATGGTCGCGGCCTGGGCGGAGAGGCTGGTGATGGGCCGGTCGCGCTCGTCGACGCCAGGTCGCCGCCCGGGCAGGGAGGCCCACAGATCCTCCGCGGCCGCGACCATCGTCGGCCAGCTGCGCAGCAGCGTGCCGGCGTCGTCGCCTCCGACGTCCATGAGCAACTGGCGGGCCAGGTAGTCGACGTCGAAGAGCATCTCGCCGACGCTGCGCACGTCGCGCGAGGTCATCGGGATCTGATCGACGTCGAAGAGCTCCTGGTCGATGTCGGCGTACGCCGGGCGCAGGTCAGTAGCCAAGGCCGCGGGCTTCCCGGATGAGGTCGCACAGGTCGACGACCAGCTGCGAGCCGTGGACCAGATCCGGCTGGTGCAGCGGCAGTGGGCGGGTCAGCTCCTCGGCCTCGGTGAGCAGCTGCAGCGGGGTGCGCTCCTCGAGGTCGGCGAGCAGGTCGAGGTCCTCGGGCAGCTCGTAGTCGTCGGGCAGCAGGGCACTGGCCCGGGAGTGGGCGAGGTAGACACCCAGCCCCAGGTCGTGGAGCGGGGAGTCGGCGGCGGCCGCGTCGGCGGCGGTCCACACCTGGGTAGCGGCCTGGTGCAGCAGCTGGGCGATCGAGCCGAGGCGGTCCCAGGTGCCGTCAGCGTTGAGGGTGTCCACGGGCGTTCCTTTCGGTTGGAGGTCGGTCTGGCCCATGAACCCACGTCCCGGCCGCGGCCCGCTGCGCCGAGCGGCGGGCTGTGGGTAACTCGGGGTGCTGTCGGCACCTAGGCACAAACTGGTCTCGTTCGCCTATGTCGTCCGGCGGGTGTCGGACGATCACCGCGAGCAAAGTCAAGAGATCCGCACTAGTGCTGAAAGATGGAGGAGGGTCGAGATGAGGTTCCCGATGACCGTGCTGAGGGTGGTGACGCTTGGGCCGGCACTGCTGGTGAGCTTCGTCCTCACCGTGGTGGTGTGCGCCCTGCTCCCGCCGGCGCTTGGCCTGGTGGTGTTCATGGCTGCGGGCGGCCTGCTGGTCGCGCTCGCGCTGGGGCAGCTGCAGGAGCCGGCGATCGCCGCGCTGACCAGGTCGCGGCCGGCGACCGAGGCCGAGTTCCGGGTTATGGCGCCGGCGCTCGCCGAGCTTGGTGGCCGCGGCGTCGACGTCGGGGCGCTGTTCGTACGCCGTGTGCAGCGGCCGAGCACCCCCGTGGCGGTGGCGATCGGCCGGCGCACCGTGGTGGTCAGCCCTGGGCTGGTCGAGGCGACGTACCGCGGCGGCGTGACTGGCGCGGAGGCGGCCGCCGCGGTGGCTCATGCTGTCGGCCGACATCAGGCGCTCCGGCCGAGGCTGGAGCTGGCGGTGCTCGCGGCGACGACGCCGTGGCGGGTGATGGTGGCGACGTTCCGCGGCGTGGGCCGGGCGTTCGCCTGGCTTCCGTTCATGCGGCTGGCCTGGACGCTGCGCGGCGTCGTGGGGGTCATCTGCGTGGTGCAGTCGGTCGCCGAGGGGCGGGCCGCCCCTGGGCTTCTCGGCGGCGCGGTCGTCGCGCTGACCTACCTGGTGCCGGCAGCAGGCCGGCGGATCGAGCTCCGCGTCGAGGCCGAGGCCGACCGGTTCGTGCTCGCGCTCGGCCTCGGGCCTGTGCTGGCTGGTCTGCTGCGCCGCTTCGGGCACCCGATGACGCTCGAGCGGATGCAGCAGCTGGAGGCTGTCGTCGAGCAGCCTCAGCGCCCGCGGCTGCACCTGGTGCACGGCTGAGGCTGGTCGCTGGCGGGTCTCGCGGCGGACCGATGTGGGCTACTCGTCGTCGGCGAAGCCCGACGTGGAGTGATGCACGCAGCCGCGGCCGTCGCCCTCGTGCGGCTTGTGGTTCATGCACGGCAGCGAGCCCAGCTTGTGCGAGCAGTCGACCCAGCGAACGGTCGAGGGTCCGGTGGTCGGCGCGAGTGCGGTAGCCATCGCGGCCTCCTACCGGCGCGGGCCGCGGCGGCGGCCGAGCTGGGGCCGCTGGTAGGCGGCGGTGTCGGTGTGGTCGTGCTGGCGGCCGGACCGGTGAACCTGCGCGATCTCGGCGTCAGGGGAGGGGCCGGTGTCGGCGGCCGCGGCCTGGGCGGCTGCCTCCTCGCTGGCCCTGATCTCCTCGGCGCGCTGTCGTGCCTCTTCCTCGAGCGCGGCTTCCTCGCGAGCGGCGTCACTCATCTGAACTCCCATGGATCCCGTGGACCGGCACCGGCTGCGCCGGTCCTCCTGGTCACCTATGTGCGGGGCGAGGGTCCGGGCGATCACCGCCGGCCGAACTCCTTGGAGGTGTGTTGCCCGGGGCTCAGGCTGGCTGGGCCAGCAGCGTGGCACCCAGCAGCTGCGCCGTGTGCTCGAGGGCAGTGTGCGAACCGGTCGCGCCCGGGCGGTCGCAGCACGGATGGGTGTCGAAGCCCTCGTCGACGACGATGCGGTGCAGCTGGCCACCACAGGCGCGACAACGTCGACCGGCGTGGGTGGGGCACTGCTCGGCCGCCACGGCGCAGGGAAGGCACGCCGCGGCCGGCGGGGGAGTGACACGGTGGTCGCGGTCCCAGTCGCGCCGCTGGCGCAGCAGCATGGCGGTCTGCTGCCACAGCGCGTGCTCGAGGTGCGCCGGCGCAGGTCGGCCGATGGCCTGGTCGACGGCCTTCTTGAGCAGCTGGTCACCGCAGGTGAGGATCCGCTCGTCGACGCCGCGGCCGTAGCACCAGCGGGCCAGTGTCTTGGCGGCCGTCATCAACTGATCGTCCATGCCGGACCGCTCCCTCAGCAGGTGCCCCACAGGCCGCGGTCGGCCTCCTGGGCGTCGTCGGCGGCCGCGGAGTAGGAGTCTTCCCGGGCGAGGTCCTGGGCGGCCTCGTAGCGGCGTGCGGCGCCACGGTCCAGGAGCTCGTGGGCTACGTCGACGTCGTCGTGGTCGACGTAGCGCAGCAGGCGGTCGTATCGGTCGCGGTCGGGCTGTCCGCTGTCGGCGACGAGCTGGACGGTGCTGCCGACCGGCGCGAGGTCCTCGAGCAGGCCGGTTGCCTGGTCGGCGTAGCACTCCGCCGGCGCCGGCGGGTGGGCGACTTCGGGTGCGTCGATGCCGAGCAGGCGGACTCGGCCGAGCGGGCGGCCGGACAGGTCCTCAACGCGCAGGGTGTCTCCGTCGACGACGGCCGTCACCCTGACCCGGGTGGTCTTGGCCTCGGCTGGGTCGGCGCCCGTGGGGGTGCCAGGGAGGGCTGCGGTGATCCCGCCGGCGGTCAGCGCGGCGACGGCCGCGGCGGCCAGGCCGATGAGGGCCTTCACCGGGCGACCCTCAGCTGCGCACGCTCGCCGGCGACGGGAACCGCGCGCTCCTGGGCCCGGGCGCCTGGAGACCGGTAGCCGGCCTCGGGGATCTGCTCGGCGACGTCGGCCGGGCCGGTGCTGGCACCGGCCGGCTCCTCGGGGAGCTCGGCGGCGATCTTCGCGGCCAGGTCGCGCAGCGGCGGGGTCTTCTCGATCCGCCGGGTGGCATGGAGCACGGTCGTGTGGTCGCGCTCGAAGTGCCGCGCAATCGTCGGCAGGCTGTGCCCGTGGATGCGGGCCGCGGTCATGGCCACCGCTCGGGCGTCGGCGGCCGTCCTGGTCCGATCGGCGCCCAGGAGGACCTCGGGGGTGGTGCCGAAGGCCTCGGCGGCCGCGACGACGGCATGCTCGACCGGGCCATCGGGCTCAAAGGTCGACGCGGGCTGGTCCTGGTGGAGGCTGACGACGGTGGCCTCGGGGCGGGGGAGTCGGGCGGTGTAGCGGTCGTTGACGTGCTCGGTGACCCGGGCCGCGGCGTCGGCCAACCGGGGACGATCGGCAGTGCGGCGCACGGCGTGGATCACAGAGCCGTGGTCCTTGTTGAAGTGCTCAGCGATCGCCGGCAGGGACAGGCCGACCTCGCGGGCGGCGGTCATGGCCACGGCGCGCGCGTCGCTGACCGGACGGCTGCGCTCGGCGCTCAGGATCGCCTCCGGGGTGGTGCCGAACATCGGCGCGGCGGCGTTGATGGCCAGCTCGCACACCGCTGCCGGGCCGGTTGCCGGCGCCGCCGGCAGGGTCTGGTCGACCTGGACGGCGAGGACGGCCACCAGTGACCGGAGCTGGTCGGCGTCCAGCGGCGCGACCAGATCGGCGACCTGGTCATGCTGCCCGCGGCCGGCGGCATCGAGGATGAGGCCAGCCAGCTGGCGGCCTCCCTGGTCGAGGTCCATGACCGTCCCCTCTGCCTACCGCGCCGGCGACGCGACGGCCGGGGACGCCTGGCGAGGCACCTGGCCGCGGCCCTGTTCGGCCATCCGCCGGCGGGCGTTGTCGGTGATGTCGCTGGCGATCCCGGCGGACTGCCGGGCGTTGGCCGCGGCGTGGTCGACGACGTTCTCGAGCAGGCGCACGTCCTCATCGGCGCGGCCGAGCTCCTTGCCGGCGGTCGCGATGCTCCGCTCGAGGGTGACCGGCTCCAGCAGCGACGGCGGAGTCACCTGCTGAGCGGCCAGCTGGGCACTGTCGACGTGCTGGGCGGTCAGGCGCGCCATCGGCTTGGCCAGGTCGATCATCTCGCCCACGACCGCGAGGCGCGGCTTGAGCTGCGCAACCTCACTGGCGATTTCGGGATCGGAGGTGTCGGCATCCCGGAGGAGGTCATGGGCGTCCGCGATCGCCTGGGATGCCCGCTCCAGGTGTCCGGTGAGCTCGTCGGCCAGCTCGGCGTTGTCGCTGCAGCGCCGCTGCAGCCGGCTCAGGTGCTCGCCGGCGGCCTCGAGGTAGTAGTCACCACGGTCGCTGAGCCGGGCCTTGGCCGAGTCGAGCTCGGCGTCATCGAGCACCCGGAGCGCGGAGTTGATCGTGGTGTGCAGCTCGTCGACGACCCGCCGGGCACGTCCCACGGCCTGCTCGGCCATGAAGACGGCGTCGGCGGCCTGCAGAGCGGTGTCGGTCCTCACGCAGACTCACCGCCTCCCGTGTCGGGCGGGGGCGTGCTGCTCGCAGCGGGCAGCACGTCGCGGAGCCGGTCGAGCGCGGCCAGCGCCTGCTCGAGGTGGTCGCGGGCCTCCTGAACCGGGTCACGGTCGGCCGCGGCGGCGGGGGAATCGGTGGGCGTGCTCACGGGCAGCTCCTTGGTGGACCGGGGTCATCTCTCAGTCACCAAAGGAAGGTCGGCCCGCTCGGGCGATCACCGAGCGCGAGAAATCTCGTCGCGACCGGTCAGGGCTGGTCCCAGGGTCTCGACTCCTGCCCGTCGTCGACGCCCTGGCTGATGATGTGCGCGGTGGCGTTGCGGGCGGCGTTGAGGTGCTTGTGGAGGTCGACCGCCAGGCCGCGGGCCTCCTCCAGGTGGAGCCGCGCGACGCCGATCGCCATGGCGGGGTCGGATTCGTCGGTCATCGCATCCATGCTGAGCACCTGGTCGGCCAGTGCCCGCTCGAGCGTGCTCGACAGCTGCGAGAACGCCTGGGGGAGCGCGGCCGCGAGGTCGGCGAACTCCGCGAGCTCATCCGAGGTCTCGGCCGGGATCTGGTCGCGCTCCCACATCGTGGCGCGGTTGAAGCCGTAGACGTGTTCGCGGGCCGCCGTCGCGTGCCCGCTCGCCTCGAGTTCGTCGTTGTTGTCGTCCACCAGGGCGCCCTTCCTGCCGGGGGAGGTCTCGTTGGCGTTGAGTCTCGCGGATCTCGCCGTCGGCCGCGCGGACGCTGCCCGCGGCCTGTGGATGGCCGCAGGGGTTCCCTCCGTCGCTTCCGGGCGGGAGACTGATCGGCCGTGGACGACCAGGCGGCCTTGCTCGCGACGCGTGGCCATGGCGGCGGCCGCGTGGTTCAACGCTCCGGCCGACGTCGAGGCCTACCGTCGGCTCGCGGCCGCGGTCGGGGAGTGGAACGCCTACAGCGCACCGCAGCTGGAGAATGGCGACGTCGACGAGCTGCTCGACGACCTGGCAGACGTCGCGCCCCCGATGCCGCTGGGCGAGGGCGTCGCCGATCTCGAGGCCGTCCTGCGGCGGCAGGCTCGCCGGCAGCTTTAGCGGCGAGGGGTGTCCCGGCCGGGATCGGAGGCCGGCGGCAGTTCACGCCATCGGCGCCCGGCAGCCAGGCTGTCTCCCATACATAGCGGCCTTGTGTAACGAAGTGTATGGAGGGGGATCACCTGCCGACGTCGAAACTGCGTGTCCGCGGGGCCCCGGAAGCGCCTGGCATGCGCGCCCCGAGACGTCGACGGGCCGCCTCGTCAGGGCCCTCCGCGGCCGGACCTACCTCGCCGACGTCGCGGTCAGGTAGATCGGGGTCCGGCTGGGCCGCCGAACTGAGAGTTTCGGCCAGGTCCTCGATGTCGGCTTCCAACACCCGCTCGAGGAGATCGGCGATGCTCGCTGGGGAGCCGTCGCACTCGGCCACCAGATCCTCGGCCAGCTGGTCGAGGGCGGCGTTGCCGCGGGCGGTGAAGGTGACGACTCCGGGGACCGGGTTCTCGGCTGGGGAAGTGCTCATGGGTCCACCTCGCTTCCTGGTCACCTAGGTGCGCAGGAGGCCACCGAGCGATCAAGTCGCGGCGACTGGCTCGCGCTCGACCCGCAGCGCGATGATCCGCCACCCCTCGGGGACGCGGCGGCGCGCGGCCGCCAGCGCCTGGTCGTAGTCGACGTCCTCGACGACCAGCTCGTCTCGACCGAGCGTGTAGCCGCCGCGGTGGTCTGGCGGGATCTCCTGCACCGTGGCGTACAGCGTGACCGGGGCAGGAGTGTCGCCTGGAGCGGTCACTGCTGCTCGAGGCGCTCGAGGGGAGTACCAGGCAGGTCGGCAGGGGTCGGGGTGTCCAGCACCGCGGCGTCGACCAGGCGGCTCTCCAAGGAGTTCCAGAAGCCCTCCCGGCGGGTGGCGTCCATCCGATAGGTCTCGACGTCGACCGTCACGTTCACCGGCACGGTGAGCCCGGGCGCCGCGGCCGCCATCGTTTCGATGCGCGCCTTGAGCGCCTCACCGTAGGCGGTCCACTCCCGCATCCGCTGCAGCTGCAACTGCTCCTCGAGCTTGGCGATCGACGCGACGCGGTCCTCGTGCTCTGCCACCAGGCGGTCGTACTTTGCACCAAGCTCGGGCGTCTTGGCGATGTACGCGGACGTCACATCGTGGCGGCCGCTGAACAGGCCTACCCCCGTCCGCAGGCTCTCCTCGAGCGCCGCGTTGAGATCCGCAGGGTTGCCCGGGGCCAGCCCTGCGCGCCAGGCGTCCCATGACCACGCGGGTGCCTGGGGGTCACGGGGGACGAAGTCTCCGGATTCGGTCCGGTCGTAGGCCCACAGGTAGCGCTCCTTGTCGATGCCGCTGTCGGCCGCTGCGACGTCGACGCGGCGGTTGATCTCGGCCTCGGCGGCGTCGTACTGCTCCACGGCCTCGTAGGCACGGTCGGCCACCAGCTCGTCGACGTAGAGAGTGATCTCGAGCGGCTCGGTGCGGTGCTCCCACAGCTGCGCCTCGTCGGCGCCGACGGTGGAGAAGAGCAGCTGGCGGACGCCTTCGGCCTCCCAGGAGCCGGAGCGTCCGTTAAGGATGGCGTCGATGCCGCCAAGGTTGGCGGCCGCGCCGGCGAGCGCGAGGGTGACGAACTCGGCCCAGTCGGTCTGGTCGGGAGATGCCAGGGTGTCCTCGACCCAGTGGCCGTCCTCGGTGCGGCGCAGCCGGGGCCGGGGAAGACGGGCGGCGTCGGTGAGCGCGCGGATCGCTTCGGCCAGCTTCGCCTGGTAGGCGGCGTGGTAGTCCTGCGCCGGGGCGGTGGTGCCGTCCTTGGTCATCGCGCTCTCCTCGGAGCCGTCGTGGCGTGCATACAGCAGTCTGACCCACACCGCCGACACAGCACCCGGTTTCCACAGCCTGGTTCGGTCCGTTCGCCTGCGGTCGGGCTCTTGGTGCTCCTAGGGTGAGGGCCGCGCCCTTGACCAGACGAACCGTGCGTTTCGCCGCGCTCGCTCACGGGGTGGAGGAGCAGCTGCGGGAGCGCGGCGTGGTGCTCGAGAGCGAGGTCGTCGACCAGATCCTGCGCAACCGCGTCGACACCGGGGCGGAGCTGATGCGGGTTACGCCGCGCACCGCCCTCGACTACGCGCCGGCTGACCTGGCGGAGATCGTGGCGCGTGCCATTGTCGAGGCCGCGGAGACTCTGCCGGAGACCATGCCTTGCGGCAGGCCGGCTCCGTCGCTGACTCACGCCGCCACCGAGCCGAACACGAGAAGGGCCGCAGCCGCGGCGCACCCGTACATCAGGACCGTGTAGACGGCACGGTGCGAGATCTCGCCCTCTCCTGCCGGCACGTCCCGACCCAGCAACGTCCAACTCCAGCGCGCATCGAGGTGCTCGCGTCGCGCGATCACGCGCAACTGGGTCCACACCAGCAGGGCCAGCGCCCCGAGGAAGAGGGCTCCATCGAACATTCGGTTCAGATCCTTAGGTCGAGGCCGCGACGCGCGAGGTCGTCGAGGTCCGCGGCGATGTTGCCGCCATTGCCGGTCGACCAGGCGTAGCGGCCTCCCGCGCCTGGCGTGCCGGTGATCGTGTCGTCGGCCGGCCACCGCTCCAGGACATGGCTGTTGGGCCAGCGCTCGTGGATGGTTCGCCAGATCCGCTCTGAGGCGTTCATCAGCGAGGTGTTGCCCCACACGTCGGACACGATGGCCACCCGGTCACCGTCTGCGAGGTCCCAGACCTTGACCGGGTACTTCTGGCCTTTGGTCGCGCCGGGGTAGTCCGGTACCAGCAGCAGCTCGTCATCGACGAGCTCGGCCGGCGGAACCGAGCCAGCCGGAGGATCTGCGTTCGCGGCGCTCTGCCCGAACCGAGACTGGGCGTTCTGGCGCGAGACCCCGAGCGCGTCGCCGATCACGCCCCAGCTCGCGCCCTGGCGCCGGGCCAGGGCGACTGCTGCGTGCGCGAGGGTGTCGATTCCTTCAGTGACGGTCTTGATGCCAGTGAGCGCTTCAAGCGCCGCGCCGCTGCGATACCTCGTCACCGCGTGTTCGTACGCCTGCAGGCCCTTGATCGCTTCCAGGGGAGTGGGGTCGACATCGTCGGTCATGCATGTCACCATACCATGTCCGTCCTGTCTTTCTGCCGTATCCGTCAAGTCAGGTTGACATAGTATCTGTTATCGGCGGTGTGATTCAGACTGTGATTTCGCCCGCGATTGGCTATTGGATTGCGCTGCAGTCGGTGGCACAGTGCAGGTATGAGCACTCCGTCGACCATCGCCCGCGGCGACCTTCGCGCCTACGAGGAGTCGGTGCGGCTGCCCACGCCGGAGCTCGTCGAGAGGCTTCGCGACCTGCTCGGAGCCAAGCTCGTGGCCTACCTGGGCTCGGTCCAGGAGACTCGCGCCGTGCGCCAGTGGGCCGACTCGGCCGACGCCCGGACCCCGTCGACCGAGGTGGTCAACCGGCTGCGGATGGCGTACCGGATCGCGGCTCTGCTACGCGAGAAGGACTCGGCCGCGGTCGTCCAGACGTGGTTCCAGGGCATGAACCCGCGCCTCGACGACGTCGCGCCGGCGCGGCTGCTGCGTGAGGGCGACTTGGAGCAGGTCGGCCCCGAGGTCCTCGCGGCCGCGCGCGCATTCGCTGCGGCCGGGTAACTCGCGGGTGACCGAGGCACCTCAGCTGGTCGTCGTCGACGCGGCCGAGCAGGTCTGGCGCGTCGGCTTCAAATCGGAGCCCTGGGCCTGGTCGGGTTGGGAGTGGGCCGGCGCCGATGGCAGGTTCCACGGCCGCTGGGATGATCGGCAAGGCAACTTCCGCACCATCTACGCCGGATCCACGCTCCTTGCCTGCCTGCTCGAGGTCCTGGCCGGCTTCCGGCCCGACCCGACCCTCGCGCTCGAGCTCGACGACATCGAGGAGGACGACGAGGACGCCGCGATGCATCCGACCGCGACGGCGGGCGAGATCTCCTACTCGTGGCTCAAGCCGCGGTCGGCAGCGAGCGCGACGCTGACCGGCCGGTTCTGCGCGGTGACCACCGCGGAGTCCATTGCGGCCTTGCGGCCGCAGTTCGTTGCCCTCGCGCACCTGCTGAACCTGCACGACTTCGACGCGGCCGCGCTCAAGGACGGGCGCCCGCGAGCGCTTACTCAGTCGGTGGCGACCTACCTGCATGCGACCACCGAGCTCGACGGCGTCACGTTCGCCTCCCGGCACGGCGACGACCTCACGCTGTGGGCGGTGTTCGAGCGAGCCGAGGACCCCTCGATCAGCCGGACCCTCGACTCGATCGAGCACCACGCCCTCTCCCCCGAGCACCCCGACCTCCAGGCGGCCTTCCGGATCCTCGGCCTCAGCTGGGATGCGGCCTGATGGCTGGTCAGTTCGCCCAGCTGAGCAGGTCCGGCGGGCCCTCCAGGACCCGCTCGACGCTCACGGCCCAGATCCAGTCGACGTGGACGGCCCGGCCGCGGTGCTCAAGGGGCGGCGCATCCTCGTGCGGGATCTTCTGCGGCGGGTTTCTCATAGGTCTCCTCCTTCCCGAGCTCGGCCCGGTCGACGTCGTCGAGCGGACCTAGGAACTCTGAGCAGCGTAGGTGGGCGTACCGACTCAAGTCCGGTTATCCACAGGGGCCTCCGGTGGGCCATCAGCGCCGAGGGGCGGCGGCCGGGGCCGGCGGACCCGGGACGTGACTCTGCGCGGAGCGCACCGGCCCCGGGATGAAGGACTCGTCGAGCTGTGCGGCCGCGGCCGTCGCCGAGTAGGCGTGGGTGGTGAGGTCGGTGATGACCTCTTGAACGTTGGTGACCATGCTCGCCTGGCCGAGCCGGATCAGCTGGTTCACGCCGGCGGAGGCGGCACTGGTGACGGGACCCGGGACGCCCATGACGGGGCGGTGCAGGGCGTCGGTCCACTGCGCGGTGGTGAGGGCGCCGCTGCGGAAGGCTCCCTCGACGACCACCGTGCCTTCGGACAGGCCGGCGACGATCCGGTTCCTCGCGAGGAACCGGGCGCGGGTGGGCGCGGTGCCGGGTGGCGCTTCGGCGACGACGAGGCCGCGATCGGCGATCGCCTCGAGCAGCTGCGCGTGCGCGGCCGGGTAGGGCCGGTCCGCCCCGCACGGCATCACGGCGATCGTCGGGCCGCCGGCGAGAAGGGCGCCTCGGTGGGCGGCCTGGTCGACGCCGTAGGCGAGTCCGCTGACGACGGTGTGGCCCATGGCCGCGAGGTCCCGGCTCAGCTCGGTGGCCTGATGCGTTCCGTAGTCCGTCGCAGCGCGCGACCCCACTACGGCCACGGCGTTGGCTGCGAGCTGGTTGAGGTCAGCCGCTCCCCTGACCCACAGCCCGACGGGTTCGCCGGCGCGCTCGTACAGTGCGCCGGCGGCACGCAGGCCCGCGAGCTGGTCGGGCCACTCGGTATCGCCGGGGATGATGAACCGGATGCCGCGGCCGGCGGCCTGCTCGAGGACCTGGCCGGGGTCGACGTGGGCGAGCTGGTGGCCGATGGTGAAGCCCCAGTGGTTCTCCACCTCGCCGGCGGCCTCGAGGTAGTCGAGGACCTTGCCGGCACCGAGCTCGCTGACCAGGCCGGCGACGCGCAGGTCGCCGGGCTCGATGACGCTGCTCAGCTTGACGCGGGCCAGCCGGTCGTCGACGTCGGCGTACGGGGTGCTCATTCCGGGCCTCCCCACAGCAGGTCGAGGTCGGGTTCGTGGATGACGTCGAGGCGCTTGTCGGCCGCGTAGGCCGCGGGCTCGGGTACGACCAGGCGCCGCAGCTGACGCTCGGTGGTGCTGTGCTGCACCGTGCTGTCGTCGTCGTGGTTCATCGCGGTGGTCCTCCTCAGCGGCCCGGGGCCGGACGGTCGGTGATGGGCTGCGCGCCCGGGATGTCGCGCTGCTGACCGGGTGGCTTGGGGACGAAGGACTCGTCCAGCTCGGCGGCGAGGCCACGCATCTCGGTCTGGTACCGCTCCCACTCGCGGGGGTGGATGCCGTTCTGCAGCGCCGAGGCGACGATGGCGGCCATGGAGTAGGGCCGGTCTGCGGGCACCTGGTCGAGGGCGCACCAGGCCTTGGCGCCGTCACCGTGCAGCCAGCTGGCGAAGCCGAGCATGGAGGCCGGCGCTGCGCGGACCTCGTCAGGAGCGCGGCGGGTGAGGTCGTTCCACAGGGCCATGTGGGAGGTGCGGTTCTCGCGGCTCATGTCCTCCCAGAGCGCGTCGCGAGTGCTGATCGTCTCCAGGGCCACCAGCATCCGTGCGCCGTCGACGTCGGAGAGCCGGTTGCCGTCGGCGTGGAACTGCTCGAGCCGGTCCAGTGCCCAGTCCCGCTCGAGGGCGGGAGTGCTGTCCGCGGCCGCGGCCCGGGCCGCGGGGAGCAGTTGGGCGATCGGCTCCCGGTCACCGACCATGGCGGCGGCCAGCGAGGCTCGACTGGCCGCCGGCTGGGCGGCGCCGGTCAGGACGGTGGCGGCCGCGATCCGCTCGGCGGTCGCCTGGGTCTGCAGCCCGGTCTGGCCGGTGTTGAACTCACGCCACCGCTCGCCGTCGGCCCACAGCCGGATGTGGGTGGTGATGCCCACGGTCTCGAGGCGGTTGGACAGATGCTGGCTGGCCAGCTCGGCGCTGCGCCGGTCCTCGGTGAAGCAGAGGATCGCCAGGCGGGCTCCGGGGCGGGCGTGGCGGCCGTACGGGCCGCTGAGGGCGTCCCACACCTCGTCACGGTCTGCGGCCGTCTTCGGCAGGTCGACGCGGGTGATGGGCAGCCCGGGCCGGAAGGGCACGAGCACGATCGACTCCTCCGGCTTGAAGCCGAGGACGTGCGGCACCGCGGCCAGCAGCTCGTCCGGGGACTGTACGACGAGATCCATTGGAGCGAACCTCCTCAGCTGGCCTGGGCCGTGTGGGGGGCGCGCTCGATGCGCGCGGAGACGTACTTGAGCGACAGGCCGACCTCGCCGAAGCGGTTGTCGACGACCACGACGTCCTTGGTGCGCTTCTCGCCGGTCTCCTTGTCCGGCCACGTCTCGGTGCGCTCGAGGCCGTGGACGAAGATCGGGTCGCCGGATCCGCAGCTGTCGTGCACGTGGGTGGCGGCCGAGCCGAAGATCTTGACGTTGTGGGCGGTGGGCTCGTCGTTGACCCACTCCCCCTGGTCGTTCTGGGTCCGGCGGTTGACCAGGACCCGGCAGCTGACGAACGGCTTGTTCTCGCGGGTGTAGAGCAGCTCTGGCGCCTCGGCCAGGTTGCCGGCGAAGGTGACGGTGGTCGACATGACTTCCTCCTAGGTGACGGCGAGGACGTTGAGTCCCGCAGTCACCTAGGTCCCGTCGGGGTCCGGCAGCGATCACATCGGACGAACTTTGTTGCTCGAGCTCGCGTGCGCCCGGTCATCCCCACGGCGCACAGAAGCGCCCCGACCGGCTCTCGGGTACCGGGTCGGGGCGCTGGGAAGGACGCTAGACGCAGCCACCGACACAACCCGGCCGGGCGGGCTGCTGGCCTACCGTGCCGGCCGGCGCCGCGGCGGGCGGTTGCTGAGCTTCTGCGGTGGCGGGGGCAGGTCTCGGCCCAGCCGGCGACGGGCGTCCTTGGCCGCGGCGATGACTGCCTCCTGGGCGAACGCGGAGCGGGCGAGCATCCGGCCGAGCTCCTGGCGGTCGGCCACGAGTGCGTCTTCGACCGCCTCGATGGTCGAGGCGGGCAGGTCGTGCTTCTTGTTGAAGCTCTTGCGGGTCACGCTGACCAGGGCGGGATGGTTCTCGCCGGCGGCCGCGAGCTCGGCCCGCTTCTGCGGTGAGCGCTTGGCGTGCACCTCGAGCGCCTGGGCGAGCCATCCGACGAACGAGCCGGGCGAGTCGGCGTCGGTGGCCAGGTCGGCGATGTAGGCCGATCGGGCGAGGTCCCACACGCCGGGCTTCCAGTAGATCCCGACCGGGATCGTGGTCTGGCTCGTCACCGGATCACTCCCCTGGCCTCGGCCGCCGGTGCCGAGCTGCAGCGGCTAACACCAACGCCGCTGCATTCCCGGTCGGGGCCCTGCGCAGCCGTTCCCACCCTCGCTCGATTCCTTCCGTTCCAGCCAGCTACGAGGTGCAGCTGCGCTGCGCCGCCGCAGCGGAGTCCGCGCCCGGGGAGGCCGGGGTTTTCCCACCCTCACCGGGTGCCCACCTTTCCACAGGTGCGCCCTGTGGCCCGGTAGGCGTCGGTCCCCGTTGGGAGACTTGGTCCTGTCAGTTCTTTCTATTCTACTCGTGGAGGACAGCAGCATGACCGACACCATCCAGGCCCCCGCCGACACCGCCGCCGACGCGGCGACCGAGGGCGTCCAGGCCGAGGAGTTCCTGTACCTCGACCCCGCCGCGATCATCGTCGGCACCAACGTCCGGACCGACCTGCGGCCCGACCACAAGGAGTTCCGCAAGTCGATCAAGGAGCGCGGCGTGCTGGAGGCCGTCACGGTCTACCGCGACGAGGACGGGCAGTACGTCCTGCTGCGTGGCCAGCGGCGTACGGTGACCGCCGCCGAGGTCGGCACCCCGACCGGGCTGATCCCGGCCCGCGTCGTCCCCCAGCCCGGCGACGCCGACCGGATCGGTGACCAGATGGTCGAAAACATCCATCGGGCCGGGATGCGCGAGGCCGAGATTGTCGCGGGCGTGGAGCAGCTGGCCCTGCTCGGCGTGAGCGCCGCGCAGATCGCCAAGCGCACCAGCATCGACCGCCCGACCGTGAACGCTGCCCTGGCGGTCACCAAGGCCGACCAGAGCCGCAACCGGCTCGACTCGGGCGACCTGACCTTGGAGGAGGCCGCGATCTTCGCCGAGTTCGAGCACGACCCCGAGGCCGTCGAGCGGCTGGAGAACGCCAAGCGGTGGCGGCGCTCGCTCGCCCACGAGGCCCAGCGGCTGCGCGACGAGGCCGCAGAGCGCGAGGCCGACGCCGCCGAGGTCGAGCGGCTGCGCGCCGAGGGCCTGCCGGTGCTGAGCGCCGAGGAGGTCCAGGAGGCCGACGAGGTGCTGCGCATCGAGCGGCTGGTCACCGAGGACGGCGAGCCGCTGGCCGAGGAGGAGTGGCCCAACGTCCCCGGCGCTCGCGTCCAGGTCGTCAAGGAGTGGGTCTACCCCGAGGACGAGTGCGACGAGGAGAGCGAGGACGGCAGCGACGAGGAGAGCGAGGACTACGAGCCCGCCGAGCCCTACCAGCAGTACGTGCCGGTGTGGGTCGTGACCGACCTCGCCGCCTCCGGTCTGCGTCGTCGCGGCGTTTCCGGCAGCACCAGCGCCGAGAGCAGCGACGAGGGCGAGAGCGAGGAGCAGGCCGAGGCCCGCCGCGAGGAGCGCCGCCGCGTGATCGCCAACAACAAGGCCTGGGCGAGCGCGGAGACGGTGCGCCGCGAGTGGCTGGCCACGTTCGTCGCCCGCAAGACCGCCCCGAAGGGTGCCGAGGCCCTGATCTGCGAGGCCGTCGTCACCGGACACCACTCGCTGAGCAAGGCCATGGACCACCGGCACCCGATGCTGTTCACGCTGCTGGGCGTCGACCGTCCGACCGGCTACTACGGCGCGGGGCACGACGAGTGCCACAAGATCGCCACCAAGGCGAGCACGCCGAAGGCCGCGACCATGACCACGCTCGCCGCCGTCATCGCCGCATGGGAGGACACGACCGGCAAGCACTCGTGGCGCAACCCGACCGCGTGGGATTCCCGCGTGCTCGGCGCGCTCGTGGAGTGGGGCTACCAGCCCAGCGATGTCGAGCGGATCCTGCTCGGAGAGGAGCCGCAGACGAGCACCGGCAGCGACGAGCCGGAGGACGAGGCCACCGACGCCGAGGCCAGCGACAGCGCCGCCTGACCGGCCCCCACTCCCCCACCTGAGGGCGGTTCTTCCTGTGGAGAACCGCCCTCAGTGGAATAGAAACCATAGAATGAACTCAGTTCGTTTGATCCGCTACCGGGAGGACCCCCGACATGTCACACGAGATCGAGACCCACGGCTCGCAGGCCGCAGCCGTCTTCGCCCGCAAGGACGCCTGGCACCGCCTGGGCACCACCGTCCGCGACCGCGCGTTCACCGCCGAAGAGGCCATGACGCTCGGCCACCTGGGCGGCTGGGACGTGCGCAAGTTGCCGCTCACCACCGCCGAGGTCAGCGAGGGCGGCGTCACCGCGATCGAGGTTCCCGGCTTCGCCACGGTGCGCACCAACCCGTTCACCGGCGAGCCCGAGGCGCTCGGCGTCGTCGGCGGCGGCTACACCCCGCTGCAGAACGAGGACCACGCCGAGTTCCTGAACCTGCTGGCCGACGAGTCGGGCGCGATCTTCGACACCGCCGGGTCGCTGCGCGGCGGGCGGCAGGTGTTCATCACGATGCAGCTGCCGAACTCGCTCACCATCGGCGGCACCGACCGCGTCGACCTGAACATCGCCGCACTCAACAGCCACGACGGATCCAGCGCGTTCCGCATCCTCGTGACCCCGGTCCGCGTCGTGTGCGCGAACACCCAGAGCGCGGCCCTGCGCAACCACGAGTCGTCGTTCTCGATCCGGCACACCCGCAACGCCAAGGCCGCCGTACAGGCCGCCCGCGACGCGCTCGGGCTGACCTTCACCTACGTCGACGCGTTCCAGGTCGAGGCCGAGCGGCTGATCCAGCAGACCATGACCGACGCCGCGTTCGACGCCCTGATCGACGCCACGTTCGGCAAGGCCGAGGCAGGTGCGACCAAGCGAGTCCGCGAAACCGAGCGCCGTCGCCGCTCCCGGCTGCACTGGCTCTTCGCCGACGCCGAGACGCAGGCCGGCATCCGCGACACCGCGTGGGCCGGCTACCAGGCCGTGGCCGAGTACGTCGACCACTACGCCCCGGTCCGCACCAAGGGCGACGAGCAGACCGCCCGGGCCGCGCGGGTGCTCACCAGCGACGACCCCGACCGGATCAAGCGCCGCGCCTGGACCGCGCTCGCCCCGGCCTGACCGTCACGCCAGTTCCTCCGGTGGCGGGCTGAGACCCCGAGTCCGGCCCGCCACCGGCCCAACCGAAGGAGGAGCCATGACCGACACCACCACCACCCACACCACGGCGCAGGCCGCGCCCGTCGAGTGGCACGCCGTGGACGCCGACGACCGCTGGCCGGGTCGCTGGACCGCACACACCGCCAGCGTGCACGCACACGGGCGGACGTACCTGATCCGGATCACCCCCGGCGACCACGCGACCTACCTCGCGCCGGGCTTCTACGCCGACATCGACGGCGGCTACGGGCAGCGCTGGGGGATGCGCACCGCGACGCTCGACGAGGCCAAGCGCCGCGCAGTCGAGGACGTCCTGCGATGAGCCAGCCGACCGCCACCCCCACCGACGTCGCGGCCAGCGCGGCCAAGGACCGGCACACCCTCAGCGAGACGGCCTGCGACCTGATCGTCATCGAGCACCGGCTGCGCGACGTGCGCCGGTGGACTCCCGAGAGCGCCCGCGCCCACTTGGACGCGGCCCTGTCCAGCGTCGCCACGGCGCTGGACGCCCTGCACGCCGAGTACGCCACCCGCACCACCGAACAGGAGCAGGGATGACCGAGCAGCCCCAGCCGGACCCGACCGGCACCGTGATCAGCGAGCGCGACCAGCGCCGCATCCTCGCCGCCATGATGAAGATGCCGTACGCCGCCAGCAGCCGCGTCCCGAAGCCGTGGACCGCGATGGGCGAGACGGTCACCGCCGGTGCCGTCGTGGCGTTCCTCGACGGCCTCGCCGAAGTCCTGACCGAGGTCGGCGCCGAGAACGACCAGCACCGGCGCCGCTTGTTCTCGCTCGAGGGCGACGTGGAGGCGTTCCGCCGCCTGATCGGCGCCGCACCCGCCGAGGTGACCCCGTGAGCGCGCACACCGCGTGGCTGGCCGCCCGCGAGACCAGCCTCCAGGTCTTCACTCCCGGCGAGGACTGGGTGGGAGCCGGTGAGCACCGTCAGCCGGTCCTGACGCTCGCCGGTGACGACGTGGTGGCGATCCAGGGCACGCCTGCCGAGTTGCGGGCGCTGGCTGCCCGCATCAGCGTCGTCGTCGCGGCCGCGTCCACAAGGCTCGACCGCTCGACCGACCGGGAGGACCAGCCAGCATGAGCGACGACGCCACGCTCCGCGCCCTTGAGGCCCGCGCCACCCCAGGCCCGTGGACACCTCACGGCGACAAGATCCGCGCCACCGCTGCCGACGCCCTGCTCCCGGACAACATCCTCGTCGCCTACGCCGGTGCTCACTGGCAGCGGCTCGGGATCAAGAAGTACCCGCGCGGGGGCGACGTTCCCGAGCACGCGCCCGACGTGGAGTTCATGGCCGCTGCCCGCGACGCCCTGCCCGACCGCCTCGACCGTCTCGACCGCATCCGCGCTCTTCACGCCAAGTGGGGCGAGCAGTCGCCCGAGGACGCGGACGGCTACCTCGACCTGTGGGAGACGCTCGGTCGGCTCCTTGACGGCGAGCCAGCCTGACCAACAACCGCAAGGCCGCCCGCACCATCGACGGTGCGGGCGGCCTTCTGCGTCCGGCTGGTCACCACAGGGTCAGTTGCTCGCCCAGCAGTTCCTGCAGCCGCGCGAGGTCGTCGGCCACGAGCTGCGGGTCCTCACGCGCCAGGTCGCGCAGCTCCCGCGCCCGCCGACGTGGCCCGCGCGGGTCGGCCAACGGGCTGTAGGGCAGCCGTCGCTGCACCGACCACTCGCGCCGGTTCTGCGCCGCGCTCGACACCACAACGTGATCGGGCGCGATCCGCTGGCACAGCGGGTTGTGACAGCGATGCCCGAGCAGCCGCGCCTCCGCGAGCGCGTCCACACCGTGCATGACCGCGTACGCGAACCGGTGCGCGATGATCACCCGCCCCGGCGCGTACCAGAACCGGCCATGACCGCCGCCGTCCGTGCGCTCGCGCTCGGACCGACCGGCCACCGCGCCGGTCCACCACAGGCACTCACTGCCCGGCACCGTGGCGACCTTCGCCCGGTACCGCGTGAGCACCGCCGGATCGGCGATCGCTGCCGCGACCGCCGCGAGGCCGGCGTCATCAAGCCGCCGAACCGGCACCCGCTCCCCCGCTCTCGGCAGTCGCGAGCGCGGTCGTGCCGTCGCCGTCCTGCTCGCCGTCGTCCTCGGCCTGGGACTCACTGGCGAGCCGCCGCAGCCGCGTGGCCTCCCGGACGCTCACGGTCTCGCCGCACCACTCGACGGCCTCGCTCAGGGACAGGCCCTCGCGCTCGGTCAACTCCCGCAGCGCAGCACCGGCGCGCTTCTCGGTCTCGGCCACTGCCGCGTCTCGCTCACCGATGGCGACCATGACCTGCTCGGCCAGGTCGATCACCCGGCGCTCTCGCTCCTCGCGCTCCTTGCGCCGCTTCTCGGCCATCTCCCGTGCCGTACGCCGCGCCTGCTGCTTGATCGTCTGCTGACTCATCCGGTCCTCACTCGTGTCGACATGGACTCTGACAGTCACCTACGACATTTCCCGGTCCCCGAGCGATCACCGAACGTCAGAAACCTTCGAAATCCGCTCCCCCACCGACCCAGCCGAACCCGTCCAGCCAGCCCGATCCGAACCCGACGCCCCAGCCGTCACCGACTCCCCTCAGCGTCCCCCCGATTTCTCGCGACCGACGAAGTGCCACACACCTCTTGCATTCTCGGTTCGCAGAATAGAAAGAACACACCAGAAATCCGACCGAAAGTGATCGCCTGCCGCGCGCGCACGCACGTAGGTGACCGTGACGATGAGCCTCCACAAGCTGACGGCCGGGTCGGGGTACGACTACCTGACCCGCCAGGTCGCAGCGATGGACGCCACCGACAAGGGCCACACCGGGCTGGCGAGCTACTACACCGAGAAGGGCGAGACCCCCGGGGTGTGGGTCGGCTCGGGCATGGAGGGCATCGAGGGACTCGACGCCGGCGACATCGTCAGCGCCGACCACATGCAGAGCCTGTTCGGCTCCGGCCACCACCCGCTGGCCACCCAGCGGACCAAGGAGCTGGACCTGCGGATCGGCCGCGACGAAGACGGCCGCCCGACCGAGGCCGACTACAAGACCGCGGTCCGGCTCGGCACCCCGTACAAGGTCTACGACAACGACATCAGCCCGTTCCGGATCGCGGTCGCCAAGCGATTCAGTGAATGGAATGAGGCCGCTGGTCACCCCGGCGACTACCCCGTCCCCGCCGCAGAGCGCGCCAAGATCCGCACCGAGGTTGGCCGTGAGTTCTTCCGGTCCGAGCACGGCCGCGAGCCCGCCGACGCCCGCGAGCTCGCCGCCACGATCGCCAAGCACTCCCGCCCGAAGACCAACGCGGTGGCCGGCTACGACCTGACCTTCTCCCCGGTCAAGAGCGTCTCGGTGCTGTGGGCGATCTCCGACCAGAAGACCGCCGCGGTGATCGAGCGAGCCCACCAGGCGGCGATCAAGGACGCGCTGAACTTCATCGAGTCCAAGGCCCTGTTCACCCGCCAGGGCACCAACGGCGTACGCCAGGTCGACGTCCGCGGCCTGATCGCCACCGCGTTCACCCACCGCGACTCCCGCGCCGGCGACCCCGACCTGCACACCCACGTGGCCGTGGCGAACAAGGTCCAGACCCTCGACGGCAAGTGGCTGGCCATCGACGGGCGACCGCTGCACAAGGCGGTCGTCTCGGCCTCGGAGACCTACAACACCGCGCTCGAGCGACACCTGGTCGACGCCCTCGGTGTCCAGTTCGCCGAGCGCCCGAACGAGGACGCCCGCAAGCGGCCAATCCGCGAGATCGTCGGCGTCGACCCCGAGCTCAACCGCCGCTTCTCCAAGCGCCGACTCAACGTCGAGGACCGCCGCAAGGTCCTCGCGGCCGCATTCCAGGCCACCCACGGCCGCCCGCCGACCCCGGTCGAGACGATCCAGCTGTCCCAGCAGGCGACGCTGGAGACCCGCGAGGCCAAGCACGAGCCGCGCTCGCTGGCCGAGCAGCGCGAGGCGTGGAACCGCGAGGCGGTCGAGGTGCTGGGCACCCCGCAGCGGGTCAAGCAGATGGTCCACGGCGCCCTCAACCCCAAGGGCGCGGCCCGCTCGCTGGCCGACTCAGCCTGGTTCGCCAAGACCACCGACCACATCGTGGCAACGATGGAGGGCAGCCGCAGCACCTGGCAGTACTGGCACGTCTACGCCGAGGCCCAGCGGCAGGTCCGGGCCGCCAACGTGCCGACCAACCAGGTCTCCCAGGTCGTCGACCTGCTGGTCAGCGAGGTCCTCGACGACCACTCGGTGAGCATGGCTCGCCCCTGGGACACCATCAGCGAGCCGGCCGAGCTGCGCCGCGCCGACGGCTCCTCGGTCTACACCCAGGCCGGGGCCGACCTGTTCACCTCCAGCAAGGTGCTGGCCGCCGAGCAACGGCTGGTCGACGCCGCCGGCCGCCACGACGGGTACGCCGTCGAGGCCGCCTCGGTCGACCTGGCCCTGCTGGAGTCGACCGCCAACGGCATCACCCTCAACGCCGGACAGGCCACCCTGGTCCGGGAGATGGCCACCTCCGGCGCCCGGCTCCAGCTGGCGATCGCGCCCGCCGGATCGGGCAAGACCACCGCGATGCGAGCCCTGGCCAGCGCCTGGGCCGACGGCGGCGGAACCATCATCGGCCTCGCACCCTCGGCCGCGGCCGCCGACGCCCTGCGCTCCCAGATCGACACCCAGACCGACACACTGGCCAAGCTCACCCACTCCCTCGAGCAGGCCCGCGAGACCGGAGCCGCGATGCCGGACTGGGTCGCCGGCATCGACTCCTCCACCCTCGTGGTCATCGACGAGGCCGGCATGGCCGACACCCTCTCGCTGGACGCGGCGGTCTCCTACATCCTCGAGCGCGGCGGCAGCGTTCGGCTGATCGGCGACGACCAACAGCTCTCCGCGATCGGCGCCGGCGGCGTGCTGCGCGACATCCGCGCCACCCACGGGGCGCTGCAGCTGACCGAGCTCGTCCGGTTCAAGGACCCCGCCGAGGGCGCCGCCTCACTCGCGCTGCGCGAGGGCAAGGCAGAGGCGCTCGGCTTCTACCTCGACCGCGACCGGGTCCACGTCGGCGACCTGGCCACCATGACCGAGGACGTCTTCGCCGCCTGGCAGGCCGACCGCGCCGCCGGGCTCGACTCGATCATGCTCGCCCCCACCCGCGACCTGGTCAGCGAGCTGAACCAGCAGGCCCGCGCGCACCGCCTCGAGGGGATCGACCCCGCCGACGTCGCCGCCAGTGGCCCGGTCCGCCGGCTCGCCGACGGAAACGAGGCCTCGATCGGCGAGCTGATCATCACCCGCGAGAACGACCGCCGGCTGCGCACCTCGGCCACCGACTGGGTGAAGAACGGCGACCGCTGGACCGTCCTGGAGATCCACGACGGCGGCGACCTGACCGTCCAGCACACCCAGCACGGCCGCACCGTGCGGCTGCCGGCCGACTACGTCGCCCGCTCCACCGAGCTCGGCTACGCGTGCACCGTGCACACCGCCCAGGGCGTCACCGCCGACACCATGCACGGGCTGGCCACCGGCGCCGAGTCGCGCCAGCAGCTCTACACGATGATGACTCGCGGCGCGCACGCCAACCACGTCTACCTCGAGATCGTCGGCGACGGCGACCCGCACTCGGTGATCCACCCGACCCTGGTCCGGCCGCTCACCCCGACCGACATCCTCGAGTCGATGCTGGCCCGCGACGACGCCCAGCGGTCCGCGACGAGCCTGCTCCGCGAGCAGGCCGACCCGGCGACCCGGCTGGGCGAGGCCTCCCAGCGCTACCTCGACAGCCTCTACGTCGCCGCCGAGGACCTGCTGCGCCACGAGACCATCACCGCCGCCGACGGCACCACGGTCAACATGGTCGACGCGCTGGACACCGCCGTCGAGACCCTGGCGCCCGGGCTGTCGGATGAGCCCGCTTGGCCCACCCTGCGCGCCCACCTGCTCCTGCTCGGCGCCGCCGGGGAGAACCCCGTCGAAGCGCTCCGCGCCGCGGCCGGCGACCGGGAGCTGGAGAGCGCGCGCGACCGGGCAGCGGTCCTGGACTGGCGTCTGGACGCCTCCGGCCTGCGCAACGCGGGCGCCGGACCGCTCCCCTGGATGCCCGGGATCCCCGCCCGTCTGGCCGAGGACCCGCACTGGGGCGCCTACCTCTCCCAGCGCGCGCACCTGGTCGAGCAGCTCGCCGAGCAGGTCCACACCCGCGCCACCGAGCAGTCCTCGCTGTCAGTGTGGGCGCAGAACGGCATCCGCCCCGAGGCCGCCACGGTGGCCGACGTCGAGGTCTGGCGCGCAGCCATGCAGGTCCCCGTCGACGACCGGCGACCGACCGGCGCTCCGCAGCTGCAGAAGGCCTCCTCCACCTACCAGCGGCGCCTCAACCGGGCCGTCACCGGAGACCACACGCCGGCACTCAAGGAATGGCGCCAGCTGCTCTACACGCTGGCCCCGCAGGTCCGCGACGACGAGTTCACCCCGCTGCTGGCCGAGCGGCTGGCCGCGATGTCGCGCGCCGGAGTCACCGCCCACCAGCTGCTGCGCACCGCCACCGCCGCCGACCACCCGGCCGGCCCGCTCCCCGACGAGCACGCCGCGGCCGCGATCTGGTGGCGCATGGCCCGCCAGCTCACGCCGGCCGTCGCCGCCCAGATCGGCGACGGCTCCCACGGCGAGAGCGTCACCACCGACTGGGCTCCGCGGCTCGCGGACCTGTTCGGTCCCGAGCGGGCCGCGAGCATCCAGGCCAGCACCTGGTGGCCGGCGCTGGTCTCCAACGTCGACCACGGCCTGCAGCGCGGCTGGCAGCTCGAGGCCCTGCTGGGCGCCGGCCGAGCGATGCCCAGCGACGGCTGGGAGGACGTCGACGAGTGCCAGGCGCTGGTCTGGCGGACCTCGATCGCGCTGGAGACCGCCCCCGACGAGCACGCGCACCAGGCCCACTTCGACGAGCCGCCCGCCGACCTGTGGGAGGGCGTCGAGCCCGACCCCGTGGCGTTCGTCGACCACCCCGACGACGCCCCGTGGCCACTGGCCGAGGACCTCGAGCCGCCCGTCGACGTGGTCGACGCGCACATGGTCGACGCGCTCGAGGAGGACCTGGTCGTCGACGTCGACGAGGACCAGTACGTCGAACCCGACCTCACGCTCGCCGCCTACCTCCGCGACCTCGGCGGCACCCGGCTGGAGCCCACCGAGGCCGACATCCGGCTCATGTACCAGCGGGCCGAGGAGTGGAACTCCTCCCCCGTCACGCGTGAACGCATGGTCGAGATCAACGAGCTGACCCAGGCCTTCTTCGAGTCCCGGTTCACCGACTCGTGGGGCCGCGACTACCTCGCCGGCCGGTTCGGGGTCGACCTCGCCGGCGACGAGCGGTTCCGTCCCGGACAGGCTCCGGCCGGGTGGACCAACCTGGTCGACCACCTCCGCGGCCGCGGCGTCAGCGACGCAGAGATGCTGGCCACCGGGGTGGCGACCGAGGCCAGCACCGGCCGCCTCATCGACCGGTTCCGTGACCGCGTGATGTTCCCGGTGATCCACCAGGGCGAGGTGCTCGGCTTCGTCGGCCGCCGCCGGCCGGACCTCACCGACGCCGACAAGGCCGGACCGAAGTACCTCAACACCGCCGACACCCCGCTGTTCCACAAGGGCGCGCAGCTGTTCGGCGTCGTCGACGAGCTGCTCGCCGAAGGTGCCGTCCCGGTGATCGTCGAGGGCCCGATGGACGCCGTCGCCGTGACTATCGCCAGCGCCGGCCTCTACCTCGGCGTAGCCCCGCTCGGCACGTCCCTGACCGACGAGCAGGCCGCCCAGCTGGCCGCCGTTGGGCGCGACCCGATCGTGGCCACCGACGCCGACCTGGCCGGCCAGGTCGCGGCCGAGCGCGACTTCTGGATGCTCACCCCGCACGGCCTGGACCCCGGCTTCGCCCGGTTCCCCGACGGCCTGGACCCGGCCGACCTGCTGGCCCAGCGCGGTCCGGCCGCGCTCACCGCCGCGGTGGCCAGCGGGCAGCCGGCCTTCCGTGCCCTCGGCGACCAGGTCCTCACCGAGCGGCTCGACAACCTCGCACCCGAGCAGGCGCGGGTGGCGGCCATGCGGGTCCTCTCGGCCCGTCCCAGCCGGGCCTGGGAGCCGGGTGTCAACCAGGTGCGGGCACGGCTGCAGCTGTCCCAGCTCCAGGCCCGCCGCGACCTGCGCGACGCGGTCAAGAGCTGGGATGCCGACCCGCGGAAGGCGGCTTTGGCCGAGCTGCACAAGAGCAGCGACGTCCGCGCTCGCCTGGCGGCCGCGGCCGACAAGATGCCCGCCGAGCGGTGGGCGCCGCTGGCCCGCGAGCTCGACCCGCGCCTGCTCGAGCAGGGCGACTGGCCGGCCACCGCGGCGATGCTGCAGCAGGCCCACGAGCAGGGTCACGACGTCGGTGCCGCCACCCGTGCGATCGTCACCGAGAAGCCGCTGGGGGACAGCCCCGCCCGTGACCTGCGCTACCGGATCGTCTCCCGTCTCGAGCTCCCGATCGACGGCGGCGAGGGCACGCCGGCGCCGACCACGTCGCAGGGAGCAGCGCGCGACCGGCAGGACGTCAACCGTCCGCGGCCGCCGCGGCGCGGCACTCCTCGGCGCTGATTGCCCGACCGCGCCGAGCGGTGGTCAGTAGCCTTGGGCGCCCACTCCCCCGGCCGATCAAGGTGCCATGTCTGCGACGAAGCGACCCCGACGTGCGACGCGCTCTCAGGTACGGCAGTTCCTTGCGGCCGCCGGCTACGCCGGCACTCCGCCGGACGAGCTGGTGGACACCTACGTCGACCTGGTGAGCGCTGCGGGGCGCTCGGGTCTGCCTCGGCACCGGTTGGCAGTGCATCTGACCGCTCAGTCGCCTGGTTGGTCCGCCCCCGCGCTGGACGTCTTCGAGGAGGCCTGGCGAGAGCAGCAGCAGGCCCGCGCGGCGGCCGCAGCCACCGCCGCGACCGCAGTCGAGCGAGACGCCGACCGGGCCACGGCCTACGTCGCCGGCGTGTGGGAACGCACCGGTGCCGGGCCGACCTGGACCGAGCTCGGTGATGCGCTGGGCTGGCCGCCGGCGTTGCGGGAGCGGATCATCCGGACGCTCGCGCGTGAGGGAGTGCTGACCTACAGCACCGAGCCGAGGTCGCTGGCCGTGGCCGATCACGCCGACGACGTCGGGGACTAGTCGCCCGCCTGGTCGACCAGGCGCCGTCGCATGGCGGCCAGCCGTGCCTGCGGCTCAGGATGGGTGGCGAACCAGCGCCGCTCGAGGTGCGCCCATGCGCGTCCGAGCACGCCAGCAGGCAGCGGCCGGACGACGTTGTCCTCGTAGAACCACATCAGCTCGGCTGCCGCGTCCAGGTCGCGCGTCAGGTCGACGGCGAACAGGTCGGCCGCGATCTCCTCCCGCCGGTCGAAGGCGACGCGCAACGCCAGGAACGCCACGGCGGCAGTCATCGTGGCCAGCATCGCGGGACCGGCCAGCTGCGGTGCGGCCACGACCGCGGTGACGGTGAGGCCGGCGCCGGTGAGCACGAGCACCAGGTAGCCGAGCACCCACGCGTAGCGCGCCGCACTGGTCGCCCGGGGACGGCTCAGGACACTCCAGTTGGTGCGGTCAATAGGTCGTGAGCAGCCAGGCTCTGCACCGCGGCGCAGCTGAGCCCGGTGAGTGCGACCTGGGCGAACACCACGGTGGCCGTGTGTCCTGCGTGGAAGCGGGTCACGGCCAGCCCGCCGTCACCCACGACGTGGTCGGCGGCACCGGTGGGCGCACCGAGGATCGCGACGACGTCGGTGGCGGGCGCTGCCACGTTCGCGCGCTCCGCGACGGCCGCCATCGCTGCCGCGGCCCGCTCATGCAGTGCCTGGTCGACCGGCTCGGCGGCACGGCGGGTGCGCCAGCCCTGCGACCAGGTGGCCATGACCTTGGCCAGCGCCGCGACCACCAGGACCGCGCCGCCCAGGTAGGCGATCGCCACGACGATGAGGAGCGCGTAGGCCACCGTGTCGGACAACGGCGTTATGCCTTGCTGGCCGCGGCGGCGGGATCGCTCAGAATCGCTCTGACACAACGCGGCCGCGCCACGATGCTCATCAGACCCGGTTTCCGGTCGCTCAGCGGCGTTCTGAGCCCGATTCGCGCGCCGAGCGGGGCCTTCGGCGTCATCTCGACGCGGTGGGAGCGAGTCCCACATCGGGTCCCGATGTCGCCGGCGCGACGGCACGGTCCTCGGCCTCGCGGCCCCGGGCGGCTGTCGCAGGCTCCTCGAGATCGCCGGCCGCGTCGACCAGCTGGCGGTGCTCCTCGGTGCTGGGGACGCCGTAGCGACGCTCGGCCATCGCCTCGACCTGCGCCACGGCGTTCCACACGTACTCGCCGGAGCCGTGGGAGTAGCAGGCATTGAGGTGCTCGCGCGCGTGCCCGAGCTCCTTCTTGCTCGAGCGCGGGTGCTCGCCGAGGGCCTTGAGTGCACGCTGTGCGCGACCGATGGCCTCCGACCGCTCCTTCATCTGCATCGTCGCCTCGCTCATTCGCGCGGTCCCTTCTCAGTTCGGGTGCGCGGCTGCGCACCGAGCGGGTCTTCCTTGATCTCGCCGGTGTCCAGGTCGACCTCGACCAGGCGCGGTCGACCAGTCGGCGCGGGCTGCTCGTAGGCCCGTCGGTTGGCGGGCAGCGCGTCGACGTCGTGGGCGAAGGCGTTCTCACGCCGCTGGGTGCTGGCCTCGCCCAGGTGCTCGTTGTGCCGCGGCCTGGCCGGCCAGCTCTTGTGCTCGTCGTCGCAGTGGGTCCGCAGCCGGTTGCGCATGCGGTCGGCGAACGCCGGCAGGCAGTAGCGGTGCCACTCCTCGAGGGCGTCGCTGGTCATCGCGAGTCCGGCGCGGCGGCGCTGGTCGGCCAGGACCGCGATCTCGTGGACCAGGTGCGGGTGCACGGGCCAGCAGCTGGGGATGAGTCCGGAGACGTCCCAGGTGTACTCGCGGTTGAGCCAGATCACGACGTCCTCGAGCCACTCCCACAGCTGGTGGCGCAGCTCGGGGTCCAGGCACGTGGCCGGCTCCCACGGCCGGGGCAGCAGGGCGTGGTTGCCCAGGGCCTTCTTCTGCTCCTCGGTGCCGTTGATGGCGATGTGGAGCTCGCGGTAGGCCAGCCGGACGTGCTCCCCCGGCACAGGGAACGCGTAGACCATCGGGGTGGGTGCGGCCCGTCGGGCCTGCTCGGTCGTCACAGCTCACTCCTTGTCGATTCGGTCTCGTCGTCGACGAAGCCGAGGCGGCGCGCCTCGACGAGGGCAGCGGTCGCCCGGGCCTCCGGGGTGATGACCATGCGACGGTCGGTCGTCAACCGCGCACGCAGCGCCCGCTGGTCGGCCAGCAACCTCTCCCCGGCCTTGCCCTCCACGCAGCGGTGCAACTTGGCGATGATCGGCTTGCCGTTCTCAGCGATCACCAGGGCTCGCCGCTCGGGGAGCTGGCGGACCTCCTCGGGCCGCATGATCGCGATGTCGTCACCCTCGTACCCGCTGCCACCTCCACGGTGCGTGCGCCGGCCGATCCGGACCTGGCCGAGGAGGTCGGAGATCTCCTGGTTGAAGGCGACGTCCTTGGATCCACCGAACATCACCAGGGTGTTGGTGAGGCCGAGCAGCGCCCGGGCCTCGTGCTCGCCGAAGATGCTCGTCAGCTGGGGCCGGGTCTGGGCGGCCCAGATGAACGACAGCCCCAGCGCACGCTCGTTGGCCATCCGGGTCCGCAAGGTAGGCAGCGGCGCGGTCGAGGGGAGCTCGTCGAGCACCGAGACCAGGGGCGGGCACAGCCGGCCGCCCCACGGGGAGCTGTTGGCCAGCAGCAGCCCGGTGTCCAAGACGTGCTCGGCCACCGCGGTCATCAGCGGGCTTGCCGAGGCGTAGGGGTCTTCGCGGCCCAGCAGGTAGATGGTGCCGCGTCGGCGGATCACGTCGGCCAGGTCGGTGGCCGGGTGCCCGGGGCTGGGTACGCAGCGGCGGCGGATGTCGGCCTGGAAGAACAGCGACACCGCCTGCTGCACGGTGGTGATCGTGTTGCCGGCGGTGCGGTCGTCACCGTTGAGCGCACCGTGCAGCAGGCCGTGCCAGAACGGCTCGGCGTGCGGGTGCCGGCGCAGGATCTCCATCGGCTGGGTGGCCGCGGTCGGGTTCGCGACCCACTGCAGGACGTCCTCGAGGGTCTTGCCGGTCAGCGCCGCGGCGTGGAAGTAGCCCTGCAGCACCTTCGCGGACTCCGCGGCGTAGAACCGGGCGGCGTCGTCGCCGGTGCCGCCGGTGATCGCTCCCTTGACGGTGCCGGCAGTGAAGGCTTTGGCTCGTCGCTCGGCGACCTTGGGGTCCACGCAGCCGGCGATCGGATCCCAGATCAGCTCGTCGACCCGATAGCCCCAGATGCCCTCGGCCAGCCCGAACGGGTCGAGCACTACGCAGGGCCGGTCGTCGCGGGAGCGTTCGGTGAGGCTGAGTAGCAGGTCCTCGACCTTCGTCAGGGTCACCAGGGCAGCGCCCGGGGCGCCGAGCAGCGCCGGGGTGAGCAGGTCGAGTGTCTTGCCGGAGCCCTGCGGGCCGATGACGCCGGCGGTGCGGTCCCACGGCACCCACAACTCGCCGCCGCGCGGCTCGTGTGCGTCGCCGATGCGCCAGCCCACGTCCAGCGGGTTGAACCTCAGCTTCATCGCTCCTCCTTCGTGCGGCGGCCGTCCAGGAGCCACGGGCTGAGCCCGTGGCCGAGCTGTGGCCCGGGTTGTTCGGTGAGGTCGCCGGCGGCGCGCTGGACGGGTGCCGCCGTGGCGGTGGCGTGTTTGCCGTAGAGGTCGGGGCGGACGATGCCGGCGCCCTTGCGCAGCCGGGTGACGCCCAGCAGCTTCTCGGCCTCGGCGGCGGTGGCCATGCCGCGCATGCGCCCCGGGCCCCAGCGCTGGTAGGCCCACACGCCGACCCAGATCGTGGCGGTCAACAGCGCAACCTCGGTGAGCGCGAGGCTGACCCACACCAGGCCGCGGCCGGCGAGGTCGTCCGGCGCTGGGGTGGGCAGTCCGGCGTCGGCGTGGCCGCCGACCACGCCGGGGAGGCTGGTCCAGAAGGCGGTCCCGATCGGCGAGGGGAACGCGCCGGCGTTGGCGTCCGGCCAGGTCCACCCGGCGCCGGCGAGCAGGTTCGCGACGGAGCGGCCCAGCTGGATGCCGATGACGATGACGAACAGGGCCGCCAGGGCCACGGCTACAGGGATCTCCCAGGTCCAGGGGTAGGGGTCGCGTCGTCGCTCTCGCTGCATTGGATTCCACCTCCAGGAATCGTGGGTGGTCGAAGTTCTGGCTGGTCACCTATGTGCCGGGAGGGCTCGGCAGCGATCACACAGATTGACTCGGCTTCGAGGCGTTTTCAGCCAGCCAGGTCGAGGGGTCCACGTTGTCGGGTCCGTAGATGGAGCCGTTCTCGAGGTGGACCTCGAAGTGGAGGTGGCAGCCCCCGGAGTTGCCCTCGTTGCCTACCACGCCGATCTGCTGGCCGGGCTGCACGGTCTCGCCGCGGGCAACGGTGACCTTCTGCATGTGCGCGTACCAGGTGGTTAGCGCCCCCGGCCCACTGGTGACCTTGACGAGCCAAGGTCCGGCCCAGGTCTGGCTGGTGTCGATCTCAATCATGCCGGCGTTGGCTGCGTACACCGGTGTCCCGCACGGTGCGGCGAGGTCCGTGCCGGAGTGCCAGTTGGACCAATACGGTCCGGTCTCGCGCCAGTTGCGGGCGTCGTTGTCGGCGTACTGCGCAGGCACAGGGTAGACGACCTCGCCGCACTCCGCGTCGCTTGATGTCCCGATGGGGTTGGCGAGTGCGGCGGGGAGCACGTTGATGTGGGGGTGGTCCATGTGGTTCGCGACTGCCGACCCCCGGTCCTCCATCCGACGCCACCCCTCGTCTGCGCGGGCGACGGACCAGATGCGCTGGCGCCAGATGATGTAGTCGATGCCGAGCTCCTCGGCGTTCTGCTGTGCGTACGCCACAAGTGCGTCGCCCTTGTCCTTGCCTGCGGGGCTGTTGCCAACCATGAAGTCGGCCGCGAGTCCGGCGGGGTGGCCGTTGGAGTCGGTGGCGTTCTCGCGGTAGCCGCCGATGGTCTTGATGCCGAACATCGGGCCGAGGATGTTGACCAGGTTGGCCAGTTGCGGCTTGACCGGGCCGAGGTTGTAGTTGGTCTCGGTCGCGACCGCGCAGCCGGCGCTGCTGCCGGCGGTGGTCGCGACGACCAGCGGGTGGTCAGCAATCTTGCTGGCTTGGGTGCTGCTGTCGACCTCGGCGCTGGCCCAGGTGAGGTTGGCGCCATAGATGTGGTCGATCGGCGCGTCCTGCCTGGGCTTCTTGCAGGGCTCTGCCGATCCGCCGAAGGCGTTGGTCAGCTCAGGGGTCAGGGCGCAGTGCGAGGAGTTGTTGCCGTCCTTGCCGTCGTTGAAGTCGCCCAGGATGACTGACGGGGTGCCGGTGCCGGCGAGGTCGGTCATGGTGGCCAGCTGGCGCCGCAGCGCTTCTTTGCGATCCCCGGCGGCGTTCCCGCGAGTGTCGGCCGGGTTGTGGATGCTCCAGACCCAGATCACCTGACCGGTGGTCGTAGAGGTCAGCTGCACCAGCGGCGTGCCGACGTCCTTGCCGCCAAAGTAGGGGATGTCGACGAGGCGGCCGTCGGTCTGCTTCCACTCGTTGCGGTCCCAGATGACCCGGTTCTGGGCCTTCCCGGTGGCCGGGTACATGCCCCACTTGGCTGCGTACTGGTTGGCCAGGGCCTTGGCCTGGGGCGGGTGGACCTCCTGGAGGCCGGCGATCGAGACGCCGGCGTTCTCGATGGTCCGCATGGCGCCGGGCAGTCGCTTGTCCCAGGTGTCGTAGCCCGGCCGCTCGCCGGGCTGGTCGGTGTGGCCGGCGCCGAGCAGGTTGAGGGTGCCGACGGTGATCGGGTTGACGGTGTCGCCCTGGCAGTTGGCGACGTTGGTGGTGGAGCCGTCGTCGGGCAGGTCGGGCAGGTCTCCGCCGAGCAGGTCGGTGATGTCGCCGGCGACGTCCTCCCACTGGGCGTAGGCGTCGGGGTAGCCGGAGCGCTGCACGGCCTGCGCGGCCTGGGTGAGGGTCATGTTCTGCCAGCCGGGGATGTCGAGCAGGCCGGGGTTTCCGGTGTGCTGGGCTTCACCGAAGAAGGCACGCGCGGCGAGCACCGGGTTGGTGACCTCAGCCCGGCTCCCCCAGCCGGTCGAGGGACGCTGCTGGAACAGGCCTCCGGAGTCGCGGTCGCCGCCGGTGAGATTGACCAGCTTGGACTCTTGGATCGCGGTGGCGATCGCGATCTGCAGCCCGTAACGGGGAACCTGGAGATCGCGGGCGACCTGGGCGATAGTGATCGCGTTGCGGGCCTGCTCGGCGGTCATGGCCGGGTAGCTCGAGGCGAACCGCAGTCGCATCAACTGGGCGAGCACGTCGCCGGACGGCGGCTCGGCGGGCCGGGCGGTGTCCGCGGCGTTCACCACGCCACCGCTGGTAGCCGCGGGCCCGGGGGCGCTCTCCGGGCCCGCGCCGTTCATGGCGATGCGGGCCGAGATCCAGCGGTGGTCGGAGACCATCGTGCCGTCCCACCCCTGCTCGAGGCGCACGCCCTGGTACTGGGGGAAGAAGATGAAGTCGACGCCCTGGTTCTGCCAGCCGTAGCCGGCGGCCTTCATCTTCGCCGCCGCCGCCCACGGCAGGTTGGTGTAGGAGGCCTGAGTGTTCATGTCGCCGCCGATCAATACCGGGCCGTGGGCGGCGAGCGAGTTGCGCAGCTGCAGCAGGATGTCCATCCCCGCGGCGTACTGCTGGGGGCGGGTCAGCGGCGGGTTGCCGTGCTGCTTCGGCCAGCGGTGCGGGTTGGTCATGAGGTGAGTCGCGATCACCGACACCACGGCGCCGTCGGCGCGCTCGAGGATCACCCAGGTGGCGAACCGGTCCCAGGTGACCGGGCGGCCCTTGTAGTAGGTCTTGTCGTCGTCGACGAGCTGGACGCGGCCGCCGTTGGCCTTGGTCCAGGTCGACCGCTTCCAGAGCACGACGTTGCCCATGGCCTGCTCGGCACCGGCCCCGGACTCCGACGGTGTCGACACTCGGAAAGCGTCGTAGCCCGGGGCTGCGGCCTCGATCTGGGCGAGGCTCCAGCCGCCGGCCTCGTTCAGGGTGACGAAGTCGGGGTTCTTGGACAGCACCTTGGGCATAGAGGCCCGGAACCCGTCGAGGCCGGAGCGGCGCGGGATGTTGGCCTGGGCCATGGTGATCTTGCCCTTGACCGGGCCTCCCACGGGGCCGTCGATGGCACCGAGGTCGCCGAGCTGGGTGGGTGCTGACTGGGTGGTCTGGGTACGGCACTCGGCGGCCGCCGTGGTGGTCATGACGACCATCAGGGTCACGACGATCGGCAGCCCCATGAAGACGATCAGGACCGGCAGTCCGGCGAGCAGCAGCTTCTTCACGACAGGTCAGTCCCGGACGGCTCAGGCCGCGGCCTCGATGGCCTCGTTGGTGTAGTAGAGCTTCTTCTCCAGCGGGTGCAGCACGGTCTGGACCTTGTAGGTGGCGTCTCCGATGCACCACAGCGCGCGGCCCTTGTCCTGCATCGCCCACCCGGAGACGAGGTCCTGGGCGATCGGGCCGAGCCCGAGCATCGAGTCGAGCTCGCGGGCGACGCGCGGCTTCTGGGCGCCGAGGATCTTGATGTCGGCCAGCTCGAGGAGGTCCTTGGCGATCATCGCGGCCTGGGAGTCGGCATCGCCGACCGAGAGCAGGTCGGAGGGCTTGTGGAGGTTGCAGAACTGGATGTCGCCGCCCTTGCCGGCCATGCCGCGGGAGAGCCGCAGGTCGGCGTCGAAGCTGGCCACCGCGGCGGTTCCGAGACGCATCTGCTTCCAGACCTCGTCGCGCACGACGATGCGCAGGTCGCCGGGCTCGGCGATCTCCCGCAGGCCGCGGCCCCAGGAGTTCATGCACAGCAGCGCGATGCCGACCGCCTCATCGCCCAGGCCGTCGAGCCGGGAGAGGCTGAACGACTGGATCGGGGCGCGCCAGTCGACCTCGATGTTGGTGAAGTCGTCGAAGAGGCCGGCCAGGGTGCCGGTGACGAGCTCGCCGAGTGCGTTGCGCAGCAGCCGGGTGTCGTCGAGGAACACGCGGGTGTTCGCGTACTCGCAGGCCCGGACGAGCTCCTCGGTGGGGTTGCGCAGCAGGTCCCACAGACGCGGGATGGTGGTCTCCTTGAGGACGGTGTTGCCGGCGGCGTAGCCGGTGAGGATCTGCAGTGCGTTGCGGACGACGTCGCTCTCGTCGGGACCGAACGGGACCCGGTGCTCGTCGTCGATCTTCATGGATCCGACGAGGCCGCGGACCAGGACTAGCCAGCGCTTGAAGATGATCGTGGCGCGGCGCTGCTGTTCCTCGGCGGAGAGGTCCTTCCAGCCGTCGCCGAGCGGGCCCATGTCCAGCGGGTTGACCCGGGCCCAGAAGCCGGGGGCGATGACGAAGGGCTCGACCCCGAGCGCGCGGCACAGGGACTCGTACTCGTCCTTGACGTCGCCGGTGACCAGGGTGCGGTAGCCGAAGGGCATCATCCGGGTGCAGAAAGCCTTGGTGGTGCCGGACTTGCCGCTGCCGGGCTTGGCGAACTGGAAGATGTTGGGGTTAGTCGCCGGCACGTCGTCGCGCAGCACCCACCCGAACGGGTCGCAGTAGAACGAGCCGCCGGAGAGCTGGTCGACGCCCATCTGTGCGCCGGTCGGGGGCAGGGCGGGCGCGGAGACGAACGGCCAGAACACCGGCGCCTGGTCGCTGGTCATGCGCCAGGCCGACGCCGGCGCCGTGGCGGCCGCCCAGCCGCGGCCGCCACGAGCTGCGCCGCGGCGCGGGGAGTACTTGAAGATCCGGGGCTCCTTAGCTTCGGGCTCGAGGGCGGGGATCGTGGGCAGGTCGTGACCGAAGTCCGACAGCAGGGCGGCCATGTCGCGGCCGCCGCGGCGGTTGCGGCGAGAGGTGGTCATCAGGCGTCTCCGCTCCGGGTCAGGCTCGTTCCGAGCGGGATGGTCGAGGCGGCGAAGCCCGTGTCCTGGGCGAGGTCGAGGCGCAGCGGCGCGAACCCGGCGCGGCGGACCGATGCGTCCAGGCGGCGGCCGAACTCGGTGATCCGCAGCGTCTTGGGGACGGTGACTGTGCACACCGCGTAGGGGCGGGTCAGCGAGTTGCCGCGGGCCAGCTTGGCGTCCAGTCCGCGGGCCTTGTGGGCCTCGTCGCGCTGCTTGGCGCGGGTCTTGCGGCCGAGCTTCTCGTTCATGCCCTCGGCCAGGTCGGCGGCCCACTCGGCGTTGCCGGACTGCCGGTCGGCCTTGGACTGGGACACGATCGGGTAGGCGACGAGGAACGAGCGCCGCTCGCCGGACTCGCTCGGGGTGAGGATCGGTGCGAGTGCGCCCATCGCCACGCCGCGGGTGGGCAGCTTGATGGTGGCGCTGATCGAGTTCCAGGCGTCGTGGCTGTAGTGCCGCACCGTGGCGTCGGCACCGGACGGGCCGGCCATCGCCCACGGGACGTCGGCGTTCACGCCCGGCTCCTTCTCCCGCATGGCCAGGGCCTCGACGATGCCGGCGCGATCGCCGGGGGCGAAGCCGGTCCGGCAGGCCAGCGCGAGCTCGGGCGAGGTGAGCCACCGGACGGAGGTCATGCCCATCGGGCCGCGCAGCTGTGCCTCGATCTCGGCCATGAGCAGGTAGATCTCGCGGCAGCGTCCCTCGAAGCCGCCGCCGGACTCCTTGGCCGACCGGGCGATCCGGGTCTCGGGGACGACGATCGTCACGAACGTCTCGGTGCGCACCGACGCCTGGGTGAGGCCGTGGGCCAGGTCGCTGTTCACCACCTCGGCCAGCTCCGGGGCGTTGGCGCGGCGGTGCTTGGTGACCCACAGATCGCGCTCGGCGCCGTCCTCGGGGACGGTGCGGACCATGAAGAGGATCTCGTCGACCTTCTCGGTGCGGCCGGCGACGTCGAGCAGGCCGGCGAGCGCCTCGCCGTAGCGGTTGCGCTCCTCGACGTCCTTCATGCCGATGCCGGGGTGCACGATCGCGGCGGTGACCGCCCACGTCTTGGTGGCGTGGTCCTGGATCACCGCGACGCGCTGCAGCTGCGAGCCGTGCGGCGGGCCGTCGTGGATCTGGACCCCCTGCAGCACCCCGGGCAGGTCCGGGGTGTCGAGGTCCTCGCCGCGGCCCTGGGTGGCCTTGGCCCTAAACGAGGTCCAGCCCAGCAGCCCACCTACGGCGTACGCCGTCGAGGCGAACACCCAGCCGGTGGCCGAGCGGCCCCGGACCGGGATGACGGTGATGGCCAGCAGGAACAGCCAGACCAGGGCGAACAGGAACGCGGAGAACCACGCTCCGCGGCTGATCGCCCAGAACGCCGGGAGGCTGGCCAGCGCCAGGAACATCAGCTGGCCTCCGGAGAGGCCGAAGAACCAGCCGATGCGGTCGCGCTGGTAGTCGGCGTAGATGGTCATCGTCGGCTTCCTTCCGGGTCAATCTGGATGTCAGTGAGGTCGGGGTGGGTCGGCAGGGGCGTGAGGCGGATCGGGCGGCGCATCGCTACACCGCCACCGGGGGGATCCCGCCGGCGGCCGCACCAGCCCCACCGGCGCCGCCGGCCGCTCCCCCGCCACCGGCGGCGGGAGTCTTGGGCGTAGCTGCGGCTCCTCCGGACCCGCTCTGGCCGCCACCCGAGCCGCCGCCCGGTGCGCCACCGGTGGGCAGCGTCGGCGGGGTCGGGGGTGCCGGCGGCATGGGCGGAGTCGGCATCTGCGGGTCGTCGTCGCCACCGCTCTGCGAACCGGGGTGCGTTCCGCTGCTCTGGTCGCCGGACTGGCCGCCGGACTGACGGCCTCCCATGCCGCTGAAGTCCGGGCCGTAGGTGCTCTGCCCGACGCCGGCCTGGTTGGTCTCGTCCGACATCAGCGAGGTCGCCTTGGCGCCGGCGGAGTTGATCCAGCCCATGCCGGTCGACAGCGCCTGTCCGACCGGCCCGAAGCTGCTGAGGAGGCCCTGGGTCGACTTGTTGAACCGGTCACCGGTCGAGGCCTCCGCGCTCTGCTCACCCGAAGACCGACCGTTGGCGTCCGTGGTCGACGCGGCCGATGAACCGCCGCCGGCGGCACCGCCGCCGAGCAGGCCCTGGAGGCCGCCCTGGATGGCCATGCCCTGTCGGAACGACGCTCCGCTGGGGGTGCCCGGGTCGACAAACGCCAGGAGCTTGAACAGCGCCAGCGGCGCCACGACGCTGATCAGGATCGTCATCACCGCCGGCAGTGCGGTGCCGAACGCCTTGGCGGTGTCGTCGGCGAGGTGGGCGGCGACACCGTTGGCGAACTGCACGCCGATGCCCAGCACCATCACCATCAGGACCGGCGTGAACGCCGCGGCGTGGAACCAGCGCAGCGACTTCCAGAACCAGGAGCGGGTGAAGTCGGAGACCAGCCCGGCCGCCGACAGCGGGCCGGTGGCGGTCAGCACCAGCAGCGACGCGGCGCGCGCGAGGTAGACCAGGACGTGCCCGATCGCGGCCAGCCACAGGAAGATCCCGAGGAACGCGAGCGCGGTGGCCACGCCGGCGTCGGTGATGTCGTCGATGCCGAGACCGCCCAGGGGGTCCCAGTCGGGCCAGGTCTGCACCTTGAGCAGCGACTTCATCAGCGCCTTGGTGATGGCGCCGCAGGCAGCGACGATCATCACGCAGTAGCCGAACCAGCATGCGCACACCACGACGAACTGGCCGGCGCCGATGAACGCCCGCGCGAGCCCCTTCCCTTCGCGCTTGAAGGCGGCAGCTCCCAGCTGGATCATCGCCAAGATGACCACCAGGGAGAGGGCGAGCCAGAGCGTGAAGGCGTAGACGTCCTTGCCCGGTCCGTCGGCGCGCAGGTCGGGGGTCAAGAACAGCTCGCTGAACGTGAGCACGATGCGCAACACGAACAGGCCGGAGTTCCAGACCGCGAGCATGGCTGCGGTCCAGGCATCGGCCGCGGCCTTGGCGATGACGTCGCCGATGGCCTCGAACGGGTTGGGGATGTCACCCAGGCCGGGGATGCCGCCGCCGAACAGGTCGCCGACGTTCGGGAGGCCAGGGATGCCGGGGATCCCGGGGACACCCGGCAGGCCCGGGAGTCCAGGCAATCCGCCGTCGCAGATCGCGTCGAGGATGCCGCAGCCGTCCGGGAGCAGTCCGGTCGCGCCGTCGAGGACGTCGCCGGCGCCGTTGATCACGTTCCCGGCGCCGTCCTTGACCTCGCCGGCAGCGTCTTTGCCGCAGTCGATCGGGTCCTTGGCGCAGTCGACGGCGTCGCCGCCGAGGTCGCACAGCGCGTCCGGGCCGGGGCAGCCCATCTTGACGTCGCGGGCCGGCAGCTGGCCGGTGGCCGCCACCGGAGCGGACTGGGCCGTCGCAGCGGCCGTGCGGGCCACCGGCTCGGCCGCGGCCGCGGCGGGCGGCTGCAGCGCGGTGGCGGCACCGAGGAGCGTGGTGAGAACCAGGACCGCCAGGGCGCCGATGCCCAGCCTGGTCACCCGGTGGAAGAGGTCGCCGGCGGTCACTGGGGTGCTCCGTTGATCGGGATCCAGCCGGCCTGCTTGTACTCCGGGGTGCCCGGCGCGACCGCCTGTGGCTGGCCGGTGGAGACCAGGTGCTCGATGTCCTCATCGCTGCCCTGGACCAGGCGCCAGTCGCCCACGCCGTCGACCTCGAGCCACCGCATGAGCTGGGTGCCGGCGTAGAGGCCATCGCTGACCTTGCCGTTGGCGGTGGTGAGGGTGACGTAGCTGAGCAGGTTCACCGCGTAGTAGCCGGTGTCGAGCTCCTCGAGGGTGTAGGCGATCGGCGTCACGGCGTACGACGCGGGCGGCGGGACGTCCCCCTCCTTCGGGACGCCGGCCTGCTGGCGGCGCAGCGCGACGGCGTCGCGGGCCCGCTGCTCGAAGGTGGCCTTGTCCTCGGGGTTGGCGTACAGGCCGGCGACGGCGGCGGCCTGGTCGTAGTCGAACCCGACCTGCGCCTTGGCGACCTCGACTTGCAGCGCGACCGCGCCCAGGTCGGTCTGGGGGAACCGGGTCGGGTAGCCGTCGACCACCTCGGCGCCGGTCGGGATCACGACGCCGTCTGCGGGTGCGGTCTCCGGGGCGACCTGGTCGACGGAGGCGTTCTGCCCCTGCTGCCCGGTCTGGCTCGAGGAGTCGCCGGTGGTGTTGTCGGTGCCGCCGCTGTCGTCGGTCCGGCCGCGCACTCCGAGCCAGACGGCGGTCGCCACGAGGGCGGCGATCGCCACCAGGACGCCCACGCGCAGCAGGGTGGTGCGGGACTCCCCCATCGAGTCGTTCATGCGGTTGCTCATCTCAGTGCTCCCCTTCGGTCTCGCCGGGGTTGGTGGGTTCGGTGTGGTCGGTGGACCAGGTGCGCCAGCCGGCCTCGTGTGCCAGCTGGGTTCCGGGCCAGGTCGCGGGCGCGGGTGCCGGCGGGGTGCCGGGGGCGACCATCCAGCGGCCGCCGACCCACTGCATGCGCTCGCAGTGCGCGAAGGCGATCTGGCCTTCGGACTTGTAGGTGGCGCTGACCTTCATCAGCACGCAGACCGTGGCCCAGTCGGGGCCGTCGGTGCCCTTGACGAGCGCGGCGGCCGGCTCCAGGGAGACCGAGGCGCTGGGGTCCTTGACCTCGCCCATCCCGGTGCTGGAGAGGAACGCGCGGACGCTGGCGGTGATCCACCAGTCCTCCGCCCGGACCCCGCCGGGCAGCGCCCAGGCGTTGTAGACCTCCTCGGCGGTGCTCAGGCTCATCGACTGCAGCACCGCGAGGTCGATCTGGGCCAGTTGGCCGATCGCGCCCTCCGGGGTCTGCGGGAATCCAGTCATCACGAAAGCGGGTCCGTTGACGCCGGTACCGGCCGGGATTTTGATCTCCGGGGCCTTGGCGCTGGTGGTCTCGGCCGGGAAGGCCGCGCTCTCGGGCACGGTCAGCATCGGCTCGGCCGCGATGTCGTCGCGATGCGCGGCACCGCGGGCCACCGTCGAGCGCTCGGTCTCTCCGGTGGCCACGCCGGTGTTCGCGCTGGCCTCGCCACCGATACCGGAGACCGCCAGGTAGACCGCGTACACGAGGCCGCCGAGCAGGAGCGCAGCCACGGCGACGGCGGCGGCAAGGATGCCGAGCAACCGGCGCCGGCTCCACTCGCTGGTGCCTTCTGCCTTCTTCGTGGCTGCGCGCCGCATCAGATGCAGCCCTTACCGAGGATCCCGTTGAGCATCCCGGGCAGCACCAGGTAGGCGATCGCGCAGGCGAACACGACCACCACCGAGATCACGCCGACCTTGGAGGCGTGCGGCAGGGAGAACACTCGGCCGGCGATGATCGCGCCGATGGCGATGATGATGCCGAGACCGAACAGGACGATGACGCCCCACAGCACGTAGCTGGTGATCTCGTTGGTGGGGCCGACAGCACCCGGGGGCGCCTTCGGGCAGACCTGGGCGGCCATTGGGAGGAGTGCGGTCATGACGTCCATGGGTGGACTTCCTTTCTGGGGTTGCTGACCCGGGCGGGTCAGGCACTTTCGCTGGTGTCGGTGGGCAGCTGTGCGGGCTCGAGCAGCTGACGTGCTGCCGAGATCAGGGGGGCCGGGACGGGCCGGGAGTCCAGGCCGTTGACCGCGAGGTCGCGGTCCTCGGGGATCTCCACGCACCGGTCAGCGTCCAGGGCGCGACGTACCGCGGGGCCCCCGGCGTGCTCGAGGCCGCGGGGCCACTTCTTGCGGCGCGGTCCGCGGATGGCGAGGGTGATCTGCTCGGGCTGCCAGTGGCCGGCGAGGAGGTCCATGACGACCCCGGCGCGGCGCATCCCGGGGACGGTGGCGGTGGTGACCAGGACGACCTGGTCGGCGGCGCGGACGGCCTCGGCGAGCCAGCAGTCGGTGGCCAGCAGTTGGCCGGCCTCCCAGCCGATGTCGAGGATGGTCAGCTGGGTGTCGTGCTCGGCGTCGGTGGGCAGCGGGACCTCGTCGACGCCGGCGAGGACCTCGCTGGCGCGCTCGAGCAGGACGTGGTCGCGCTTGCCCTGGCGCCAGTCGGTCGGGTGCAGGCCGAGCTCGGCGGTGCTGGCCGCGGCGAGGCCGGAGGCGGTGACCGAGCAGCACTCGATGACTCGGACCGGGGCGGCTGCAGCGAGGCCGGCCGCCAGGGCGACGGTGCTCGCGCCGACCGATCCTGCGGACCCGATCACGGCGACGGTGTGCTCGCCGTCGGCCGGGGTCCAGTCGTCCTCGGCGGCGGTGCCGCGGCCGCGGGGGCCCTTGCCGGCGCCGGGGCCGGTGCGGAACTCGCCGGCGTTCAGTGCCTGCCAGGCGCGCTTGAGCTCGTCGACGCCGACCGGGCGGCTCGAGGTCTGGGTGCTCACTGGGCCTCCCCGATGGCGCCGCGGCGGAACTCGAGTGCGGCGCGGACCTCGGCCGGGGTCAGGGTCGCCAGCTGTGCCTTGGCGGCCTGGACTTCGTGCAGCTGGGCGACGCAGCCGGTCAGCTGCTCGATGGCCTCGAGCTCGCGGCCGGCGATCGCGAACAGCTCGGCGACCTGCTCCGGCGTTCGGGTCTCGCCGTCGTGGGTGTTTGTCATGGGCTTCACCACCTCCAGTCGCCTATGTGTTGCGGGGCGGTTCGAGCGATCACTTCCGGGCTCATTCGTCATGGCCGAACTTCCTGGGGGCGGCCGCGGCGAGGGCGCGCACGGTGCGCGAGCCGTGGCGTCGGACGGTTGCCTCCGAGACCCCGATGCGGGGCGCGACCCGGCTGGAGACCTCGTTGCTGAGCAAGCCGCCGTAGCCGCGCGCCAGACGCCGGGTCTCGACCCGGTCGGCCTCCTCGACCAGGCACAGCAGCAGGTACCGGTCGGCGGGGCTGATGACCTGGTGGTCGCACGCCCACGCGAGCAGCTCCAGGAGCTCCTCGGTGGCCGTGGGCTCCTCCTGCTCGGGTCCGGCGTCGGCGAGGATCTCGGGGCGGTGGAACAGCGCGCCGGTGACCCGCTCAGTCGGCATCTCGGCCGAGTAGCCGGCGCCGCCGTCGGCACTCGTCAGGTCGCCGGCCGAGAAGGACTCGACGAGGGTCGTGTTCGCCCAGGTGCGGTCGGCCCGGGAGACGTAGAAGAAGTCACCGACCTCGCGGAGCACGCCGACGCGGGTGTTGATCAAGATGTTGGCCGCGACCTTCCGGAGTCGGCGCCACTTGAACGTGCGGACCTCGATCCACAGCTGCGAGGCCACGAGCTCGTCGACCCGCTCGACCGCTGACCAGGTGCCCGCCATGACCGGCTGGCTGTCGCGGAAGACCTCGCGCGGCGGGAGGGTGCTCAGCCAGCCGGCGAGCCGGCAGGCGCCGGGCAGCAGGCACTTGGCGAGGGCCGCCGCGGCCGCGATGTCGTCACCCCCGTCGGGGGCGGCCAGCATGGCCAGCGCGAGGAGGACCTGGTCGGATTCCTCGTGGTCCACCGTCGGCAGCCAGGAGCGGAGATCGTCGAAGTTGTCGACCACGCCGAGGCGCGGATCGGTGGCCACCCAGGCCGGCCACTTCTGGCGGGCCTGGTCGAGCAGTTCGCTGTTGTCGTCGAGGCCGAGCTGGTCGCCCACACTCATCGCACTCGCTCCTTTCGTCCGTGGCTGTGCACGGCAGAAAGGTCGCGAGCGGGCGTCCCCGCATCCGTCCCCCCAGACCCCTGATTTCGCGGGGGGACGCTGAGGGGGGACGCGCGTTTGCGCAGGTCAGAGGGCGTCCCCCGAAAGTTCAGGAAGTTTCTGGCCAGGCCCTGGCGGGCGAGGTCAAGTGTCGAGATGCAGCGAACTTTTCCAAACGGGACTGATGGTTCTTTCAAACCTGATCTTGTAGACATTCGTGCGCTTGGCGCGCCGTCGAGTGCCCACAGGGGAGGCGGTTCCCTCGCCCGCTTCCTCGGCGATCGCACCCGGTGCCTCGCCCGGGGGCGCCGGCTGGGCCAACAGCCGCCGCCTCCCGGGCGAACTCGTCCCGGGGCGCGTGGCGCTGGTCGGCGATGCCCCAACCCGAGTTGTCGTTCCCCCTGCCGTGTCGGAGGAAGCGGCTAGGTTGAGCGAGACCAGAACGGAGCTCGTGTACGTGACCTATGACCTGCAGCGCCTCGGTCCGCTGGGATTTCAGGATGCCGCCGCAGCACTCGTAGTGGCCCAGTTCGGCGCTGTCGTGCGCCGCCTGGGTCGCGGCAAGGACGGCGGCCGCGACATGGAGGCACGCGGGGTTGTCGTCTGGTCCGGGACCTCGGAGAAGCCCGGCGAGGCCTGGGACGGCTACACGGTCTTCCAGGTCAAACACCGGGAACGACCAGTCGGAACCAAGGCCGATGCGCAGTGGCTGTGGGATCAGATCCGGGACGAGCTCAACGAGTGGGCCAACCCGGACTCGAACCGAATCCAAGTGCCGAAGTATCTCGTATTCGTCTCCAACGTACGACTCTCACCCGACCCCACGAGCGGAGGCCTCGCCTACGTCGAGGAGAAGATCGCCGGCTTCTTCGCCGAGCTCAATGACCGCAATCTCGACGTTGGCCCCGGACGGATCGAGCGCCAGACCCGCCGGCAGCGTCTGCAGCAACTCAAGAAGTGGCGCGTTGTCGACGGGAACGAGATCGACTCCTGGTTCGACATCCATGACAGTGTCCGTCGCGCCTACGACGGTTTCCTCACCACCGGCGACGTGCTCGCCGATTTGGTCGCGCTGCGCGCCGACCTCCCCGCCAAGGACCTGGAACCAGCGTTGCAGCTCCATGCGCGGAACTCGCTGGTCCGAGACCGCAACGTCTACTTCGATGAGGCAGGCGGTGACGGGGGCGGGGTCCCGCTGGATCGGATCGCGGTCGACCTACCGGTCCGCGTTCGCTCGACCAACGAGCCTGCGCGTGCGATGCAGTATGTCCTTGACCGAGGAGAGCACGCGCTCAAGCCGTCGATCGCCACGCTGCCCAAGCCCCGCCACATCGTTCTGACCGGCGCGCCCGGCAACGGCAAAACGACCATCACCCGCTTCTTGGTCCAGGCCTACAGGGCCGCGATGCTCGCCAACGCCAACAACCTCGGCGACGACCATCGCGACGTCATCCGCGGCTCCGAGGAAAAGCTTCGGCTGCTCAAACGACAGTTGCCGAGCCACCGACGGTGGGCGGCGCGGGTCGACCTTGCCGAGTTCGCCAAGCGTTTCGTCACCGGCGGCCGACAGTCGCTGCTCGCGTGGATCGCCGAGGACCTCACTGCGCAGGGCTACACCCGCAAGCTCGAGCCGTGGCTGCTCAAGGAATGGATGAACACCTGGCCGTGGTTTGTGGCACTCGACGGGCTCGATGAGGTTTCCGAACCGGCTGTGCGCAAGTGGGTCATTGCCGCAGTGAACGAGTTCGTCGCGGACGCCGAAGCCGACGACTCCGACGTGTTCGTCCTGGTGACGACTCGCCCGACCGGCTACGTCGACGAGATGTCGGCCGAACAGTTTGACCGCATCGACCTCACCGACCTGCAAACGGCTGAAGCACTCGCCTACGGACACCTCGTCACCGAGATCCGCCTGCGCAACGACCTCGCCCGCGTCGCGCGTGTGGACGGGATCTTGAAGGAGGCGGCCAGCAACGACGCGTTGCGACACCTCCTTCGCACTCCGCTCCAGGTCCAGATCATGTCGATCATCGCCGAAGGTGCCGGCCCCTTCGACCCCGACCGATTCAGCCTCTTCTGGCGGTACTACGACGTCGTCGCTCGGCGCGAGCAGACCAAAGAGAACACACGATTCGCCGAGCTCTTGCGCGAGCACGCTCCGCAGGTCCTCGACCTTCACGAACGCGTCGGCCTCGAACTCCAGCGCCGCAGTGAATCCGCCGACGGCGGGACGGCATTCATGTCAGAGGACGACCTCTCCGGAATCGCCTGGCACGTTCTGGCCGACGAGGGCTACTCGCCGTCGGGCAAGGACGCACAGCTCCTCGAACGGATCGTCCGCGCCGCCACGCACCGCCTTGTCCTGCTTGTCCCTCGAGGAGACGGTTACGGCTTCGACGTGCGCTCGCTCCAAGAGCTCATGGCTGCTCGACGCATCACGACCGGCGAACTCGAGAACGTTCTCGATCGGCTGCGAGCCCTCGCCCCGAGCCCGCACTGGCGCAACACCTGGCTGTTCGCGGCCGGCCGCCTGTTCGCTGAGCCGCAGGCTCACCAGCACGATGCGCTACTCGAACTGGTGGCGAACCTCGACGACGGCGTCGCCGACAGGTTGTCTTCGATCGCTCCCGTCGGGCCCTACCTCGCCTGGGACATGCTCGACGATGGCATGGCTGCATCACGTCCACGGCGCCTCAAACAGCTCATGGAACTGGCGATGAAGGTCGTGGACTACCCAGCACCTCAGGCGATACCTGACCTCGTTCCGCTCGTTATGCGCCTCAGCGAGGTCGACGACGACCTGCGCTGCCAGGTTCGCGACCATCTCCGCGAAGCGCTCGGTGGCGACACGAGCAGCCGAACCAATGCCGACACCCTCCAAGCACACATCCGAGATGCAGCGAAGCAGACGGCGACCAGCCCCGACGTACGAATGCTGGCGGAGGCCAAGCGCGTCCAAGGGCGCTCGGTCACGCCCGACCCGCCCAGCGACTGGCAACAGTTTGACGATGTCATCACCGGCCTCGCGAGCGACGCCGTTCACGAGATCGTCTCTCAGGCGGCGGCCGCTGTCCGAGCGGTGGCGACGCGTGCCGTGACCGCCGAGGAACGCGAACATCTTGAGGCAGCTGCACTGGATCCCGAAGCCTGCGAACTCCTTGATGTCGCCCTAGCAACGGTCGCGCGTACCGAGCCGGAAGTCGTCCGACTCTGCTTCGAGGTCGCGCGGACGACGGCCGCACGCCGCCAGCTCGCAGCCGAGCTGGAACCACGTCTAGCCGTCAGCAATCGCGAACTCTGACCAGCCGCCCGAATCGGGGGCGATTCGTCAAAGTCCCCCGTGCGCCAACCCGTCGGTCTTCGCTTGATCTCGACAGGACCTGTCGAGATGCAGCGAACTTTTCCAACGGGGCTCAACGACTTTTCAATACTTAGTCGGTAGACATAGAGCCACGACGTCTGGGCTGGGGTGACTACGTGGCGGCACCGCGAGTACCGGTGCGTTCGCTCACCTGGGCGTCAGGGATTCGTGCGGAGGTGTTCCGCAAGCCGATCGTCACGCGGAGCGTGACCACAGCGGGATCGTCACGCGGAGCGTGACCACAGCGGGATCGTCACGCGGAGCGTGACCACAAGCCGATCGGCTTCCGGGATGCCCAACGCGTGAGTGTTTGGCCGTGAGCGGGGCCGTTGGAGTGCCTGGGCGACCTTCAGCCAGCTCCGGGCTCCGGGAGCGTGTCTGCCGCGCCTGGCTCCTCGTCACCGTCCTCGTCCAGCGACATCAGCGTCTTGGACGACGGTCCCTGGCGTTGGCCGAACGCTGTCTGCACACCTGTCCCCCGACGACCACTGTCAGGAGGATCGGGGATGCGTGCACAGGCCCGGGACCTCGCGGCTAGCGAGGCTGGGCATCAGCCAGTAGCGCCTCGCCCAGGCGACCGGTCCCCCCCCCAGACACGGATCAGTCAGATCGTGCGGGGCAAGCGCGCCATCACCACCGACACCGCACTGCGCCTGTCAAAGGCGCTCGGGGTCGACGACCGGTTCTGGATCAACATCCAGACCGACTACGATCTGGAGGTCGAGCGCGACCTGCACGCCGACGACCTGGCCAAGGTCACCGCCCTGGTCCCGAGCTGAACTCGGCAACGTGTGGCCTCACGGACGCCCCAGCGCCAGCCGAACTCGCGTTTGCGCAGTTCAGCATGGGGGCGTCGATCACTACTACGACCTGTAGTCACTTGTGCACGTAGAGCTCGAGCTCAACAGATTCGAGTACGAGGGCTCCGGCGTCGCCGGAGCCCTCGTCGCATCCCGGGCACGGCGAGAGCTACAGGCGCCGGCACTCCTCGGCGGCCACTTCCCTTGTGCACGCTCATGCCGATGAGCGGGCGGGGTGTGCACTGGGTGAACAGGGAAGGTCTTGTTTGATGGCTCTTCCCAGATGAGGGTGTAGGTCGGCCGGGCGCGTCGGTCCGCAGATAGACGTCGAGGTCTCCCGACGATGGAGGTTCCTACGCCATCCATCCGAAAGACCTCGACGTGACCGACGCTACCCCGCCGGCCGGCTTCGGCCGCCCTGACCTGACCGCCTTCGCGTCTCATCCCAATCGACCCTGATCGAGTCTGCTGACCCCCTCGACGAGAACGCAGCGACATCACAGCCACCCAACCCGGACCGTCCGGGAAGCCGGGACACGTCACATGGCCTGTGCTGCGGGCGTGTCGAGTGGGTCGTCCAGGGGCGACGCAGGAGCGTCGACGCGACGTGCTGAGAGGTGGTTCCAACCGAGCACTAGGACACCGGCTACAGGCATGGCGATAGGTCAGGAACGGCGTCGCTCCCTGCGCAGGAGGGAGCGCAGAGTCTCGGCGTTCGCGTAGCCGACCCGTAGCGCGATCTCGGCGGAGGTGAGGTCCGTGGTTGCTGAGAGGTGCCGAGCTCGTTCGATGCGAAGCCGTTGGACGAAGCCGAGCGGAGTGAGGTTGAGCGCCGCACGGACTCGTCGTTCGAGGGTGCGCCGGCTGGTGCCGAGCGACTGCGCGACGAAGGCGACGTTGAACGGTTCGTCCAGGCGGGCGCGCACGAAGCGTTCGAACTCGACGACGATCGGGTCCTCGTGCCGGAGATGTTCGTAGGCGACGAAGGCCGCCTGCGACGGACGCTCGTCGATGATGAGGAGCTTGGCGACATGTTGGGCCAGGTCGGGGCTGATCGATCGCACGAGTGAGAGCGCGAGGTCGATGTGGGCGAACGCGGCGCCGGCGGTGACGAGGTTCCCGTCGACCACGACCATGGTGTCGAGATCGAGGGCGACGGTCGGATAGCGCTTCAGGAACTCCGGCCCCAGGAACCAGCTGGTCGTCGCCCGCCGATGATGCATCCGTCCGGTCTCGGCGACGGCGAACACGCCGGTGCACGCCGCGGCGATCCGGGTGGTCGCGTCGTCGAGGCGCCCGAGCGAGGCGATGACCGAACGAGCATCTCGGCTCTGGAGGGCGTCGTTGGTAGCGGCGGCCGTGAGGGTTCCAAGCGCAGGGACGACGACCACGTCGAACTCTCCGGACTCCGACAGCGGGTGGTCTACCGACAGGGTCATCGATGCCGTCGTGGTCACTCGCCGTTTCGGTCCGAGGATGGCGAGTTCGATCGGGTCGATCCGCGGGTCGACATCGCCGCGGGCTCCGTCGGCCACCCGCACGATGTCGATGACCGACGCGACAGCCGAACCGAAGCAGCCGTCGATCGCGATCAGTCCGATACGCATGGCGCGAACAATAGCAATACTGTCGTATACGCCACTCCCCACCGGCCCTCGCTCGTCATACGCTGAACTCGCCCCACGAAGAACCCCGACTTCAAGGAGAACCCCTCATGTCCACACCCGCATCACTTCCGTATGCCTTCGTCGCCAAGATCGTCGCGGCCGATGGACAGCACGACGCGCTCGCCGATCTGCTCGCCGGCGCTGTCGCACTCGCCAACGAAGAAGT
>CAEZYQ010000020.1_pt1 | contig 65913 bp, 62 predicted proteins | sample 7265561 | NCBI WGS metagenome assembly CAEZYQ01 (sample SAMEA6813939, study PRJEB35770) | uncultured Nocardioides sp. | biome: Freshwater; feature: Freshwater reservoir; material: water | place: Czech Republic | collected 2017-04-14 | depth 30m m | reverse complement strand
CAACGGCGGCACCGAAGCCATCAACGGACTCATCGAACTCCACCGCCGCGTCGCCCGCGGCTTCCGCAACTACGACAACTACCGGCTACGCATGCTGCTCATCGGCGGAGGACTCGACACCCTCATCCCCACCTGAAGTACGAAGAGCCACCCATGCCCTGCCCCGCCTCTGCTCCCGCTCATCCAACCCTGCGAAAGGACCGACCGGCCAGGGGGCCCGAACTCATCGGTGCGTCGCAGCGTGGTCTCTCCCGCTCGCCTGCTCGACCACCGGACGGTGCCGCGGTGTCAGCAGTCGCGGGTGAGGGCGAGCGCGCGCTCGGCGAGGGGCACGGCGGCGGCGCGGTCCTCGGCGACCAGGCCGACCCGGGTGCGCCGGTCGAGCAGGTCGTCGACGTCGTGGGCGCCCTCGTGGGTGATGCCGAAGACCAGCTCGGCGAGCGTGACCGGGACGGTGTCGGAGACCGTCGCGAGGAGCTCGGCGTCCGACAGCCCCGTGACCTCGCGAGCCGAGGACAGCACGAGCGCGGCGTCGGTGCCGTAGCGGCGCACGAGCCGGGCGGGCTCCTCGAGCGCGGCCAGCTCGGTGCGGGACGCGGCGCCGAGCAACGGCAGCGAGGCGGTCACGCAGGGGCCGGCGGCCAGGCCGTGGTGGGCGACGGCCGCGTCGACGGCGTCCTGCGCCATGCGCCGGTACGTCGTCAGCTTGCCGCCCACGACGGTCGTGACCCCCGAGGGGCCGGTGATCACCGCGTGCTTGCGCGAGAGGTCGGCGGTGGAGCCGTCCCCGCCGTCGAGCAGCGGACGCAGCCCGGCGAAGGCACCGACCACGTCCGAGCGGTGGAGCGGGCGTGCGAAGGCGGCGGAGACGACGTCGAGCAGGAAGCCGATCTCGGTCTCGGTCGGCTCCGGCACGTCGGGCACCGGGCCCGGGGCGGGCTCGTCGGTGAGCCCGACGTACACCGTGCCGTCAGGCTGCGGCAGCACCATCACGAACCGGTTGGTCTCGCCCGGGACGGGTGCGAAGACGCTGGCGCGCAGGTCGGGCACCGACTCCGCGCGCAGCACCAGGTGGGTGCCGCGGCTGGGGCGCAGCCGGATGCCGTCGGTGCGGCTGCCCTCCTCGCCGAGGACCTGGTCGGCCCAGACGCCGGCGGCGTTGACGATCGCGCGCGCCCGCACGACGACCTCGGCCCCGGTGGTCTCGTCGCGCAGCCGGACCTCGCCGTGCGCCGCGGACAGGACCCGGGCACGGGTGCGCACCTGGGCGCCGTGCTCGGCGGCGGTGCGGGCGAGGGTGATGACCAGGCGGGCGTCGTCCTCCAGCTGGCCGTCCCAGCCGAGCAGTCCGCCGCGCAGGCCGGCCGCCCGCAGCGACGGCGCCATCGCGAGGGTCTCGGTGGCGGAGAGGTGCCGCGGCCCGGGGAGGGTCTCGGCGTCGGTGCGGGCACCACGCCGGAGCAGGTCGCCCGCGCGCAGCCCGGCGCGGGAGAGCCCGCCCTGCAGCCGCGACATCGAGGAGGTGATGGGGATGAGCATCGGCATGGAGCGGGTCAGGTGCGGCGCGGTGACCTCCATGAGGATGCCGCGCTCGACCGCGCTCTCGTGGGCGACGCCGACCTGCCCCTTGGCGAGGTAGCGCAGGCCGCCGTGCACCATCTTCGAGCTCCAGCGAGAGGTGCCGAAGGCGAGGTCGTGGGCGTCGACGGCCAGCACCGACAGCCCGCGCGTGGCGGCGTCCAGCGCCACGCCGGCACCGGTGACGCCGAGGCCGACGACGAGCACGTCCACGTCCTCGCGGACACCGGCCAGTCCGGGCGTGATCCTCACGAGAGCCCCCGGGTCATCAGGGTGCGCAGCTCGGCGTCGAGTGCCTCGGAGGACACCTCGCCGTCGACCATGGTGTGCGCCGAGAGCACGAAGCCGTGGGCGGCGAGGACCATGCCGCGCGCCATCGCGACCGGGTCGCCGTCGCGCACGCTGCCGGCGGCCTGCGCCTCGCGCAGGCGGGCGCCGAGCAGGTCGATGATCAGCTGCTGCGACCGGCCGCGCCGGCTCAGCAGGTAGGGCAGCACCAGCTCGGGGTCGAGCTCGACGATCCGCACGAAGAGCTCGTTCTCCCGCAGGGCGGCGATCGTGGTGACGACGTCGTCCACCAGACGCTCCAGCGGGTCGCTCGCGGTCGAGGTGCCGACGGTCGCGGCCACCAACCCGGTCCACTCGCGCGTCATGAGGTCGGCGAGCAGCGTGGGCATGTCGGCCCAGGTGCGGTAGATCGTCATTCGGGACACACCGGCCCGGCGCGCGACCTCGGTCAGCGTCGTACGCCGCCAGCCGACGTCGAGGATGCAGTCGCGGGCGGCGTCGAGGTAGGCGTCCGAGGGAGTTCTCGATTCCTCGTTGTGACGAAGTGACGTCATGTGTCACACTGTAACACATGAGCACGCAGACACCCCCTGCTCCGGCCGGCGGCCTGGGCGAGATGCACCCCCAGCGCTGGGGCGCCCCCGATGCGGCGACCGACCTGCCCGACAGCGCCCGCGGCCTGGTCGAGATGGCCTTCGGGCTGAGGCCGACGCCCGCGGTCGAGGCCGCCCCGCTGCCCGCTCCCGGCATCGGTGGCGCAGCGCTCGAGGCGCTGCGCGCGGCCGTCGGGTCGGAGCACGTGCTGCTCGACGACGACGTACGCCGGCTGCGGACCCGCGGGAAGTCCACGCCCGACCTGCTGCGGGCCCGGGCCGGCGACCTCACCGACGCCCCGGACGTCGTGGTCCGCCCCGGCGGTCACGACGACGTCGCGGCCGTGCTGGCCGTCGCGGTCGAGCACCACCTGGCGGTCGTCCCCTTCGGCGGCGGCACCTGCGTGACCGGCGGGCTCGCCGCGCGACGCGAGGGGTACGCCGGCCTGGTCTCCCTCGACCTGGTCCGGATGAAGCGGCTGCTCGACGTCGACGAGGTGTCGATGACCGCCACCCTCGAGCCGGGCCTGCGCGGCCCCGAGGCCGAGGCGCTGCTGGCCGAGCGCGGCCTGGTGCTCGGTCACTACCCGCAGTCCTTCCAGTTCGCCTCGATCGGTGGCTTCGCGGCCACCCGCTCCAGCGGGCAGTCCAGCGCCGGCTACGGCCGCTTCGACGCGATGGTCGTCGGGCTGCGCGTGGCCACCCCGCGCGGGGAGTGGGTGCTCGGCTCCTCGCCGGCCAACGCCGCGGGCCCCGACCTGCGCCAGCTGGTCCTCGGCTCCGAGGGCGCCTTCGGCGTCATCACCGCCGTCACCGTGCGCGTGCGGCGCCTGCCCGAGGTCAAGGTCTACGAGGGCTGGCGCTGGGGCTCCTTCGCCGAGGGCCGCGACGCGATGCGCCACCTCGCGCAGTCCGGCCTGCTCCCGACCGTGCTCCGGCTCTCCGACGAGTCCGAGACCGCGATCAACCTCGCCCGCCCCGACGCGATCGGTGGCGAGACGGACGAACAGGGCGCCTGCCTCATGATCGTCGGCCACGAGGGCACCGCCGCCCAGGTCGAGGCCCGTCGGGCCGCGGTCACCGAGGCGCTCACCGCCCTGGGTGGTCGGCCGCAGGGCGAGGGCCCGGGCGAGTCCTGGGCGCACGGGCGGTTCGACGCGCCGTACCTCCGCGACTCCCTCCTCGACGTCGGCGTCCTCGTCGAGACCCTCGAGACCGCGACCTTCTGGTCCAACGCCGAGGCGTTGTACGCCGGGGTCAAGCACGCGCTCGAGTCCCACCTCGACGGGGCGCTGGTGCTGTGCCACGTCAGCCACGTCTACGAGACCGGGTGCTCGCTCTACTTCACCGTCGCGACCGCCCAGGGCGAGCGGCCGCTCGAGCAGTGGCTCGCCGCCAAGGCCGCCGCCAACGACGCGATCGTCGCGGCCGGCGCCACGATCACCCACCACCACGCCGTCGGCACCGACCACAAGCCGTGGCTCGGCGCGGAGATCGGCGACCTGGGTGTCTCGGTGCTCCGGGCGGTCAAGGCCGACCTCGACCCCACCGGGGTCCTCAACCCGGGGGTGCTCGTCCCGTGAGGTCCTTCACGTTCCTGGTCAACCCGGCCTCCGGCGGCGGTGCCGCCCCGGGTGCGGTCGTGCCGGTCGCCCGCCTGCTGCGCGAGGCCGGCGCGAGCGTCGACGTCACCTACTCCCCGGGCCCCCGCGCCACCGACGACCTGGTCCGCGCGGCCGTCGAGCGCGGCGACGTGGTGGTCTGCGTCGGCGGCGACGGGATGGTTTCCCACCTGGCCGGTGCCGTCGCCGAGGCCGGCGGGGTCCTCGGGCTGCTGCCCGCGGGCCGCGGCAACGACTTCGCCCGGATGCTCGGGCTCTCGAGCGAGCCCCCCGCCATCGCGCAGGTCCTCCTCGAGGCACCCGAGCGCCCCGTCGACCTGCTGCGCTGGACCCTCCCCGACCAGCCGCCGCGGCTGGTCGCAGGCTCGGTCTACTCCGGCATCGACGCCCGCACCGCCGAGATCGTCGACGGCATGCGCTGGACCCCGATCAAGGCGCAGTACCCCCTCGCCGCCCTGCGCGCGATCCTCACCTACTCCCCGGGCCGCTTCCGGGTCGCCGTCGACGGCGAGGTGGCCGAGTACGCCGCCGCCACCGTCGCCCTCGCCAACTCCGCCTACTACGGCAAGGGCATGAAGATCGCCCCCGGCGCGTCGGTCGAGGACGGGCAGCTCGACGTCGTCGTCGTCGAGGCCGCCTCGCGGACCGCGCTCGTGAGGAGCTTCCCCAAGATCTACGACGGCTCGCACGTCGACCTGCCCGAGGTGCACGTCCTGCGCGGCACCCGGGTCGAGATCGCCGCCGACGGCGCGCGGCCGCTCCCCGTCGGCGGGGACGGCGAGCCGCTCGGGGTCCTGCCGGGGCTGGGTGCGGAGCCGGCCGTGGTGGAGGTCGTGCCGGGGGTGCTGCGGGTCCTGGGCTGAGTTCTGGGTGGGTCGGTGGGGTGCGCGGCCCGGTGGCCGCCCCCGGTGAGGGGCGCGTGGCGCCGCGGTCGGCCGGGACGCCCCCTTCGTCGCTACCAGGCCGCTCGTTCGTCCCTCACGAGCGGCCCGCCAGACCCAACCACGCTCCTCCGGGGGCGCCCCGGCCGACCGCGTCCCCACGCACCCGCCGCCCGGTCCGGCCACCGGGCCGCGCACCCCACCTCCTGTCTGGTCCGTGCGGGGTGGCGGTCGGTCAGGGGAGGAGCTGGACGAGGAGCTCGGAGTCGACGGCGGCGGTGACGTCGTGGGCGGGCTCGGCCTCGAAGCAGAAGGCGTCGCCGGCCTCGAGGGGTTCGGCGAGGGAGGAGCGGAGGAGGGCTCCTCTGGCCACGAAGCAGTGGAGGCGGGCGGCTGCCGGGAGGGTGAGGGTCTGGCCGGCGCGGGGTCGGGCGACCAGGAGGCGGGCTCCGGCCACGGCGGGGCGCAGGCCGGTGTCGACCAGGCCGTCGGCGTCGGCGGGCACCTCCGTCCCCCGCGCGTACGACGGTGTCGACTGCGGCTCGTCGGGCTGCAGCCACACCTGGACGAAGCGGGTGGGCCCGGCGCCGCCGACGGCGTGCTCGGAGTGCTCGACCCCGGAGCCGGCCGAGAGGAGTGCCGAGTCGCCGGCGTGCAGGACCGTGTCGGTGCCGAGGGAGTCGCGGTGGGCCAGGGCCCCGCTGACGACCCAGGTGAGGATCTCGAGGTCGGCGTGCCCGTGGGTGTCGAAGCCGGTGCCCGCACGCAGGACGTGATCGTCGTGGCAGACCATCGGCCCGAAGCCGGTGCGGTCGGGGTGGTAGTGCTCCCCGAAGGAGTAGGCGTGCCGGGTCATGCGGCCCTCGCCCCTCGAGGTGAAGCGGGTCACTCCGCGCAGGATCTCGACGCTCATGGGCCCATCGTCGCCCGTCGACGACCCTCGGACTGGTCCAGACCACTGCGTGGCGTGTGTGTCCGACGTACCTGCCGGGGCATCTACTCGGTCGGGTGAGCCGACGTCACCACCGGCTCGCCGCGTCGTTGCACCTGTGTCACACCACGCCCGCCACACCGCAGCCACACCACCTGGGGAACCCCATGACTCGCAGCACTCGCACGCTCCGCACGACCGCCGTCGCGGTCCTCGCGTCCAGCGCCCTGGGCGTCGGCGCCCTCGGCATCGTCACCGCCGGCTCCTCCAACGCCGTCGACGAGGCCTGCGCGCCCGACGCGCGCTACCTCGACCCCGAGGGCGACGTCAACGACATCGCCCTCGACCCGCTCCCGATCAGCATCCCGCTCGACCCGGTGCTGGACCCAGACGGGCTCGACGTGCGCGAGGGCTTCTTCTCAACCAACGCCGCCGCGGACACCGTCACCTTCCACCTCAAGGTCACCGACCTCTCCGACCTCCAGGGCGGCGTGCGCGGCACCTCGGAGGAGTGGCAGATCGACTTCGACCTCGAGGGCCGGCGGTACTACGTGCTGGCCACCCGCACGTTGCTCCAGCTCGCTCCGACGCCGGGCGCCTTCAGCGAGTCCTTCAGCTTCGGGCAGATCGGCACCAACGGCGTGGCCTCCGAGCTCAAGGGCGACCTCACGGGCTCCTTCGACCCCGACTTCGACACCATCCAGATCAACCTGCGCAAGGCCGACCTGACCGGCTCCTCGCCGGCGCAGCCGGTCTTCGAGGTCGGCGACGTCATCGACGACGTGCGGGTCACGACCCGTCGCGGCCTGCTGATCCTGGCCCCCGACGCCGACAACGCCCGCGGCACCTGCGCCTACGTGATCGACCCCAACCCGCCCACGGCGACGCCGACCCCCACCGCCACGACCACGGTGACCGCCTCGCCGACCGCCACCGCGACGGTGACGACGACGGCCACTGCGACGGCGACCGCCACCGCGACGGCGACCGCCACGACGACCGAGCCGGCCAACCGGAAGCCCAAGATCCGCAAGTTCGCCGCCAAGCCCCTGAAGGGCCAGGGCAAGGCGCGGGCCGGCACCCCGATCCGCTTCAAGGCGATCGCCGACGACCCCGACGGCGACAAGCTCAGCTACCGCTGGGACCTGGGCGACGGCACCAAGAAGAGCGGCCGCAAGGTGTTCCACACCTACGCCGAGGAGGGCCAGTACCGCGTCTTCGTCGTCATCCGCGACGGCCGCGGCGGCGTCCTGCGGGTGCGGGCGTTCCTGCGCCTGGGCCCCGAGAAGAAGTGACCTGACCCCGGCTCGACGCTCCTGACACGGCGGCTCCCGCGTTCGACTGCGCGGGAGCCGCCACGTCGGCATGATGGTGCGGGTGACCGACCGTCCGCCCCCGGCGCTCCCGCCGGACTTCCGGATCGGGGCGGCCACGTCGGCGTACCAGGTCGAGGGCGCCGCCGACCGCGACGGCCGCGGGCCGTCCATCTGGGACACCTTCCTGTCCCGCGAGGGCGCCGTGCGCGACGGGTCGTCGGGCGCACGCGCCAGCGGCCACTACGAGCGGTACGCCGAGGACGTGGGCCTCCTGGCCCGGCTCGGGGTCCGCGACTACCGCTTCTCCATCTCCTGGCCGCGGGTGGTCCCCCAGGGCCGCGGGCTGCCCAACCGCGCCGGGCTGGACTTCTACGACCGGCTGGTCGACGAGCTGCTCGGCGCCGGGATCGCACCGATGGCCACGCTCTACCACTGGGACCTGCCGCAGGCTCTCGAGGACGACGGCGGCTGGCTCAACCGGGCCACGGTCGACGCCTTCGCCGACTACGCCGAGGTCGTCGCCGACCGGCTGGCCGACCGGGTGGCCCACTGGGTGCCGGTCAACGAGCCCAACATCGCGATGATGCTCGGCTACGGCAACGGGGTGCACGCCCCGGGGCGTCGGCTCCTGTTCGACGCCGCCCCCGCCGCCCACCACCTGCTGCTGGGTCACGGGCGGGCCGCGATGGTGCTGCGGGCCGCCGGTGCGACGAGCATCGGCTGCGCCAACCACCACGCCCCGATGTGGCCCGCCTCCGACGACGAGGCCGACGTGGGGGCGACCAAACTCTTCGACGCGCTGTGGAACGGGATGTACCTCGAGCCGATGCTGCTCGGCCGTTACCCCGTCGACCTCGAGCCGCTCATGGAGGGTGTGGTCCGCGAGGGCGACCTGGCCACGATCCGCCAGCCGCTGGACTTCTACGGCGTCAACTACTTCATGCCCATGCGGGTCGGCGCCGCGCCCGAGGAGTCGGAGACCTTCTTCCAGCTCTACGACCTCGTCGGCTACCCCGAGACCGACTACGGCTGGCCGGTCGTCCCGTCGGCCCTGCGGGAGTGGCTCATCACCTTCCGCGCCCGCTACCGCGCCGCGCTCCCGCCGCTGGTCGTGACCGAGTGCGGGGCGGCGTACGACGGCGGCCCCGACGCCCACGGGGTCGTCGACGACCAGGACCGGATCGACTTCCTGCACGCCCACCTCGAGGCGGTGGCGGCCGCGTGCCGGCGCGGGGTCGACGTCCGCGGGCTCTACGTCTGGTCGCTGCTGGACACCCTGGAGTGGACCGAGGGCTTCGGCCAGCGCTTCGGGCTGGTCCACGTCGACCCCGACACCCTCGAGCGCACCCCGAAGGCGTCGTACCACTGGCTCGCCGGCCTCATCGCCGCCCAGACCCGCTCCGTCGGCTGACGCCCGCCGCACCCGCTGGTCGAGGTACGAGGAGCGCCGCCCCCACCTGCTGGTCGAGCCACGAGACCCACCGGCCCCCGCCGTCGTTAGTCTGTGCGGCATGGTCGACGCCCCCCTGGATGCCCCCCGCCTCGACGCGGACCCGGCCCAGCTGCTCGACACGTCCCGGGGGCGGCGCATCGTGTTCGTGGTCGGCTCGGGCCGCAGCGGCACCAGCACCCTCTCCGGCTCGCTCCAGGCACTCGGGATGCACGTCCCGCAGCCGGAGGTCGTGGCCGACGAGACCAACCCCAAGGGCTTCGGCGAGCCGCAGTGGGTCGTGGACCTCCACGACGAGCTGCTGCGCCGCGCCAACGTCGCGGTCTCCGACGCCCGGCCGTCGGCGTGGTTCGAGACCGGCAAGCTCACCCATGTCGAGCCGCTGCGCCGCCGGATGCACGAGTGGCTGGAGCAGCAGTTCGTCGAGGGCGGGCCCGAGCTGGTCGTCAAGGACCCGCGGCTGGCCTGGTTCCTCGGCCTGTGGCGCGGCGCGGCCATGCGCTGCGACGCCCAGCCCGGCTACGTCACGATGCTGCGCCCGGTGACCGAGGTCGTCGGCTCCAAGCAGCGCTACTACGACGCCAAGGCCGGCGAGGTCAACCGCACCGCCGCCTGGGTCAACATGATGCTGCACTGCGAGCGCTCGACCCGTGAGTCCGCGCGTGCCTTCGTCCGCTACCACGACCTCCTCGACGACTGGACCGTCCCGGTCTTCGGCCTGGGCCAGCAGTTCGACCTCGACGCCGTGAAGTCGGCCGCGGCCAACGACATCCGCCGCGTGCACCAGTTCGTCGACCCCTCGCTGCGGCGGGTCCGGATCACCTGGGACGAGCTCGAGGTGCCCAAGCGGCTGCGCGAGATCGCCCAGGAGACCTGGGAGGCCCTCGACCGGCTGCCCGACGAGGGCGGTGACACCCCGCAGGTGCGCGAGACCCTCGACCAGCTGCGCGCGGCGTACTCCGAGCTCTACGAGGAGGCCGCCGCCCTCAGCCAGTCGACCGCGATGGCCGCGCGTCGGGAGGGCTTCGGCGAGGGCGTGCGCTCCACCCAGAAGAGCGGCGCCGAGCGCATCCCGCACTGGGTCCGCGCCCTGGTGCCCGGCTTCCTGCGCCGCGGCGCCCGCAAGGTCCTGGGGCGCGCCCGGTGATGCGCCCGGTGAGCCCGCGATGAGCCCGGTGCGGGGCGCCGACATCCCCTGCCTCGAGGGCGATCCGGCGTACGACGTGCGCTGGCCCTGGCGCGACGGGCCGCTGCCGCCGGGGCTGACGTGCGTGTTCCGCGTGAAGAACGAGGCCCGCAACCTGCCGTGGGTCCTGCCGCCGATGCTCGAGGCCGTGCAGCACGTCGTGCTGGTCGACAACCTCTCCGACGATGGCACCCCTGACGTCGCCCGCGAGGCCGCAGCCTCGATCGGCGCGTCCGACCGGCTCGAGGTGCACTCCTACCCGCACCGGGTCTCGCGCGCCGGCACCGAGCACCTCGCCACGCGGCACGACTCCGTGCACTCGCTGACCCACTTCTACAACTGGTCCTTCTCCCACGTCCGCACCGCCTACTCGATGAAGTGGGACGGCGACATGGTGCTGACCCAGGAGGGCATCGCGGTCCTGCGCGACCTGGCCTGGCAGCTGCAGGACTCCGGCGCGGTCGTCTCCATCCCGCGCCACCCGCTGTCGATCGAGAGCGAGTCGGTGGCGTGGATCGACCTGGGGATGAAGTTCCTGGAGCCGTGGGTCTACCCCATGGGTCCGGAGTTCACGTTCGTGAAGGCCTTCGAGTGGGAGGTGCGGGAGTTCCCCGAGACCTCCCAGCGGATCATCGCCACCGAGGGCCTCTGCGTGGAGCTGAAGTGGCTCGACCAGGACGAGTTCTCCCACTGGTCGCACATGGACTTCGACGCCTCCCGCGCCCCCCGCAAGCGCCGCGAGTGGCAGGTCTACTCCGCGCTGAAGGAGGGCCGCGGCGAGGGGGTCCCCGGCCTGCACCGGATCGAGGCGCCCCCCGGCGTGCACGTCATCGACCACGTCACCCGCACCTGGCTGCCCCGGGCCGAGCGGCCCCTCGTGCGGCGGGTCAAGGTCGACGAGATCTGACCCCGGGGTCGCTGATTCGGCGCTGGTTCGACTGGTGGGGCCGCGCGACGCCGCGATCGGCCGGGGGCGCCCCCTTCGTCGCTACCAGGCTCCTCGCTCGTCCCTCACGAGGAGCCCGCCAGACCCAGCCACGCTCCTCCGGGGGCGCCCCCGACCGACCGCGTCGCCGCGCACCCGCCGGATCGGTGCCTTGCTAGCCCAGCGCGGCGGCCAGCCGGGTGACGACCTGCTCCAGCCGCGCGGCGCTGGTGGCCATGTTCAGTCGCACGTGGCCCTCGAGGCCGGGGTGGTAGTCGTGGCCGGGCGCCACCATCACGCCGTGGGCCAGTCCGGCCGCGGCCGGGTCGGCGACGTCGTACGCGCGGAGGTCGAGCCAGGCGAGGTACGTCGCCTCCAGCGGCCGCATCCTGGCCCGCGGCAGGTGCGCGGCCAGCAGCTCGGCGAGGTCCTCGCGCAGGACGTCGAGACGGTTGCGCAGGGTGTGCAGCCACAGGTCGGAGTCGCGCCAGGCGGCCGCACCGGCCAGCATGCCGAGGGTCGTGTGGCCGTGGTTGGCCTCGAAGGGGATCGCGCGGAACCGCTCGGTGTCCCCGGGGTCGAGGGTGACGACCTGCGCGCACTTCAGCCCGGGGGTGTTGAACGACTTGGAGTGGCTGGTCACGAGGACGGCCGAGGGGTCGAGCGTGAGGTAGGGGACGAACTCGGCGCCCGGCAGGACCAGCGGGGCGTGGATCTCGTCGACCACGACCCGCGCGTCGTGGGCCGCCGCGAGGTCGCGGACGGCCTCCAGCTCGGCCCGGGTCCAGACCCGGCCGGTCGGGTTGTGCGGGCTGCAGAGCAGCAGCGTGCGGGCGCCGTCCTCGAAGTGCCGCTCCACGGCCGCGAGGTCGAGGGTCGCCTCGGGGGAGTCCGGGTCGAGCCCGACGTACGCCGCCTCGCGACCGGCCAGCGCCACGACCGTCCGGAACGGCGGGTAGCACGGCAGCGGGATCACCACCGGTCCCGGCGGGCACAGCGTCTCCAGCACCAGCCGGAGGCCGGTGATCACGTCGGCGGTGACGGTGCTCGTGCCCTCCGGCACCGCCCACGACCAGTGCCGCTGCGCGAACCCGCGGAACGCCTCCTCCAGCCCGGTCACGACCGGGTGGTCGCCGAACGGCGGGTAGCCGAGCATCCCCTTCGCGACCCCGGCCTGCACGGCGGCGGCGACCGCGGGTGCGGGGGCGTAGTCCATCTCCGCCACCCACGCGGGGATCGTTCCCTCGGGGACGTGCCCCCACTTCAGCGGCAGCGCGGCCCGGGCCTCGGCATCGGTGTAGTCGCGGATCACCGGACCGAACCTAGCCGTCGCGCGCCCACGCCGCCCGGTCCCACCCGCGCCCGACGGGCGGCAGGCGGAAAGGACTCCGGACCTGCCGTACGTCGGGCGCTGCTGCGACCTGGACGGCCGGGTCGCGTGCTCAGGCCAGCCGGGCGGCCACCTCGGCGATCCGCTCCGGGTCGCCGGGGGTGTGGACAGGGGTCCACTGCTGGCCGAGCCGGTCGCGAGCTGGGTCCCCGGCGTAGCGCGGGATCACGTGCAGGTGCACGTGGAACACCGTCTGGAACGCCGCCTCGCCCGAGCACTGCAGCAGGTTGACGCCGTCGGCGTCGAGCCGGTCGACCGCGCGGGTCGCGAGCTGCTGGGCGACCAGCGCGCAGGCGGCGAGGTCCTCGGCCGGCACGTCGTGCAGGTCGCGCGCGTGCGACTTCGGGATCACCAGCAGGTGGCCGTCGGAGATCGGGTTGATGTCCATGAACGCCAGCACCCGGTCGTCCTCGTGGACCCTCCGGGAGGGCAGGTCGCCCGCGACGATGCTGCAGAACACGCACGGCTCGCTCATGGCGCCGAGGCTAGCCGGGCTCTGCGACGACGGGCTGGATCCACCACCCCGTCGGCGTACCGAACGTCTCCCAGCGTGGGTCGAGTCGCGGCTCACAGCCCGGCGGCGACCACCGTGCCCTGCTCGATGGCGCGCTTGGCGTCCAGCTCGGCGGCGACGTCGGCACCGCCGATGAGGTGGGCGGACGGGTGCTCCAGCGCGTCGTAGACCGAGCGCACCGACTCCTGCCCGGCACAGACCACGACGTGGTCGACGACGAGCGAGCGGGGCTCGCCGTCGACGGAGTAGAGCAGCTCCACGCCGTCGGGGTGGCCCTGCACGGCGGTGTACGTCGCGCCGGAGACCTGCGTGACGCCGGCCTGCTTCAGCACGGCCCGGTGCGCCCAGCCGGACGTCTTGCCCAGGTGCTTGCCGATCATCGAGGTCTTGCGCTGCAGCAGCGTGACCTCGCGGGCGGCGGTGCGCGGCTTGGCCTCGGTGAGGCCGCCGGGGTGCACGGACGGGTCGCCGACGCCCCAGACCTCCATGAAGTCGTCGCGCTCGTCGTGGGTCAGCCAGTGCGAGACGTCCACACCGATGCCGCCGGCGCCGATGACGGCGACCCGGCGGCCGGGCACGACCCGGCCGGCCAGCACGTCGGCGTACGACACCACGCGCTCGTGGTCGGCGCCGGGGAGGTCGAGCTCACGGGGCTCGACGCCGGTGGCGACCACGACGTCGTCGAAGTCGGCGAGGTCGGCGGCCGTGGCGTACGTCGACAGGCGCACGTCCACGCCCAGCACCCCGAGCCGGCGGGTGAAGTAGCGCAGCGTCTCGGCGAACTCCTCCTTGCCCGGCACGGCCATCGCCAGGCGGAACTGCCCGCCCAGCTCGTCGGAGGCCTCGAACAGCGTGACCGCGTGCCCGCGCTCGGCGGCCGAGACCGCGGCCGACAGTCCGGCCGGACCGGCGCCGACGACCGCGACCCGGCGGGCGCGACGGGTGGGGGAGAGCACCAGCGTGGTCTCGCGGCAGGCGCGCGGGTTGACCAGGCAGGACGCCAACTTGTTCTGGAAGACGTGGTCCAGGCAGGCCTGGTTGCACGCGATGCAGGTGTTGATCTCGTCGGCGCGGCCCTCGGCCGCCTTCGCGACGAAGAAGGGATCGGCCAGCAGCGGGCGCGCCATCGAGACCAGGTCGGCAGTGCCGTCGGCCAGCACCTGCTCGGCGAGATCGGGGGTGTTGATCCGGTTCGACGCGCAGACCGGCACCGACACCTCGGCCTTGAGCCGCGCGGTCGCCGACAGCCAGGCACCGCGCGGCACCTGCGTGATGATCGTGGGCACCCGGGCCTCGTGCCAGCCGATGCCGGTGTTGAGCACGGTCGCGCCCGCCTCCACGACCCGGTGCGCCAGCTCGGCCACCTCGTCCCAGGTCTGGCCGCCCTCGACCAGGTCGAGCAGCGAGATGCGGTACATGATCGGCAGGTCCGGCCCGACCAGCTCGCGGGTGCGGCGCACGACCTCCACGGGGAAGCGCATCCGCTTCTCGGCGGTCCCGCCCCAGGCGTCGGTGCGGTCGTTGGTGCGCTCGGCGAGGAACTGGTTGATCAGGTAGCCCTCCGAGCCCATGATCTCGACTGCGTCGTAGCCGGCGCGCTGCGCCAGGGCGGCGGTGCGGGCGAACGCGGAGGCCGTCCTGTCGACCCCCTTCGACGAGAGGGCGGTGGGCTTGAACGGCGTGATCGGGCTCTTGCGGTTCGAGGCCGACACCGAGATCGGCGTGTAGCCGTAGCGGCCGGCGTGCAGCACCTGCAGGGCGATCGCCCCGCCGTGCTCGTGGACCGCGCCGGTGACCTGCTTGTGCCGCTCGGCCTGCAGCCGGGTGCGCAGCTCGGAGGCGAAGGGCTTCAGCCAGCCGCGCCGGGTCGGGGCGTAGCCGCCGGTCACGATCAGGCCGACCCCGCCCTTGGCCCGCTCCCCGACGTACGCCGCCAGCTTGGGGACGTCCCAGGGTGCGTCCTCGAGCCCGGTGTGCATCGAGCCCATGACGACGCGGTTGCGCAGGGTCAGCCCCGCCAGCGTGAGGGGGGAGAGCAGGTGGGGGTACTGGTCGTTGCTCATGCGTGTGCCTCCAGGTACTCGGTCAGCCAGGTGATCCAGGTCCGCTCCATCAGGACCCCGCCGTGCAGGACGAGGTACTGGTCGAGCTCGAGACCCGTGAGGATCGAGGGGTCGGGGTAATCGCGCGCCACGAGCTGCTCGTAGCGCTCGAGCCGGGCGTGGTGGTCGGCCAGGTTGGTGCGTACGACGTCGAGGACCGCGCCCCGGTCCCCCCACGTCGCGGCGCGCATCTTCAGCGCGAGCTCCGAGCGCAGGGACTGGGTCTCGGTCGGCTGGGCCAGCCAGTCTGCGAGCGCCGCGCGACCGAGCTCGGTCACGGCGTACACCTTCTTGTCGGGGCGGCCCTCCTGGGCGACCTCGGAGACCGAGACCCAGCCGTCGCCGTCCATCCGCCCCAGCACGCGGTAGATCTGCTGGTGCGTGGCGGACCAGAAGTAGCCGATCGAGCGGCTGAACCGCTTGGTCAGCTCCAGCCCGGAGGCCGGCTGCTCGCACAGCGCGACCAGCAGGGCGTGCTCGAGGGCCATGCGGGAGATCATGACCGACCTATGCAACGAGTTGCAACACCGCCGCGGTGTGGCGCCGGTCTCCACGGCCGGTGGCCGAGCAGCCCGAGCGCCAGCGAGGGCGTCGTCGAGACCGCGTGAGGCGTCCGTGGTCGGCGACCACGGTCAGTTGCGGCGGTCTCGACGACGGCTCGCTGGCGCTCGCCGGGAGAGACCAACGGCGCGTGGCGCGCCGACCGCCGCTCGCGCCCTACGATCTGCCCATGCGCCGCACCCTCGCCTCCACCGCCGTCCTCGCGCTCGGGACGCTCTCCGCCCTCACCGCCTGCGCCCCCGTCGACGAGGAGCCCACCGCCTCCGACCCGGGCAGCTCGCCCAGCGCGACCGAGGAGGCGGGCGTGGATCCGGCCGAGTGCGTCACCGACGACATGCTCCTGGAGCCCGGCGTGCTGACCGTGGGCACCGACTCCCCGGCGTACGAGCCGTGGTTCGTCGACAACGACCCGACGAACGGCGAGGGCTACGAGAGCGCGGTGGCCTACGAGGTCGCCGAGCGGCTCGGCTTCTCCGAGGACCAGGTCACCTGGACGAAGGTCCCCTTCAACACCTCCTACGCGCCCGGCGCGAAGGAGTTCGACTTCGACATCAACCAGATCTCGATCACCCCCGAGCGCGCCGAGGTCGTGGACTTCTCCGCGGGCTACTACCAGGCCGCGCAGGCTGTCATCGCGCTCGAGGGCACAGCCGGCGCGGAGGCCACGAGCCTCGCCGACCTCGCCGACCTGCGACTCGGTGCCCAGACCGGCACCACGTCGCTGACCGCGATCAGGGAGATCATCCAGCCCGCCGAGGACCCGTCGGTCTTCGAGGACACCAACGCCGCCAAGCAGGCGTTGGACAACGACCAGGTCGACGCGATCCTCGCCGACCTCCCCACCGCGTTCTACATCTCCGCGGTCGAGATCCCCGGCTCGGTGATCGTCGGGCAGTTCCAGCCCGAGACCGGTGAGCAGGAGGAGTTCGGGATGCTCTTCGAGAAGGGCTCCCCGCTCGTGGCCTGCGTCGACGCCGCCCTCGCGGCGATGACCGAGGACGGCACCCTCGAGGCGATCGAGACCGAGTGGCTCTCCGACGTCGTCGACGTGCCCGAGCTGCAGTAGTGGGCCCGGGAGGGGCGAGCACCGCCAGCCCCTGGACGCCGAGCGAGCGCGAGCTCGAGCGCCGCGACGTACGCCGTCGCCAGCGCCGCCGCTCGCTGCTGGTCGCCACCCTCATGACCGTCGGGGTCCTGGGGCTCGCGGCGACCGCGATCGGCACCGCGCCCGGGTGGCAACGCGTCCAGGAGACCTTCTTCTCCTACGAGGACGCGCGCCGTGCGTTCCCCGCGATCCTCGACGGGATCTGGCTCAACATCCGGCTCTTCCTCGTCTGCCAGGTCGTGATCCTGCCGCTGGCACTGCTGATCGCGATCGGCCGCGGCACCCGCTCGCCCTGGCTGGCGCCCGCCCGGGTCGTAGCGGTCGTCTACACCGACGTGGTGCGCGGCATCCCGACGATCCTGCTCATCGTGCTGCTCGGCTTCGGCGTCCCCGCGCTGCAGCTGCAGGGGCTGCCCAACGACCGCACCTTCTGGGCCGGTGTCGCGCTGGTCATCTCCTACTCCGCCTACGTCGCGGAGGTCTTCCGCGCCGGCATCGAGTCGATCCACCCCTCCCAGGTCGCCAGCGCCCGCGCCCTCGGCCTCGGCCACGTCGCGACCCTGCGGCACGTGGTGGTCCCGCAGGCCGTGCGCCGGGTCGTGCCGCCGCTGCTCAACGACTTCGTCTCGCTGCAGAAGGACACCGCCCTGGTCTCCGCGCTCGGCATCTTCGAGGCCGTCTACACCGCGCGCGACTACGGCAACTTCTACTTCAACTACACCCCGCTCGTGCTGGTCGCCGGGTTCTTCGTCGTCATGACCGTGCCGCTGGCGCGGCTGACCGACTGGCTGCAGCGACGCCTGGCCGAGCGGGAGAGGGCGGGGCTGCGATGAGCGCGTCGACGCGTGCGCTGCTGGAGGTGCGCCACCTGCGCAAGACCTATGGCGAGCGGGTCATCCTCGACGACGTGTCCCTCGACGTCTCCGCCGGCGACGTGGTCTGCCTGATCGGCTCCTCGGGGTCGGGGAAGTCCACCCTGCTGCGCTGCCTGGACCTGCTCGAGCCCGTCGACGACGGCACCATCCACCTCGACGGTGTGGAGATCACCGACCCCGAGGTCGACGAGAAGGCCGTGCGGCGGCGGGTCGGCATGGTCTTCCAGGCCTACAACCTCTTCCCGCACCTGACCGTGCTGGAGAACTGCACCCTCGCTCCCCGCCGGGCCCACGGCGTACGCCGGCGGGAGGCGCGCACCCGCGCGCTGGAGCTCCTCGAGAGGTTCGGCCTGGCCGAGCACGTCGACAAGCACCCGGACCGGCTCTCGGGCGGCCAGCAGCAGCGGGCCGCCGTCGTACGCGCCCTCTGCGCGAAGCCGGACCTGCTGCTGCTGGACGAGATCACCGCCGCGCTGGATCCGGAGCTCACCGGTGAGGTGCTCGACATCGTGCGCGACTTGGCCGCGGGCGGCACGACGATGGTGCTGGCGACCCACGAGATGTCCTTCGCGCGCGAGGTCGCGACGACCGTCTGTTTCCTCGAGGGCGGGCGGATCCTCGAGCAGGGCCCGCCGGCGCAGATGTTCAGCGACCCGACCCACGAGCGGACCCGCTCGTTCCTCAAGCGGGTCCTCGCACCGTGACAGTAGTTCTGTCAGGATGCCGCCCATGACTGAGGCAGCCGAGCAGCACATCGTCCTGGGCCAGGGTTCCGGCCCCCTCAAGGGCGTCAAGGTCGTCGAGATCGCCGGCATCGGCCCCGGCCCGCACGCGTGCATGCTGCTGGCCGACCTCGGCGCCGACGTCATCCGCGTCGACCGCCCCGGCGGCCAGCTCATGACCGGCGGCTCCCACGACCTGCTCAACCGCGGTCGCCCCAGCGTGGCGCTCAACCTCAAGGACCCGGAGGCGGTCGCGACCGTGCTCGACCTGGTCGCCGACGCCGACGTGCTGATCGAGGGCATGCGTCCCGGTGTCGCGGAGCGGCTCGGCTTCGGCCCCGAGCAGTGCCACGCGCGCAACCCGCGGCTGGTCTACGGCCGGATGACCGGCTGGGGCCAGACCGGCCCCCTGGCCACCGCCGCCGGCCACGACATGAACTACATCGCGATCACCGGCACCCTCTTCGGCCTGGGCCAGGACAAGGGTCGCCCGCACTTCCCGACCAACCTCGTCGGCGACTTCGGCGGCGGCTCGACGTACCTCGTCATCGGCATCCTCGCCGCGCTGCTCGAGGCCAAGGCTTCCGGCCAGGGGCAGGTCGTGGACGCCGCGATCGTCGACGGCACCGCCAGCCTCAACGCGATGACCTCCGCCTTCCTGCACTCCGGCACCTTCACCGAGCAGCGCGCCAGCAACCTGCTGGACGGCGGCGCGCCCTTCTACGACGTCTACGAGACCTCCGACGGCCGGCACATGAGCGTCGGTGCGCTGGAACCGCAGTTCTTTGCCGAGCTCGTGCGGCTGCTCGGGGTCGAGGACCGCTGCCCGGGCCAGATGGAGTTCGACCGCTTCGACGAGATGCGCGCCCTCTTCGCCGAGACCTTCAAGCAGCGCACGCAGGCCGAGTGGGTCGAGCTCTTCGAGGGCACCGACGCCTGCGTGGCCGGCATCATCCCGATGAGCGAGGCCAAGGACCACCCGCACATGAAGGCGCGCGAGGTCTTCGTCGAGCACCACGGCGTCGTGCAGCCCCAGCCGGCGCCCCGCTTCTCCCGCACCCCCGCGACGCTCGACCTGCCGCCCTCGGAGAAGGCCGGCATCCACACCCGCGCGGCGCTCGCCGCCTGGGGCATCGCCGACGTCGACGGGCTGATCGAGCGCGGGGCCGCGGTCCAGGCCTGAGCACGCGCACCGGATGATGGCTCCGTGAAGCCGTTCCTCTTCCTCGGCACCCGCGCCGAGGACCTCGCCGCCGACGGCGAGGTGGAGGCGGTCCTGCGCTTCTCCGGGCTCGCGCCCACCGACGTACGACGGGTGCGGCTCGAGCGCGAGACGCTGACCGAGGCCGTGGGGGCTCCCGCGGAGGAGCTCGACCTGGACGCGTTCTCCGGGATCATCCTCGGCGGCGGCCCGTTCAACGTCTCCGACCCCGAGGACACCAAGTCTCCCGCGCAGCGCCGGGCCGAGGCCGAGCTGAGGATCCTGGCGGAGCGGGTCGTCGCGGCCGATGTGCCGTTCCTGGGCTGCTGCTACGGCATCGGCACCCTGGGTCGGCTGCTCGGCGGCGTCGTGGACCGCACGTACGGCGAGCCCATCGGCGCCCTGCCCGTCACGCTCACCGACGCGGGTCGCGCCGACCCGTTGCTCGGCGACCTCCCCGCGACCTTCGACGCCTTCCTCGGCCACAAGGAGGCGGTGCGCGAGCTGCCGCGCGGCGCGGTGCTGCTCGCCTCCTCGGCCACCTGCCCCGTGCAGGCCTTCCGCCTCGGCACCCGGGTCTACGCCACGCAGTTCCACCCCGAGCTCGACGCCGACCAGCTCGTCACCCGCATCCGGGTCTACGAGCACCACGGCTACTTCGAGGCCGGCGGGGCCGACGTGCTCATCGACGCCGCCCGTGCCGCCAGCGTCACCGAGCCGCCCCGGATCCTGCGGCGGTTCGTGGAGCTGTTCGCGCGGGAGTGATCCGGGTGGGGTTGGTCGAGCAGCGAGCGCCAGCGAGCGTCGTCGAGACCGCCGCACCGGTCCGTGGTCGGCGACCACAGTCAGCTCACGCGGTCTCGACGACGGCTCGCTGACGCTCGCCTGCTCGACCACCGGGTGCTGCGGCTCGCCCGCGCTCCTCGCACCTCGACGTCCGACGCGCGGCCCGACTAATGAACATCTGTCAATAGAGCCGGTTCTCGGCTACCTTCGTCCCCATGAGCCAGACCCAGCCCGAGCACGTCGACGTCCTCGTCATCGGCGCCGGCCTCTCCGGCATCGGAGCCGCCGCGCAGCTGCGCACCCGCCACCCCGGCCGCACGGTCGCCGTCCTCGAGGCGCGCGAGCGCCTCGGCGGCACCTGGGACCTCTTCCGCTACCCCGGCATCCGCAGCGACTCCGACATGTTCACCTTCGGCTACCGTTGGCGCCCCTGGCCCAGCGACACCTCCCTCGCCGACGGGCAGCTGATCCTCGACTACCTCCGCACGGTCGCGGAGGAGTACGCCGTGGACGAGCTGATCCGCTACGAGCACAAGGTCACCGCGGCCAGCTGGAGCAGCGAGGCCCAGCAGTGGACGGTCACGGTGGAGACGCCGGACGGCACGAAGGAGCTCACCACCGGGCTGCTCTGGGGCTGCTCGGGTTACTACGACTACGAGACCGGCCACGCGCCGCACTTCCCCGGCCAGGAGCGGTTCACCGGCGAGATCGTGCACCCGCAGTTCTGGCCCGAGGACCTCGACTACGCGGGCAAGAAGGTCGTGGTGATCGGCTCGGGCGCGACCGCGATCACCCTGATCCCCGCGATGGCCGACCAGACCGAGCACATCACGATGCTGCAGCGCTCCCCGACGTACGTCCTCAACCGGCCGGCGCGCGACCCGCTCGCGCGCAAGCTGGCGAAGCTGCCGGAGTCGGTGCGCTACCCGATCGTGCGGTGGTCCAACATCCTCATGCAGGTCGGCTCCTACCAGGCGTTCCAGAAGTTCCCGGGCTGGGCGCGGGGCTACATCCGCAGCCAGACCGTGAAGCTGCTCCCCGAGCACGTCGACGTCGACACGCACTTCAAGCCCGCCTACGACCCGTGGGACCAGCGGCTGTGCGTCGTGCCGAGCGCCGACCTGTTCAAGGCCCTGAAGCGCGGTCAGGCCAGCATCGTCACCGACACGATCGAGACCTTCGACGAGACCGGCATCGTGCTGACCTCGGGTGAGCACCTCGACGCCGACATCATCGTCACCGCCACCGGGTTGAAGATGAAGCCGTTCGGCGGGCTGCCGCTGACCGTCGACGGTGCCGAGGTGAAGCTGCACGACACGATGGCCTACAAGGCGCTGATGCTCTCCGACGTGCCGAACTTCGTGTTCACGATCGGCTACACCAACGCCTCCTGGACGCTCAAGGCCGACCTGGTCGCCGACTACGTCTGCCGGATGCTCGACCACCTCGACAAGACGGGCAACAAGGTCTTCGTGCCCCGGCGCGACGAGAGCGTGGGGGAGCGGCCGTTCATGGACTTCCAGTCCGGCTACGTCCTGCGCGCGCTCGACGACCTGCCGGTCCAGGGCGACCGGGCGCCGTGGCTGCTCAAGCAGAACTACCTCGTCGACGTCCGCAGCATCCGGCGTGCGCCGCTCGAGGACGGCGTGCTCGAGCTCGCGTGACCGGCCGCTGTGACCGGCCCGCTGTGACCGGCGCCGCGCCCGGGCACCCGCGGGGGTGAGATCAGCGCCGGCGTACCCGGGAAGAAGGCGGGTGTCAGTCATCCGCTACGCACTCGGAGGTGCACCCATGGGACTGGGCGACAAGATCTCGAACAAGACCGAAGAGCTCAAGGGCCAGGGCAAGGAGTCCGTCGGTGACGCCACCGGCAACGACGACCTGAAGGCCGAGGGCAAGGCCGACCAGGCCTCGGGCAAGGTCAAGGGCGCCGTCGAGGACCTCAAGGACGCCGGCAAGAAGCTCAAGGACGGCCTCACGTCCTGACGTGACGTCGACCACGTCACCTCATGGCGAATAGGACCACCGGGCTGCTCCCCGTACATTGGGGAGCAGCCCGTTCCGGTCTCGCCCCGGGCTCACGAGTCGGCCACCGCGCCGCTCCCCTCCCTCCTGGGAGGCACGTCCGCCCGAGATCCACGGCGGACGCACTGGTGGGACACCCTGCAGTAAGAGATCCCTTGACCAACGCATTGTTCGCCGACCTCGGCGTGCCCGCAGACCTCGTCCGCGTCCTCGCGGACCTCGACATCACCACCCCCACCCCGATCCAGGCAGCGACGCTGCCCGACTCGCTGGCCGGACGCGACGTCCTGGGCCGCGGACGCACCGGCTCGGGCAAGACCTTCGCCTTCCTCCTGCCCCTCGTCGCCCGCCTCTCCGGTGGTACGCCGGCAGCCTCGGGCCGCCCGCGCGCGCTCGTCCTGGTGCCGACCCGTGAGCTGGCCCAGCAGGTCCAGGAGTCCCTGGCCCCGCTGGCCAAGGCCGCGGGCCTCACCTCCCGCACCGTCTTCGGCGGTGTCGGCCAGGGCCCCCAGGTGCAGTCGCTGCGCCAGGGCGTCGACGTCCTCATCGCCTGCCCCGGCCGGCTCGAGGACCTCATCAAGCAGGGCCACTGCCGTCTGGACCGGATCGAGGTCGCGATCCTCGACGAGGCCGACCACATGGCCGACCTCGGCTTCCTGCCGGCCGTGCGCCGCCTGCTGACCGCGACCCCGAAGGGCGGCCAGCGGCTGCTCTTCTCCGCCACCCTCGACAAGGCCGTCGACGTGCTGGTGCGCCAGTTCCTCGACCAGCCCGTCACCCACGAGGCCGACTCCCCGCAGTCACCGGTCAAGCAGATGGACCACCACGTCCTGCGTCTGGCCCGCGAGCACCGCCTGCCCACGCTGGTCGACCTGACCAGCGCCCCGGGTCGCACGGTCGTCTTCACCCGCACCAAGCACGGCGCCAAGGCGCTGACCCGCCAGCTCAACAGCGCGGGCGTGCCCGCCGTGGAGCTGCACGGCAACCTCGGCCAGGGTGCCCGCACGCGCAACATGGAGGCGTTCCACTCCGGTGCCGCCAGCACCCTGGTGGCCACCGACATCGCGGCCCGCGGCATCCACGTCGACGACGTCGCCCTCGTCGTGCACGCCGACCCGCCGGCCGAGCACAAGGCCTACCTCCACCGCTCGGGCCGCACCGCCCGCGCCGGTTCCGCCGGCACGGTCGTCACCCTGAGCACCCCCGACCAGGACCGCGACGTCCGCGACCTGGCTCGCGCGGCCGGCATCAAGCCGCGCATCACCGTCCTCGACGGCCCGGGCCACCCCGTCCTCACCGAGCTCGCCCCCGGTGAGCGCACCCTGGTCCCCGGCGGCCTGACCCTCACTGCGCCGCAGCCCTCGGGCGAGCAGCGCGGCGGCTCCGGCGGCAACGGCGGTGGCGGCTCGCGCCGTCGCCGCGGTGGCAACGGCGGCGGTGGCAACGGCGGCGCCGGTCGCGGCGCCTCCTCGCGCTCGGGCGGCAAGCCGGCGCAGGGGTCGGGCCAGGGCTCGGGCCAGAAGTCGTCCGGGTCGTCCCAGAAGTCGTCGGCCGGGGCCCGCTCCGGTCGCCGTCCCGCCGCTGCTGGGGCCGGGTCCTCCCGTCACAGCGCCGCGTCGTTCAGCTCCAAGGCACGCTGAGGGGGTAGCCGCTGATGAGGTCGCAGGTGCGTCGGGCGTTGTGGGACATGGTCCCGCGCGACCATCGCGAGAGCCAGGAGGCCCTGCGGCGGCGCCAGCTCGTCGTCCTGGGCTTCGTGCTGGTGGGAGCCGTGGTGCTCGGGTTCTCCCTGCGCACCGAGCCCGGCTCGACCCAGTTCTACGTCTTCACCCTGGCCATGGCCGGGCTGTGGACCGTCGGCGCCTTCGTCTCCGGCCCCCTGCACCTGGGCCGCATCGCCCTGCGCGACGACTACGTCAGGCCCGTCCTCACCCCGTTCGTGGTGGGGGCGGTCCTGGTCGGCGTCTTCACCGCGGGCGGCCTGCTCGTGCGCTCCCTGTCCTTCCTGGACCCGCTCACCGCCCAGATCCGCGACGTCCTCGCCTACACCAGTGAGAGCAACCTCTGGGTGCTCGCCCTCATCACCGCCGTCAACGGCATCGCCGAGGAGCTCTTCTTCCGCGGTGGTGCGTACGCCGCGGTCACCAAGCACCCGGTCTACGTCACGACCATCGCGTACGCCGTCGCGACCGCCGCCACCGGCAACATCATGCTGAGCTTCGCCGCCGTGCTGCTCGGCTTCGTGGTCGGCCTGGAGCGCCGGGCCTCCGGCGGCATCCTCGCGCCGATCATCACGCACCTGACCTGGTCGCTGTCGATGCTCGTGATCCTGCCGCTGATCTTTCTCTGACGAGGGCTGGGAGGGGGCGGTTCAGTCCTCGGCGATCGCCTGGCGCACGGCCTCGGCGTAGGTCATCGGCTCGCCCGGGACCACGTCGCGGATGGCGAAGTCGGTCTGCACGACCTCGGTGCCCATCGACTCGATCAGGTTGCCGGCGGTGGTGGCGTCGACGCCGGTGACCAGCTTGATCCACCACTCCGAGAGCATCGGCGTGCCGATCGGGACCTGGAGGATCGGCACCTTGCGCCCGTGCATGACCTCGGCCGCGCCCTGCAGCATCCCCTTGTAGGACAGCTGGTCGGCGCCGCCGATCTCGAAGACCCGGTCCTTGGCGTCGTCGTTGCCGGCGACCCCGACGAGGTAGCGGATCACGTCGTCGACGGCGATCGGCTGGGTGCGGGTGCCGGCCCAGCGCGGGACGACCATCACGGGCAGGTTCTTGACCAGCTCGCGGGTCATCTCCCACGAGATGCCGCCGGAGCCGACGACGATCGCGGCCCGCAGCACGGTCACGGGGACCCCGGCCTCGCCGAGCAGCTTCTCGACCTCGCGGCGTGAGCGCAGGTGCGGCGAGAGGTCCTCGCCGTCCTTGCCGAGGCCGCCCAGGTAGACGATCTGGCCCACGCCCTGGGCGGCCGCGGCCGCTCCGAAGGCCTTGGCCGCCTCGGCGTCCTTGCGCTCGAAGTCGTTGTCGTCGAGGGAGTGCACGAGGTAGATCGCGACGTCGACGCCCTCCAGCGGCTCTGCCAGCGAGCCGGGGTCGAACACGTCGCCGCCGACGGGGGTGCCGGGGCCGTCGTACGACTCCGGGCGCCGGGTCATGGCGCGCACGTCGTGGCCGGCCTCGATCAGTGCCGGCACGAGGCGGCGGCCGATGAAGCCGGTGGCGCCGGTGACCAGGACGGTGAGGCTCATGCGCCCAGACTAGGAGCCGGCGCCGGCGTACGACACACCCGTCCTAGGGTGCCGGAGCCTGCTCGGCGCCGCCCTGCTTGCCCGGGTCGGTGCGGCCGCGCTCGGCGCGGGCACGGATCTGCTCGCGGCGGGTCTCGTCCATCGCCTGCTCGTACGCCGCGACCAGGCTGGCGATCGAGAGCGGCTTGATCCGCTCCACGACCTCGCGGATCGTCTCGGCCGAGGCGCCCGCCTCCTTGTAGGCCGGCCACACCTGCGTCAGGAACAGCTCGTTCAGCTCCTCGGCGACCTGGCGGCCGTGGCGGGAGTACACCTCGGCCGCGGCCACGGCGGCCTCGGTGGGGAAGCCGAGCTCGAGCAGCCCGACCCCCACGGCCAGCTGGGTCGGGGTCACCGACCACGCGCCGCGGCGGCCCTCGGCGGGGCTGATGATGCGCAGCGCCTGCAGCAGGCGCAGGGCGTCGGCGTCCAGGTCGCGACCGGCGCGGGCGACCAGCTCGGCGGTGGTCATCTCGACGGTGGCCTCGGCCTGCCAGGGCGCCAGCATCGTGCGGTGCAGGGCGATCTGCTCGGGGGTGGCGTCCTCGGGCACGGCGGCGAGGTACTTCTCGATCGCCGACAGCGTGAAGCCGTGGGTCTGCAGCTCGCGGACCAGCTCGAGCCGGGAGACGTGGTCGGGGGTGTAGTAGCCCGAGCGACCGCGCCGGATCGGCGGCGGCACCAGGCCCTTGGTCGTGTAGAAGCGCACGTTGCGCACGCTCATGCCGACCCGGGTCGTGAGGTCCTCGAGGGTCAGCAGCTCCTCAGGCTTGGCCGCAGGCCGCTCCGATGTGTCCGCCATCACACCTCCTCCGGTCCGGACCGCTCCTTGACGACGGTGACAGTATCGGTGTCACAATCGACGCACAACGTACTGCAACCCCCGAGGACGGTCATGGCTGAAGCATTCGTGTACGACCACATCCGCACGCCGCGCGGCAAGGGCAAGGCGGCGGGCTCGCTGCACGAGGTCAAGCCGGTCGACCTGGTGGTCGGCCTGCTCGACGAGATGAAGGTGCGCAACCCCACCCTCGACCCGAACCGCGTCGACGACGTCGTGCTCGGTGTCGTGACCCCGGTCGGCGAGCAGGGTGGCGACATCGCCAAGACCGCCGCGCTGGCGGCCGGCTACCCCGACACCGTCGCCGGCGTGCAGCTGAACCGCTTCTGCGCCTCCGGCCTGGAGGCCGTCAACCAGGCCGCCGGTCGCATCCGCGGCGGCATGGAGGACCTCATCTTCGCCGGTGGCGTGGAGTCGATGTCCAACGTGCCGATGGGCTCCGACGGCGGTGCCTGGGCCCAGGACCCCGCCACCGCGCTCAAGGCCGGCTTCGTTCCGCAGGGCATCGGTGCCGACCTGATCGCCACCATCGAGGGCTGGAGCCGCGAGGACGTCGACGCCTTCGCCGCCGAGTCCAACCACCGCGCTGCCAAGGCGTGGGCCAACGGCTACTTCGCCGACTCCGTCATCCCGGTCAAGGACATCAACGGCGTCACGGTCCTCGACCACGACGAGCTGATCCGCCCCGACACCAGCGTCGAGGGCCTGGCCGGCCTCAAGCCGTCCTTCGCCCAGATCGGCGCCGACGCCGGCTTCGACGACGTGGCGCTGGAGAAGTACCACTGGATCGAGAAGATCAACCACGTCCACCACGCCGGCAACTCCTCCGGCATCGTCGACGGTGCGGCCCTCATGGCCATCGGCACCGAGCAGGTCGGCAAGGACCTCGGCCTGACCCCGCGCGCGCGGATCGTCTCCATGGCCGTCTCGGGTGCCGACCCGACGATCATGCTCACCGGTCCCGCCCCGGCCGCCCGCAAGGCGCTGGCCAAGGCCGGCCTGGAGGTCAAGGACATCGACCTGTTCGAGATCAACGAGGCGTTCGCGGCCGTGGCCATGCGCTTCATGCGCGACATGGGCATCTCCGACGAGATCACCAACGTCAACGGCGGCGCCATCGCCATGGGCCACCCGCTCGGCGCCACCGGCGCGATGATCCTCGGCACGCTCATCGACGAGCTGCAGCGCCGCGACCTCAAGCGCGGCCTGGCCACGCTCTGCGTCGGCGGCGGCATGGGCATCGCCACCATCGTCGAGGTCCTCTGACCGGCGCACGCCGCCCTCCACTCTCCCTTTGACGACCTGAACGAACAGGACATCCACGAGCACATGAGCGCCACCGAGACCCAGACCGCCGTCCACTACGAGAAGGACGCCGACGGCATCGTCACCCTCACCCTGGACGACCCCACCGCGTCGGCCAACACCATGAACGACCTCTACCGCGAGTCGATCAACGCCGCGATCGACCGCCTCTACGACGAGCTGGCCGCCGACGAGTCGTCGGTCAAGGGCGTCGTGATCGCCTCGGCGAAGAAGACCTTCTTCGCCGGCGGCAACCTCAAGGGCATGGTCCAGGCCGGCCCGGCCGACGCCGAGGACGTCTTCCGGATGGCCGAGGACGTCAAGGCCGGCCTGCGCCGCCTGGAGAAGCTGCCCAAGCCCGTCGTGGCCGCCATCAACGGCGCCGCGCTCGGCGGCGGCCTCGAGATCACCCTCGCTTGCAATCGCCGCGTCTGCGTCGACGACCGCTCGGTCAAGCTCGGCCTCCCCGAGGTCAGCCTCGGCCTGCTGCCCGGCGGTGGCGGCGTCACCCGCATCGTGCGGATGTTCGGCCTGCAGGACGGCCTGATGAGCGTGCTGCTCGAGGGCAAGCAGTTCAGCCCCCAGCAGGCGCTGGAGAAGGGCCTGGTCGACGAGCTGGTCGCCACCCGCGAGGAGCTCGTGCCCGCTGCGAAGAAGTGGATCCTCGAGAACCCCGACAAGCACCAAAACCCCTGGGACGCCCCGGGCTACAAGATGCCCGGCGGCTCGCCGAAGTCCCCGGCCCTGGCCGGCTTCCTGCCTGCCTTCCCGGCGCTGCTGCGCAAGCAGACCAAGGGCGCGGTCTACCCCGCCGCCCGGGCCATCCTCTCGGCCGCCGTCGAGGGCGCCAGCCGCGACTTCGACACCGCCTCGCGGATCGAGTCGCGCTACCTGACGAACCTCATCGTCAACCAGGGCTCGAAGAACATGATCCAGGCGTTCTTCTTCGACCTGCAGGCGATCAACGCCGGCAAGCTGCGGCCCCAGGGCATCGAGCCGTGGAAGGCCACCAAGGTCGCCGTCCTCGGCGCCGGCATGATGGGTGCGGGCATCGCCTACTCCTGCGCCCGCGCTGGCATGGAGGTCGTCCTCAAGGACGTCTCCGCCGAGGCCGCCGCCCGTGGCAAGGCCTACTCGGAGACGATCAACGAGAAGGCCGTCTCCCGCGGCAAGCTCACGCAGGAGAAGTCCGACGAGCTGCTCGGCCGGATCACCCCGACCGACGACTACGCCGACCTGGCCGGTTGCGACCTGGTCATCGAGGCCGTCTTCGAGGACCCGTCGCTGAAGCACCAGGTCTTCGCCGAGGCCGCCAAGCACGTCAACCCCGACGCGCTGCTGTGCTCCAACACCTCGACGCTGCCGATCACCGAGCTCGCCGAGGGCGTGGACCGCCCCGCCGACTTCATCGGCCTGCACTTCTTCTCCCCCGTGGACAAGATGCCGCTGGTCGAGATCATCAAGGGCAGGGGGACCTCCGACGAGGCGCTGGCCAAGGCCTACGACGTGGTCCAGCAGATCAAGAAGACCCCGATCGTGGTCAACGACAGCCGCGGCTTCTACACCTCGCGCGTCATCGGCACGATGGTCAACGAGGGTCTGGCGATGCTGGCCGAGGGCGCGGCGCCGTACTCCATCGAGCGCGCCGCGACCCAGGCCGGCTACCCCGTCGGTCCGCTGCAGCTGACCGACGAGCTCAACATGGAGCTGATGTCCAAGATCGCCAAGGCGACCAAGGACGCGGCCGAGCGCGACGGCGGCACCTACGAGCCGCACCCGGGCTCGCTGGTCGTGGAGAAGATGATCGAGCTCGAGCGCCCCTCGCGGCTCAAGGGCGCCGGCTTCTTCGACTACGTCGACGGCAGGCGCGGCTCGATCTGGCCCGGCCTGGCCGAGGTCTACCCGGTTGCCGAGGAGCAGATCCCCTTCGTCGACATGAAGGAGCGGATGCTGTTCGCCGAGGCGGTCGAGACGGCCAAGTGCTTCGAGGAGGGCGTCATCGAGTCGGCGGCCGCCGCCAACATCGGCTCGATCATGGGCATCGGCTTCCCGCCGATGACCGGTGGCGCCGCGCAGTTCATGACCGGCTACGAGGGCCCCGAGGGCACCGTCGCCGCCGGTGAGATCGGCCTCGCGGCGTTCGTGAAGCGCGCCGACGACCTCGCCGACAAGTACGGCGAGCGGTTCCGCCCCACGCAGTACCTCCGCGACCTTGCCGCCAAGGGCGAGTCCTTCCCCGCCTGACCCGCGTCGCACCCCGCACAGCGCTCGAGCCGTCGTCCTCCGGGGCGGCGGCTCGAGCCGTTCCGGCCGATGGGCGCCGGGGTCAGGACAGGGTCATCGAGACCAGGAGGTGGCCGGTGCCGGGGCTGGACGGGGCGAGCAGCACGTAGTCGGGTCCCGTCCCGGCCACCTGCACGAGGGCGCCCGGGTCGGTCGCCGCGGGGTCCACCGCGAGCCGACCCACCTCCGTGCCGTCGAGTGCGCGCACGAGCAGCGACCCCCGCGCGAGCAGCGTGAAGGCCGCGCCGTCCGAGGCGACGAGGGCGCCCTCCGGCTGGCCCTCGCCGGACGTCACGTCGACGGAGCCGGGGACCCAGGCGCGCGTGAGGACCCGGGTCTCGCCACTCCCCGGCTCGTAGACGGCCGCGAGGACGTCGAGCCCGCTGCGCACCTGGGCGATGCGCCCGCTCGGGAGTGTCGGCAGGTCCGAGCCCTGGGTGTCCGTCCCGCCCACGGCGGCCAGGGTGGGAGTGCCCTCAACGGACAGCTGCGCCCCGGGGCACTCCTCCATCCACAGCGCCACGCCCCCGGCGACCCCACACACCGTGCCGGGGACCTCGAGCACGACCTCGCCCGTGCCCGGGTCCAGGACCTCGCCCCCGACCACGACCAGCTCGCCGTCGACCCGGAGGTCACACGTGGTCGTGCGGGACCACAGCTCCTCCCCGTCCGAGAGGTCCAGCGCCACCACGGTGCTGGGACCGCTCGCGCAACCGCCGCGGGGGTCCACGCGGACGACGGCCGTGGCGTCGGCCGCACCCACCAGCGTCGTACGCCGGTTCGGGGCGCCCCATGACCAGGCCTCCCGGCCGTCGTCGGCGTCGAGGCCGGCCACGCTGCCGTCGGCCAGCGCGACGGCCACCATCCCGGCCCCCGTCACCGGTGACTGCGCAGAGGGCCCGCTGCCGAGCTCGCGTCCGAACCAGGTGTCGTCACGCTGCCACAGCGGGTCGCCCTCCCGGGAGGAGGCGGACAGCGCCGCCGCGCCGTCCCGCTCGCCCAGGGCCACGACGGTGTCCTCGCCCACCGCCACGCTCGCGATCGAGTCGAGCCGTGCGTCCTGCCACGTCCACGCCACCGCGCCCAGGACCGGGGCGACGGCCTCGGGCGCGGGGGTGGGCCGGTCCTCGCTGCACGCGGCGATCGACAGCAGGCAGCCGATGCCCAGGACCGCCGCCCGATGGCCCAGGGCGTGCCTCACCAGGGGACCAGGCCGGGACGGCCCATGTGGGGGGGATGCTGCTGGGAGGTTTCGGTCGGGGGACCGGCCAGCTGCCGCTCGATGCTCCGCTCGTGCCGGCGCAGCTCGTCCATCGCGCCGCGCACGGCCTCGTCGGTGGCGACGAAGAGTCCCGCCACCTTGCGCAGGTGAGCGGCTGCGTGGCGGGTGTTGGTCGAGGTCTGGCCGATCAGGTCGGCCAGCGCGCTGAGGCACGCCTCCAGGTCGTACATCCCTGCGGTCGGTGCCATGCCCACACCCTGGCGGTACCAGGCGTCGTACGTCGATGTGGCGGCCGCCTCCTGGATCAGCGACCGTGCGCGCTCGAGGACGGCAGCGCCGTCCTCCATGTCGTGGGAGTAGCGCACCATCGCCGCGGGCTGCGCCTTCATCTCGCGCGCGTCCTGGCGGTCGTAGCGGGGTACGAGTCGGTCGGGTCGGTCCTCGCTGTAGAAGCGCCGTGGCGGCTCCAGGCAGAACCTCGCCGGGTCCGCTGCCATCGCCGAGACGTAGCCAGCGAGCTGGTCGGCCACAGCAGCCTCGCCCGTCGCCACCTGCGAGCTGAGCGTGCTGAGCGAGTCCACGATGAACTCGCTGACGTGGTAGAGGTCGGTCACCGTGACGCTGACCTGCTCGGGGGCAGAGGAGACCTGTCCGAGCACGTCGATGCCGATGCCCGTCAGCGACGACGCGACGCTGAGCGGCGGGTAGAGGCCGGCGATCGACGCGACCACGCCGAGGACGTCCAGCGACGCACTGGCGCTGCCGGAGCCACCCGGCAACGTCTTGGTCAGCGCGAGCGCCTCCTCGGCGATGCCGGCGACGTTGCGCTGGGCCTCCTCCCAGATCCCCGCCATGACCTCGAGGGCGCTGCGGCAGTCCAGGGCGACGCAGAACTGCGCACTGACCGGGAAGACGTTGATGAAGTAGTCGCGGAACGCCAGGACGGCCTCGCCGTTGAAGGTCGCGAAGACAGAGGCGTTGGAGGTCACCGCCCGCAGTCGCTGGTCGCCGCTCACCCGGTCGGGGGCCTTGTCGTCGTCGACCGTGTCGTTCGTGGTCTCGGTCTCCAGGCCGACGTTCAGCCGCTCGAGCGAGGACCGGAGCGACCCGGACACGTCCCGGAACCGCTGGGGGTCGGGCAGGTCGAACCAGGGCTCGAAGTAGGCGCGCATTCCCTCTCCGGCAGCCCGCGCGTACTCACGCGCCTGGTCCGTATCGCTGCCCCCCTGCTCGTAGAGCGCGCGAGCGGCCTCGGCCACGAGAGCGTCCACGGTCCCGCGCAGAGACCCGTAGTCGCCAAAGGTCGTCATCACGACGGTGTCCCCCGACGCGACGCCTGCGAAACCGGGCGGCTCGGTCGGTTTGACCCGGTCAACCCGAGAACGGTCACCCCGAGGCGACGCAGGCCCCACCATGGAGGCGTGGGAGAGGGAGAGCAGCTGCGGGCGCTGGTCGAGGTGCGTGACCTGCACGTCCGCTTCGGGGAGGTCGAAGCCGTGGCGGGGGTCCACCTGACGGCGTACGCCGGGAGGGCGACGGCGCTCCTCGGGCGCAACGGCGCGGGCAAGTCCACGACGATGCGGGTGCTTGCGGGGGTCGTCCCGCCGTCCTCGGGAACGGTGCTGGTCGCCGGGCACGACGTGCACCGGCACCCGCTGGCCGCCAAGCGTGCCGTCGGCTACTGCCCCGACGTCGGCGGCCTCGTCCCGCGCGCCACCCCGTGGGAGCACCTGCAGCTCGCGGCCCGGCTGCGCCGGCTCCCCACGGGTCCGGGCGGCTGGGAGGAGCGCGGCCGCGACCTGCTCGAGCGCTTCGAGCTCGGCGACGTCGCGCACCGTGTCACCGCTGGGTTCAGCCACGGCATGGGCCGACGGCTCTCGGTGGTGCTGGCCGCCCTGCACGAGCCCGAGGTGCTGCTGCTCGACGAACCCTTCGACGGCGTCGACCCGATCGGCGTCGAGGCCACCCTCGACGTGGTCGCCGACGCCCGGGCCCGCGGTGCCGCGGTGCTGGTCTCCACCCACCTGCGCGAGCTCGCCATCGCCGCCTGCTCGACGGTCTCGGTGCTGCGCGGCGGATCGCAGGTCGCCGAGCTGACCTCGGAGGAGATGGCCGGCGAGGAGGGCGCGCGTGCCTACCGCTCGCTCCTCGACTGAGCCCCGCCCCCACCGGCACCACCCCGTGACCGAGGCGGTGCGGGCGGTCGCCGACGTCGGCACCCTGGTCCGCTTCCGCGCCGCGCACGTACGCCGGCCACGCGCCTTCCGGGCGGGCCTGGTCCTCTTCGCGCTGGGCTCGGTCGCGGTGGCGGTCGTCCCGTCCCTCGTGCCGGGCGCGGGGGAGGGCGATCGCGCCCGCGACGTGCTCATCGTGCTGCCGACCGCCCTGGCCGCCCTGGTGCTGGTCTCGGTCGTGGCGGCGGTCGCCTCCGGCGGCGGGCGCGAGCTGCTCGCGCGCGACCCCGCCTCGGTCCACCCGGTCAGCCCGACGACCGACCACCTCGGCGCGCTCGTCCTCGCCCCGCTCAACGTCGCGTGGCTGCTGCAGTCCTGGTCGCTGCTCGGCGCGGCGGCGTACGGCACCGGGTGGGGCTGGTCGCTGCTCACCATGCAGGTCGCGATGTTGCTGTGGCTGGTGCTGGCCACCGCCCTGGGCCAGGTCGTGGCGTGGACGCTGGAGGGGCTGCGACGGCTGCGGTTCGGCGAGGGGGTGCTGCGGGTCGCGACCGTGTCGTCGGTGGCCGCCGTGCTCGTGCTGCAGGTGCGCGGCGACCTGGTGCCGCTGCTGGACCAGGTGCCGACCGTGCGGGTCGTCGCCACCTCCGTCGGCGGGCCGTCCTGGGCCTGGGCCGGGGTGGTCGGGACCCTGGCCGGGCTCGCGCTGGCCGCCGTCGTGCTCGGCGCCGTGCCGGCCCACCTGGCGACCCGGCGGGTCCCGCATGACGAGCTGCGCGTGGAGTCCGGGTCCTACCGCGCCCGCCGGCTGCCCCGCACCGACCTCGCCGTGCTCGTGCGCACCGACCGCGCCTCGGTGTGGCGCGCGGTGCCGATGCGCCGCGGGCTCGCGGTGCTCGCCGTCGGCCCCGGTGTCATCGCGCTGCTCGGTGCCCTGCCGTGGGCGCAGCTGATCATCCTGCCCGGGCTGGTCGCCTCCGGCGGCGCGCTGCTCTTCGGGGTCAACGCGTGGTGCCTCGACGGCCGGGGCGGGCTGTGGCGCGAGAGCCTCCCCGTCGGCCCCGGCACGGTGTTCGCCGCACGCGCCTGGGTGCTCGCGGAGTTCCTGCTCGTCGCCTCGCTCGTGACCGTCGTCCTCGGGGCGCTGCGCGCCGGCGTACCCACTGCCTCCGAGGTCACCGCCCTCCTCGCCATGCTCGCCGTGGTCACCGTCCAGGTCGTCGCCGCCGCCATGCGCTGGTCGCTGGCCCACCCGTACGCCGTCGACCTCCGCTCCGCCCGCGCCACCCCCGCCCCGCCGCTGATGATGGTCGGCTACTCCAGCCGCCTCGCGCTCTCCACCACCCTCACCGGGCTGGTGTTCTCCGCCCTCGCCCGGCTCGACGACCCCCTCGCCGCCGTGCTCGTGGCCGTGCCCTTCCTCTGCTGGTCCGGCTTCCGGCTCGCCCGCGCCCACACCCGCTGGACCACCCCCACCGAGCGGGCCCGGGTCGTCGTGACGACCGCCGCCTAGGTTTTGGTCGTGGAGGCACGGGTGACGCTGCAGTTCCACCCGAGCTGGCCGTTCGGGGACGGGCTGGTGATCGAGTCGATGGTGCGGGACGGCGTCTACCGCTCGCAGTTCGAGACCCGCACCTCCAACGGTGGCTTGACCGCGCGGGTCGGCGGCGACCGGTGGCGGTGGGAGAGCCGCCTGTTCGCCGGGCGGTACGACGACAGACCAGACAGCGAGCGACCGGTCTACGGGGCATGGAACCGCCGCATCGATCCGTACGGCGGGGCGATCCGCTTCGGTTCGGCGCACTTTCGTCTGCGACCGGAGGTCACCGCGCGTTCCACCTTCTGCTTCCCCGACTCGGTCCTTGAGCCGATCGATGTGGGCGGGCCGGAGCTGCTGCCGCATCTTTCGGCCATGGCTGACGCGTCCGGGTTCGACGACCTCGACGACTGCGTGGAGGCGCACGTGCACGGGGGCGTCCGGTTCGACAGCGATGTCGAAGCACTCGTCCTCGACCCGTGTCACGCCGACGGGCCGGTCCGTGAGGCAGCGGAGCGGCTGGGCTGCCGGGTGGAGCTGCACCCCGGCTTCTCAGCGTCGCCGGCAGCGATCGATCCGGATTACCGCGGCGCCCACATCGTCGAGCTGGTCCAGCATCTGGCTGAGTCGCTGGACGGAGTGCTCGACCCAGAGGTGGTCGCGACCGCCGCACGCTCTGGCCTGTACGACCCCCAAGAGGTCAAGCAGGTCTGGCACTGCCTCGCCCGGTTCGGTCGCCGACCTCTGGGCCGAGCCGATCTGGAGGTCCTGGCCTGAACCTGGTTCGGTGCAGGACCCCCACATCGGGTGACACGGACCGGACCATGGGCCGTCCACAGCCGAGCGCACGGCCACCGACCGCACAGGCGGGTCAAGGGCTGCCCGGCGGACCTTCTAGGGCGGACAGGCTGAGTTCATGGATGCACTCCTGCGACTGCAGCGCCGGCAGTCGGGCGTCATGTCGCGCGGTCAGGCCCTGTCCCTCGGGGTGGATGCCGTCTTCGTGGAGCGGATGCTGCGCCGGCGGGAGTGGGTGCGGGTGCACGACGGTGTCTACGTCGACCACACCGGCCCGCTGTCGCAGCGGCAGCGCGAGTGGGCTGCGCTGCTCCGCTACCCGGGGTCGGTGCTCTCCGCTCAGGCCGCCCTGTCCGCGGCAGGGCTGGAGGGTGATGGCCGCCCACGGCGCGTCGACCTGGCGGTGCAGCACGGGCGCCGTGTCGCGCGGACCCCGGGGATCACGGTGACGCAGCTGCGCTGCTTCGAGTCGGCAGCGCTGCTCGAGGCCTCGCCGCCCCGGCTGCGTGTCGAGCACGCCGCCCTGCTGGTCGCGTCTACCGCGGCCGGGGAGGACGCAGCGGTGGCAGCCATCGCCGACGTGGTCCGTGAGGGAGCCACCACGACGGACCGGCTGCTCGACGCCCTGTCCCACCATCCCAAGCTCCCGCGTCGGGCTCTGCTGCGCGAGGTGCTGGCCGATGTGGCGGAGGGGGCACAGTCCCCGCTGGAGCGCCGCTACCTGCGCGACGTGGAGCGCGCGCACGGGCTGCCGCGCGGGGAACGCCAGGTGCGAGAGGTGGTGCGGGTGGTCGAGGGCGAGCTGCTGCGCTGGGTGGTGCGCGACGTGCGCTACCGCGCGCAGCAGGCCCTGCTCGAGCTCGACGGGCGGATCGGGCACAGTGCGGCGCTCGATCGGTGGGCCGACCTGCAGCGCGACCTGGACGCCGCGGTCCACGGGGACCTGACCCTGCGCGCCGGGTGGCAGCAGGTCCTCGACCGCTGTCGCCTGGCCTCGGTGGTCGGGCGCGTCCTGCAGGCGCGCGGATGGGCGGGTACGCCGGTGCCGTGCCGCTCCGACTCCTGCGTGGTCAGATCGGAGGCCGCGGCGTAGGACGGATGCTCCCGGTGAGACGTGCTCTTCTCAGGCAGGCGACCCGGGCACGCCGGTCGCCTGCCGGATCTGGAGGTCCTGGCCTGAGCGTGGTTCGGTGCAGGACCTCCACATCGCCGAGGACACCTCGACCGACCGGGCGTCCCGTTGAGCCGGGGCTTCGAGACGGTTGCTGCGCAACCTCCTCAACCGCCGGCTCGACCTCGGCGGCAGGCGCGGCCCCAGCCGTCGGCTCGACCTCGGCCGCCGCTACCCGAGATGTGACGCAGCCCTCGAACCAGACCGAGCGCCCGGTAGGTTCGCGGGCATGGATTTCGCACCCTCACCCCGGGCCGCCGACCTCACCGAGCGGACCCGCGCGTTCATCGCCGAAGTCGTCGCCCCGGCCGAGGAGCAGTACCTCGCCGACCTGGCCGAGCAGCGGCGTACCGGTGACCCGTGGCAGCCGCTGCCGGTCATCGAGGAGCTCAAGGCCGAGGCCAAGGCGCGCGGGCTGTGGAACCTGTGGATCCCGAAGGACCACGCGGGGGAGTACGCCGCGAGGTTCGGCGTGGACGGGGGCGAGGGGCTCACCAACGTCGACTACGCGCCGGTCGCGGAGGCCACGGGCGGCAGCCACCTCGCGCCGCTGGTCATGAACTGCAACGCGCCCGACACCGGCAACATGGAGGTGTTGCTGAAGTACGGCACCGAGGATCAGCGCAAGCAGTGGCTCGAGCCGCTGCTGGCCGGCGAGATCCGCTCGGCGTTCGCGATGACCGAGCCCGACGTGGCGAGCAGCGACGCCACCAACATGGCCGCGACCGCGGTCGTGCACGGCGACGAGGTCGTCATCAACGGTCGCAAGTGGTGGTCGACCGGTGTGGGCCACCCCGACTGCAAGGTCGCGGTCTTCATGGGCCTGCGCGACACCCCTGAGAAGCTGGAGGACGAGCCCGGCATCGACCGCCACCACCGCCACACGATGGTGCTCGTGCCGCTGGACAGCCCCGGCGTGAAGATCGAGCGGCTGCTGCCGACGATGGGGATGTACGACGAGCCGATCGGCCACGGCGAGGTCTCCTTCACCGACGTGCGGGTCCCGGTCTCCAACCTGCTGCTCGGTCCCGGCGAGGCGTTCGCGATCGCCCAGGGCCGGCTCGGCCCCGGCCGCATCCACCACTGCATGCGCCTCATCGGCCTGGCCGAGATGGCGCTCGAGCGCGCCTGCCGCCGCGGCCTCGACCGGGTCGCCTTCGGCAAGCCGCTGGCCAACCTCGGCGGCAACCGCGAGCGGATCGCCGACGCCCGCATCGCCATCGAGCAGGCCCGGCTGCTGGTGCTCAACGCCGCCTGGAAGCTCGACGTCGGCGGCCCCCTCAACGCGCTCTCCGAGGTCTCCCAGATCAAGGTCGCGGTGCCGCGGATGGCCCTGCAGGTCATCGACTTCGCCATGCAGATCCACGGCGGCGGCGGCATGTCCGACGACCACCCGCTCGCCGGCGCGTGGACGAACGCCAGGGCCCTGCGGCTGGCCGACGGCCCCGACGAGGTGCACCAGGGCGTCGTCGCCCGCCTCGAGCTCGGCAAGTACGGCGCCCGCCGATGAGCGCCGGCACCGGCTCGGCCCGCGTCCTCGTCACCGGCGCCGCGTCCGGGCTCGGCGCCGCGCTCGCCGACGCCTTCGAGGCGCGGGGTGACCGGGTGCTGCGCACCGACATCTCCTACGACGGGTCGGGCGAGGGCCTCCACCTCGACATCTGCAGCGACGAGGACTGGGCCGCGGCCCTGGCCCACGTCGAGCAGACCTGGGGCGGCCTCGACGTCCTGGTCAACAACGCCGGGGTCGCGGGCGGGGGGCGCCTCGACGTCGCCACGCTCGAGGAGTGGCAGTGGATCTTCGACATCAACCTCTTCGGGATGGTGCGCGGCATCCGCGCGTTCACGCCGCTGATGAAGGCCCAGGGCAGCGGTCGGTTCGTCAACGTCGCCAGCCTCGCCGGGCTCGTGCACCCCGCGGGCATGGCGTCGTACAACGCGGTCAAGGCCGCGGTCGTCGCCCTGACCGAGACCGCCGGCCACGAGCTGGCCTCGCACGGCATCACCGCGCACGCGGTCTGTCCGGGGTTCTTCCGCACCAACCTGCTGGACTCGATGCGCGGTGCCGACAAGGCGCTCGGGCACGTCGTCGGCCGGCTGGTCACCGAGTCGCCCATCTCCGCCGAGGACGTCGCGGCCGCCGTCCTCGCGGGTCTCGACGCGGGTGAGGAGCTGATCGTGCCCGACGAGCCAGCCCGCGGGGCGGTCGAGCTCAAGCGCACCGACCGGGCGTCGTACGACGCCGTCATGCGGGCGCAGGCCCGCAGCCTCGACAAGCTGGCAGGAGGACAGGCGTGAGCAGCGCCGAGAACACCGCGCGCCCGGTGCGCGACGAGGACGCGTTCGACGTCGACGCGCTGACCGCCTGGCTCGCCGAGCGTGGCGAGGGCCCGGTCACCGAGGTCCAGCAGTTCCGCGGCGGGGCGTCGAACCTGACCTACCTGGTGCGCACGGTCTCGACGAGCTCGACCAACGGGGGGGACCTGATCCTGCGCCGCCCGCCGTCGGGCAAGAAGGCCGCGGGCGCCCACGACATGGGGCGCGAGCACGGCATCCAGGCGGCGCTCCAGCCGGTGTTCCCGTACGTCGCCACGATGATCGGCCACGAGCCGGACGAGTCCGTGCTGGGCTCGGAGTTCTACGTGATGGAGAAGGTCCCCGGGCTGATCCTGCGCCAGGACCTCCCCGAGCCGCTCGCGCCCGAGGAGGCCGACGCGCTGTGCGGGCGGGTCCTCGACGTGCTGGTCGCCCTGCACTCCGTCGACGTCGCGTCGGTGCCGGCGCTGGCCGCGCTCGGCAAGGGCGAGGGGTACGTCGGCCGCCAGGTCCGCGGGTGGATCCGTCGCCTCGACGGCTCGCGCACCGACGACACCGGCGACTGGTCCGACGTGCTCGCCTGGATCGAGGAGCACCAGCCGGCCGACGTCGGCCAGGTGCTCATCCACAACGACTACCGGCTCGACAACCTCGTGCTCGACGAGGACCTTCAGGTGCGCGCCGTGCTCGACTGGGAGCTGGCCACCGTCGGCGACCCGCTCATGGACCTCTCCTCGATGATCGCCTACTGGGTCGAGGCCGACGACGACGACCTGTTCCAGCTCTTCCGCCGCCAGCCCTCGAACGCGCCGGGCATGTGGACGCGCCGGGAGTGGGTCGACCGCTACTGCGCCCGCACCGGGCACGCCCCCAGCGAGCGCGACCTGGTCTTCTACGAGGTGTTCGGGCTGTTCCGGCTCGCGGTGATCGCCCAGCAGATCTGGTACCGCTACGTGAACAAGCAGACCACCAACGAGTCCTACGCCCTGCTGGGGCAGGTCGTGTCCTACCTCGAGCAGCGCTGCCGGCGGCTGGTGACCGAGGCGGGCGGCGCGACCGCGTCCGGCAGCGGGGCCTGATGGGGCAGCTGCTGCTGGTCCGGCACGGCCAGGCCTCCTTCGGGGACGAGGACTACGACGTGCTGTCGGAGACCGGCTGGGAGCAGGGTCGCCGGCTCGGCGCGCACCTCGCGGCTGCCGGCGTACGCCCCACCGTGCTGCTGCGCGGCGGGATGCGGCGCCACCGCGAGACCCTCGAGGCGATGGTGGAGGGGGCCGGCTGGTCCGGTCCTGCGGTCGAGGAGGACGCCCGCTGGGACGAGTTCGACCACCTCGGCGTCGTCGCCCGCTTCCCCGACCTCCCTGCCGACCCGTTCTCCCTGGACCGCAAGGAGTTCCAGGCGCTCTTCGAGCGGGCCACCGAGCTGTGGACCTCCGGCGGCGACGGGTACGACGAGTCCTGGCACGACTTCGGAGCCCGCACCTCCGCCGCGCTGGCCGACGCGGTCGCGCGCAGCGGCAGCGGGCAGACGGTCGTCGTGGTGACGTCCGGAGGTGTCGTCGGGCTCGTCGCCGCCGGGCTGCTCGGGGTCTCCGGCGGCGCGCTCCCCGACACCTGGCAGCGGCTCAACACCGTGGCGGTCAACTCCGGAGTCACCCGGGTCCTCGTCGGCCCCCGCGGCACCCGGCTGCTGACCTTCAACGAGCACGAGCACCTGGCCGGGGAGCTGCTCACCTACCGCTAGGTTGGCGGGCTGTGTCCGACCAGGTCTTCAACGCCGTGGCCGCGATCGGCCTCGGCACGATCGCCGCCGTCGTCCTGTTCGTCCCGGTCGCTGCCTACGAGTACCGCCGCGACGGGACCATGAGCCCCGGCGACCTCACGATCCTGCTCTCCGGCGCGGTCTACTCCATCGCGCTCTGGACCTACACGCTGCTCCCGCTCCCGGACCGCGGCTCCTTCCGCTGCAAGGTCCCCCAGACCGACCTGTTCGGCACGATCGGGCTGGTCGGGCTACCCGACGACGGGGTGCGGATGTTCCTGCGCGACCAGGCCGTCCAGCAGGTGCTGCTCAACGTGCTGCTCTTCGTGCCCCTCGGCGTGCTGGTCCGGCTCGTCCTGCGCCGCGGGGTGCTGGTCTCCGCGATCGCCGGTCTCGCCGTGTCGCTGGCGATCGAGATGACGCAACGGACCGGTGTCTGGGGCTTCTACGGCTGCGCCTACCGCAAGTTCGACGTGGACGACCTGCTCGTCAACACATTCGGCGCGATCGCCGGCGCGTTGATCTCGCTGCCCTGGAAGCGCGAGGACGCCGTGCCACGGCCGCTCCCGACCCGCATCACCTGGGGGCGCCGGCTCGCCGGAATGGTCAGCGACGCGCTGTTCGTGCTCATGGTCGGCGGCCTCGTCGCGGTGCTGTGGCGCGGGCTGATGCTCTTCGTCCTCGACACCGGGCCGCACCGCGACGTCCAGTGGATCCTGCAGTGGACGGTGCCGTTCGCGCTGCAGGCGCTCTGCGTGCTGGTGCTGGGACGGACCTTCGGTGAGCTGGTCGTCGCCATCACGACCCGGACCGACCGGCCGGGCTGGACGGTCCCCGGCCGGCTGCTCAAGCTGGCGGCGGGGCTCGGCCCGGTCTACCTGCTGGTGCTGCTGCCGATCCCCGGCCGCGGGGTGGCCCTGGCGGCGTACCTGCTCGTGACCGTGCTGGCGACGACGGTGCCCGACCACCGCGGGCTCTCGCACACGGTGGCCGGGTTCCGGCTGGAGGTCGAGGGCCGGTCCCTCAGACGAGCTTCTTCAGCACCCCGAGCGGGGCGTGCTTCATGACGACCGACAACGGCGCCCACGGCAGGGCGGGCACGCACGCGTCGTCGACCTGCTTCTCGATCGCGGCCACCATCGAGCGCACGCCCTTGTCGGTGGGGACCATGAGCGGGGTCGACTGCTGGACCTTCTCGTTCATCTCCGAGGCGATGTACCCCGGGTAGAGCACGGTCACCTTGATCTTCTTCTGCAGCGGGGTGCCGTGCAGCTCGGTGCGGATGCCCTCTGCGAGGTGGGCCACGCCGGCCTTGGTGGCGGCGTACGTCGTCAGCGACTTCGGCATGCCGCGCATCGCCGACATCGACGAGATCATCACCAGGTGCCCGTGGCCCTGCGCGCGGAAGACCTCCATCGCGGCCTCGGTCTGCGCCAGTGCGCCGAGGAAGTTGGTGATCGCGGTCTCGCGGTTGGCGTCGGCGCGGCCCGTGCCGATCGCCGCGCCCTTGCCGAGCCCGGCGTTGACGACGACGCGGTCGAGGCCGCCGAGCTCGTCGCGCAGGGCGTGGACCACCGTGTGCACGGCCTCGTGGTCGGTCACGTCGAGGGCGGCCACCGCCACTCGGCGCTCGGGGTGCGCGGCGAGGATCTCCTCGCGCAGCTCCTCCAGCCGCTCGGTGCGGCGGGCGCAGAGGGCGAGGTCCTCGCCGCGGGCGGCGAGCTGGCGGGCCATCTCGGCGCCGAGGCCGGAGCTGGCGCCGGTGATCAGGGTCGTGGTCATGGGGACAGTCTCGCTGCGGCGTACGACGTCCGGTGCGCCGAGGTCCACGATCGACGTCTCGAGGGTTCGGAACTGACGGTTCGGCGGTTCAAGACTGACGGTTCGGCGGTGGCGGTTGCATACCGGGTAGGCATGGGGTTACGGTCGGTGCATACCGGGTAGGCACCGCGACGAGCGCCGTGCTCCCGGCCCCTCGGGAGGAGCTGACCGTGTCGGTCAAGCACGCGCTGCTGTCCTTGCTGGAGCAGGAGCCGATGTACGGCTACCAGCTGCGGCAGGAGTTCGAGAGCCGCACCGGCGGCACCTGGCCGCTCAACGTCGGGCAGGTCTACACGACCCTGACCCGGCTCGAGCGCGACGGGCTGGTCGAGGCCGCCGGCGAGGACGAGGACGGCCACGAGCGCTGGCGGCTCACCGAGAGCGGGCACGAGGAGGTCGCGACCTGGTTCACGACGCCGGTCGCCCGCACCCAGCCGCCGCGCGACGAGCTGGCGATCAAGCTCGCGCTGGCCGTCACCGTGCCCGGGGTCGACGTGGGCACCTTGATCCAGCGCCAGCGCAGCGCCTCGATGACCGCCCTGCAGGACTACACCCGGCTCAAGCGCCAGGCGGGTGCCTCCGGTGAGGCCTCCGACCTGGCCTGGGGCCTGGTGCTCGACTCGCTGGTCTTCGCCGCCGAGGCCGAGATCCGCTGGCTCGACCACTGCGAGGCGCGGCTGCGCCGGGCCGCGACCCAGGAAGTGCCGGCCACCGCGGCTGCCGCGGCCGAGCAGGTGACCCGGTGACGCGCCCGGAGATGCCGGCGCCGGTGGCCGCGCGGCTGGCCCGCAGCGAGGACCGGTGGCTGCGCGCGAGCGCCGACCGGCTCGCCCGCCGCCGCGTCGAGCGGCTGGCCGATCGTCGCGACCAGGCCGAGGGGGGCGCTCGATGAGCGCGGTCCTGCGGCTGGTCGACGTCCACCGCGTGCACGGCGAGGGTGAGGCGGCCGTGCGCGCGCTGCGCGGCGTCTCCTTCACGGCGCACGCCGGCGAGCTGGTGGCCGTGATGGGCCCCTCCGGCTCCGGCAAGTCGACGCTGCTCACGATCTCCGGCGGTCTCGACCAGCCGACCGAGGGGCGCGTGGAGGTGGAGGGCGTCGACGTCGTCGGGCTCTCCCAGCAGCAGCGCGCCCGGATGCGCCGTACGTCGATCGGCTACGTCTTCCAGGGCTTCAACCTCGTCCCCGCGCTCACCGCGGTCGAGAACGTCGCGCTGCCGCGCGAGCTCGACGGGGTGCGCTCGGGCCAGGCGCGGCGCGACGCTATGCGCGCGTTGGAGGAGGTCGGTATCCCCGAGCTCGCCGACCGTTTCCCCGACGACATGTCGGGAGGCCAGCAGCAGCGGGTCGCCATCGCCCGCGCCGTCGTGGGCGAGCGGCGGCTGATCCTCGCCGACGAGCCGACCGGTGCCCTCGACACCGAGACCGGCGAGGAGATCCTGCGGTTGCTGCGTGCGCGCTGCGACGCCGGAGCCGCCGGCGTGCTGGTCACCCACGAGGCCCGGCACGCGGCCTGGGCCGACCGGGTCGTCTTCCTGCGAGACGGCGTGGTCGTCGACGAGTCCGGCAGCGCGCCGGTCGAGGACCTGCTCCAGGCGAGCCACCCGTGAGCTCCCGGCTCTCGGGGTGGCGGCTCGCGCTGCGGCTGGCCGCCCGCGACGCCCTGCGCCACCGCGCTCGCAGCCTGCTCGTGCTCGTCATGATCGCGCTGCCCGTGGCTGCGGTCGGCGTCGCCGACACCGTCTACGGCACCTCGGCGACCACCGGCACCGAGGCGCTCGAGCGTCGTCTCGGGACCGCCGCGGCCCGGGTCGATCTCTTCGCGGGCGGCAACCAGGTCTTCCAGCTGCCCGACCCGGAGGACGGCCTGTCCTTCGACGGAGGAGGCCGGGGCGACCAGGCGCTCGGGGTCGACGACGTCGGAGCGCTGCTGGGGGGCGACCGCCCGCTCACCGAGGTGCGCGAGGGGACGCTGCGCTACGAGACCGCACGGGGCGTCGGTGACGCCGAGGTGGCAGAGCTCGACCTGGACGACCCCCTCACCGCCGGGCTCGCCGAGCTCACCAGCGGCCGGTGGCCCGCCGGCCCCGACGAGGTGGTCGTCAACGCCGACCTCGCCGACCGCGACCCGGGCGAGTCGCTGGTCCTGGCCGACGGCACCAGGCTCACCATCGTCGGCACCGCCGAGAGCACCCGCTACACCGGGTACCCGCGGGCGTTCGGCCTCCCGGGCACCTTCGACCTCGGACGGCGCGCGCAGCGTGCGGTCCTGGTCGGCGGCCCGCCGGTCACGTGGGAGCAGGTGCGCGCCCTGAACGAGCGCGGCGCCGCGGTCGCGAGCCGGGCGGTGCTCGCCGACCCGCCGACGGACGACCAGCTGCCCGAGGAGGTCCAGTGGGGCACCGGGGGCATCGACAGCGCCACGCTCACCGTCCTGGTGCTGGTGGTCGTCATGGTGCTCCTCGAGGTCGTGCTCCTGGCCGGGCCTGCCTTCGCGGTGGGGGCGCGGCGCCAGGCCCGCACGCTCGCGCTCGTGGCCGCCGCCGGCGGGACACCCGCGCAGGCGCGACGGGTCGTCCTCGCCTCGGGCGTGGTGCTCGGGCTCGCCGCGGCCCTGCTGGGCACGGTGCTCGGCATCGCCGGGGCCGCGGCGCTCATGCCGCTGTTCCAGCTAGCGAGCGATACCCGCTTCGGGCCGTTCGACGTCGCGCCCCTGCACCTGCTGGGGGTCGCTGGCTTCGGGGTGCTCAGTGCCCTGCTGGCCGCAGGCGTCCCCGCCTGGGTCGCCTCGCGCCAGGACGTCGTGGCGGTCCTGGCCGGTCGGCGGGGCGACGCGCGGCCCTCGCGCCGCTCGCCGCTGCTCGGTCTGGTGCTGCTCGGCGGCGGCGTGGGTGCGTCGGCGTACGGCGCCTCCCGCGGCACGGCGGGTGGCGGCGAGGTCCCGATCGCCGTCGGGGCCGTGGTGTCGGTGCTGGGGATGATCCTGCTGGTGCCGGTCGTGGTCGCCCTGGTCGCGCGGCTCTCGCGCCGGCTCCCGCTCCCGCTGCGCTTCGCCGCGCGCGACGCAGCCCGCCACCGCACCCGCACGGTGCCCGCGGTCGCCGCCGTCGCGGCCACGGTCGCCGGGGTGGTGGCGCTGGGCATCGCCGTCAGCAGCGACGAGGCGCAGAACCGCGAGACCTACCGCGCCTCGCTGCCGATGGGCGCGGCCACGGTGACCGACTACCGCGCCGGCGCCGACCAAGACGCGTACGCCGCCGCGGTGCTTGGGGTGGCGCCGGACCTGCGGGTGGAGCGGCTGCGCGGCATCGACGAGCGCCGCGCGGTGGTGCGCTTCCGCGCCGGCGACCAGGCACGCCTTCTCACGTCGTACGGCGGGCCGTTCGCTGCCACCGTGCTCGTCGCCGACGAGGTCCCCGACGCGCTCGTGGACCTGGACGCCGAGCAGCGTCGCGCCGGTGACGCGGTGCTGTCCAGCGGCGGGGTGCTCGTGTTCGCCGACGGCGAGGTCGAGGCCTCCACCAGCCGCGTCGTGCTGAGGCGCTCGGGTGGCGACGGCGGGCAGAGCGCGACCACCACCCCGGCGGTCTTCGTCGCCGTTGAGGGCGAGTACGCCACGGTGCAGGGGGTCGTCGCACCCGAGGTGGCACAGCGGCTGGGCGCGACGGTCGCGGACACCGGGCTCTACCTGCCCGGGCCGGTGCCCGCCGCGACGGCGGCCGATGTGTCCGAGGCGGTCGGCGCGGTGCGCGACAGCGGCTCTTTCTACGTCGAGCGCGGCTACGAGGTGCCCGACGAGACGGTCGTGGTCCAGCTGGTCCTCGCCGGGCTCGGCGCGGTGCTGATGCTCGGCGGCACGCTCACCGCGACGTTCCTGGCCCTGACCGACGCTCGGCCCGACCTCGCGACGCTGTCGGCGGTCGGGGCCGCCCCGCGCACCCGGCGCGGGGTCGCGGCGGCGTACGCCCTGGTCGTCGGGCTGGTCGGGGCCGTCCTCGGTGCGCTCGTGGGTGCGGTCCCGGGGGTGGCGATCACCTACCCGCTCACCGGTCCCCTGTCCGACGGCACGGGCGGGGGGCCGTCGCACTACCTCGACGTCCCGTGGCTGCTCGTGCTCGGCGTGGTCGTGGGTCTGCCCCTGCTGACCACCGCCCTCGTCGGGCTCACCGCGCGCTCGCGGCTGCCGCTCACAGCCCGGGTGGACTGAGCCGTCGCCGGGCCGGGTCTGTCGGCTACCCGACAGACCCGGCCATGGTGGTCGGAAGCTTTGTCGTCGCGGTCCCCGGTTCGTCGGGCACCCGACAAACCCGGCGTCCAAGAAAAAGACAGGGTTGACTGTTTGTTAGTCGCACCCCCAGGATGAGCGCGTGGTGACCGCAGCAACGACCCGGGTGCCCCAGGAGGAGCGCTCCCGGGCCATGCGCGCCCGGCTCCTGGAGGCGACGGTCGAGCTGCTCGTCGAGCGCGGGTTCGCGGGCACCAGCACGACGCTGGTCAGCGAGCGTGCGGGGGTGAGCCGCGGAGCGCAGCTGCACCACTTCCCGACCAAGAACGACCTGGTCGTGGCCGCGGTCGAGCACCTGACCGCCGTGCGCGGCGCGGAGCTCGAGGCGGCCGCCGCGGCGCTGCCCAGCGGTGGCGGGACCCGGGCGGTGCTGACCCTGCTCGGCGACCACTTCACCTCACCGGTCTTCACCGCCGCGCTGGAGCTGTGGGTCGCCGCCCGCACCGACCCCGCGCTGATGGAGGCCGTGGCGCCGCTGGAGCAGAAGGTCGGCCGCGAGGTGCACCGCCTCACGGTCGAGCTGCTCGGCGCTGACGAGTCGGTGCCCGGCGTCCGCGAGCTGGTGCAGGCCACCCTCGACCTGGTCCGCGGCCTCGGGCTGGCCAACACCATCACCGACGACCGCCGCCGCCGCGAGCGGATCCTCGACCGCTGGGCCCAGGTGATCGACCTGACCCTCGACGCCGCCCCCGGGCCGCTCTCCGACCCGACCGACGCACGAGCCACCCCCGCCACCCCCGCCACCTCCAGGGAGACGACCCGATGAGCCTGCTCGACGACCTGCTGGCCGACCTCACCGCCGAGGGCGACGCCCTGCGCGCGGTGGTGACCGGCCTGGACCCCGAGGACTGGGCCACCCCGACCCCCGCACCGGGCTGGAGCGTCGCCCACCAGGTCGCCCACCTCGCATGGACCGACGAGCAGGCCGTGGCCGCCGCCCGCACCACCGACCCCGAGCGCTGGCCCGAGGGCAAGCAGGAGTGGGACGCGATCGTGACCGCCGCCCTGGCCGACGTCGACGGGTTCGTCGACGCCGGCGCCGAGGAGCTCGCGGCCCTGCCGACCGCGGAGCTGCTGGCCCGCTGGGACCAGGGCCGTACGGCGCTGGGCGAGGCCCTCCGGGCGGTGCCGGCCGGCGCGAAGATGCCGTGGTTCGGCCCTCCGATGTCCCCGGCCAGCATGGCCACCGCTCGCTACATGGAGACGTGGGCGCACGCCCTCGACGTCTACGACGCGGTCGCGAACCCCGCGGCCGAGGGCGGTCGCCCGCTGCCGACCGACCGGATCAGGCACGTGGCGCACCTGGGCATCCGCACCCGCGACTTCGCCTACTCCGTCCACGAGCAGACCCCGCCGGTCGAGGAGTTCCGCGTGGAGCTCACCGCGCCCAGCGGCGAGGTGTGGGCCTGGGGACCGGACGACGCGGCCCAGCGGGTGACCGGCTCGGCGTACGACTTCTGCTGCCTGGTCACCCAGCGCGTGCACCGCGACGACACCGACCTGGTCGCCACAGGCGCGGACGCCGAGCACTGGCTCACCATCGCCCAGGCCTTCGCCGGCCCGGCCGGCGGCGGACGGGAGAAGCGCGGATGAGTGCGGACGGCACGAGGAGCCTGCTCGTCGGCAACTGCTCCGGCTTCTACGGCGACCGGCTCTCGGCCATGCGCGAGCTGGTCGACGGCGCGCTCGAGGACGGTCGCCCGGTCGACGTCATCACCGGCGACTACCTCGCCGAGCTGACCATGCTGATCCTCGGCAAGGACACGATGAAGGACCCGGGCCTGGGCTACGCCCGCACCCACCTGCGCCAGCTCGAGGACTGCCTCGGCGACGCGGTCGAGAAAGGCATCCGGATCGTCACCAACGCCGGCGGCCTCAACCCCGTCGGCCTGGCCACGAAGGTGCGCGAGCTCGCCGCCGGTCTGGGTCTCGACGTCGCCGTCGCGCACGTCGAGGGCGACGACCTGCGCGACCGCGCCCAGGAGCTCGGGTTCACCGGCGCCCTGACCGCCAACGCCTACCTCGGCGGCTTCGGCATCGCCCGCGCCCTCGACGCCGGCGCGCAGGTCGTCGTCACCGGCCGGGTCACCGACGCCGCGCTCGTCGTCGGCGCCGGCGCCTCGCACTTCGGCTGGACCCCCGCCGACCACGACGCCCTGGCCGGCGCGGTCGTCGCCGGCCACGTCATCGAGTGCGGCACCCAGGCCACCGGCGGCAACTTCAGCGGCTTCCGCCAGCTGATGAAGGCCGGCATGGACCCCACGAAGCCGCTCGGCTTCCCCGTCGCCGAGCTGCACGCCGACGGCTCGAGCGTCATCACCAAGCAGGCCGGCACCGGCGGCGCGGTCACCGTCGACACCGTGACCGCGCAGCTGGTCTACGAGATCCAGTCCACGCGCTACCTCAACCCCGACGTGACCACGCACCTCGACACGGTCCGGCTCGAGCAGCTCGGCCCCGACCGCGTGGGCATCTCCGGCACCGTCGGCTCGCCGCCGCCGGAGAGGCTCAAGGTCTGCGTCAACGAGCTCGGCGGCTGGCGCAACTCCATGGAGCTGGTGCTCACCGGTCTCGACGTCGAGGCCAAGGCCGACTGGGTGCGCGAGCAGGTCTCGCCCCGCCTCACCGCGCAGAGCGTCGAGTGGAGCCGCGTCACCCTCCCCGAGGCCGACGCCGACACCGAGGAGGCCGCCTCCACGCTGCTGCGCTGCACGGTCAAGGACCCCGAGCCCGGCCCCTGCGGCAAGGGCTTCACCGGCCCGCTGGTCGCGAACGCCCTGGCGTCCTACCCCGGGTTCACGATGACCACCCCGCCCAGCCAGCCCACGCCGTACGGCGTCTACCGGCCGGCGTACGTCGAGCGCAGCGCCGTCGAGCACGTCGTGGTCCTCCCCGACGGCAGCCGGGAGGTCGTGCCGGACCCGGAGGTCACCGCGGAGGCCGACCACGCCGCCGGTCTGCGCCCGACCCCGTTCCCGGCGCCCGCGGACACGCTCACGCGGCGGATGCCGCTGGGGACGTTCGTGCACGCCCGCTCCGGCGACAAGGGCGGCGACGCCAACGTCGGGCTGTGGGTCGCCCACGACGGCTCGGAGACGTACGACGCCCGCGTGACCTGGCTGGCCAAGCTGGTGAGCCCGCGCAAGGTCCGCGAGCTCGTGCCCGAGGCGGCGGCGCTGGGCGAGGACGCCGTCGAGGTCCACGTGCTGCCGAACCTCGGCGCCGTCAACGTCGTCATCAAGGGGCTGCTCGGCGACGGTGTCGCGGCCTCGACCCGGTTCGACCCGCAGGCCAAGGGCCTGGGGGAGTGGATGCGCGCCCGCAGCGTGCACGTGCAGGAGGAGCTCCTATGAGCAGCACCAGTCCCAGTGACGTCTTCCGCCTCGGTGCGGAGTTCACCCGCCGCGAGATCGCCCCGCACCTGCAGGACTGGGAGGACGAGGGCCTGATCCCGCGCGAGCTGCACGCCGCCGCGGCCAAGCAGGGCGTCCTCGGCATGGGCTTCCCGGAGGAGGTGGGCGGCTCCGGCGGCGACGTGCTCGACACCCTCGACCTCCAGGAGGGCATGACGTCCGAGGGCGCCTCCAGCGGCCTGCTCGCCGGCCTGTTCACCCACGGCATCGCGCTGCCGCACGTCGTGGCGGCCTTCGAGCGGGGCGAGGGCCACGAGGGCGGTCGCCACCTGGTCGACCGGTTCGTCCGGCCGACGCTCGCCGGCGAGATGATCGGCTCGCTCGCGGTCACCGAGCCCGGCGGCGGCTCCGACGTCGCCGGCATCCGCACCACCGCCGTGCGCGACGGCGACCACTACGTCGTCAACGGCGCGAAGACCTACATCACCTCCGGGGTGCGCGCGGACTTCGTGACGACCGCCGTCCGCACCGGCGGCCCCGGCCACGCCGGCATCAGCCTGCTGGTCGTCGAGAAGGGCACGCCCGGCTTCACCGTCGACCGGTCGCTGCGCAAGATGGGCTGGCACTGCTCCGACACCGCCGAGCTGTCCTACGTCGACGTGCGGGTGCCGGTCGAGAACCTGGTCGGGGTCGAGAACTCCGGCTTCTACCAGATCGCCGAGCAGTTCGTCGTCGAGCGGATCGGGCTCGCGGTGCACGCCTACGGCATCGCCGGTCGCGCGCTCGCCCTGGCCGCGGCGTACGCGCAGGACCGCGACACCTTCGGCAAGCCGCTGGTCGCCAACCAGGTCGTGCGGCACAAGCTCGTCGAGATGCACCGCCAGGTCGAGGTCGCGCGCACCTACGCGCGAGAGGTCGCGCGCCGCCACACTCTGCACATCCAGGGGCAGGGCGAGCAGGTCATCGCCGAGGCCTGCCTGGCGAAGGACACCGCCTGCAGCGCCGCCACGGCCGTCACCTACGAAGCGGTCCAGCTCTTCGGCGGGGCCGGCTACATGCACGGCACCGAGGTGGAGCGCCACTACCGCGACGCGCGGATCCTCCCCATCGGTGGCGGCGCGACCGAGGTCCTCGCCGACCTCGCCGCCAAGCTGCTCGGCTACACCCCTTCCCGCCCCACCACAGGAGCAACCGCATGAGCATCGGTACGCCGACCGGCCAGGTCACCGTCGACATCGCCGCCTCCCCGCAGGAGGTGTGGGACCTGGTCAGCGACGTGACCCGGATCGGGGAGTTCTCCCCCGAGACCTTCGAGGCACGCTGGACCCGCGGCAGCACCGGCCCCGAGGTCGGGGCCACGTTCAAGGGCCACGTCAAGCGCAACGGCGTCGGCCCGACGTACTGGTCGGCCTGCCGGGTGACCCGGTGCGATCCGCCGACCGAGACCGGCGAGGGCGTCTTCGAGTTCGCGGTCGGCACGCCCGACGTGACCGTCAACAACTGGGGCTACCGGATCGCCCCCGCCGGCTCGGGCGGCTCGCGGGTCACCGAGTACTTCCGGCTCGAGGCCAAGCTCCCGATGAGGATCTACTGGCTGCTGCTCGGCTGGTCGCGCGGCAGGACCAACGAGAAGGGCATGCGCACCACGCTGGAGAAGATGAAGGCGGTGCTGGAGAAGTGAGTGCCGCCGTGTCCGAGCGCCGCGAGGCGATGCTCGCCAAGATCGAGGCGCTGCACGCCGAGCAGGCCAAGGCCGTCGCCGGTGGTGGCGAGCGCAGCGTCGCCCGCCACCACCAGCGCGGCAGGCTGCTGCCGCGCGAGCGGATCGAGCTGCTCGTCGACGAGGGCTCGGCCTTCCTCGAGCTCTCGCCGCTCGCCGCGTGGGGCTCGGACTTCCCCGTCGGCGCGAGTGTCGTCACCGGTATCGGTGTGGTCGAGGGCGTCGAGTGCCTCATCACCGCCACCGACCCCACGGTCAAGGGCGGCGCCTCGAACCCGTGGACGGTCAAGAAGATCTTCCGCGCCGCGCAGATCGCCCAGGAGAACGGGCTGCCGACCATCTCCCTGGTCGAGTCCGGCGGCGCGGACCTGCCGACGCAGAAGGAGATCTTCATCCCCGGCGGCAAGCTCTTCCGCGACCTCACCCGCGCCAGCGCGCGCAAGGAGCCGACGGTCGCACTGGTCTTCGGCAACTCCACCGCCGGCGGCGCCTACATCCCCGGCATGAGCGACTACACGGTCATGGTCAAGGAGCAGGCCAAGGTCTTCCTCGGTGGCCCGCCGCTGGTGAAGATGGCGACCGGTGAGGAGTCCGACGACGAGAGCCTCGGCGGCGCTGAGATGCACGCACGGACCTCCGGACTGGCCGACTACCTCGCCGAGGACGAGCTCGACGCGATCCGGATCGGGCGGCGCATCATCGCCCGGCTCAACCGCGCGCGGCGCGAGCCGGCGCCGGCGTACGCCGAGCCGGACCTCGACCCCGAGGAGCTGCTCGACCTCATCCCCAGCGACCTCAAGGAGCCCTTCGACCCGCGCGAGGTGATCGCGCGGATCGTCGACGGCACCAGCGCGACCAACGGTGTCGCCTTCGACGAGTTCAAGCCGCTCTACGGCACCTCCCTGGTCACCGGGTGGGCCTCGATCCACGGCCAGCCGGTCGGCATCCTCGCCAACGCCCAGGGCGTGTTGTTCAGCGAGGAGGCGCACAAGGCCACGCAGTTCGTGCAGCTGGCCAACCAGTCCGACACCCCGCTGCTGTTCCTGCATAACACCACCGGCTACATGGTCGGCAAGGAGTACGAGCAGGGCGGGATCATCAAGCACGGCGCGATGATGATCAACGCGATCTCCAACTCCACCGTCCCGCACCTGACGGTGATCATGGGAGCGTCGTACGGCGCCGGCAACTACGGCATGAACGGCCGCGCGTACGACCCGCGCTTCCTCTTCACCTGGCCCTCGGCGAAGTCCGCGGTCATGGGCCCGGCGCAGCTGGCCGGCGTGCTCGAGATCGTGGCCCAGCAGTCGGCCGAGTCCAAGGGTGAGGTCTTCGACGCCGAGGGCTTCGCCGCGATCAAGCAGGTCGTCGAGGCCCAGGTCGAGGAGCAGTCGCTGCCGCACTTCCTCTCCGGCATGTTGTACGACGACGGCGTCATCGACCCGCGCGACACCCGGACCGTCCTCGGCATCTGCCTCTCCGTCATCCGCACCAAGCCGATCGTCGGCACCGACCGCTTCGGGGTGTTCCGTCCATGACCCGCCAGATCACCCGCCTGCTGGTGGCCAACCGCGCCGAGATCGCGAGCCGGGTCTTCCGCACCTGCCGCAGCCTCGGCATCGAGACGGTGGCGATCCACTCCGACGCGGACGCGGCCCTGCCCTACGTGGCCGAGGCGGACGTCGCCGTACGCCTGCCCGGCAGCACGCCGGCCGAGACCTACCTGCGGATCGACCTCGTCCTCGACGCCGCCCGGCGGGCCGGAGCCGACGCGATCCACCCCGGCTACGGCTTCCTCTCCGAGAACGCCGAGTTCGCCCAGGCCGTCGTCGACGCCGGCCTGACCTGGGTCGGCCCGGACCCGGCCTCGATCACCGCGATGGGCTCCAAGATCGGCGCCAAGGAGCGCATGTCGGCTGCGGGCGTGCCCGTCCTGGAGGCGCCGGAGCAACCGACCGAGGCCGCCCTGCCCCTGCTGGTCAAGGCCTCGGCCGGCGGCGGTGGCCGCGGCATGCGCGTCGTCCGGGCCCTGGCCGACCTCGACACCGAGGTCGCGAAGGCCCGCGAGGAAGCTGCCTCCGCCTTCGGCGACGGCACCGTCTTCGTCGAGCCGTACGTCGAGCGCGGCCGCCACGTCGAGGTGCAGGTCGTCGGCACGCCCGACGGCGTGCTCGTCCTGGGCGAGCGCGACTGCTCGATCCAGCGCCGCCACCAGAAGATCGTCGAGGAGGCGCCGGCGCCCCGGCTGCCCGAGGCGACGCGGGAGGCCCTGCACGAGGCGGCGCGCGCCGCCGCGGCGGCGATCGACTACCGCGGCGCCGGGACGGTGGAGTTCCTCTACGACGAGGACGCCGACCGGTTCTTCTTCCTGGAGATGAACACCCGCCTCCAGGTGGAGCACCCGGTCACCGAGCTGGTGCACGGCATCGACCTGGTCGCCGCCCAGCTCCGGGTCGCCGAGGGCGCCCCCGTCACCGCGTCGCGGGGCCGGGACGGGCACGCGATCGAGGTCAGGCTCTACGCCGAGGACCCGGCCGCGGACTACCAGCCGCAGTCCGGGCTGCTCACGACCTTCGAGATCCCCGGCGCCGACGGCTCGGAGCCGGGCGTGCGGGTGGACCGCGGGTTCGTCTCCGGCAGCGAGGTGTCCACGTTCTACGACGCGATGCTCGCCAAGGTGGTCGTGCACGCCCCGACCCGCGACCAGGCCGCGCGGCAGCTCGCCGGTGTGCTGCGCCGCAGCCGGATCCACGGACTCACCACCAACCGGGACCAGCTGGTCGCGATCCTCACCGACCCGGCGTTCCTGCGGGGCGAGGTGAGCACCGCGTTCCTCACCGACTGGGCACCGCCGGCACCGGCGGGCGTCGTGGACGCCCCGCTCGCGGCCGCGTTGGCGATCGCGGAGACCCGCCGGGTCGGGCGCACCGTCCAGCAGCGGATCCCCGTGGCCTTCCGCAACGTGCCGAGCCAGCCGCAGCGCACCGAGTTCGAAGGTGACCTGGTGGCCGAGTGGTGGGGCGGTCGCGACGGCTACACGGCCGACGGGGTGGGCGTCCTGGACGCCGCGCCCGGGTCGGTGACCCTCGAGCGCGACGGCGTCGCGACGACGTACGCCTGCACGGTCACCGGTCTGCCCGGGCGCGAGGTCGTCGACGTCGACGCCCCCGGCGGCCACGTGCGCCTGGTGCGGGTGCCGCGGTTCGTGGACCCGGCCGACCAGGTCGCGAGCGGCTCGTTGCTGGCACCGATGCCGGGCAGCGTGGTGAAGGTCCTGGTCACCCACGGGCAGCAGGTCGCCGCGGGCGACCCGGTGCTGGTGCTCGAGGCGATGAAGATGCAGCACACCGTGAGCGCGCCGACCGACGGCGTGGTCACCCAGCTCGGGGTCACGCCCGGCCAGCAGGTCGCGGCAGGAGAAGTCATGGCAGTCGTCGAGGAAGAGGAGCAGCAGTGAGCACGTTCACCGAGTCCGAGGAGCGCCAGGAGCTGCGCAAGCAGGTCGCCAAGCTGGCCTCGTCCTTCGGTCGCGAGTACTTCACCGAGAAGGCCCGCGCCGGGGAGAAGACCACCGACCTGTGGCTGGCGATCGGCAAGGCCGGCTACCTCGGCATCAACATCCCCGAGGAGTATGGCGGTGGCGGCGGCGGGATCGGCGACATCGCGGCGGTCTGCGAGGAGCTCGCGGCCCAGGGCTGCCCGCTGCTGCTCATGGTCGTCTCGCCCGCGATCTGCGGCACGGTGATCGCCAAGTACGGCACCGAGGCGCAGAAGCAGAAGTGGCTCCCCGGCATCTGCGACGGCACGGGCACGATGGCCTTCGCGATCACCGAGCCCGACGCCGGCACCAACACCCACAACATCACCACCACCGCCCGCAAGGACGGCGACGGCTGGGTGCTCAACGGTCGCAAGATCTGGATCTCCGGCGTCGACGAGGCCGACAACGTGCTCGTGGTCGCGCGCACCGAGGACGCCAAGACCGGGAAGCTCAAGCCGGTGCTCATGGTGGTGCCGACCGACGCCCCCGGCTTCGAGTACAACCCGATCCCGATGGAGATCGTCAGCCCCGAGAGCCAGTTCCAGGTCTTCATGGACGATGTGCGGCTGCCCGCCGACGCGCTGGTCGGCGACGAGAACGGCGGGCTCGCCCAGCTCTTCGCCGGACTCAACCCCGAGCGGATCATGGCAGCGGCCTTCAGCCTCGGCCTCGCTCGCTTCGCCCTCGACAAGGCGGTCGCCTACGCCAAGCAGCGCGAGGTCTTCAACGGCCCCATCGGTGGCCACCAGGCCATCGCGCACCCGCTGGCGCAGAGCCACATCGAGATCGAGGTGGCCCGGCTGATGAACCAGAAGGCGGCGGCGCTCTACGACGCCGGCGACGAGTTCGCCGCCGGCGAGGCCGCCAACATGGCCAAGTACGCCGCGGCCGAGGCCGCCTGCGACGCCGTGGACCGCGCGGTGCAGACCCACGGCGGGTTCGGCGCCTCGCAGGAGTACGGCGTCGCCGGGCTGCTCGTCGCCACCCGGGTCGGCCGGATCGCCCCGGTCAGCCGCGAGATGATCCTCAACTTCGTCTCGATGCACTCCCTCGGGCTGCCCAAGTCGTACTGAGGCTGCTGCCCTGAGCCAGGTCCCTACCGATAGCGTCAGCACCCGTGGGACGGATCTCGACGAGGCTCGACGGCTGGCAGCGCCGCAATCGCGTCCTGTCGGTGCCCATCGCGGTCTTCTACAAGTACGTCGACGACCAGGGTCCCTACCTCGCCGCGATCATCACCTACTACGGCTTCATCGCGATCTTCCCGCTGCTGCTGCTCGCCACCTCGATCCTCGGATTCCTGCTGCAGGGGGACCCGCAGCTGCAGGAGGCGGTGCTGAGCTCGGCACTGGGCCAGTTCCCCATCATCGGTGAGGAGCTGGGCCGGCCCGAGGGCCTGACCGGCTCCACCACCGCCGTGGTCGTCGGTGGCCTCACCGCGCTCTACGGCTCGCTCGGCCTGGGTCAGGCGCTGCAGAACGCGCAGAACATCGCCTGGGCGGTGCCGCGCAACTCCCGCCCCAACCCGATCGTGCTGCGGTTCAAGAGCCTCGTGCTGCTCGGGTCGGCAGGCCTGGCGATCCTCGGCCTGTCGGTCCTCTCGGCGATCGGCTCGGAGACCGACGCCCTCGGCGGCGACGTCAGCGGCAACCTGCGCTGGCTGATCCGGCTGGTCTCGGTGGCGCTCGTGGGCCTGGTCCTCACCTACCTCTTCCGGCTGGCGGCGGCCCGGCGGCTGCGCTTCATGCAGGCCGCGCCGGGTGCCTTCTCCGTCGCCCTCATGCTCCAGGCGCTGCAGTTCGTCGGGACGCTCTACGTCACCGCGGTGCTCAGCGGCACCACCGGCATGAACGGCACGTTCGCGCTGGTCCTCGGCCTCATGGGACTGCTGTACATCGCCGCGGTGATGGGCGTGATCGGGATGGAGATCAACGTCGTGCTGGCGCGGCGGCTCTACCCCCGGGCACTGATGACGCTCTTCACCGACAAGGTCGAGCTCACCGCCGCCGACCGGCGGGCCTACACCTACTACGTGCGCGCGCAGCGCCACAAGGTCAACGAGGTCATCGACGTCCACTTCTCCGACGTCGGGGCCGAGGGTGCGGACAAGGCGCCCACGCTCGAGGAGCTGCGACAGCAACCGCCCACGACGGTCCTGCGGACCTCCGAGGTCTCCGAGCCGGACGACGCGAGGGCGGAGGGCGAGCGACCGGCGCAGGACGTGCCCCGGGAGCACCAGCCGTGAGCCCGGCCCACGCCGACCTGCTGGCGGCGTACGACGCCGGGCTGCGCGACGAGGCCGAGATGTCCGGGGCCCGGCAGTGGCACCGCCGCGGACCCCTCGCGGTCGGCGTCTTCGACCACGGGGGCTTCGTGTCCTACCGCGACCTCGGCGGTCTCGACGGGGACGCGCTCGACGACCTCGTGGCCTCCACGGTGGCGTGGTTCCGCGAGGAGACCGACGTCGCCGAGGTCGAGTGGAAGACCCGCGGGCACGACCTGCCCGCCGACCTCCCGGCTCGGCTGGAGGCGCACGGGTTCGAGCCCGACGAGGTCGAGACGGTGATGGTCGGCCGGGCCGTCCTGCTCGCAGCCGACGTCCCGCTGCCCGCCGGCGTGCACGTACGTCGGGCAGGTGATGGCCGGGACCTGCGCGTCGACCTGGAGGCGACCGGCCGGCTGCAGGCGGAGGTCTTCGGCACCGCGATGCGCGATCTCGAGGAGCGTCTCCGCACCCTCACCGAGCACCCCAACCGCACCGGCGTGTGGCTGGCCGAGACCGACGACGGCACCGTGGTCTCCGTGGGCCGGCTCGAGGTCGTGCCCGGCACCGGCTTCGCCGGGCTGTGGGGCGGGGCGACCCGGGAGGAGTGGCGCGGCCGCGGGATCTACCGCGCCCTGGTCGCCGCGCGGGCGCGGGCCGCGCTCGCGATGGGCGCCGAGCTCGTGCACAGCGACTGCTCGGCCATGTCGCGCCCGATCCTCGAGCGCAGCGGGCTGGTGCCGGTCACCACCACGACGCCGTACGTCTGGCGGCGGGCGGGCGCCACGGGCTGAGCCGGCGGTAGGAGCGGGGGCGTCAGCCCCGCAGCCGGGCGCGCAGGGACTCGACGGTGCCCTGGGTGATCCGCAGGCCGTCGTACAGGTATCCCTCGAGGTCGCCGAAGTGCTCGGCGACGGCCGCGTCGGCCTCGGCGAGGTAGGCGGTGTCGGCGACCATGACCGTCTCGTAGACCGCGACCTTGTCCTCGCCGAGGTGCTCACGGACCATCGCGAGGTACTTCGCGCGGGTGCCGTCGAAGCGGTTGGTCAGCAGGTAGTCCTCGACGACGGTCTCCTCCGGCACCCCGCAGGCACGCAGCAGCAGCGCGCTGGCCCAGCCCGTGCGGTCCTTGCCGGCGGTGCAGTGGAAGAGCTGGGGGTGCTCGGCGTCAGCGAGCACGGTCAGCAGCTCGCCGAACGCGGCCCGCGCGCCGTCGTCCTCGACGAAGACGCGGTAGACCCGCTTCATCGTCGCCAGGCCCTCCGCGCGGGAGGTGAGGGTCGCGACGTCGTCCATGGGGATGCCGGGCACCCGCACGTGGGTCCAGGTCGCGCCGGGAACTTCGGCGTCGGGGTGCGCCTCCACCTCCGGGTGGTCGCGCAGGTCCAGCACGTCGCGGATGCCGAGGTCGCGCAGCGCCCCGGCGTCGACGTCGCTGAGCTGCAGCTCGTTGGAGCGGAAGAGCACGCCGCGGCGCAGTCGTACGCCGTCGACGGTGAGGTAGCCCGGGCCGGCCACGTCGCGGAAGTTGTCGGCACTGGCCAGCCGGGTCAGCTCGTAGCCCTCGTCGGCCTGCTCGTCCACGGGGGAAGCATGTCAGGTGCCGCCCGACCGCGTGACAGGTCGGCCCGGGCCGGGGAGACTGCGCGGGTGATCCGCTACCTGCCCGCCGTCGTGGCCTTCGCCCTGGCCGTCTTCTGCCTGGTCGACGTGATCGGCACCCGCGAGCCGCGGAACCTGCCGAAGTGGGCGTGGATCGTGATGATCCTGCTCTTCCCGCTCCTCGGCTCCCTGGTCTACCTCTTCGTCGGCCGGCCCAAGCCCGTGCCGCCGGCGTCCTCGCCGTACGCCGAGTACGACCGGCCCGGCCGGATGTCGGCCTCCGACCCGGCCAAGGACGCCGAGTTCCTGCGCCAGGTCCGGGCCCGGGCCGAGGAGCAGCGGGCGCGCGCGAGGTACGAGGCCGAGGAGAAGCGGCGCCACGAGCAGGGTGGGGCCGGCGAGCCGGGCGAGCAGCCGGGCTGATCCCCGGTCCCAGCAGCACCGACGCTCAGCCCACGCCCAGGGCGCGGGCGGCGTCGGCCGCGGCGTCCGGACCGGCCGCGAGCCGGACCAGCAGGAGGCCGTCGACCAGGGCGAGCGCGGCCCTGGCCTGCGACCAGCGCTCCTCGTCCGGTCCGGGCAGGCGGCCGGCGAACCAGGCGGTCCAGGCCTCCGCGACCGCGCGCGCCGCCTCGGGGTACGGCGGGGTGCGGACCGCCGCGAGGCCGAGCGCCTCGACGTACACCGCGACCGTCGGGTCCGCGCCTCCCTGGCCCACCGCAGCCCAGACCCGCCGGGCCAGCTCCCGGTGGTCGCCCGGCTGCGCGCCGTCGAGCACAGCACGCGCTCTTCAACGTCCCCTTCGCCCTGCTGCTCGGACTGCCGCTGGCGCGCCCGAGGTCCACGCCCACCAGCCCCTGAGCCCGGTCGGGCCCTACCCTCGCGGCATGACATGGCCACGCGTGGACGGGATGCGGTCGCTGGAGCTGGGCTCCCCGGGCGAGATGCGGGCACGCCTCAACGGCCTGGTGATCGAGGGTCGCAAGCGGGCGACGGCCGGGCTGGTCGAGGAGTACGAGCAGGAGGGCGAGGCCTTCGAGCACGTCGGCGAGCGACTGGTGCTGCTGCACGACGACGGCACTCCCGCCGGCACGGTCGAGGTCACTTCGGTGGAGCTGACGACCTTCGGCGAGGTGCCGTGGGAGTTCGCGCAGTCGGAGGGGGAGGGACACCGCGACCTCGAGCACTGGCGAGAGGGTCACCGCCGGTTCTGGGCCTCGGAGGGTCGCGAGGTCCACGACGACACGTCCCTGCTGATGATCGGGATCCGGTACGTCGGCTGACCGGCCTCGGGCGGCGACCGGTCCGGCCGGGACAGCGCGGCGGGAGCGGCTCGAACACCTACGCGGCTCCGCACTCGGATTCCGCAACCTCACCAGCTACATAGCCAGATGCCTACTCGCAGCCGGTGGGTTCAGGCCCCGACTACACCCTGAACTCGGATGAGCCCGATCAGAGCGCGGCGTACACCGCTTCCTCGAAGTCTCCGTAGAGCTTCCAGGCCTCGTGACGCGTGATGAAGGGCAGCGAGTTGGTGTAGATCGAGGCGCAGATGCCGGTCGTGCGGTCGATGAAGAAGTGGGTGTTGAAGAGCCCCGCCCACGACCCGGTGCCGGCGCGGCGGCGGCCAGGGATGTCGTGGCTGTTGAGCAGGAGTCCGTAGCCCCACTTGTGGCCGGGTCCGGCATACATCGTGTCGGTGATCGCCGGGTCCGCGGTGGGGATCTCGGCGGGGAAGTCGAGGTCGCCGATCTGGTTGGTGAAGGCGGCGTCGACCGTGGCTTCGTCCAGGATGCGCACGCCGTTGAGCTCGCCTCCCCGCAGGAGCGCCTGCTCGAAGCGGATGTAGTCGCGGGGGGTGGAGAAGAGGCCATGGCCGCCCGCCCACCAGTCGGGTTCGGGGTTGAGGATGTTGCCGGCCGACGCCCATGTGCCGTCCTCGCCCTTCACGTGGACGGTGACGGCGTTGTCCATCTGCGTCTGGTCCGGGTGGAACGTGGTGCTGCTCATGCCGAGCGGGCCCGCGATGCCCTCATCGATGACTGCGTCCAGCTTCTTGCCGGCGACGGCCTCCACGACGCGGCCGAGCCAGTCGGTGTTGATGCCGTACACGAACTCCTCCCCGGGGTGCGCCGTCATCGGCGCACCGAAGGCGGCCATCGACCCGGGTACGACGTTCGGGACGCCAGTCGCCGCTTCGTACTTCACGAGCCGGTCGTTCCAGAACCAGTACCCCAAGCCAGAGGTGTGCGTCACGAGGTGGTGAACCGTCGCCTTCGTGCGCGGCTCGACCAGGATGGGCTCGTCCCCGTCGAACCCCTCGAGCACCTTGACGTCGGCGAAGTCCGGGACGTACTCCTCCACCGGAGCGTCGAAGTCGAGTTCGCCGCGTTCCTTCTGCTGCAGCGCAGCGACGGTGCAGACCATCTTGGTCATCGACATGATGCGGAAGTGGGTGGAGGTGCCGACCGGGTCATCAGACTCTCCGGCTATGCGGACCCCGGCCCCGCCCTCGTAGAGGACGCCGTCGCGGTCGGCGACGATCGCGGCGACGTGCGGCACTGCACCGTCCGACACGGCGTCGGTAAGCACGCGGTCGATCCCGGACCCGTCGATGTGTGTGGCCATGGCTGCTCCTCAGAGTGCGGGGACGGTCTCTCCGTCCGGCTGCCGACCACCGTCTTGCAACCCGTGGCGAGTGGGAACCGACAAGACGTCTGAGTCGGAGGAGTGACGACCGCCACATGGCGGTGGCAGGCTGGCGATCCCGCCGATCTACTGAGGCGCCCGAACTGCGATTCCCTGATTGCGCACGATGTGGAGAGACCTGTGACAGCCGAGGTGCAGCCGGTCGCGCGCCCGCCGTTCGACGCCGAGCTGCGGGCCGGCCTGGCGGTGGTCGGCGGCATGTTCCCGCCGACGATCACGCCCGACCTCATCGACTTCATGCGCGTGTCGTACGCCGCCCCGCCCATCGAGGACCTCCTCTTCGCCAAGGGCATCGTCTGCACCGACGACGTGGTCGTCGCTCCGGACGGGCACGAGGTCGCCGTGTCGGTGCTGCGTCCCAAGGATGCGCCTGGTGAGCGCCCGGGGGTGGTGTATGCGCACTCGGGCGGGCTGATGTTCGGCGACCGCTTCAGCGGGATCGACCTGGTTCTCGACTGGGTGTCCGACTTCGGCGCGGTCCTTGTGACGGTGGAGTACCGGCTGGCACCTGAGCACCCGCACCCGTACCCCTTCGACGACATGTACGCCGCGCTCGAGGCCGCTGCCTCGCGTGCAGGGGACTGGGGCTTGCGGCGTGACCGCCTCGTGGTCGCGGGAGCGAGCGCCGGAGGTGGGCTCGCAGCAGGCCTTGCGCTCGCAGCCCGCGACCGAAACGGACCGGTGCTACGGGGTCAGGTACTCGACTACCCGATGCTCGACGACCGCGGCACCACGGCCTCGACCCATCAGTTCGACGGCATCGGCGTGTGGGACCGCGTCAGCAACGAGACCGGCTGGACTGCTCTGCTCGGCGACGCCCGCGGCACCGAGGCGGTGTCAGAGTACGCCGCCCCCGCCCGCGCAAGGGACCTCTCGGGCCTGCCTCCGGCATTCATCGACGTGGGTGCCGCCGAGATCTTTCGCGACGAGGCGATCGCCTACGCGGACGGGATCTGGCGTGCGGGCGGTGACGCGGAGCTGCACGTGTGGTCGGGGGCTTTCCACGCATGCGACATCTTTGCCGCCCATACCTCCGTCGGCCGCGCCATGATCCGGGCCAGGAACGACTGGGTCGAGCGGATCATCGCCGACTGAGAACCGGACTACGCTGCGCTCGCAGAAGGAGGTCGTCGTGCAGGAGCTGCTCGGCCGCATTGCCCGGCTCGACCCGAGCGCGAGCCTCGGGCTGCGCGTCATCGCCTGCTTCGACGAACTCATGGTCGGCAACGTCAACACGCGCGCGCTGCTTGCCGCTGCCGCATCGCTCGCTGGCTGCGTCGCCGGCTTCCACTCCGAGACGCCGGCAAGGACCGTGCGCATCGATCCCCGCGGCCATCACGCGGCCGACGCACGACCGGAGGTGGACCCGGCGTTCCAGCAGGATGCGAGCGACGGACTGACAGTGTGGTTGGAGCGGAACGGGGAGCGGCAGCCCAACGACGCCATCGTGCTGGAGCGACTCGCCCTGGCGGTTCGCATGCGGCACGGCCGCGGGCGTGAGAGCGACCACCGGCGCGACCTGAGCCTGCTGCTCGATCCCGAGGTGGACGTGCAGGCACGCTGCGTTTCCGCGATCACCCTCGGACTCCGTCCGGGGACGCGCTACCGAGTGGTCTGTGCGCCCCTCTTCGCCGTGTGGCCCGAGCACCCCCAGGGCCCCGAGGACGTCGTTGCAACGCGTTTCGGTGCCATCCACGCGCTGGTCCTTCCGGCCAGTGCCCACGAGGTGGCCGCTGTACCCAGCGGGGTCGGCGTCGCCACCGAGGTGGAGGACCTCCACCACTCTTTCCGCACAGCTCTCGTCGCGCTGCGGCTGTGCGATCCGCCGGCGGTCGGGTCGGTTCTGGCCGACGACTTCGGCGGACTGATCGGGCTGCTCGCCGACGCGCCGGACGGCTCCTTCCAGCCCGACGTCGCGCTGGTCGACGCAGTGATGGCCTACCCGTGGGGCGCGGAGACCTTGTCCTCGGTGGTCCGGTCGCACTCGTTGCGGCAGGCCGCTCGCGAAGCCGGCGTGCACCACAGCACGATGCAGTCGCGCCTTGAGACCGTGAACGCGACTCTCGGGTTCGACCCGTTCGAGGGCTACGGGCGCACGCGCCTTGGCACGGCGTACCTCGTCTGGCGCCTGCGCCACTCGCGCGTCTTGGACCTGCCGGCGCCTATCGCCACACCTCGAGGGTCTTGACGGCCGACATGGATCCCTTCCACGTCGTGCGCCTGGCCGGAGACGCCTTGGACCGGTGCCGCCGCCGGGTCCAACAAGACCTCCACGGCCACCGCGGCCGTCGTGACGACCCGCTGTATCGCGCCCGCCGGACCCTGCACACCGACGAGCGGGAGGGCGAGGCCTTCGAGCACGTCGGCGAGCGACCGGTGCTGCTGCACGACGACGGCACTCCCGCCGGCACGGTCGAGGTCACCTCGGTGGAGCCGACCACCTTCGGCGAGGTGCCGTGGGAGTTCGCGCAGTCGGAGGGGGAGGGACACCGCGACCTCGAGCACTGGCGAGAGGGTCACCGCCGGTTCTGGGCCTCGGAGCGTCGCGAGGTCCACGACGACACGCCCCTGCTGATGATCGGGACCCGGTACGTCGGCTGACCGGCCTCGGGCGGCGACCGGTCCGGCCGGGTCAGCCCGGCGGGAGCACCCGGGCCAGGGACTCGGGATCGCGCCCGACCACCGTCGTCCCGTCGTCGGCGGTGATGATCGGCCGCTGGAGCAGCCGCGGGTCGGCGACCAGGGCGGCGAGCCAGTCCTCGCGAGCCTCGGGGGTGCGGGGCAGGTCGGCCACTCTCGCGGCCGAGGGCTCCCCCGTGCGGGTGACGTCCCAGGGCTCCAGACCCAGCCGCTCGAGCACCGCCACGAGCTCGCCGCGGGTCGGCGGCTCCTCGAGGTAGCGCCGGACCGTGTACGCCACGCCCGCCTCGTCCAGGGCCGCCGTCGCGGCCCGGCACTTCGAGCAGGCCGGGTTCACCCAGATCTCCACGATCCCAGTCTGGCGGCAAGGGTCCCGCTCATCGCACCCGCACCTCGGTGAGGACCAGCACCCGGGCGGCGTCGGGCGTGCAGAAGTCGACGGCCATCGCCCAGTACCCGTCCTCGGCGTACGACGGCAGCGAGCGCACGGGCATCAGGGCGCCGCGCGCAGACAGGCGGCTGCCGTCGGTCGCGGTGGCACCCGAGGGCAGGACGTACTCGTCTCCGGAAGCGCCGATCGCCGTGCCTTCGGGCCAGACGACCAGCAGCGGGTCCGACGTCCCCGGGACGGTGCCCAGGAAGCAACCGCGGTCCGACACCTGCAGGCGGACGGTCAGGGGTCGGGGCCGGTGCGGGGCGTCCGGGGCGTCCGGGGCGGAAAGCTGGGGCACGCCCATCCCGCCCGACTGGTCGTCCTCGTGGGCGGGGGCCGTGGCGACAGGGGCGGTACGACCAGAGCCAGCAGGGACAGGGGCGGGCGCGGGCCCGTCGGGCTCCGGGCCGGTCCCTGACTCGGACCCCGCGCAGCCGGCGAGGGCGGAGGCGACCAGCAGGGCGAGGACGGCCGACGCCGGCGTCGCCGAGGTACGGCGTCCACTGCCGGCCGGCCGAGCGTCGTCCGTCCCACTCACGACCTTGCGACGTGCCGGCACCCCGCGAGGTTCCCACGGCTCGGCCCGGCCGGCGCCGCAGATCGCGAGGGCCCTGCTGGTCCCGCTCCAGACCGGGTACGCCCACTGTGTGGTGTTCCGGTTCAAGCAGGTGGCTGTTGGGCTTTGCCTGATGGGTGTTGGGACGTGGCGGGCACGGGGGTGCCCGGAGCGGTGCTCAGGTGGTCAGTGCGTTGTTGTGAAGTCGCTGGAGGTTGACGGCTGCTGCTGCGAGGT
>CAEZYQ010000019.1_pt1 | contig 66011 bp, 60 predicted proteins | sample 7265561 | NCBI WGS metagenome assembly CAEZYQ01 (sample SAMEA6813939, study PRJEB35770) | uncultured Nocardioides sp. | biome: Freshwater; feature: Freshwater reservoir; material: water | place: Czech Republic | collected 2017-04-14 | depth 30m m | reverse complement strand
GCCGGCCCCAGGACCAGACGGACACATCGCTCGCAGGACACCCCAAGAGGGGTCACGTCGTCGAAGAGTCACACCCGGCCCCAGGAACCAGCGCCACCCTGCCAGCCAGCCCCAGGCCAGCCACCGAAAGACTCACAGTCGTCGAGACCGCCGCACCTTTCTGTGGTCGTCGACCAGAGGCAGCTCGCCCGGTCTCGACGACGGCTCGCCGAGGGCTCGCCTGCTCGACCAGCCAGACGTCGCGTCTGGGATCCGAGACGAGGCGTCGCCGGGGCTCGTTGACCCCGCGGACCTAGACCAGTGGACTGGTGAGGTGCCCGCCCCCGCCACTGCCGCCGTGAGAGCCCCAGCGGCCCCGGTGCACGACCTCCTCGGTCGGCCGGCGGCGACGCGTGCGCGCCGAGCCCCGGGTGCCGGTGTCCGCGGCGCGGTGACCGACGGTGATCGCGCCGACCGGGTCGACGTCGTCGGGCAGCCACAGCTCCTCGCGCAGGTCGAGCTCGCGGTGCGGCGGCAGGCCGAAGAAGCAGGCGCCGAGGCCCTCGTCGACGGCCGTCTGGAGGATGAGCAGCGAGGCCATGGCGGCGTCCATGTGCCAGTACGGCACGTTCCAGGGGTCGCCCGCGGGGGCGCCGTTGCGGCGTCGCGTGGCGGCCTTGTCGGGCGCGGAGTAGCGCTCGAGGTAGGCCGTGCGGCTGCTGCACGGGACGATCACGACCGGCGCACGCATCATCCCCGCGAGCCACGGGTCCGGTTCGTCCACGCTGTCGGCGGTGGCGGTCCAGAAACGGCGTACGTCGTCGGGCGTGTCGAGCACGACGAAGGCCCAGCCCTGGCTGAAGCCCGCGCTCGGCGCCCGCGTCGCGTGGTCCAGCATCCGCTCCACCACGGCGGGGTCGACCGGGGCCCCGTCGGCGTAGTTGCGGACCATCCGGCGGCGGCGCACGACCTCGCGGAACTCCATGCGCGTGACGATAGGACGGCCCGGGATGACTGACTTCGAGGCGATGTGGCGTGAGATCGCACCGGTCGGCCGCTCGGCCGCGACCGGGGGCTACCTGCGCCAGCCGTGGACGAGCGCCGAGGGTGAGCTGCGCGCGTGGTTCGTCGAGGCGTGCGAGGGGCGCGGGCTGCGGGTGGAGTCCGACGGGCTGGGGAACCTGGTCGGCTGGTGGGAGCCGGCCGGGAGCTCGCCGGAGGACCGCCTCCTGACCGGCTCGCACCTCGACAGCGTGCTGGAGGGAGGCGCGTACGACGGTCCGCTCGGTGTGGTCTCGGGGCTGGCGGCGATCGACCGCATGCGCGCGCTCGGGGTCGTGCCGCGGCGACCGGTGGGGGTCGGGGTGTTCGTGGAGGAGGAGGGCTCGCGCTTCGGGCTGGCCTGCCTCGGGTCGCGGCTGCTGACCGGCGCGACGACGTGGGAGGCGGCGCGGGAGCTGCGTGACCGGGAGGGAGTCTTCCTGGCCGACGCGCTGGAGGCTGCCGACCTGCCCGGTCCTTCCGCCGACGGCCCGGACCTGCTGGCGGGTGTCACCACCTTCGTCGAGCTCCACGTCGAGCAGGGTCGTGCGTTGGTCGACCTCGGCCATGCCGTCGGGGTCGCGAGCGGCATCTGGCCGCACGGGCGCTACCGCTTCGACGTCGAGGGCGTGGCCGACCACGCCGGCACCACGCGGATGGAGGACCGCCGCGACCCGATGCTGACCTACGCGATGACGGTCCTGGCGGCCAACAAGGCGGCCCGGCTGTCGGGGGAGCGCGCGACCTTCGGACGGGTCGAGGTGCTGCCCAACGGCACCAACGCCGTGCCGTCGCGGGTGACCGCCTGGCTGGACGCCCGCGCGTCGTCCGCCGACTCGCTCGACGCGCTCGTCGAGCGGATCACCACGCAGGCGCGCGAGCGGGCCGAGCGCGACGGCACGACGCTGACGGTGACCGCGGAGTCGGTCTCGGGGCCGGTCTCCTTCGACCCCGACCTCGTCGGCCGGCTCGCCACCGGGCACGCCGGCGGCGACTGGCCGGTGCTGCCGACCCAGGCCGGCCACGACGCGGGCGTGCTCTCCGCGGCCGGCATCGCGACGGCGATGCTTTTCGTGCGCAACCCCACGGGGGTCTCCCACAGCCCGTCCGAGCACGCCGAGGTCCCCGACTGCCTGGCCGGCGTCGACGCGCTGGCCGAGTCGCTCACGAGGCTGAGCACGTGACGGCGTACCTCTTGGAACGGGCGTGGCTGCCCTCACCCGACGGCGGTCGGGTCCACGACGACGTGCTGGTCGAGGTCGCAGGCGGGCGGTTCGCGCGGGTCGAGATCGGTGCCGGCGACCCTGCTGCCACCCGCCTGCCCGGCCTCACCCTCCCCGGCCTCGCCAACGCCCACAGCCACGCCTTCCATCGCGCGCTGCGCGGGCACGTGCAGCGCGACCGCGGGACGTTCTGGACCTGGCGGAAGCAGATGTACGCCGTCGCCGAGCGCCTCACACCCGCGCTCTACCGGGAGCTGGCGACCGCGGCCTACCGCGAGATGGTGGCGGCCGGCTACACGACGGTCGGGGAGTTCCACTACCTGCACCACCGGCTCGACGGCTCCCTCCACGACCCGGCGCTGGCCATGCGCGAGGCCCTCGTCGACGCCGCCGCGACCGCCGGGATCCGGCTGGTCCTGCTCGACACCGCCTACCTGTCCAGCGGCTTCGGCGCCCCGGTGGAGGGGGTCCAGCGCCGCTTCTCCGACGGTACGGCGGCAGCCTGGTCGGCCCGCGCCGGCGCCGGTCCCGCCGCCATCCACTCGGTCCGGGCCGTGCCCCGGCACGAGCTCGGGGCCTTCCGCGGCCGCGCCCCCCTGCACGTCCACCTCTCGGAGCAGCCCGCGGAGAACGAGGCCTGCCTGGCGGCGTACGGGCTGACCCCGACGGGGCTGCTGCACGCCGAGGGCCTGCTCGGCCCCGGCACGACCGTCGTCCACGCCACCCACCTCACCGACGACGACATCGCGCTGCTCGGCCGCACGCGCACCCACGTCTGCCTGACCCCCACCACCGAGCGCGACCTCGCCGACGGCATCGGACCGGGGCGACGGCTGGCCGACGCGGGCTGCCGGCTGAGCATCGGCAGCGACAGCCACGCGGTCGTCGACCCGTTCGAGGAGCTGCGGGGGCTGGAGATGCACGAACGGCTCGCCACGGGGGAGCGTGGGCACTTCACGGCCGCCGAGCTGCTCGACATCGGCACCGCCCACGACGTCCTGGGCGTCCCCGACGCGGGTCGGATCGAGGTCGGCGCGCGCGCCGACCTGGTCACCCTCGACGCCTGCTCACCCCGCACGGCCGGCACCGGGCTCAATGGTGAGGCCGACGAGCACATGGCCGTCTTCGCTGCCACCGCTGCCGACGTCACCCACGTCCTGGTCGACGGCCGGGTCGTCCACCGCCGCGGCGACGAGCCCGAGGTCGGCCGCCTCCTCGCCGAGGCGATCGCCGCCGTCCGGGCCCGCCCATGACCGCCGAGCAGTCACCTTCCTGCGGCCGACCAGTCACTTTCTCGGGTCCGACCGGTCACTGCCGTGGAAGTCGCGGCGACAAACTGACTGGTCGAGGTCGAGGACGTGACTGCTCGGCCGTGAGGTGGGGGAGGGAGAGGGCATGACGGCGACGGTCATCACCGGGATCGGTGAGCTGGTCACCAACGACCCTGACCGGGACGGGCTGCTGGGGATCGTCAGCGACGCGGCGCTCGTCGTCGAGGGCGACCGCATCGCGTGGGTGGGCCCGGCGGTGGACGCGCCGGCCGCCGACGCCGCGGTCGACGCCGGGGGGCGCGCGGTGCTGCCCGGGTTCGTCGACAGCCACAGCCACCTGGTCTTCGCCGGCGACCGGGCGCGCGAGTTCGCGGCACGCATGAGCGGCACGCCGTACGCCGCCGGGGGGATCCGCACGTCGGTGGCCGCGACCCGCGCCGCCACCGACGAGGAGCTGCTCTCGCGTGCCGCGAGGCTGGTGCAGGAGATGCTGCGGCAGGGCACGACGACGGTGGAGATCAAGTCCGGCTACGGCCTCACCACCCGCGACGAGGCGCGCTCGCTCGCCGTCGCGCGCCAGCTGACCGAGCACACGACCTTCCTGGGCGCGCACGTCGTGCCCGAGGAGCACGCCGACGACCCGGCCGGCTACGTCGCGCTCGTGACCGGGCCGATGCTCGAGGCGTGCGCGCCGCACGCGCGCTGGATCGACGTGTTCTGCGAGGCCGGTGCCTTCGATGTCGACCAGGCCCGGGCCGTGCTCGACGCCGGCGAGGCCGCGGGCCTGCGCGGGCGGCTGCACGCGAGCCAGCTGGGGCCGGGCCCCGGCGTACGGCTGGCCTGCGAGCTCGGGCTGCTCGCCGTGGACCACTGCACCTACCTCGAGCCGGCCGACGTCGACGCCCTGCGCGACTCCGGGACGATCGCGACCCTGCTGCCGGGGGTGGAGTTCTCCACCCGGCAGCCGTACCCCGACGCCCGGGCCCTCCTCGCCGCCGGTGTGCGGGTCTCGCTGGCCAGCGACTGCAACCCGGGCTCGTGCTTCACCTCCTCGATCCCGTTCTGCGTCGCGCTCGCCGTGCGCGAGATGGGCATGAGCCCCGCCGAGGCGGTGCACGCGGTCACCGCGACCGCCGCGGCCGCGCTCGACGAGGACGGCCCCCGCGGGGTCGGCCGGATCGTCCCCGGCCGCCGCGCGGACCTGGTGCTCCTCGATGCTCCGAGCCACGTCCACCTCGCCTACCGCCCCGGCGTCCCGCTCGTCGCAGGGGTCTGGCAGAGGGGACGCCCGGTCGTCTGACCCAGGCTCGGTGACTCGGCGCTGGTCCAAGGGTGACTCGGCGCCGATTCGAGCGTGAGTCGGCGCAGGTTCGAGCAGGCGTCGAACCAGCGCCGAGTGAGCGGGTCAGTAACCCCGGGGCTTCCCGTCGCGGCGCAGCCAGTCGTCGAAGAGCTCGTCCAGCTGCTCCCCGGAGACCTTCTCGGCCAGCCGCTCGAGGTCGCGGGTGCGGACGTTGTCGTAGGCGAAGTCGGCCGCCCAGCGGCGGGCGAGGTCGAGGAAGTCGCGGGTGCCGATCTCGCGGCGCAGGGCGTGCAGGGTCATGGCGCCGCGGGCGTAGACGGGCTCACCGAAGAGGTCGGCGGGGTCGGTGAACCGCACCGGGGCCGGGCTCCACAGGTCGTCGTCGGCGTCGCGGGAGTAGAGGGCCTCGAAGTGCTCCTGCGGGGTGCGGCCGCCGCGCGCGCCGGACCACATCCACTCGGCGTAGGTGGCGAAGCCCTCGGCCAGCCAGATGTCGTGCCAGTCGGTGAGGGTCACGGAGTTCCCGAACCACTGGTGCGCGGTCTCGTGGACGACCGTCGAGGTGTCCGCGCCGTCGGGCGGGTAGAACGGTCGGCCCTGGGTCTCGAGGGCGTAGCCGACGTACGCGTCGTCCACGACGTGCCCGCCGGAGGAGAAGGGGTAGGGGCCGAAGAGCTCCTCGCAGAACGCGATGACCTCGGGCAGCACCTCCCGCGCGCGCTCGGACGCACCCACCAGGGAGTCCTCGAAGAACCACAGCGGCAGCCGCCGCCCGTCGACGGAGGTCACCGAGGACTCCACGACGTCGTAGCGGCCGAAGCCGACCACCGCCAGGAACGTCGACATCGGCTCCTCCTGGCGCCAGGTCCACGTCGTACCGGTGCCGTGCGGAGCGGTCCCGACCAGCTCACCGTTGGCGACCGCGGAGTACCCCGCCGGCGCCGAGAGCCGGTAGGTGAAGCGGGCCTTGTCGCCGGGGGTGTTGTTGGAGGGCAGCCAGCTCATCGCGCCGACGGGTTCGTTGATCGCGATCGCGCCGTCGGTGGTGCGCACCCAGCCCTCGGTGCTGCCGTCGGCGTCCACGACCTCCGGGGGCCGCCCGTCGTAGGAGACCGTCACGCTGAAGCGGCCGGCGTCGACCACCGCCGACGGTGTCACGACCAGCTCGGTGCCCTCGCGCGTGGACCGCGCCGGCTGCCCGTCCACCACCACGGAGGTGACCCGGGCGCCGTCGAAGTCGAGGTGGAAGCTGCGCAGCGCGGTGCGTGCCACCGCGCGGATCCGCACGGTCGCGATCGCCCGGTTCGTCGTCGGCTGGTAGTCGATGCTGACGTCGTAGGCCCGCACCTGGTAGCCGGCGTTGCCCTGCCCGGGGAAGAGCGTCTCCCGCGGCGCCGCGACCGAGGACCCGCCCAGCAGCCCGACGAGGAGGGACCCGGCGAGGCCGGCAGCGAGCGCCGACGTCGTACGCCGCGGGGTGGAGGTCACCCGAGGACGATATGCGCTCGCGCGCGACCGCGTGGCGGTGTCAGCATTCCCTCTCGTGATGACCCGGTGGTGACGCAGTGATCGCCCGGCTGCGTGCCCTGCGCGTCGACGTCACCCCGCTGCGCACCTCCCGCGACTTCCGGCTGCTGCTGGTGGCGGGGACGGTGTTCTACCTCGGCGCGATGGTCACCTACGTCGCCATCCCCTACCAGGTCTACACGCTCACGGGCTCCAACTTCCTGGTCGGTGCGATCGGCATCGCCGAGCTCGTGCCCCTCGTCGTCTTCGGCCTGTACGGCGGTGCGCTGGCCGACCACGTGGACCGCCGCCGCCTCCTGGTGTGGACCGGGCTGGCCCAGGCCGCGGCGACGGCCGTGCTCGCGGCCAACGCCTTCGGTGCCTTCGGCGACCCGAGCGTGCCGCTGGTCTTCGTGGTGGCCGTCGTGCTGGTCTCGACGTCCGCGATGCAACGGCCCTCGCGCGAGGCGCTGATGCCGCGCACGGTCCGCCACGACGAGCTGGTCGCCGCCAACGCGCTCTTCAGCCTGGGGATGCAGGTCGGGGTGCTGCTCGGCCCGGCCATCGGCGGCCTGCTCATCGCCTACGTCGGTCTGGGCTGGTGCTTCGTCGTCGACATCGTCGGCCTGGTGCTCGCCACCGTGATGTACGCCGCGATGCGCCCCTACCCCCACCGCGCCGAGACCACGCCGCCCTCGCTGTCCGGCGTCGCCGAGGGCATGCGGTACGCCGTCGGCCGCCGCGACCTGCTCGGCACCTACCTCGTCGACATCGCCGCGATGGTGCTGGCCTTCTCGGTCGTGCTCTTCCCTGCGCTGGTCTCGGAGGTGTTCGCGCGCCCCGAGCTGCTGGGGCTGCTCTACTCGGCGGAGACCGTCGGGGCGCTCGTCGCGACCGCCCTCTCCGGCTGGACCGCGCGCGTGCACCACCACGGGCGCGCGATCGTGCTCGCCGCGGCGGCGTACGGCGGGTTCATCGCGCTGGCCGGGCTGATGCCGTCGTTCTGGCTGGTCGCGCTGGCGCTGGCCCTCGCCGGGGCGGCCGACATGATCTCGGGCGTCTTCCGCTCGACCGTGTGGAGCCAGACGATCCCGGAGGCGATGCGTGGGCGGCTGGCCGGCATCGAGATGCTGTCCTACTCCCTCGGCCCGCTCGGCGGCCAGGTGCGCGCCGGCGTCACCGCCGACCTCTGGTCGGTGCGCGGCGCGATCACCTCCGGTGGCATCGCGTGCGTGGCGGGCGTGACGCTCACCGCCGTGTGGCTGCGCGACTTCTGGTCCTACGACACGCGCACCGACGAGCACGCGGTCGCCGAGCGGGAGGCGCGGGCAGCGGCGGGGGAGGTGTGAGGCGGTGGGGATCCCCGGATATCAGGCTCTCCTGCCGGTTCGGGAGGGTTGCAACCCCTGACAAGGGGCAGGAAGGCCTGATGTCCGGGGATCCCTCCGGCCGCGCCGGCGCCGCCCGGGCTACCGGTCGAACGCCGCCCGCACCTGGGTCTCCGAGAGTCCGTAGTCCTTGAGCGAGTAGCGGTGCGACGGCTTGGCGTGCCCGGTGCGCGCCTCCTCGTCGATCGCCTTCACGACCGCCTCGGCCTCGGCCGACAGGGTCAGCCCGAAGGCGTCGTACACACCGCGCACCGTGCCCATCGGGTCGGCCTGCAGGTCGGCGAAGTCGACGTCGACGAACTGGGCGGAGTCGTAGCGCGGCCGCGCGTCGTGGAAGGCGTGGTAGGCCCGGGACCACAGGTCGAGCTGCGTGTGGCCGATGACGCCGCCGACGTAGGTGTCGCTGTGGCCGGCGGTGGTGGCGGCCGACAGGGAGCACGACGAGGCGATGCAGACGACCGGGTCGCGGCGCGTGTAGACGACGAGCGCGTCGGGATAGACCGTCATCAGCGCATCCAGCGCGGTCATGTGCGAGGGGTTCTTCAGCACCCAGCGCTTCTCGGGGTCGTTCAGCCCGATCAGCTGGAGGTTCGCCTTGTGCCGCTCGTAGGCGTCGGTCCAGTCCTGGCCCTTGAGCCACTCGGTGTAGCGCGGCAGGTTGGCCAGCGACTCGTAGGAGTTGGACTTGCCGGTCTGGCGCAGCAGCCGCCAGCACTCCTCCTCCGAGGTCGCGTCCATGTAGTGGATCCCCATGAAGTCGGGGTCCTCGACGTGGTGCGCGGCGAAGGCCTGCTGCATCGCGGCGAAGATCGGGTCGGACTCCCAGGTCTCCCGCGGCGGCCGCGGCTGGGGGTACTGCGTCAGCCACATCTCCAGCCCCTGGTGCGCGGGGTCCGCGGCGAGCAGCCGGTGCAGCGCGGTCGTACCGGTGCGCGGCAGGCCCATGACGAAGATCGGCCGCTCGATGGGTACGTCGGCGTGCTGGGGCAGCGCGTTGAACTGCGCCTGGGTCAGCAGCCGGCCGACCAGCGCCGACTTCACCTCCGAGCGCTGGAAGTAGTTGCCGCGCCCGGTGAGCCCGGCCTCCTCGGAGTTGAGGTCCTCGACGAGGACCCGCAGCCCCTCCTCGTGGGCCGTGCCGCCGAAGTCGTCCATCCCGACGGTCCGCACCGCCGCGGCCACGATGTCCTCGTAGCTCCCGACGTCGGCCCGCTCGCGGGTCATCACGTTGTCCGACATGTCAGTCGTGGAACTCGCCGCAGTCGACGGTCAGCATCTGCCCGGTCACCGCGGAGGCCAGGTCGCTGGCCAGGAACAGCGTCGCGCGGGCGACCTCCTCCGAGGACGCGAGTCGCTTGAGGTCGGTGGGTGCCGCCTTCTCGGCGTACACCTCCTCGTGCGTCTTGTTCTCCACCGCGGCGAGGAAGTCGAAGTAGCCGCGGTTGACGTCCTCGTAGATGTACGACGGCGCGACGCTGTTGACCCGGATCCCGCGCGGCCCGAGCTCGGTCGCCAGCGACGACGCGAGGTGCTCCAGGGCGCCCTTGGAGAGCTTGTACCCGGCGTACTCCGGCTGGCTGGAGAAGGCCACGCACGAGTTGAGCATGATGATGGAGCCCTTCGACTCCGCCAGGGCGTCGGCGAAGAGCGCGGAGAGCCGCAGCGGGGCGAAGACGTTGGTCTCGTTGACCTTGGCCAGCTTGCGGGGGTCGATCTGGGTGATCGGGTCCATCGGGGGGATCGCGAAGGCGTTGTTGATGACGCAGTCGACCCGGCCGAACGCCTCGAGGGTCTTGGCGACGAGGTTGGCGCGGGAGTCCTCGTCGGTGACGTCGGTGACGACGCGGGCCACCTCGGCGCCCAGCTCGCGCAGCTCCGCCGCGACCTCGTCGAGGCGGGACTCGGTGCGGCTGGCGATGACCAGCTTGGCGCCCATCTTGGCGGCCTCGACGGCCAGCGATCGCCCGAGCCCAGGCCCGATCCCGGAGACCACGATCACCTTCCCGGCGAGCAGCGGGACAGGGGAGTAGCGCTCCTCGATCGAGGTGTCGTGGGCCTCGGCGTATCCGAGCTCGGTCATCAGCTGATCATCCTTCGTGCGACGGCGCGCTGCCGGGCGGCGATCCGCTCGGCGTACTCGCTCTGGGTGAGGGGGGACAGGTGGGGGAGGAGCCCGGGCACCTCGGAGAGCTTGACCACCTCGACGGTCGGCCCGTCCTCGGGCCCGAGGTCGCGCTCGAGGCGCTGCCAGCGCAGCATCATCGAGCCGGTGCGGTGGCCGGTGGTCTCCAGCCAGTTCGCGAGGTACGGCGCCGCCGGGTCGCCGGAGGGCGGGTGCTCGGAGACGACGAACCGCATCACGCCGTCGGGGTCGCAGGCCGCCTGCGCCTTGGTCAGCGAGGTCTGGTGGGTCTCGTAGTCGGTCGAGGCGTACCAGTCGGACCCGACCTGGATCGCCTGGTAGGCCGCTTCGTCGCAGCGGGGGACCGAGACGACCATCGCCTCGTCCTCGGCCAGCGCGTAGTGGCCGATCGAGGACCGCTGCGAGGAGAGCCCGCCGGGGGTGGACTGCGGCGCGGTGAGGGTGTTGACCGGCTCGGCGTACTGGAACCAGTGGGGGAAGGCGAACCACGTGCGGATCGAGGAGGTGATCGAGCGGGCGGCCACCTCGTACTTCTTGGTCAGCAGCTCGCGGGTGAGCGGCCTGGCCGGCTGCCCGAGCGTGTCGGTGCGCTCGATGGTGATCCAGCCGGGCTCCTCGGCGTCCCAGTCGCAGAACACCTCGCGCACGATCAGCGTCTTGGCGCCCGGCTCGGCGACGTAGGTGAACTCGAAGGACCCGTCGGCGTCGCGCTCCAGCTCGCGGTCGTCGAAGGCCATGAGCGAGGTGGCCGCGGAGTCGGCGGTGTAGGCGCCGCCCATGACCTGGAACGACAGGTCGGCCGAGGTGCCGCGACGGCCGCGGACGACGTACTCCACGCCCTCGCGGAGGTAGGCGTTGAAGTAGATCGCGTCGGGGTTGTCCAGGCCCTGTCGCGAGAACTGGTGCGTGGGCTGGACGAACAAGGGCCGGTCGAGGTCGTAGTCGAAGGCGGTCTGCATCGCCATCCGGATCCGGCCGGCGAGGTAGTCGTAGCCCTCGAGCAGGTCGGCCTCGGAGCGGATGAACGGCGCGGCCGCGACCAGCCGCTCGCCCTCGGCGATGGCCTCGCGCAGGGGGGCGGTGAGGTCCCAGGAGCCGTCGGTGCCGGGGACGTCGGGGTTGGCAGAGGGCTCGGTGCCGTGGGGGGCGTGCGTCATGACAGCGCTCCCGGGCTCAGCCGTTGACCTTGGTGATGACGTTCTCGGCGTACTGCTCGAGGTTGCGGATCTTGGTCTCCAGCGGCTCGGTGTCGGGACCCTTGATGTAGGGGACCCGGAAGCCGACGATGCAGTCGGTGACGCCCTTGTCCTCCAGGCGCTTGATCCCGTCGACGGAGTAGGCGTCGAAGGAGATGACGTGCACCTCGAAGTCGTCGCGGGTGTCGCCCTCCTCCTCGCGGATCTCCTTCAGCCGCACGAGCAGGCGGTCCAGCTCCTCGCCGTCGCCGCCGGCGTGCATCCAGCCGTTGCCCTTGCGCACGGCCCGACGCAGCGCGGCGTCGACGTGGCCGCCGACGAGCAGCGGGATCGGTGCCGGGGCGGCCGGGCACTGCTTGAGCGACTCGATCTCGTAGAACTCCCCGGAGTAGGAGAAGTACTCGCCCGTGGTCAGGCCCTTGAGGATGTCCATGCACTCGTCCATCCGCTTGCCGCGCCTCTCCCACGGCACGCCGAGCGCCTCGAAGTCCTCGGACCACGGCGAGAGCCCGACGCCCAGGCCCAGGCGGCCACCGGAGAGGTGCGCCAGCGACGAGGCCTGCTTGGCGACCAGCACCGGCGGGCGGACGGGCAGCTTCAGCACGAAGGGCGTGAGCCGCAGCGTCGTGGTGTGCGCGAAGAGGTGCGCGCACAGGATCATCGTCTCGAGGAACTCCTTGCCCTCGAGGAACTCGCGGTCGCCGGTGTCGGTGTAGGGGTACTTCGAGTTCGAGTGCTCGGGGTAGATGAGCGAGTCCGCGACCGTCATCGACGTGTAGCCGGCGGCCTCCGCGGCCTGCGCGAGGGGGGCGTAGTAGCTGGCCTGGGTCATCGCCTCGGCGTAGGTGAACCGCATGCGGTGAACAGTAGAACCTGTTCTAGATTTGTGCCAGAGTCCCGCTCGTGGACCTTCAGGAGATCAGTGACCGGCTGGAGATCGCCGACGTCGTCACCCGGTACACCCGGGCCATCGACACCGGCGACTGGGACCGGCTCGACACCGTCTTCACCCCGGACGCCGACATCGACTACGTGCAGTCCGGCGGCATCCACGACACCTATGCCGTGGTGAAGCCGTGGCTGGCCGAGATGCTGCCCGCCTTCTTCCCGCACCGCATGCACACGATCGGCCAGGTCGACGTGCCCTGGACCCCGGGCGCGGACGAGCTCGAGGTCTGCGCCTACTTCGACAACCCGATGCCGATGGACGACGGCCAGGGCGGCACCAAGATCGTCGAGGTCGGCGGGATCTACCACCACACGATGGTCCGCACCCCCGACGGCTGGCGCTCGCGCAAGCTGGTCGAGCAGGTCGTCTGGAAGCGCGGCCTGTAGTGGGCCTGCCCGAGGAGCGCCCGCCCGGCCTGGACTCCCCGATGACCGCGCGGCTCATCAAGTACGGCGCCAAGGCCCAGGTCGCGGTCTTCCGCGCCACCAATGGGCGGATCGGGCGCTACTGGCGCATCGGCGCCGGCTGGAGGAAGCCCGTCCCCACGCTGTTGCTGCACCACGTCGGCCGGAAGTCCGGCACCGAGTTCACCACCCCGCTGCTCTACCTCCGCGACGGCGAGGGGCCCGGTGCCGACCTGGTCGTCGTCGCCTCGCAGGGCGGGCTGCCCAAGAACCCGCAGTGGTTCCACAACCTCGTGGCCGGCCCCGACTGCGCCGTCAGCCTCCCCGGCCGCCGCCGCGTCCCCGTGCACGCCCGGCAGGCCTCGCCCGAGGAGAAGGCCGCGCTCTGGCCCCGGCTGGTGGACCTCTACGCCGACTTCGCGAAGTACGCCGAGTGGACCGACCGGGACATCCCGGTCGTCGTCCTGAGCCCCCGCTGAGCCCGGCCGAGCGCGGGTCCGGCTTGGCTCGACCCGCCCCGGACGCGATGATGGACGGGTGATCGACCGGCTGCGCGACGAGGACCACCCCGTGCTGACGGGCCTGGTCGCCCTCGTGGCGGTCGGGCTGGTCGTCGGACTCGTGCTCGGGGGTGTCGCTCTCGGCGCGACGCGCGTGCTCGGTGTCGGCGGCGAGGACACCTCGGCCACCGCCAGCGACGACGTCGACTTCTTCCTCCCCAAGCCGTCCCCGACCGACGGCCCCTCGGGCCCGCTCATCACCCTCGCGCCCGAGGACGGCGGCTCCTCGGAGTCGGCGTCCACCGAGCCCGAGCCGGAGGAGACCGAGGAGGCCGAGGACGCCGAGGGCGAGATCACCCTCACCGTCGGGCAGGCCAGCGTCGGCGTCATGCAGAACATCGACCTGACGGGCGTCTACCCCGGGGGCGAGGGTGCGGTGCTGCAGGTGCAGAAGTTCAGCGGCGGCTGGCAGGACTTCCCGGTCACGGCCGTGGTCAGCAACGAGACGTTCGCGACGTACGTCCAGACGAGCACCCAGGGCGTCAACCGTTTCCGGGTCGTCGACAACGACAGTGGCGTGACGTCCAACGAGATCAAGGTGACGGTCGGCTGATGGCCGACCGGCGTCACGGCCCGGCCGCCCTGCTGCTGGCCGGTACGACGCTGGTCGCGCTGGGCCTGGTCGGGTGCAGCGACGACGAGCCCGCCGTCGGCAGCAATGGCGACGGTGACCCCGCTGCCGGGCTCCAGGTCCGCCCCGTCCTTGGCATGCTCGCCGAGCTCGAGTGCGAGCCGCGAGACGTGCCGGAGCCTCCCGGCAACACCGCCGCCGACGAGGAGGCCGCGCTGTGCGACCTCGACGGCTCCGGCTACCGGCTCGGGCCCGCCGTCGTGGGCCAGGAGGGCGTCGAGGCCGCCGACCTCTACCGCACGGGCGACGCCTGGCGGATCCAGGTGACCCTCGACCCCGAGGCGTCCGACGCGGTCGCGGGGCTCGCCGAGGACGCCGCGTCCTCGGACAGCCAGGTCGCGCTCGTCGTCGACGGCCTCGTCCTCAACGCGCCCACCGTCGGCGGCACGATCGGCGGCACGCTGCAGCTGATCGGCAGCTGGACCGGCGCCCAGGCCGAGGACTACCGCGCGCGGATTACGCCGTAGCCCCCGCCCGGGGCCGGGTGGTCGGCCAGCCGGTCACTCCGGCATGTAGTCGAAGGTGTCGGGGTCGGGGCCGCGGCGACCCGAGGGGCCACGGTCCAGCGCGCTGATCTGCGCGACCTCCTCCGGGCTCAGCTCGAAGTCGAAGATCGCGAAGTTCTCCTCCATGCGCTCGCGCTTCATCGACTTCGGGAAGACGATGTCGCCGCGCTCCACGTGCCAACGCAGGGTCACCTGCGAGGGGGTCTTGCCGTGCGCCGCGGCGATCTTGCCGATGACCTCGTCGTCGAGCACGGCGCCCTGCGCGATCGGGCTCCACGCCTCGACCTCGACCCCGTGCCGGATCGACGCCGCCCGGGCCTCCTCGTTGGGGAAGTAGGGGTGCACCTCGATCTGGTTCACCACCGGCACTAGGCCGGTCTCCTCGACGATCCGGTCGAGGTGCGCGGGCTGGAAGTTCGACACGCCCACCGACGTCGCGCGCCCGTCGGCCACGAACTCGCCCAGCGTGCGCCAGGTCGAGACGAAGTCGCCGTCGTACAGCGTCGGGAGCGGCCAGTGGATGAGGAACAGGTCGACGCGGTCCAGACCGAGCTCGGTGAGCGTCTGGTCGAAGGAACGGCGGGCGTCGTCGGGGCGGTGGAAGCCGTTGTTGAGCTTGGAGGTCACGTAGAGCTCGTCGCGGGCGATGCCGGAGTCGGCGATGGCGCGGCCGACGCCGGCCTCGTTCTGGTACATCTGCGCGGTGTCGATGTGGCGGTAGCCGACCTCGAGCGCCGTGCTCACGGTGGCGGCCGTCTCCTCGGGCGGCACCTGGAACACGCCGAAGCCGAGCTGCGGGATCGTCGTCTGGTCGTGCAGGGTGATCGTGGGAACGGTCATGCCCTCCACAACACCAGCCGGTGGAGCGCTATTCACCACCCACCGGGGGTCGTGAGGACCCTCACGCCACAATGGCCGGGTGCACTACACCGAGTACGACACCCGCCTCGCGGCCTACGCCGTCGTCACCGACGACAAGGGCCGGGTGCTGCTCGCGCTGTGGAACGAGGGCTCGCGCCGGCAGTGGACCCTGCCCGGAGGCGGCCTGGAGCTGCACGAGCGCGCCGAGGAGGGCGTGGTCCGCGAGGTGCTCGAGGAGACGGGGTACGACGTCGAGCTCGACGCCCTGCTGGGGGTGGACTCCTACGTGTTCCCGGCCGAGCGCCGCGCGGTCGGCACCGACCGGCCGATGAAGGCCTTCCGGGTGCTCTACCGCGCCCACGTCGTCGGGGGCGAGCTCACCCACGAGGAGGACGGCAGCACCGACGAGGCGGCGTGGTTCCCGCTCTCCGAGGTCCCCTCGCTGGACCGGGTCTCGGTCGTCGACATCGCCCTGGGGATGGCCGGGCTCAGGTAGCCGTCGGGACCAGGAAGCGCTTCTTGGCCGACACGGTCGGCCCGACGCCGACCAGCGGGAGCTCGGGGTCGGGGAAGCCGCCGCACGCGCGGATGGTCGCCTCGGAGGCGGCGTTGTCGAGGTCGCAGGTGACTAGGGCCTCCTCGACCCCGAGGGCGGCCAGGATCCCCAGGGAGCCGCGCAGGATCGCCGTGGCGTGGCCCCGCCGCCGGTACGCCGGCCGCACGCCGTACCCGACGTGACCGCCCCAGGTGGACAGGAAGTCGTTGAGCTCGTGGCGGATCGAGACCCGGCCGACCAGCGTGCCGCCCACCTCGGCGGCCAGGAACGAGGCCGGGACGAAGCCCGGGTCCAGGCGGCGGCCGTGCCGCTGGTCCTCCAGCCGCTCGACGTACTCCGCCCAGCTCTCCTCGGGCCCGCCGTCGGCGCGCTGCTCGAGCAGGAAGTCGAAGTGGTCGTGCGCGAGCTCGGCGTGGGCGGCGCGGGCCTCGGTCTCGTCGTCGAGGCGGAACGGGCGCAGCACGAGCGTGTCCATGCCCCGAGCAGACCACGGGAATGGATCCCGCCGCGAATGCATTGAGCCCAGTGAGCAAAGTTGAGTGCGATGGACTCAGGTAACTTGCCTGACGATCTGGAGCGACGCAGACTGGGCTCGTATCCCTGAGAACTCTTCTAGCTGGAGGTAGCACCCATGGCGCGTGCCGTCGGTATCGACCTGGGCACCACGAACTCCGTGGTGTCCGTCCTGGAGGGTGGCGAGCCCACCGTCATCGCCAACGCCGAGGGCGCCCGGACGACCCCGTCCGTCGTCGCCTTCGCCAAGAACGGCGAGGTCCTCGTCGGTGAGGTTGCCAAGCGGCAGGCCGTCACCAACGTCGACCGCACCATCCGCTCGGTCAAGCGCCACATGGGCACCGACTGGAAGCAGAAGATCGACGACAAGGACTTCACGCCGCAGCAGATCAGCGCGTTCGTCCTGCAGAAGCTCAAGCGTGACGCCGAGGCCTACCTCGGCGAGACCGTGACCGACGCGGTCATCACCGTGCCGGCGTACTTCTCCGACGCGCAGCGCCAGGCCACCAAAGAGGCCGGCGAGATCGCGGGCCTCAACGTCTCGCGCATCGTCAACGAGCCCACCGCTGCCGCCCTGGCCTACGGCCTGGACAAGGGCGAGGACCAGATGATCCTGGTCTTCGACCTCGGTGGCGGCACGTTCGACGTCTCCCTGCTCGAGGTCGGCGAGGGCGTCGTGGAGGTCAAGGCGACCTCCGGCGACAACCACCTCGGTGGCGACGACTGGGACTCGCGGATCGTCGACTGGATGGTCAAGAAGTTCAAGGACGGCAACGGCGTCGACCTGGCGGCCGACAAGATCGCCAAGCAGCGCCTGCAGGAGGCCGCGGAGAAGGCCAAGATCGAGCTCTCCTCCTCCAGCGAGACCACCATCCACCTGCCCTACATCACCCACGGCGAGTCCGGCCCGCTGCACTTCGAGGAGCGGCTGACCCGTGGTGAGTTCCAGCGGCTGACCGCCGACCTGCTCGAGCGCACCAAGGCGCCGTTCCAGGCCGTGCTCAAGGACGCCGGCGTCGCGGTCTCCGCGATCGACCACGTGGTCCTGGTCGGTGGCTCGACCCGCATGCCCGCCGTGACCGACCTGGTCAAGGAGCTGCTCGGCGGCAAGGAGCCCAACAAGGGCGTCAACCCCGACGAGGTCGTCGCCAACGGTGCGGCCCTGCAGGCCGGCGTGCTCAAGGGCGAGGTCAAGGACGTCCTGCTGCTCGACGTCACCCCGCTGTCGCTGGGCATCGAGACCAAGGGCGGCGTCATGACCACCCTCATCGAGCGCAACACCACGATCCCGACCAAGCGCTCGGAGATCTTCACGACCGCCGACGACAACCAGCCCTCGGTGGAGATCAAGGTCGCCCAGGGCGAGCGCCAGATGTGGAGCCAGAACCAGCCGCTGGGCAACTTCGAGCTCACCGGTCTGCCGCCGGCGCCGCGGGGCGTGCCGAAGATCGAGGTCACCTTCGACATCGACGCCAACGGCATCGTCCACGTCACGGCGAAGGACCAGGCCTCCGGCAAGGAGCAGTCGATGACCATCTCCGGCGGTTCGGCGCTGTCGAAGGACGACATCGACCGGATGGTCAAGGAGGCCGAGCAGTACGCCGAGGAGGACGCCAAGCGGCGCGCGGCCGTCGAGACCCGCAACCAGGCCGAGCAGTTGGTCTACACGACCGAGAAGTTCCTCGCCGACAACGCCGAGAAGCTGCCCGAGGACGTCAAGACCGAGGTCCAGGCCGACGTCGACGCGCTGAAGGCGACCCTGGAGAACGCCGAGGCCGACGCCGAGGAGATCCAGGCCGGCGTCACCAAGCTCGGCGAGTCCTCCCAGAAGATGGGTGCGGCGATGTACGCCGCCGCGGAGGCCGAGCAGTCCGCTGCCGGTGGCACCACCGGTGCGACCGGTGAGGCCGACGACGACATCGTCGACGCCGAGGTCGTGGACGAGACCGACGCCGCCGACGGCGCCGAGGGCCAGGACAAGTGACCCAGCCCGACGAGGGCAGCTCCACCGGCGACCGGGGGCCGCAGCACGCGGCCCCCGGCCCCGGGGGCTCCTTCGGTGAGGAGGCAGCAGAGATGACCGAGAACACCGAGGTCGAGGCCGGCGCCGAGGGCGGCGACCCCGCCGCCGAGAGCACCCCGGCCGAGCAGCAGGACCAGCCCGTGCAGGGTGACGGGCACCCGGGCGAGGCGCTCGACGTCGACCCCCTCCAGGCCGCGCACGACGAGGTGGCCGTGCTCAAGGCCGAGCTCGGCGAGCGCACGCTGGACCTCCAGCGCCTGCAGGCGGAGTTCCTCAACTACAAGCGGCGCGTGGACCGTGACCGCGACCTGGTCAAGGAGAACGCGACGTACGCCGCGCTCTCGCCGATCACCGAGGTGCTGGACACCATCGACCGGGCGCGCGAGCACGAGGAGCTCACCGGCGGCTTCAAGAGCGTCGTCGAGCAGCTCGAGCGCACTGTCGCGCAGGCCGGGCTGGTCCGCTTCGGCACGCCGGGCGACGCGTTCGACCCGAGCCTGCACGAGGCGCTCTCCCACATCGGGGAGGATCCCGACGTGGAGGTGACGACCTGCAAGGTGATCGCCAAGGCCGGCTACCGCATCGGTGACCGGGTGGTGCGGGCCGCGCAGGTCCTGGTGGTGGACCCGGCCGGGTCCTGACCCGGCAGCACACGCACGAGACAGCCAGCAGAGAAGGACGAGGGGAGGGACTCCCGTGGCGGGCAAGGACACCGACGGCATGCGCCCGGACTGGGCGGAGAAGGACTTCTACGCCGTGCTCGGCGTGAAGAAGGACGCGAGCGCCGACGAGATCAAGAAGGCCTACCGGCGGCTCGCCCGGGAGAACCACCCCGACTCCAACCCCGGCGACACCGCGAAGCACGACCGCTTCAAGCAGGTCGCCGAGGCCTACGACGTCGTCGGGGACCCCGAGAAGCGGCCGAAGTACGACGAGCTGCGTCGGATGGTCTCCTCCGGTGGGTTCCGTGGCGGCTTCGGCGGCGGCGGGTACTCCCGCGGCGGGGCCGACCAGGGCATCAACCTCGAGGACCTGCTGCGCGACCGCGGCGGCCCCGGGGGCGGCGGTGGCTTCGGCGACATGTTCGGCGACCTCTTCGGGGGCGGTTTCGGCGGCCGGCGCACGAGCCGTCCCCGCGCCACGAAGGGCGCCGACGTCGAGAGCACCGCGACGATCTCCTTCACCGACGCCCTCGAGGGCGTCACGATCTCGCTCCGCCTGACCTCCGACGGGGCCTGCGCCACGTGCTCCGGCACCGGCGGCAAGCCGGGCACCAAGCCGCGGGTCTGCGCCGAGTGCGAGGGCAGTGGCTTCGTCACCGGTTCGATGGGCGGCGGCTTCAACCTCAACGAGACCTGTCCCGCGTGCCGCGGGCGCCAGCTGCTGTACGACGAGGCGTGCCCGACCTGCCACGGCAGCGGCCGCGGCTCGTCCTCCCGCACCATCCAGGCCCGCATCCCCGCGGGCGTCAAGGACGGCCAGCGCATCCGGGTCCGCGGCAAGGGCGGTCCGGGGGAGAACGGCGGACCCGCGGGTGACCTCTTCGTCACCGTGAAGGTCTCCCCGCACCGGGTCTTCGGCCGCTCCGGCGACAACCTCACCCTCGACGTGCCGGTCTCCTTCGACGAGCTGGCGCTGGGCTCGGAGGTCCGCATCCCCACCCTCGGTGGGTCGCCGGTCACCCTCAAGATCCCGGCCGGTACGCCCAACGGACGCACCTTCCGGGTGCGTGGCAAGGGCGCGACCAAGGCCGACGGCACCAAGGGCGACCTGCTCGCCACCGTCGAGGTCCAGGTGCCCGCGGTGCTCGACGTCGACGCGCGCGCCGCCGTCGAGGCCTACCGCATCGCCACGGCCGGCAAGCCGTTGCGGTCCAACCTCTTCGACCAGGCCGGCTCCTAGGAGAAGGTGGGCGGGTGATGTCCGGACGCAGCTCCCTCGGGCCCTTCGGGGCTGATCCCGACGCCGCGGTCTTCGTCATCTCGGTGGCCGCCGAGCTCACCGGGCTGCACCCGCAGACCCTGCGCACCTACGAGCGGCTCGGGCTGATCACCCCCGGCCGCACCGGGGGCGGTGGGCGCCGCTACTCCCAGCGCGACCTCGAGCGGCTGCGCGAGATCTCCGAGCTCACCTCCGCCGGCATCGGCATCGAGGGCGTGCGCCGGATCCTCGACCTCGAGAACCGCGTCGCCGCCCTGGCCTCCCGCAACGAGGAGCTCCAGGTCGAGCTCGAGGCCACCCGGGAGGCCCTGCGCCAAGCGCTCGACCGTCGTCGCTCCACGGGCCGGTCTCCCGAGCGGCTCCCCGTCCTGCGCTCGCCCGACCCCGGCTCCTCCCTCGTCGTCTGGCGCCGCCCCCGCTGATCCCCGGCTGTTGCGCTGACCCAGCCCAGGGTGTGACCTCGGTGCTCACGGGTACCCGTCGGTCCCCTCGCCGGGCGCGCCCGGTGCGCCCCGGTCGGCGTCGTACCAGTCGGTGGCCTGGGCGGCGTGGCCCTGCGCGCGGAGCATGGCCAGGGCGTTGGAGAGCCCTTCGGCGGCGAGCTTGCGCGCCTTCTGGTCGGAGTCCAGAGAGCGGGCGCGGACGACGACGGTGGTCGAGGTCGGTCGCTCCGGGGTGACGTCCTGCTGGACCGTCAGGTGGAGCACGGTCCGGTTGATACCGCCCGAGATGAGGTCGAACCAGTCGATGTACCTGGCCCTGAGCGACGCGGCGGTGCGGTCCAGGATCTTGTAGTCCCGCTGGCGCAGCGCCAGGTCCAGGACCTCCAGCGCCACGAGCGTCGAGGCGGACGTGGTGAGCCTCAGCTCCGGCTTGAACGTCTTGGTGCGCGCTGGGCTCCACGCGTCGATCTCGCGACTCATCCCAGGCTCCCGTCGGGGCGAGGTCCGGCGCCCGGACGACGTGTGAGCAGAGCACGGGTCAGGACCTCGAGCACTTGCTGGGCGAGGGACAGGGCCTCGTGGCGCACCGTCATCTGGCTCACGCAGCGGGGCTACCCGCGACCCTGGAGGGTGAAACGCAGCGGAGGTGCTCAGGCGGTCAGCCAGCGCACCTGGTACGGCGCGAGGTCGACCGAGCCGCCGGTGTCGGTGGCGTGCAGGGCGGTGGGGCCGGACAGGCCGCCGAGGTGGTCGGTGACGGCCGTGCCGGAGCGGCCCAGCCCGACGTGCTCCAGCACCCACCACGGCACCCGGCGCGGGGTCGGGGTCATGTTGTGCAGGGCGAGGAACGGTCCGTGGGGGTGGCGGCGCAGCACGGCGAAGACCCCGTCGGGGGCGATCTCGAGCACGGTGGCGGGGGTCGCGGCGTGCAGGTGGGGCAGCGAGCGGCGTACGTCGACGAGGTGCTGGAGCCGGGGCAGCAGCCCGTGCGGGTCGGGCGGGCGGTGGGTGCCCTCGACCCAGGGCATGCGGGGGCGGTGGACCCAGCGGTTGTCGTCGGCGTGCTCGGGCTCGGAGTCCCAGTCGGGGTCGTTGAGCAGGCCCACCTCGTCGCCCATCCAGATCACCGGCACCCCGCCGAAGCCGAGGATCGCGGCGTGCAGCAGCAGGATCCGCTCCAGGGAGAGCGGGTCCCCGGCCTCGAGCCCGGCCAGGGAGGCCAGCGAGCCGGAGGTGCGCTTGTCGCCGGTGACGGGGTTGAACTGGAAGACCAGGCCGCGCGACCAGGAGCCGGCGAAGGACCCGTCGTACCAGTCGGCGAGGAAGCGGCGGTGCGCCGAGCCCCAGAGCCCGACCGCGGCGGCGTCCTCGTCGGTGATCGCCCAGCCGATGTCGTCGTGGCAGCGGGCGTAGGTGATCCAGCCGGTGGTCGAGGGCGGCGGGGGCAGCGCCGCGAGAGCCTTGGAGGAGAGCCGGGTGTCGCCACTGGCGAGCATCGACCACAGGTGCACCATCAGCGCGTTGTGGTAGGCGAGGTCGCTGACCTTGCCGTGCCGCTCGCCCTCGCCGAGGTAGGCCAGCAGGTCACGCGGCCCGACGATCGCCTCGGCCAGGAAGACCACCGCCGGGCAGGCGATCCGCGCCACCGTGCGCAGCGCCTGGGTGAGCGCGTGCACCTCGGGCTGGTTCTGGCAGTTGGTGCCGAGCCGCTTCCACACGAAGGCGATCGCGTCGAGCCGGAAGACCTCGCAGCCGGTGTTGGCGAGGTCGCAGATGATGTCGGCGAACTCCTCCAGCACCGCGGGGTTGGCCCAGTTCAGGTCCCACTGCCAGGCGTTGAAGGTCGTCCAGACCCAGCCGCCGAGCTCCTCGTCCCAGCTGAAGTTGCCGGGTGCGAAGTCAGGGAAGATCTCCGGCAGCGTCTCCTCCCAGCGGTCCGGCTCGGTGCGGTCGGGGTAGGTGAGGAAGAAGTCGCGGTACGCCGCCTCGCCGGCCCGTGCGCGGGCTGCCCACTCGTGCTCACGCGCGACGTGGTTGAGCACCAGGTCCAGGCACAGGCTCATCCCGCGCTCGCGCAGCGAGCCGGCCAGGTCGCGCAGGTCGTCCATCGTGCCCAGGTCGGCGCGCACGGAGCGGTAGTCGGCCACGGCGTACCCGCCGTCGTGCGGCGCCGGCCGCGGCTGCAGCAGCGGCAGCAGGTGGAGGTACGTGACGCCGAGCTCCTGCAGGTGGTCCAGCCGCCCGGCGACGCCCTGGAGGGTCCCCGCGTAGCGGTCGACGTACGCCGCGTAGCCCAGCACCCCCGGCTGCTGGAACCAGTCCGGCGCCAGGACGCGGCGCTCGTCGAGGTCGTGCAGGTCCGCGGGGCGTGCGGCGAAGCGGCGGGCCGCGACGGCGAGCAGCCGGTCCACGACGGTGTCGGCGTCGTCGTACAACGGCTCGACGCCGGCGCGCAGGTCCGGCAGCCACCGGTCCACGCGGCGCTCGAAGGTGCGGACCAGGTGCGGGGGCAGGTCGGCGAGCGCCTCGGCGACCGCAGGCCGGGCCGTCCCGGCCTGCGAGGGGGACGTGTGCTGGACCACACGCAGACCGTAGCGGGCGCCAGGGGCGGGCGCGGGGTGGTCAGGGACACCTGGTGCGGCTGTGGTGGTCGCCACTACCCTCTGGTGGATCGTCTCGGACGATGGGGCTGACCGAGGAGACCTGACGTGGACTGGTTGCTGGACTGGGCACGCGTTTGGGCCGCGGACGTGGACTGGGTCCACTTCCTGACCATCCCGGTCTTCACCGGCGTCATCGGGTGGCTGATCAACTGGTCGGGCCTGTGGATGCTGTTCTCGCCCGTGCACTTCAAGGGAGTGCGGATCCCCGGCATGCGCGAGCTCGCCAGCGTGCTGCCGCGCAAGGCCCAAGAGGTGCCGGGCGTGCTGCAGGGCGGCATCGGCTGGCAGGGCATCGTGCCCGCGCGCGCGGCCAAGATGGGCTCGATCGCGGTGGACAAGGCGATCGCCAAGCTCGGCACGCCGTCGGAGTTCTACCAGCAGCTGGAGCCGGACAAGATCGCCGAGCACATCGTCACGACCTTCCGCCCCGAGATCCCGGGGCTGGTCGACGAGGTCATGCGCCGCGAGCACCCACGGCTGTGGCGCGACCTGCCGCGGCCCGTGCGCGCCGCCGTCATCGACCGGGTGCAGGCACAGCTGCCCAGCGTCGTCGGCAACGTGACCCACGAGATCGGGGTGCACATCGACCAGATCCTCGACCCGAAGATCATGGTCATCGACCACTTCCGCGAGAACCCCGCCCTGGTCGTCAAGATCTTCCGCGACTTCGGCCAGCGCGAGCTCAACCTCATGGTGGCCTTCGGCTTCATCTTCGGGTTCCTGCTCGGCATCCCGGTCGCCTTCGTCGACAGCATCTTCAAGCTCTGGTGGCTGCTGCCGGTGCTCGGCGTGGTCGTCGGCTGGGTCACCAACGCCCTGGGCATGTGGCTGATCTTCGAGCCGCCGGAGCCCAAGCGGATCCTCGGCATCCGCGTGCACGGGCTCTTCCTGCGCCGCCAGGACGAGGCCGCCGAGGTCTACGCCCGGATCATCGCCGAGGACGTCATCACCCTGGAGCGGATCGGCGACTTCATCCTCGACGGCCCCAGCGGCGACCGCACCCGGCAGATGCTCGCCACGGCGCTGCGCCCGGCGATCGAGCAGGCAGCCGGCCCGGCGAAGGCCGCGGTGCGCGTGGCCATGGGTCCCGCACGCTTCGACACCATCCGCGACTCGGTGGCCCAGGAGGCGGTCGGGCGCACGCTCGTGCCGTTCAAGGACCCCGAGTTCAGCAAGCGGCAGTCGGAGAAGATCCGCACCCTCATCGCGACCCGCACCAAGGAGCTCCCGCCGCGCGACTTCGTCGAGATGATGCGCTCGGCGATCAAGGAGGACGAGTGGATGCTCTACGCCCACGGCGCGATCATGGGCCTCGCCGGTGGCTTCCTGCACCTGTGGATCTTCGGGGTCGCCACGTGAGCCAGCCTCCCCGCGAGGCCCACCCCGATCAGGTCGGGCCCCGCGTCGAGACCCGCCTCGACGGCCGCGCCGACGGCCGGTCGGCCCCGCGCGCCCTGCCCGGGCAGGCCCAGGTGGTCCCCGCCGTCGAGGCCCTCCCCGGCCTCGCGCGGGTCGCCGGGTACGCCGCCCTCCACACGACCGAGTGGGGCGTGAAGAGCTACGTGCGCTCTGCCCGCCGGCTCGCCCGGGCCGCGACCAACCGCGACGAGGCCGCCCGCCTGGCCCAGGACGCCACCGAGGCCGCGCAGGTCGTCTCCGACCTGGCCCGCGCCGTCTCCGGCGGCACCCCGGTCGGCACCGCCCTGCTGCGCGCCGCCGAGTCGCTGGGCGCCATCCGCGAGCCGGTCAACGGCACGGTGCCCTCCGTCGTCCCCGGCACGGTCGGCCCGGAGGAGCCCCGCGCCCGCTCGCTGCGCGACAAGGGCGCCGAGCTGCTCGAGCGCTCCCGCGACGTCTGGTCCAGCGAGGCCGGCCACCCGGCGTACGACCGGATCCTCAGCGAGCTGGCGCCCGACGAGGCGCGCATCCTCGTGCTGCTGCTGGAGAAGGGCCCCCAGCCGAGCGTCGACGTGCGCACCGGCGGCCCGATCGGGATGGTGAGCAGCCAGCTGATCGCCCCGGGCCTCACGATGATCGGCGCCCGCTCCGGCGTGCGCTACGTCGAGCAGGTGCCGGCGTACCTCAACAACCTCCACCGGCTCGGGCTCGTGTGGTTCTCCCGGGAGCCGCTGAAGGACCCGCTGGAGTACCAGGTCGTCGAGGCCCAGCCCGACGTGCTCGCCGCGATGCACTCGGTGAAGTTCGCCAAGGTCGTGCGACGCAGCATCCACCTCACGCCCTTCGGCGAGGACTTCTGCCGCACCGTGCTGGTCGACGAGGTCACCGCCGAGCGCTCCTTCCCCGAGCACCAGGCGCCCCCGGAGGCCCAGAGCGGCGAGCCGTCCACGTCGAGCTGACCCGACCGACACCGCGCAGCAGCACCTGTGCGACCTCATCGGCGAGCACACAACTCAGCCGAGCGAGGACGCGGGGCGGGTCGACGGTCGTCCACGCGGACGGCTCAGCCCCCACCCGGCGGTGGATGGATGGGACTGGCCCCCCTGGAGCGACGAAGGAGCGGAAGGGGTGGATCTCCGCCGCCGGGTGGGGGCTGAGCCGGGAGCGCCACCGGCCGTCGACGCGCCCCACGACCCAGCACCCACCCCGAAACATCAGGCCGGACCCCTGACCACGCCCCCGCCCGGGGGGTGGCCAGGGGTCGGCACTCCCTGATCCTGCGGATCGGCCGGCCGGCTAGGACCGGACGGTCGGTCCGCCCGCTCCCTCCACGGGCGGCTCGGAGAGCGGCGGTTCGTTGACCGCCATCAGGGAGATCGTGAAGACCGAGCCGCCGTACTGGCCCGGTCGGTAGGTGACGCGGCCGTTCTGCGCCTCGGCGAGGGTCCGCACGACGTGCAGGCCCAGCCCGGTGCCCGTGGCGACCGTGCCGGTGGCGCGGGAGAACTCCTTGAACAGCTGGTCGCGGAACTCCTCGGGCACGCCCGCGCCACGGTCGACGACGTCGATGGCGACGTGGTCGGGTCGGGCGGAGTCCGGGCGGATCCGGATGGTGTACGGCGCCTCGCCGTACTTGATCGCGTTGCCCAGCAGGTTGCTCACCATCTGCTCCAGGCGCAGGGCGTCGGCGCGGACGAGCCGGTCGTCCTCGACGAGGATCTCGACGTCGAGGCCGTAGCGGTCACCGGCGACGGACTCCACCACGCTGCGGGCGCAGACGGGGGCGAGGTCGATGCGCAGGGTGCCGCGCTGGATCTGGGCGGCGGTCAGCAGGTCGGCGGTGATGCTGTCGAGCATCCGCGCCTGGCGGGCCACCGACGACATCAGCCGGCGCTGCATCTCCGGGTCGAGCTGGGCGTCGCCGTCCCAGCCGCTGGCCTCGGCGATGCCGCAGATGACCGCGACCGGGCCGCGGATCTCGTGGGCGGTGGTGGCGATGGCGCGGCGCAGCAGGGCCACGTCGTCGGAGGTGGAGTCGAGATAGACGAGCAGCGACCAGCCGGTACGCCGGATGGTGGCCCGGCAGGTGCCGCCGTCGAGCTCGACCTCGAAGGAGGCGTCGGCGTCGAGGCGGTGGTAGGCCACGAGCGAGGCCAGGGTGGGGGCGGCGAAGCCCAGCGGGGTGCCGGGGCTGGTCTTGCCGCCGATCACCCGCTGGGCGGTGGTGTTGGCGTAGACGATGCGGAAGAGCGGCTCGTCGGCGAGCTCGAGGATGCCGACCGGGGCCATGCTCATCGCCTGCCACCAGGAGATGGGCGAGGCGCTGACCCCTCCCGGCGTGAGCGGTGACTCGGCGCTGGCGGGTGCGGGCACGTGCTGGGGGTCGGTCGCGAGCGCGGTGGCGCTCGGGCCGTCCGCACGCGTGGGGGCCGGCTGGGGCGACGTGCCCGCCGGGGCGGCCGGGTCGGGTCGGCCGAAGGACGGCGGGAGCGGTGCCAGGCTCTCGGGGGCGTCCAGGGGCGGGACGACGGAGAGCGAGCGCGGGGTGCGCGGCGGTGCCCCGGCGGTCATGTCGCGGACGTAGTCGAGGATCGAGTCGAGCGAGGCGCCCTTCTGCACGTAGCCGTCGGCGCCCTGGGCCATGGCCCGCTCGGACATCTGCGTGGCGCCGAAGCCGGAGAGCACGATGATCTTCGCCGCGGGGCACGTGCGGCGGATGGTGGGCAGCGCCTCCAGGCCGTCCATCACCGGCATCGAGAGGTCCAGCAGCACGACGTCGGGACGCTCGGCCCGCACGACGTCGATGCCGGCCTTGCCGTCCCCGGCCTCGCCGACGACGTCGAACCCACCCCGGTCCAGGGCCAGGCGCAGCAGGTCACGGAGGTCGGCGGTGTCGTCGATGATGACTGTCCGGAGCGGACGGACTCGGGGTGCGGCGCTCATGGTCATGACCTCTCGGCGTCCTTCGTGTGGCTGTGGGGGTGCGGGTCCTCGGGCGGCGCGGCGACCGGTCCGTCCTCGCTGGTCGGGGCGGGGGCGGTCGGGACGTCCACGGCGGTCGCCGTGGCGGTACCGCCCGAGCGGCCGGCCCCGTCCTGGACCGCCAGCGCGGCAGGCGTGCTCCGGACCAGGTCGAGGGTGGCGCTGCTGCCGAGCAGGTCGGTGATGATCCGGCTGGCGGAGTCGATGGACACGCTCAACGAGTCGTGGGCGCGCTTGGTGTCGTCGAGGTCGAGGGCCATCTTGGCCACGACCAGTCCCTGCAGGACGGTGTCGTTGAGCTCGAGGGCCTGCTGCTCGCGCTGGCGCAGGTCCTGGAAGAGCTGGGCGCCCTCCATGAGCGAGGAGTAGTTGCGCCGCAGGCTCCAGTAGTAGAGCGCCACCACCGCGCCGACGACGTCCCAGATCGACAGCGGCCAGTGCCACGCCGCCCGCATCGCCAGCCCGCGCTCGGTGTCGATGTCGAAGGACGGCAGCAGCATGTGGATCGCGTGGATCCCGTGGTGCACGGCGCAGGAGAAGAAGATCGAGGCGGTGGCGGCCCCGAGCGGGTTGGTGCGCAGCTGTCCGCTGCGCGCGAGCGGCACCACGATCGCCATGCAGATCAGCAGGTAGGCGATGGCGATGATGCCGTTGCTGATCATCCCGATGAACCAGGACTCCATGCCGGTCACCTCCCTTCCCTCGTGCTGTCGTCAGTGCTGTCGTCGGTGCTGTGCTGGTCGTCGTGCCGGCGGGCGGCGGTCCCGACCGGGGGCCTCACCCGTGCCCCCCGCCGAGGGTCAGCCCCAGCAGCAGGAGCGGCGAGAGCACGGCCACGGCGGTCGCGCCGCGGTGCCAGTCGACCCACGGCGGCAGCCGGAGCCCGACGTACGCCGTGGGTGGGACGGCCCGCAGCAGTGCCGCGCAGGCGGCGACCACCACCAGCTCCCAGGCCGCGGCCGCCAGGTCCCAGGGACCCACCGCCTCGGGCTCGGGCATCAGCCCCAGGGGCAGGCCCCAGGTGCGGGTCAGGAGCCAGAGCCCCACGAGGCCGAGGTTGAGCACGATCCCGGCGTGCAGCAGGGCCCGGCTCGGGCGCTGCAGCACCGCGGCCGCCCAGGCCAGCTGCACCACGGTGGCCACGACGAAGAAGACCCCGAAGACCGGCAGGGTCCGCAGGTGGGCCGGGCCCATCGCCGCGTGCACGCCGGCGGCGGCGGCACTCGCCACCAGCGCCAGTGGCAGGTGCAGCGCCGCCGTCACCGGAGGTCGGGCGCAGGCGGTCGTCGGGCCGACGGTGAGCAGGCGCCCGGTCGCGACGGCCTCGCGCAGCGCGGCGACGCGGCGGGCGTGGTCGTCGCGCGGCAGGACGCCGGCGGCGCCCGGCACCACCTGCGGTGCGAGCAACCAGGCCAGGCCGACGAGCCCGACCGCCACGAGCGCGTAGTGCACTCCGTGGGCGAGCAGGCTCACGCTGTCCAACGACCAGGCAGTCACGGGTCTCCCTCCCTCACCCCGTCTCCCCAGGCGAGGTGGCCCGAGCCCACGGTAGGCCCGGGCTGCGCCGACGGACAGGGGATTGGCGACATTGCGCGCCTGGGGACCCGGGTCTGCCCGATCGGCCATGCCCGCGGGGGTACCACTCGGGTCATGTGCTGGAAATTCAGATAACTTGAGCGGAACAGACTCAAGTCCTGGCGCGTTGCAGCGGATGACGGCCAGACTCGGACCGTCCTAGGTCGCAGGAGGAGACCCCATGAGCCAGTTCGGCGCCGACAAGTTCACGACCCGCAGCAGGGAGGCCATCGAGACCGCCCAGCTGACCGCCACGAAGGCGGGCCACTCGGCCACCGAGCCCATCCACCTGCTCGTGGCCCTGCTCTCGCAGGAGGACGGCGTCGCCCGGTCGCTCGTGACCAAGGCCGGGGTCGACACCGCTGCCCTGGTCGCGGGCGCGCGCTCGGCGCTGGAGGTGCTCCCGCGCGCCACCGGCGCGACGGTGCAGCAGCCTGCTGCCTCGGCGGCGCTGACCCGCGTCCTGGCCGGCGCCCTCGACCTCGCCGCCTCGCTCAAGGACGACTACGTCGCCACCGAGCACCTCCTCATCGCGATGGCCGGCACCGAGTCCAGCGCCCAGAAGGTGCTCACCGACGTCGGCCTCACCGAGGCCGGCCTGCGCGAGTCGCTCACCGCCGTCCGCGGGTCGCGCCGGGTCACCAGCCAGGACGCCGAGTCGACGTACGAGGCGCTGGAGAAGTACTCCGTCGACCTCACCGCCGCCGCGGAGGAGGGTCGCCTGGACCCCGTCATCGGTCGCGACGCGGAGATCCGCCGGGTCGTGCAGGTGCTGAGCAGGCGCACGAAGAACAACCCGGTGCTCATCGGCGAGCCCGGTGTCGGCAAGACCGCGGTCGTCGAGGGCCTGGCGCAGCGGGTGGTCGCCGGCGACGTCCCGGACTCCCTCAAGGGCCGGCGCGTCCTCTCGCTCGACCTGGCCGCGATGGTCGCCGGCGCGAAGTACCGCGGTGAGTTCGAGGAGCGGCTCAAGGCCGTGCTCGAGGAGATCAAGGCCGCCGAGGGGCGCGTCATCACCTTCATCGACGAGCTGCACACCGTCGTCGGGGCGGGCGCGGGCGGCGACTCGGCGATGGACGCCGGCAACATGCTCAAGCCGATGCTGGCGCGCGGCGAGCTGCACATGATCGGCGCCACCACGCTCGACGAGTACCGCGAGCGGATCGAGAAGGACCCGGCGCTGGAGCGCCGCTTCCAGCAGGTCTTCGTCGGCGAGCCCTCGGTCGAGGACACCATCCAGATCCTGCGCGGCATCCAGGAGAAGTACGAGGCGCACCACGGCGTCCGGATCACCGACGCCGCCCTGGTCGCGGCCGCGACCCTGTCGGACCGCTACATCTCCGGGCGCCAGCTGCCCGACAAGGCCATCGACCTGATCGACGAGGCCGCCTCCCGGCTGCGGATGGAGATCGAGTCCTCCCCGGAGGAGGTCGACCAGCTCCGTCGCCAGGTCGACCGGCTCAAGATGGAGGAGTTCGCGCTGGCCAAGGAGTCCGACGACGCGTCGGTCGAGCGTCTCGCCGCCCTGCGCCAGGACCTGGCCGACAAGGAGGAGGAGCTGCGCGGGCTCGAGGCCCGCTGGGAGCGGGAGAAGTCCTCGCTGGAGGGCGAGGGCGAGCTGCGCCGCCAGCTGGACTCCCTGCGGATCGAGGCCGAGCGGCTGCAGCGCGAGGGCGACCTCGGGCAGGCCAGCGAGATCCTCTACGGCCGGATCCCCGCGCTGGAGAAGCAGATCGAGGCCGCGGCGTCCTCGCCCGCGGACGAGGAGCTCGAGCCGCTGGTCGGCGAGGAGGTCGGCCCCGAGCAGATCGCCGACGTCGTCGAGGCCTGGACCGGCATCCCCACGGGCCGCCTGCTCGAGGGCGAGTCCACCAAGCTGCTGGAGATGGAGTCGGTCATCGGTGGCCGACTCATCGGCCAGCGCGAGGCGGTCACCGCGGTGAGCGACGCCGTACGCCGCTCGCGGGCCGGCATCTCCGACCCGAACCGCCCGACCGGCTCGTTCCTCTTCCTCGGCCCCACCGGGGTCGGCAAGACCGAGCTGGCCAAGGCGCTCGCGGACTTCCTGTTCGACGACGAGCGGGCGATCGTCCGCATCGACATGAGCGAGTACTCCGAGAAGCACGCGGTCTCGCGGCTCGTCGGTGCCCCTCCGGGCTACGTCGGGTACGACGAGGGCGGGCAGCTCACCGAGGCGGTCCGTCGCCGGCCGTACTCCGTGGTCCTGCTCGACGAGGTCGAGAAGGCGCACCCGGAGGTCTTCGACATCCTGCTCCAGGTGCTCGACGACGGCCGGCTCACCGACGGCCAGGGCCGCACGGTCGACTTCCGCAACACGCTGCTGGTCCTCACCAGCAACCTGGGCTCGCAGTACCTCGTGGACCCGCTGCTCGACCCCGAGCTGCGGCGCGAGCAGGTGATGGCTGCGGTGCGGGCGTCCTTCAAGCCGGAGTTCCTCAACCGGCTCGACGAGATCGTCACCTTCGACGCGCTGACCAAGGACGACCTGACCCACATCGTCGACCTGCAGCTGGCGCTGCTGGAGAAGCGGCTGGCCGTGCGCCGCATCGGCATCCGGGTCAGCGAGGCCGCGCAGACCTGGCTCGCCGACGTCGGGTACGACCCGGCGTACGGCGCCCGCCCGCTGCGTCGGCTGATCCAGTCGGCCATCGGCGACCCGCTCGCGCGGATGCTGATCGGGGGCGAGGTCACCGACGGCGGCTCGGTCTCCGTCGACGTGGACGAGTCCGGCTCGGGGCTGGTGCTGACCCCCGCCTGACCCCGTCGCGCCTCGCTGGTCGAGGTGCGAGGAGCATCAGCAACGAGCCGCGAGACCCCTGCCTGGACGGCGAGGGTCTCGTGGCTCGCTCCGCCCGCACCTCGACCACCGGGGTGGCTGCCCGTCCGCCGTTGCCCGACGGTGACCGCGGGTCTGCTGGAATGGGGGACGTGCCCGCCCCCGACCCCCACGCCCGTCCCCGCCAGGTCACGATGGCCGGCTGGGTGACGATCATCGGATCTGCCCTGGTCATCGCCTCGGTCTTCGCCCAGATCGGCGCCCTGGACTCCCTCGACACCCGACGGGGTGTCGAGGAGACCCTCGCCCAGCCGCCGCTCGACGGTCTCGACCTCCAGGTCAGCGAGGTCCTCGAGGCGATCCGGGTCCTCGCGATGGTCACCGGCGCGTGCGCCGCCGCGACCGCCATCCTCGGCTGGCAGGTCATGCAGCGCAGCCGCTCGGCCCGGCTGGCACTGAGCATCCTCGCGGTGCCCATGTTCCTCGCCGGCCTGGTCGCCGGCGGGTTCACCACCTCGCTCGTGGCCGCCGCTGCGGTCATCCTCTGGCTGCAGCCCGCCCGGGCGTGGCTCAACGGCGACCCCGTCCCCGAGCGGTTCCTCCGGCCGCCGGGCGACGCGCGCCGGGAGCAGGACGCCTCCCGGGGCAGGGACGCCGGTCGGCCCGACCCCTTCGCGTCCACCCCGCCCGCCGCCCCGACCCAGGACCCCGGCCCGGCCACGTCCTGGCCGCCCCCGACGGGCAGCCCGGTCGGTGACGGCGCGGCGCCCGCGTCGGCCGGCCCAGCGGCGTACCCCGGGTTCGGCCAGCGGCCCGCCGGCCTCGATCAGCCGGTCGGTACGTCGGAGCAGCCCGGCCAGCCCGCTCACCCCGGCGCCTGGCCGGCCCCGTCGGGTCAGCCCGGCGGTTGGGGCCCGCCCGTCCCGGTTCAGCGCGGCCTGAAGCCGAACCCCCTGCGCGCCGGCCTGGTCCTCACCTGGATCACCTGCGCGCTCGTGGTGGTCGGCCTCGTGCTCGTCGTGGTCGCGATCGCCCTCGACCCGGCACTGGTCGACGATGAGATCGAGCGCGCCATCGCCCAGAACCCCACCACCGCCGGGGAGATCACCGTCGACCAGGTGCGGGTCGCGGTGTACGCGTTCCTGGCCGGGTTCGTGGCGTGGGCGCTGGCCGCTGCGCTGGTCGCCTCCTTCGCCTGGACCGGCCGGACCTGGGCGTGGGTCCTGCTCTGCGTCTCGGCGGGGCTGTCGGCGGGGCTCTTCCTGCTCCTCAGCCTGCTCGGGGCGTTCATCGCGCTCATCCCGCTCGCCATGGCCTCCGGGGCCCTCGCGCTGCTGCTCCGGCCCGAGGTGCGGGCCTGGTACGCCGCCCGCTGACTGCGCACCCGTCCGTGGTGGTCGAGCAGCGAGCGCCAGCGAGCGTCGTCGAGACCGCGTGAGCTGTCTGTGGTCGGCGACCACAACCAGCTCACGCGGCCTCGACGACGCCCTCGCCCAGCGGCTCGGGCTGCTCGACCAACGGTGGGGGTCAGCGGGTGAGCGTGGCTCGGGCGAGCCGGTCCAGCCCCTCCTCGATCACCTCGGGCGTCTTGCAGAAGGCCCAGCGCACCAGGTGCCGTCCGGCGTCCTGGGACTCCGGGCCGTGGAAGCCCTGAAGGGGGATCGCGACCACGCCGGCCCGCTCGGCGATGTCGAGGCAGAACGCCCGGCCGTCCGGCCACCCGAGCTGCTCGACGTCGGCGACGGTGAAGTAGGTCCCCTCGCTGGTGCGCGGCTCCAGGCCGAGCCCGCGCAGGCCGGCGAGCAGCAGGTCGCGACGGCGCTGGAGGTCGCGGGCGAGCTCCCGCGGCCAGGCGGCCTCGTGCTCGAGTGCGTGCGCGACGGCCGGTTGCAGCGGGGCGCCGGAGGTGAAGGTCAGCCACTGCTTGGCGGCTAGCACGGCGGCGACCAGCGGCGCCGGACCGGTCGCCCAGCCCACCTTCCAGCCCGTGAAGGACCAGGACTTGCCCACGCTGGAGAGGCTGAGCACCCGCTCGCGCATGCCGGGCAGGGTCGCCAGCGGCACGTGCCCGTCGGGCTCCAGGGCATCGTCGAAGACCAGGTGCTCGTAGACCTCGTCGGTCACCACGACCAGGTCGTGCTCGACCGCGACGGCCGCGACCGCGGCGAGCTCGGCGCGGGTCAGCACCGTGCCGGTCGGGTTGTGCGGGGAGTTCAGCAGCAGCACCCGGGTGCGCGGCCCGACGGCGGCGCGCAGGGCGTCGGCGTCGAGGCGGTACGCCGGCGCGCGCAGGGTCACGGCCCGGCGTACGCCGCCGGCCATCGCGATCATCGCGTCGTAGGAGTCGTACGACGGCTCCAGCGCCAGCACCTCGTCGCCGGGCTCGACCAGGGCCAGCAGCGCGGCGGCGATGCCCTCGGTGGCGCCGGTGGTCACGCAGACCTCCGTGTCGGGGTCCAGCTCGATCCCGTGGTGGCGCAGCTGGTGGGCCGCGACCGCCCGTCGCAGCGCGGGGACACCGGTCCCGGGGGCGTACTGGTTGGCGCCCGAGCGCAGCGCCTCGACCGCCCGCTCGACCACCGAGGACGGGCCGTCGACGTCGGGGAAGCCCTGCCCGAGGTTGACCGCCCCGGTGCGCACGGCGAGCGCGGAGAACTCCGAGAAGACCGTCGGCGGGATCCCGGCCAGCCGGGACGCGAGCGGGGGAGGGGTGCCCATGGCCCCCACCGTAGACAGGGTTGAATGGCAGCCGTGACCGACGAGAGCCTCGCTGCCGACATCGACGCCCGCTGCCGGCTGACCGGCACCTTCACGCTGCGCTCGGGGCAGGTGGCCGACACCTACTTCGACAAGTATCTCTTCGAGTCCGACCCCGCGCTGCTGCACCGGGTCGCGACGCAGATGGTCGACCTGCTGCCCGAGGACACCGAGCTGCTCGGCGGCCTGGAGCTCGGCGGCGTGCCCATCGCCACGATGGTCGCGCAGCTGACCGGGCTGCCCGCGCTCTTCGTGCGCAAGAAGGCCAAGGAGTACGGCACCTGCAAGCTCGCCGAGGGCCCCGACGTCGCCGGCCGCCGGGTCACGCTCATCGAGGACGTCGTCACCACCGGCGGGGCCGTGCGCGACGCCACGCGAGAGCTGCGTGCGGCCGGCGCGCTCGTCACCACCGTCGTCTGCGCCATCGACCGCAGTCCCGCCGAGGAGAACCCGCTGGCCGACGTCGAGCTGGAGGTCCGTCCGGTGCTCACCCGGGCCGAGCTCGACGCAGCGGCCGCGGCGCGCCAGGACGCCGACGCGTGACTGCCACCGCGGTCCTCGCCGCGTCGACGAGCGGTGACCCGACCGAGCTCGACGGGGTCGCCGGCTGGGCCGTCGACCTCATGGAGCGGCTGGGCCCGCTCGGGGCCGGCATCGCCATCGCGCTGGAGAACCTCTTCCCGCCGCTGCCCAGCGAGATCATCCTCCCGCTCGCCGGGTTCACCGCCAGCCGCGGCACCTTCAGCCTGGCCGAGGCGATCGTGTGGACCACGGCCGGCTCGGTCGTCGGGGCGATCGTCCTCTACTGGCTGGGCGTGCTGCTCGGTCGCGACCGGATGTACCGCATCTGGGACCTGCTGCCGCTCACCAAGACCTCCGATCTCGAGCGCACCGAGGCGTGGTTCGGCCGGCACGGCCGCAAGGCGGTCTTCTTCGGCCGGATGGTCCCGATCTTCCGCAGCCTCATCTCGGTCCCGGCTGGGGTGGAGCGGATGCCGGTGCTGCAGTTCCTCGGGCTCACGCTCGCGGGCTCGCTGATCTGGAACACCGTCTTCGTGCTCGCGGGCTACCAGCTCGGTGAGCAGTGGTTCCGGGTCGAGGACGTCATCGGCACCTACAAGTACGTCGTCGTCGGGCTGGTCGGCCTGGCGCTGTGCGTGTGGGTGCTCGTCCGGGTCCGCAGCCTGCGGGTCCCGCCGGAGGCCTGAACCGGTCCTGACCCGACGGGAGGGCCGGCCGCCCTGGGCGTCAGGCGCGCTCGGCGGCCCGGGCCCGGTCGCGCGCGACCTCGCGACGCCACTCGATGACCAGCGGGACGGCGAAGACGGCCAGGATCGCCAGCAGCGCGAAGTCGAGGTTGTCCCCGAGCCACTCGATGTTGCCGAGGAAGTAGCCCAGCATCGTGATGGACAGGACCCAGAGCACCGCGCCGACGAAGCTCCACACGAGGAAGACGCGGCGGTCCATGCGGGTGGCGCCGGCGACCACGGTGACGAAGGTGCGCACGAAGGCGACGAAGCGACCGAGGATGAGCGCCAGCGCGCCGTGCTGGTCGAAGAACTCGTGGGTGCGGTCGAAGTGCTTGCGCCGCAGGAACCGGCCGTTGCGCTCGTAGAGCGGCGGGCCCACCTTGCGGCCGATCTCGTAACCTGCGACGTTGCCGAGGAAGGCCGCGGCGACCAGCAGGGTCATCGCGATCGCCAGCTCCACCGCGGCGCTGCCGGGGAAGAGGTCGATCTCCCCGGTGGCGATGAAGAGGCCGAGGCTGAAGAGCAGGGTGTCGCCGGGCAGGAACGGGAAGAGCAGGCCGCACTCGACGAAGACGACGGCCAGTGCCACCCAGAAGAGGGTCTGGCCGAGGTGGCCCAGCCACCACTCGAGGTCGAGGAACTCGATGCCGAACAGCAGCGGCTCGATCCCCAACACGGCGTCAGCCTAGTCACTGGTCCCTACTACGGTGCGGATGTGACAGGTGTCGATCAGGCGAACGCTGCGGCCGCGTCCGGCGAGGACCGGCGAGCGCCGTACGACCCGATGCCGCACGGCCCGGCCGAGGTCGGCGTCGGCCCCTGGCCGGGGGAGTGGCCGACGGGGGAGCACTGGGACCCCGCGCTGCTGCGCGACGGTGACCGGCGCAACGTCGTGGACCGCTACCGCTACTGGAGCCTGGAAGCGATCCGGGCCGACCTCGACACCCGGCGGCACGGCTTCCACGTGGCCATCGAGAACTGGCAGCACGACTTCAACATCGGCACCGTCGTGCGCACCGCGAACGCCTTCCTCGCCGCCGAGGTGCACATCGTCGGCAACCGTCGGTGGAACCGCCGCGGAGCGATGGTCACCGACCGCTACCAGCACGTGCGGCACCACCCGAGCGTCGAGGACCTCGCGGCGTACCTGCGGCAGGAGGGACTGCCGCTCCACGGCGTCGACAACCTGCCGGGCTCCCAGCACCTGGAGTCGATGCGGATCCCCGAGCGGGTCTGCTTCCTCTTCGGCCAGGAGGGGCCCGGGCTCTCCGAGGCCGCGCGCGAGGCGTGCGACGCCACCTTCTCGATCGCGCAGTTCGGCTCGACCCGGTCCATCAACGCCTCCGCCGCCGCCGCGATCGCCATGCACACCTGGGTGGTGCAGCATGCCGACCTCGACGACGGCGGGACGTGGAGGGGCTGAGCCGGGTTGCCGCGTCAGCGGCAGGCGCGCCGCAGGTCGAGGCTGCGGACCTGGCCGCGGTCGATGAAGACCTTCTGCGCGGACTCGACCTTGCCGTCGACCTCGCAGGTCAGGGTGTAGGACTCCTTCTTGCCCTTGGTCCGCTTCGTCACGCCGTCGACGGTGTAGGTGCGCGGGCGGACGACCGGGCGGGTGGAGGGGTTGACCACCCACGAGAAGGTGCCCGTGCGACCGACGGTGATCGAGGAGTCGAGGAAGTCCTCGAAGCTGGACTCCCAGGTGGGGGAGTCGAACTCCTTGCGCAGGCGCAGGACCGCGCCTGCCGGGGCCTTGCCCTTGATGACGCCGTGGAAGCGGGTGTCGACGGCATGCTCGAGCGCGGCCAGGTAGGCCTCGCGGTTGCCCTTGCCCTCGAGCTCACCGGCGCCGAGGTACTCGTCGACGACCTCGGGGTACGGCGGGTGGAACTCGTTGGCACCGATCTCGAACGTGTAGCCGAAGCCGCCGGTGGCGTTGTAGGACCAGTCCTCGGTGGTGCCGGTCGTGTCGTACAGCTCCCAGCCGTGGATGTTCTGGTAGCCGTTGGCCGCCGTCATCTTCGCGCCCAGCCGCTTGAGCGCCTTCTCGTCCGGTGCGTCACCGACGGGGATGCCGTCGGGGCCGATCGTCGTCGGGGCGACGCCGTTGGGGCGCAGCACCAGGTTGGAGAAGGTGTGGTTGGAGATGAGCATCGTCACCTGACGCTCGCGCACCAGCTGCTGGATGTTCTGGGTCTCCGGCTCGGAGAAGGGGGCCGCGCCACGGTATGTCGGGTCGAGCGGGCCCACCTCGACGGCGGCCGGGTTCGGGGTGCTGCCAGCCGCGCCCGGGCCACCCCAGAAGCCGCCGTAGTTGCGGTTGAGGTCGACGCCGGCCAGGAAGCCACCGGGGCTGGCCAGCGTGGCGCGGCAGGTGCCGGCCGGGGTGGCGACGCCGTCGATGATGCGGCAGTTCTTGCGCTTGTACGCCTGGCCGGGAGTAGCCAGGACCGAGGTCTGGCCACCGAGCGGGTCCAGGCCGGTGTCGTTGAGGGCGCGCAGGTCGAGGAACTCGCCGTCGGTGCGCGAGAGGTCGAAGCCATCGACGTTGACCACGGGCACCACGACGACGCGGGCGCGGTCGAGGAGGCGGGTGATCCGGCGGTCCTTGCCGTAGTTCTTGGCCAGGTCGACCGCGAACTCCATGGCCAGCTCGCCGGAGGGCCACTCGCGGGCGTGGTGGACGCCCATGAGCAGGAAGGTCGGGCGGCCGCTGGCCTTGCGGGTCACGTCGCTGCCGATCTCGACGCCGAAGATCTCGCGGCCCTCCAGGCTGGGCAGCGGGAGCGTGAACCTCTTGGCGACCTTCGGGTAGGTCTCCTCCAGCGCCGCCATGTCGGCGTTGTAGTCGTCGAGCGTGCGGTAGGTGTCGCGGCCCGAGGGCAGCGGCGAGCGCCGGGTGGCCCGGGCGTAGTCCTCGTTGATCTCCGCGATCTCGAGGCTGCGCTTGACCAGGTCGGGGATGCGGACGTCGAAGGTGAACCCACCGAGGACCAGGGCCGCGAGGTCGGCCGGGGTGTGCAGCACGACCTCGACGTAGTCGTGGCCCGCGTGCTCGGTGAGGTCGAGGCCGAGGCTCTGCAGCTTCTCCTTGGCGTCGCGGTGGGGTGTGTCGACCGTGACCAGGCGAGGCGCGAAGAGGTCCTCGAGCGGGTCGAGCGGGCTCGCGGCGGTGCTGGTGGCGGCGGTCCCGGCGAGGGGGACAGCGAGGGCGAGGGCGGCGAGGGTGGCGGTGGCGGCGCGTGCCAGGCGGGTGCGGCGGATCATCGTCGTGCTCCTGGGGTGTCCCGGGTCAGGTGGTGGCGGGTTGCGGGATCAACGCACCATCGCCCCGCAGGTCACGCTCCTGAGCCGGCTGCGGCGTGCGTCACGTCGGTCACCAGCCGCCGGTGGGTGAGCTCCACGACCGCCTCTCGCGCCGGCAGGTCGGCCAGGAGGTACGCCGCTCCGAGCACGCCGCGGGGGTCCAGCCGCACCTGCAGGTCGATCTCCGTCCCCGGCCCCGCGGCCGTGCCGACGCCGGTCACCAGCACGGTCAGCGTGACCGTCCCGGGCGCCCGCACGGCCGCCTCCAGCACCAGCCGGTGGCCCCCGGGTCGGTCCCCGGCGGCCCGCACCACCCAGAACCCGGCCCGGTCGCCCGCCCTCAGCAGCGGACCGTCCGGCACCGGCCAGCGGCGACCACCGCCGAGCACCGCTCGGTCGATCGCGCCGCGCAGCACGAACGGTGCGGCGTCGGCGTACCAGTGGCGGCCGGGGCCGGCGCCGGCCACCACCGCCCACACCTCGTCGGGACCCAGCGGGACCGTCGACACCCGTCGGGAGGAGTGCAGCGAGATGCCGGTCGAGACCATGACCCAGTCCTACTAGGGTGGCGGGCGGTCCCACCCCACCCGAGGAGAGCGCACCGTGCCCATCGCCACCCCTGAGAAGTACGCCGAGATGCTGGACGCCGCGAAGGGCGGTGCCTACGCGTTCCCCGCGATCAACGTCTCCTCCAGCCAGACGCTCAACGCCGCGCTGCAGGGCTTCGCCGACGCCGGGTCCGACGGGATCATCCAGGTCTCCACGGGCGGCGCGGAGTACCTCTCCGGCCCGACCCGCAAGGACATGGTCACCGGCTCGGTGGCCTTCGCGGCGTACGCCGCCGAGGTGGCCAAGAACTACCCCGTCAACATCGCGCTGCACACCGACCACTGCCCCAAGGACAAGCTCGACGGCTTCGTCCGTCCGCTGCTGGCGCTCTCCGCCGAGCGGGTGCAGCGCGGCGAGGCGCCGCTCTTCCAGTCGCACATGTGGGACGGCTCGGCCGTGCCGCTGGAGGAGAACCTCTCCATCGCCAGCGAGCTGCTGGAGAAGTGCATCGCCGCCAAGATCATCCTCGAGATCGAGGTGGGCGTGGTCGGCGGCGAGGAGGACGGCGTCGAGAACGAGATCAACGAGAAGCTCTACTCCACCCCCGAGGACGCCATCGCCACCGCGAAGGCGCTCGGCTACGGCGACCGCGGCTACTACATGACCGCGCTGACCTTCGGCAACGTGCACGGCGTCTACAAGCCCGGCAACGTCAAGCTGCGCCCCGAGGTGCTCAAGGCTGCCCAGGAGGCGGTGGTCGGCGAGTTCGGCCTCGACGCCGGCTCCAAGCCCTTCCACCTGGTCTTCCACGGCGGCTCCGGCTCGAGCCCGCAGGAGATCGCCGACGCCGTCGACTACGGCGTGGTGAAGATGAACGTCGACACCGACACCCAGTACGCCTTCACCCGGCCGGTCGCTGCGCACATGTTCAGCAACTACGACGGCGTGCTCAAGGTCGACGGCGAGGTCGGCAACAAGAAGACCTACGACCCCCGCTCGTGGGGCAAGGCCGCCGAGGCCGGCATGGCCGCCCGGGTCGTCGAGGCCTGCGAGAACCTGCGCTCGGCCGGTCGCTCGCTGGGCTGACCCTCCGCGCACCGCGTCGTGCCCCCCCGGCGTGCGCCCAAGCGCACGCCGGGGGGCACGACTGCGTCCGGCCAGGGGGCGGCCTGGCACGATGGCGGGATGACGCAGATCGGACAGGACCTGATGGCGGGCCCGCCGCCCACCCACCTCCCCGAGGACCCCGCGGCGCCCTCGCTGGCTGCCGGCGAGGACAAGTACGCCGTCGCCCGGCAGTTCCCCGCGAGCCCCTTCGCGTGGGCCGCGCTGGCCGGCCAGGCCGTCTCGGAGCAGGCCGACCCGGTGACGATCTACGCCTACGCGCGGGTCGGCTACCACCGCTCCCTGGACATGCTGCGCCGCAACGGCTGGAAGGGGCACGGCCCGGTGCCGTGGGAGCACGAGCCCAACCGCGGCTTCCTCACCTGCCTGGCGCTGCTGGCGATGGCCGCGCGCAGCATCGGTGAGACCGACGAGTGGGAGCGCTGCTCGACCTTCCTGCGCGACTCCAGCCCCACGGCGTACGACCAGCTGCTCTCCGACCTGGGCTGACCCGGGTACAGCGCACGACCTCGATCGGGGAGATTTCTTCCGCACCTGCTGCGGAGGAACCTCCCCGGTCGTCGTGTCCGGGTCCTGCGCCGCCGCTACTCGCCCCAGCCCATGGGGAACACCTCGAACGGCGCGGCGAACGTGCAGCCGAGCCGCTGCCCGGTGGCCCGGGCCATCCCCTCCAGGAACTCGCGCGGGTCGAAGTCGTCCCACCCCAGGCCCTCGATGTACGCCGCGTGCGCCTCGAGGCTGGCCACGCCGGCGTCGAACGTGGCGCTCGTGTCGACCGCGTGCGTGGCGAGCGGGGACCCGAAGGCCCACACCTCCCCGACGCCGCCCCACTTCTCCAGGGTGCCGCCGCCCTCGGCCAGCTGCTCGGTGAAGACCCACCGGTTGCCCGCGTCGCGGACCGCGTCGAGGACCGCGCGGCCCACGGCGATGTGGTCGGCCTGATTGAGGTTGACCCCGCCCCAGGTCTCGCGGAAGTTGCCCGTGAGCACGACCTCGGGCCGGTGCCGCCGGACGACCTCGGCGATCGCGCGGCGCAGCGTCACGCCGTACTCCAGCACCCCGTCGGGCAGGCCGAGGAAGTCGACGGTGTCCACCCCGACGACGCGGGCCGACTCGACCTGCTCGGCCTCGCGGACCGTGCGGCACTCCTCGGGTGTCAGCGCGTCGATGCCCGCCTCGCCGGAGGTCACCATGCAGTAGGCGACCTGCTTGCCCTGGCCGGTCCAGCGCGCGACGGCTGCCGCCGCGCCGAACTCCAGGTCGTCGGGGTGGGCGACGACGCAGAGCATCCGCTCCCAGTCCTCGCGCAGCGGCTCCAGCGGCGTGGGCTTCTCCATCCCGCCATGGTGCCGCTCCGCGGGCTGACGCACGAGACCCTCAGGGGGTCAGCAGCGCGCGCACCTTCTCGGCACCCAGGGCCAGGAACAGCGTGGGCAGCCGCGGCCCGCGCTCGGCGTCGACGAGCAGGTGGTAGAGCAGGCCGAAGAACGCCTTCTGGTCGGCCTTGACCTCGTCGGTCGGCGGGTCGTCGAGCCCCATGCCGCGGGCGAGCTTGGGCACGCCGTAGATGAGGGCGGACGTCTCCTCGAGCTCGAGCCGGTCCGGCAGCCGGTCCAGCAGCTGGCGCAGCCACAGCTCCTCGTCCTCGGTGAGCGCGGCGAGCCGAGCGGCGTCCTTGGTCTCCCGCACGGTCGTGCGCTCGGAGGCAGGGACATACTCCGACATCCAGGTCATCGCGCGGCCCAGCCGCGGCTCGAGGTCCTCGACGGAGTCGTGGGCGTGACCGACGTCGCCGACGATCCGGCTGATCAGCTCCGCCGAGCCAGCGGTCACGTCCGCCACCGAGCTCAGCAGCCGGAACGGGACGACGACCTTCGGTGCGGGCAGCGTGCCGGCGGTCGAGGTCGCGACCGCCCGCTCGCGCGCGAGCACCTGCGCGTCGCGCTTGCCGGGGTCGGCGGCCTTGCGGGCGAGGCTGTCCCACTCGTCGTACAGGCGCACGACCTCGGGGCCGAAGTCGATGTCGAAGGCCTGCTTGGGCTGGCGGCGGGCGTAGAGCCAGCGCAGGATCGGCGGCTCCAGGATGCGCAGCGCGTCCGCGGCGGTGGGCACGCCGCCGGCCGAGGACGACATCTTCTGCATGCCGGCGAAGCCGACGAAGGCGTAGGCGACGTACGACGGGGCGCGGAAGTCGAAGAGCCGCGGCACCAGCTCCTTGCCGACCGTGTAGGACGAGCCGGGCGTGGAGTGGTCCAGGCCGCCGGGCTCGAAGTCGACGCCCTCGAAGGCCCAGCGCATCGGCCAGTCGACCTTCCACACGAGCTTGCCCTCGTGCTGGGTGGCGACGGTGGTCGTGTGGCTCTCCCCGCAGGAGGTGCAGGTGTAGTCGAGGTCGGTCGTGTCGTCGTCGTACGCCGTGATGTCGACGGTGTCGCGGCCGCAGGTGCGGCAGTAGGGGCGGTAGGGGAAGCGGGCCAGGTCGCCCGTCCCGGAGCCCCCCTGCTCGTCGTCCTCGGCGACGGAGTCCGCGAGCGCGGCCGCCTCCTGGGCGGACTCCGGCGCTGGCTCGGCCTTCTTGGTGCGGAACTTGCCGAGCACCTCCTCGATGACGTCGCGGTGCTTGATCGCGTGCAGGACCTGCTCGGTGTAGGTGCCGGCGAGGTACTGCTCGGTCTGGGAGACCTCGACCATCTCGACGCCGAGCTCGACGAGCGCCTCGCGCAGGGGCGCCTTGAAGTGCTCGGCCCACGACACGTGGCACTCCCACGGGTCGGGTACGGCGGAGAGCGGGCGCCCGATGTGCTCGGCCCAGCTCGGGTCGACCCCGGCGGGCACCTTGCGGAAGCGGTCGAAGTCGTCCCACGAGTGCAGGTGGCGGACCGCGACCCCACGGCGGCGCAGCTCCTCGGCCACGAAGTGCGGCGTGAGGAACTCCCGGAGGTTGCCCAGGTGGATCGGCCCCGACGGGCTGGCGCCCGACGCGCAGGTGACGACCCGGCCCTCGGGCAGCCCGTGCACGAGCGCCTCCTGGCCGCCGGCGTGCCGGATGGCGTCGTCGGCCGCGCGGGTCACCCAGTCGATCGGCTCGGTGGGCTGGTCGGCGGTGCCGCCTCGTGGCATGGGTGCTGCTCCTGGGGCTCGGCGAGGGCGCCCGCGGTGGTGCGGGGCGCGGTGGGCGGTGTCGCCCGGGGACGGGCGTCGTCACGCTACCGGGTGGCGCCGGACGGGCGGGCAGCGACGACGTGCGTGCGGACAGGGCCGAGATGACGGACGAGGGCGTCGGGGCCGTCCCCTGAGGCGACCCCGACGCCCTGAGGTGGAGCGGAGCACGTTCATCCCCCGACGAAAGGTGCTCCAACCGCCGACCAGGGTCGGCGGTCCACCGCAGCCATCCTTGCCTGTCCTGACGGTGCCACGGGGAGGCTGGCTGCCTCTGGCACGAACCTGTCATTCCCTTTACACTCCGTCCATGGCGCCCCCTCCGGAGTCGGTGATCTCGGCGCTCGGCTTCGGCAAGGCCGCCGACCGGGCCTACCACCAGGTGCTGCCCCAGAGCGGGCGTGAGCTGGTGTCGGTGGCCCAGTCGGTGCTGCTCACGCCGGAGGAGCTGCTGCGCGACCTGGCCCCCTTGGTGGAGATGGGGATCGTCACCTGCGAGGAGTCGCGGATCTTCGTGCTCGGCCCCGGTGAGGCGGTCGCGCGGCTGGTCACGCTGGGTGCGGAGTCTGCGGCCTCGGCCCACGAGCGCCTCGATGCCGTGGCGCGCGCCCTGCCCTACCTCACCGCCACCACCGTCCGACCCGCCGACGGCGAGGTCGAGGACGTGCACCCGGTCGACGGCGAGATCAGCTCGGGCGGCAACCCCGTGCAGCTCCTGGCCTCGCTCATCAGCAACAGCAAGGGCGACCTGCTGTGGCTGCGACCCGACCAGTTCCGCAAGCCGCGCGAGGACGCCATGGCCCAGATCGTGGGCGAGCAGATCGCGAAGGGTCGCCGTTCCCGGGCGATCTACCCCGTCCGTGCCCTCACCGAGGCCCCGCAGACCCTCGCCCTGCGGGCCAGCGTCGGCGAGGAGATCCGGCTGATGCCGCAGCTGCCGACGCGGATGATCGTCATCGGCACCACCCACGTCGTGCTGCCCGAGCCGCTCGGGCAGTACGACGAGCCGCGGTCCCTGGTGCGCCAGCGCGGCTGGGTGCAGGCGATGACGCTGTGGTTCGAGTCGATGTGGGACAAGGCCTCGCCGCTGAGCGCCTCCGCCAGCGGCCGTGGCGCCGGCGACCTGCGCACGTTCCTGCTGCAGCAGCTGGCCTCGGGGGCCCAGGACGAGCAGATCGCCCGTCGCCTGGGCGTCAGCCTCCGCACGGTCCGGCGCCGGGTCGCCGACCTCATGACCGACCTCGGTGCCGACTCCCGCTTCCAGGCCGGGGTCGAGGCCGCCAAGCGCGGCTGGATCTGAGCGGTCGGGTCAGGAGTCGGTCAGGGCAGGACCATGCGGTACGCCCCGGGCTCGACCCGCCAGGTGCGGTTGCGCTCGGGGCCGTAGATCTCGCCGTCCGCGGAGCAGTAGAACTCGTCGCCGGAGATCGAGACCGTGCGCCCGCGGAGGTAGAGCACGTCGTCGCGCTCGGGGTGCTTGCCGCGCACCAGCTGGGCGGCGTACCCGAAGCGCGCGATCGGGCCCACGGCACGCGCCACCATCACGTCGACCATGCCGTCGCTGGTGTCGGCGTCGGGGGTCAGCGAGGTGCCGCCGCCGACGTCGGAGCCGTTGCCGACGGCGACCATGAGGATCGGCTCGTCCACGTCGACGACCCGCTGGCCGTCGACCTCGACGCAGAGCCGGACGTACGGCGGCTTGACCGAGGACAGCAGGGCGCCGATCGGGTAGCCGAGCTTGCCGAGGTTGACCTTGCCGACACCCACGGAGTGCAGGCGCTCCTTCCAGCGGCCGCCGCGTCGGCTGGCCTGGGCCCCGGCCCCGGCGTGCACGTGGTTGACCACGACCTCGCCGACCTCGTCGACGATCAGGTCCACGGGGCGTGCGGTGCCCGCGAGCACGACGTGGGCCGCGTCCTCGATGTCGAGGGGGATGCCGTTGCCGCGGGCGAAGTCGTTGCCGGTGCCCAGCGGCAGCAGCGCGAGGGTGCGGTCGGCCAGCTCGTGACGGCGGTGCAGCGCCGAGACGACCGCGTGCATGCTGCCGTCGCCGCCGGCGACCACGATCGTGCGGGAGCCGGCCCGGTGCAGGACGCCGTTGAGCTCCCCGGGGTCGGCCGTGGCGGCCACCTCCACGGAGGTCGCCTCGCGCAGCACCGCCAGGCCGCGCTCGAGGGTCTCCTCGTCGTCGGTGCCGGCGTCGCTGTTCCTGATCACGAGGAGGGGCTCCACGAGAACGGACACTACGCGGCCGGGGCGACCGCTTTGGTAGCGTGCGGCTGCAAGAGCCCCGGCGACTTGCGCGGGGCTCTCGGCTTTTCCGCGAGGGACCCGCCCGCCCGCGCCGGGTCGTGTGCGCAGTGTCCGGCAACCCAAGGAGCGAGCAGATGCCCGCCATCGCCATCATCGGTGCCCAGTGGGGAGACGAGGGGAAGGGCAAGGCCACCGACCTGCTCGGCTCCAGCGTCGACTACGTCGTGAAGTTCAACGGCGGCAACAACGCCGGCCACACGGTGGTGATCAACACCCCGGAGGGCAAGACCGAGAAGTACGCCCTGCACCTCCTGCCCTCGGGCATCCTCACCCCCGGCTGCACCCCCGTGATCGGCAACGGCGTGGTCGTCGACCTCGACGTGCTCATCGAGGAGCTCGACGGCCTCGAGGCCCGCGGCGTCGACACCTCGCGCCTGGTCATCAGCGCCAGCGCGCACGTCATCGCCGACTACAACCGCACGCTCGACAAGGTCACGGAGCGCTTCCTGGGCTCGCGCCGGCTGGGCACGACCGGGCGCGGCATCGGCCCGACGTATGCCGACAAGATGAACCGCATCGGCATCCGCATCCAGGACCTCTTCGACGAGAAGATCCTGCGCGCCAAGGTCGAGGGCGCGCTCGAGCTCAAGGGCCAGGTGCTCACCAAGATCTACAACCGCCGTGCGCCCTCGGTCGACGAGACGGTGGCCGAGCTGCTCACCCACGCCGACCGGATCCGCCCGATGGTCCGCGACACCGGGCTGCTGCTTAACCAGGCGCTGGATCGCGGCGAGACCGTGCTGCTCGAGGCCGGCCAGGCCACGCTGCTCGACGTCGACCACGGCACCTACCCCTTCGTGACGTCCTCCTCGGCCACCGCCGGCGGAGCCTGCACCGGCTCCGGCATCCCGCCGATGCGGATGGACCAGGTCATCGGGATCGTCAAGGCCTACACCACGCGCGTCGGCGAGGGCCCCTTCCCGACCGAGCTCTTCGACGACGCCGGCGAGCACCTGCGCAAGGTCGGCGCCGAGTTCGGCACCACGACCGGTCGGCCGCGCCGCTGCGGCTGGTACGACGCCGTCATCGCGCGCTACGCAGCGAGGGTCAACGGCGTCACCGACTTCGTCCTCACCAAGCTCGACGTGCTCACCGGCCTCGAGCAGGTGCCGGTGTGCGTCGCCTACGACGTCAACGGCACCCGCCACGACGAGATGCCGGTCAACCAGACCGACTTCCACCACGCCGTGCCGATCTACGAGTTCCTCCCCGGCTGGTGGGAGGACATCTCGGGCGCCCGGACCTTCGAGGACCTGCCCGCCAACGCGCAGGCCTACGTGCGCGCGGTGGAGCAGATGTCCGGCGCGCGGATCTCCGCCGTCGGCGTCGGCCCCTCCCGCGACGCGACCGTCGTCGTCCACCCGCTGATCTGAGGACCCCCGATGCCCGCCGACCTGCCTGATCTCCTGACCTGCCTCGTCATCGGCACCGGCGGCCGCGAGCACGCCCTCGCCCGCGCGCTGTCCCTCGACCCCGGCGTCCGCGCGGTGCACTGCGCCCCGGGCAACCCGGGCATCGCCGCGGTGGCCACCCTGCACGAGGTCGACCCGATGGACGGCGAGGCCGTGGCCGACCTGGCCGAGTCGCTGCTGGTCGACCTCGTGGTCATCGGCCCCGAGGCGCCGCTGGTCGCGGGGGTCGCCGACCTGGTCCGCGCCCGCGGGATCGCGGTCTTCGGCCCCTCCGGCGCCGCGGCCCAGCTCGAGGGCTCGAAGGCCTTCGCCAAGGAAGTCATGGAGGCCGCCGGCGTCCCGACCGCCGCGGCGATGGTCTGCAGCACCCCGGTCGAGGTGCAGGCCGCGCTCGACGCCTACGGCCCGCCGTACGTCGTGAAGGACGACGGCCTGGCCGCCGGCAAGGGCGTGGTGGTGACCCTCGACCGCGACGTCGCCGTCGAGCACGCCGCGCAGTGCGAGCGGGTGGTGATCGAGGAGTTCCTCGACGGGCCCGAGGTCTCGCTCTTCGCGATCTGCTCGTGGGACCCCGAGGTCGGAGCGACGGTCTACCCGCTGCAGCCCGCCCAGGACTTCAAGCGCATCCACGACGGCGACGAGGGTCCCAACACCGGCGGCATGGGCGCCTACACCCCGCTGCCGTGGGCGCCGGCCGACCTCGTCGACGAGGTGCTGTGCGACGTGCTGCGGCCGACCGTGGAGGAGATGGCGGCCCGCGACATGCCCTTCACTGGGCTGCTCTACGCCGGGCTCGCGCTGACCTCGCGCGGCCTGCGCGTCGTGGAGTTCAACGCCCGCTTCGGCGACCCCGAGACCCAGCCGCTCATGGCGCTGCTCGACTCCCCGCTCTCCCCGCTGCTGATGGGGGCCGCCACCGGAACCCTCGCCTCGGTCGAGCCGCCGCGCTGGAAGGACGGGGCCGCGGTGGCGGTCGTCCTGGCCTCCGCGGGCTACCCCGAGTCCTCGTCGAAGGGCGACGTCATCCACGGCCTGGTCGACGCCGAGTCGCTGCCCGACGTGCACGTGATCCACGCCGGCACCGCCATGGTCGAGCGCGCGGTCGTCACCGCGGGTGGCCGGGTGCTCGCGGTCGTCGGGACGGGTCCCTCGCTCGCCGACGCCCGGGACGCGGCGTACGAAGGTGTCGCCGCCATCGAGTTCGAGGGTGCCCAGCACCGCACCGACATCGCGGCGAGGGCGGCGGCCGGCGAGGTGTGAGGTTCATCGGGGCGCCGCTGGACCTTGCGGTGCCCCGCGGCAGGTGCAGCGGTGGGCCGTGAGGTTCGTCGGGGCGCCGCTGAACCTCACATGGTGCGGACGCGATGTGCCCCCGCGCCCGTGACCCGCGAGAATGGCGGCCGTGACCGTCCCCAACGTCCTCGCCACCCGGTACGCCGCAGCCGACCTCGCGCAGATCTGGTCGCCCGAGCACAAGATCGTGCTGGAGCGCCAGCTGTGGATCGCGGTGCTGAGGGCCCAGCGCGACCTGGGCATCGACGTGCCCGACGGGGTCGTCGAGGCCTACGAAGCGGTCGCCGCCCGCGGCGCCGAGGCCGTGGACCTCGGCTCGATCGCCGCCCGCGAGCGGGTCACCCGCCACGACGTGAAGGCGCGCATCGAGGAGTTCTGCGCGCTGGCCGGTCACGAGCACATCCACAAGGGCATGACCAGCCGCGACCTCACCGAGAACGTCGAGCAGCTGCAGGTCAAGCAGTCCCTCGCCCTGCTCCGCGACCGCGCGGTGGCCACCCTGGCCCGCCTCGGCCGGCTCGCCGCCGAGCACGAGACCACCGTCATGGCCGGACGCAGCCACAACGTCGCGGCCCAGGCCACCACGCTGGGCAAGCGGTTCGCCACCGTCGCCGACGAGATGCTCGTCAGCCTCGAGCGGGTCGAGGACCTGCTCGCGCGCTACCCGCTGCGCGGCATCAAGGGCCCGATGGGCACCGCCCAGGACATGCTCGACCTGCTCGACGGTGACGAGGCCAAGCTGGCCGACCTCGAGCAGCGGGTCGCCGCGCACCTCGGGTTCGAGCGGGTGCTGACGAGCGTCGGCCAGGTCTACCCGCGCTCGCTCGACTTCGACGTGCTCTCCGCGCTCGTGCAGCTGACCGCCGGCCCGTCCAACCTCGCGACCACGATCCGGCTGATGGCCGGCAACGAGATCGTCACCGAGGGCTTCAAGGAGGGTCAGGTCGGCTCCTCGGCGATGCCGCACAAGATGAACACGCGCTCCTGCGAGCGGGTCAACGGGCTCGCGGTCGTCACCCGCGGCTACCTGTCGATGGTCGGCGAGCTCGCCGGCGACCAGTGGAACGAGGGCGACGTCTCCTGCTCCGTCGTACGCCGGGTCGCGCTGCCGGACGCGTTCTTCGCCGTCGACGGCCTCTTCCAGACCTTCCTCACCGTGCTCGACGAGTTCGGCGCGTTCCCGGCCGTCATCCAGCGCGAGCTCGACCGCTACCTGCCGTTCCTCGCCACCACCAAGGTCCTGATGTCCGCCGTGCGCAACGGCGTGGGCCGCGAGACCGCCCACGAGGCGATCAAGGAGGCCGCCGTGGGCACCGCCCTGGCGATGCGCCAGGGCCAGGCCGAGAACGACGTGTTCGCCAAGCTCGCCGCCGATGAGCGGCTGGGGCTGACCCAGGCGCAGCTCGAGGCGCTGGTGGCCGAGCCGATCAGCTTCACCGGCGCGGCCGTCGCCCAGACGCAGGCGGTCGTCCGGGCGGTCGAGGCCGTCTGCGCGCAGCACCCCGCGGCGGCGGTGTACGCGCCGGGGGCGATTCTCTGAGCCGCAGCCGGGAAGCTTCATCGGCCGGCCGATGAACCTCACGGCGGGACGATGGAACGTCATCGGCCCACCGGAAGGTCTGTCGGCCGGCCGATGAAACTTCCCGGCGATGCCCGGCCCGGCCGAAGACCGGACGGTCACGTCCGCGTCCGACACCTGGTGGGACGCCTGCTCGGCCGGGGGTGGCGGGGCGCGGTTGACTGGGAGGCATGGCCGAGCACAGTGCTGATCGCGGGGCAAGGGGACGCACCGCCACGACCGAGCAGCTGATCGAGGCCGACCGGCGCGAGCCGCAGGTGGCGGCCTTCGCCGGCGGCGTCTCCTCCGACGAGCAGCACTCGGCCCTGCGGGCCTCGGTGCGCCAGCTCAGCACCCTGCTCGGCGAGGCCATCACGCGGCACGAGGGTGCGGAGACGCTGGCGCTGGTCGAGCGGGTCCGCGAGCTGTCGCGCGAGCCCGACGACGGTGCCCTGCGCGCGCTGCTCGACGAGCAGGACGACGCGACGGCGGTGCTGCTGGCGCGCGCGTTCACGGCGTACTTCCAGCTGGTCAACGTCACCGAGCAGCTGCACCGCTGGCAGGAGGTGACCGAGGAGAGCGAGGGCCCGCTGGCCGTGACCGCCGCCCGGATCCAGGAGGCGCTCGAGCGGGGCGACCTCGACCGCGAGCTGCTGGCGGAGGTGCTGGGCCGGGTGGAGTACCGCCCGGTCTTCACCGCCCACCCCACCGAGTCCACCCGCCGCACCGTGCTGCGGCTGCTGCGCAAGGTCGCCGCGACCGTCGCCGACGCCGAGGACCCCCGCCGCCGCCCCGGTGACGACGCCCGCACCGCGCGCCGGCTGGCCGAGCTGGTCGACCTGATCTGGCAGACCGACGAGCTGCGGATCGCCAAGCCGCAGCCCACCGACGAGGCGCGCACGGCGCTCTACTACCTCTCCCAGATCGCCCAGCACGTGCTGCCCGGGCTGGTCGAGGAGCTCCAGCAGCGGCTGTCCGCGCTCGGGGTCGAGCTGCCCGCCGACGCACGGCCGGTGCGGTTCGGCACGTGGGCCGGCGGCGACCGCGACGGCAACCCGTTCGTGACGCCCGAGGTGACCCTCGAGGTGCTCGGGCTGCAGCACGACCTGGGCCTGCGCGAGCTGGTGCGCCAGGTCGAGGAGCTGCTGACCGAGATGACCGCGACGACCCGGGTCGTCAGCATCACCCCCGAGCTCGAGGAGTCGCTGGCCGCGGACGCGGAGGCTCTGCCGATCACCTGGTCGACCATCGAGCGGCTCAACGCCGAGGAGCCCTACCGCCTCAAGCTCAGCTTCGTCCGCGTGCGGCTGCAGCGCACCCGGGACCGGCTGGCCCGCGGCAGCGCCCACGAGCCGGGCCGCGACTACCTCGGCTTCTCCGAGCTGCTGCACGACCTCACCCTGGTGCGCGACTCGATGCTCGCCGACGGTGACGACCTCACCGGCAACGGCGCGATCCTGCGGATGATCCGCACCGCCACGGCCACCGGCCTCGGCATGGCGACCCTCGACGTCCGCGAGCACAGCGGCAAGCACCACGAGGCCCTCGCCGAGCTCTTCGACCGCACCGGCGAGCTCCCGACGCCGTACGCCGACCTCGACCGCGAGCAGCGGATCGAGCTGCTCTCCGCGGAGCTCGCGGGGCGTCGGCCGCTGGTCGGTGCCGGGCACCCGCTGGGCGACGGCGCCGCGGCCGCGAGCCTGGGCCTGATGCACACCCTGCGCACGGCGCTGGACACCTACGGCCCCGACGTCGTGGAGACCTACATCGTCTCGATGGCCCACAACGTCGACGACCTCTTCGCCGTCGTCGTGCTCGCCCGGGAGGCGGGCCTCGTCGACACCGGTTCCCCCGACGAGGAGGCCGTGGCGCGGATCGGCTTCGCACCCCTCTTCGAGACCGTCGCCGAGCTCGAGGTCGCCGGGCCGCTGCTCGACCGGCTGCTCTCGGACCCGGCGTACCGCCGCGTCGTCGCTGCCCGCGGCGACGTGCAGGAGATCATGCTCGGCTACTCCGACTCCTCCAAGGACGCCGGCATCGCGGCCTCGCAGTGGCAGATCCACCGCGCCCAGCGCTCGCTGCGCGACGTCGCCCGCCGGCACGGGGTGCGGCTGCGGCTCTTCCACGGTCGCGGCGGCTCCGTCGGCCGCGGCGGCGGCCCGACCGCCGAGGCGATCCTGTCCCAGCCCTCCGGCACCCTCGACGGCCCGATCAAGATCACCGAGCAGGGCGAGGTCATCTCCGACAAGTACCTCCTGCCGGAGCTCGGCCGCTTCAACCTCGAGGCCGCGCTCGCCGCTGTCGTCGAGGCCTCGGTGCTGCGCCGCGGGCCGCAGCTGCCGCGCGACGTGCTGGACGACTGGGACAAGACCATGGACCTGGTCGCGGGCAGCGGCCAGACGGCGTACCGCGGCCTCGTGCGCGACGACGCCCTCGTCCCCTTCTTCGTCGCCGCCACCCCCGTCGACGAGCTCGGGAAGATGAACATCGGCTCCCGGCCCTCCAAGCGTCCTGGCGGCGCTGGTGGTCTCGACGACCTGCGGGCGATCCCGTGGGTCTTCGGCTGGACCCAGTCGCGGATCATCCTGCCCGGGTGGTTCGGCGTCGGCTCCGGCCTCGCGGCCGCCCGCGAGGACGGGCGGCTGGAGACGCTGCAGGAGATGTACGGATCCTGGGCGTTCTTCCGCACCTTCCTCTCCAACGTGCAGATGACGCTGACCAAGACCGACCTCGACATCGCCGCGCGCTACGTGCGGACCCTCGTGCCTTCCGACGCCTCCGGTGTCTTCGACACCATCCGCGCCGAGCACGAGCGCACGGTCGAGGAGGTGCTGCGCGTGACCGGCCAGGGTGCGCTGCTCGAGCAGGCGCCGGTGCTGCGCCGCACGCTCGAGCTGCGCGACCAGTACCTCGCGCCGCTCCACGCGCTGCAGGTCTCGATGCTCGCCCGCTCCCGCGAGGCCACCGCCGGCGCGGACGACGCCGAGGCCCCCGAGGACGTGCAGCGCGCGCTGCTGCTCACCATCAACGGCATCGCTGCCGGGCTGCGCAACACCGGCTGAGGCCGCTGCTCCCTGCGACTCGGCGCTGGTTCGAGCGTGAGTCGGCGTCCTCGTCAGTCCCGCAGCGCCTTGACCGCCACGACGAGCGACGCGGCGACCATGAGTGCCGCGACGAGCAGCGCCGCGCGGAGGCCCGTCGCGGCGTCGTACGTCGCCGAGCCGACGGTGTAGGCGGTGATGCCCAGCGCGGTGCCGAGCGCGGAGCCGATGCGCTGGCCGGTCTGCAGCGCCCCGCCGGCCGCCCCGCCCATCCGCGGGGGCACCTCGTCGAGGGTGAGGGTGATGTTGGGGGAGATGACCGCGCCGCCGCCGAGACCGGCGACGAGCAGCAGCGGCACCAGGACCCAGGCGATCCCGTCGCCGTCCCGGCCCGGCAGCACGACCGCGAGCGCCAGCACCGCGACGAGCGTGACGACGAGGGCGCCGACGGTGAGCGGCCGGCCGATGCGGGTCACGAACCGGCCCGCCACCGGGGAGGAGATCGCCGAGCCGGCGGCGAACCCGGTCAGCGCTGCGCCGGCCGCCAGCGGCCCCAGCCCCAGCTCGGTCTGCAGGTGCACCGCCAGCACGAGCACCATGCCGGTGAACCCGGTGAAGTAGAGGCTGCCGACGGCGATGCCGCTGGCGAACCCCGGCGTACGCCCGAGCAGCGCTACGTCCAGCAGCGGCTCGCCGCCGCGCGCGACGACCCGGTGCTCCCAGCGCGTGAAGCCCCATGCCAGCGGCGGGACCGCCGCGAGCAGCACCAGCCAGCGGTAGCCGCCGCCCTCGATGCTGACCAGCGGGTAGATCACGCACAGGACCAGCAGCCCGAGCAGGGCAGCGCCGACGAGGTCCAGCCGTGGGCGGCTGCTGTCGGAGTCCTCCGAGGACAGGTCGCGCGGGACGATGAGGAGCACCAGGGCGAAGGCGAGGATCCCGACCGGCAGGTTGACCCAGAAGATCCAGCGCCAGCCGTCGTCCCCGCCGGCGAGCGTGATGATCAGGCCGCCGAGGACCGGCCCCAACGCCGAGGACACCGAGACCACGAACCCGAAGAGGCCGAAGGCCCGTCCCCGCTCGGCGCCGCGGAAGAGGGTCTGGATGATGCCGGAGTTCTGCGGGGTCAGCAGCCCGGCGCTCATGCCCTGCAGCAGACGGGCGGCGATGACCAGCTCGACGCTCGGCGCCAGGCCGACCAGCGCGCTCGCGGTCACGAACCCGACCAGCCCGACGAGCATCAGCCGGCGTCGCCCGAACGCGTCCCCCAGCCGCCCACCTGTGACGAGCACCAGCCCGAAGGCCAGGGCGTACCCCGACACCACCCACTGCACCGTGCTCGCCGAGGTCCCGAGCCCCTCCTGCATCGAGGGGATCGCGACGTTGACGATCGTGACGTCGAGCAGCGACATGAACCCGACGACCAGCGTGACCGCCAGGATCCGCCAGCGTCGGGGGTCGGGCTCGTACGCCGGCACGCGCCCTGCGCCCGGACGAGCCGGGTCCGCCGCCTCCTGTCGCCTCGCCACCGCCCCAGCCTCCCCCCGCGCCCCACACCCACCCGGGTCCTCACCGACCCCGCCCGCGCCGAGTCGGCACCGGTTCAAGCCTGACTCGGCGCCGAGTCACGCTCGAATCCGTGCCGAGTCGGCGGGGAGGGCGCGGGGCGGGACGATGGGGGCATGAGCGCGCCCGTGACCGTGAGCATCACCCGGCACCTCGACCCCGGCCGGGAGGCGGAGATGGCGTCGTGGCTGCAGGCCGGTACGGCGCTGGCCCAGCGCTTCCCGGGGTTCCTCGGGGCAGGGTGGGTGCGGCCGGAGGCGGACTCGGAGACCTGGCACATGCTCTACCGGTTCGCCGACGCGGACTCCCTGCGCGCCTGGGAGGAGTCGCCCCAGCGGCAGTGGTGGCGCGACTCCGCGGCCGGCCTGGGCGTCGTGGAGAGCCGTGTCGAACGGCGTACCGGCATCGAGGGGTGGTTCGACGAGCCGCAGCACCGCGACATCCGCGACCTGCGCGTGCAGCCGCCCCCGCCGCCGCGGTGGAAGCAGGCGCTGGTGATCTTCCTGGTCTTCTACCCGCTCTCGGTGGTGGTCAACTGGCTCAGCGCCGAGGTGGGCGCGGACGGCCTGCCGCTGCTGCTGCGGGTGCTGCTCGTCATCGCCGTCATGACCCCGACGATGACCTACCTGGCGCTGCCGTGGGTGACGCGCCGGATGGAGTGGTTCCTGCAGGGGCAGCCGCCGCCCTGGCGGCGCTGAGCCCCTCACTAGGCTGGCGGCGTGGCCGACCTGAACATCCCGACCGCTCCGAGCCTGCCCGGCATGCGGCACCTCCACTCCGGCAAGGTCCGCGACCTCTACGAGGTCGAGGCAGGCGAGCACGCCGGCCGGCTGCTCATGGTGGCCAGCGACCGGCTCTCGATCTTCGACTTCGTGCTCGACACGACCATCCCCGACAAGGGCGAGATCCTGACCCGGATGTCGCTGTGGTGGTTCGACCAGCTGGCCGACCTGGTGCCGCACCACGTCGTCTCCACCGACGTCCCCGACGCGGTCCGCGGCCGCGCGGTGGTCTGCGAGCGGCTGGACATGTTCCCCGTCGAGTGCGTCGCCCGCGGCTACCTCACCGGGTCGGGGCTGCTCGACTACCAGGCCACGGGCGAGGTCTGCGGCGTCGCGCTGCCGGCCGGGCTCGTGGACGGCAGCCGGCTCGAGGCGCCGATCTTCACCCCCGCCACCAAGGCCGAGCTCGGTGACCACGACGAGAACGTCTCCTACGACGCCGTCGTGACCACGATCGGCGAGGCCGACGCGGCCCGGCTGCGCGACCTGACGCTGCAGGTCTACTCCCGCGCCGAGGAGCTGGCCCGCGAGCGCGGCATCCTCCTCGCCGACACCAAGCTGGAGTTCGGCCGGCGGGCGGACGGGGCGACCGTGCTCGGCGACGAGGTGCTCACCCCCGACTCGAGCCGCTTCTGGCCGGCCGACGACTACGCCCCAGGGCGCACGCAGCCGTCCTACGACAAGCAGATCGTGCGCAACTGGGCGCTCTCGCCGGAGTCCGGTTGGGACAAGGCCTCGGGCGAGGCGCCGCCGCCGCTGCCGCCGGAGGTCGTCGAGCGCACGCGCAGCAGGTACGTCGAGGCCTACGAGCGGCTGACGGGGGAGCGGTTCTGATGGGGACGAGCCTGCGCACGGTCGGCGGGACGGTCGCGTTCCCGGTCCCGGCCGAGGTCGCCTTCGACTACCTCGTCGACCCGGTCAACCGGCCCGAGTGGCAGTCCAGCCTGGCGTCGGTCACCGACGTCCGCGGCGAGGTCGGCCCGGGCCAGACCTGGACCGACGTCACGAAGCCGGGCCTGCGCCCGGCGATGCGGACCACGGCGTACGACCGGCCGCGCGCGTGGTCCGAGGACGGCACGTGGAATTTCGTCACCGCGATCCTCGACCTCACCTTCACCCCGACGGCGACCGGCTGCGACGTCGGGTTCCGCTTCCGGATCACCGGCCCGGGGCCGGTGCGCGCGCTCGGGCTGCTCGCCTCCGCGGCGTCGGTGCTGCCGGTGCGCGCCGACCTGCGCACCGCCGCCCGGATCCTGGGCGAGCGGGGCTGACCGACGCGGCTCGGCGGGGCCGCTGAGACGGGCCTCCCGAGGGGTGTGGACCGGTGGGTAGGTTGGCCGGCGTACCCGACGTGACGGAGGCCACCTGTGACCAGCTACAACCTCGCCAGCCTGCTCGAGCAGAGCGCGGAGAAGTACCCCGAGCGCGACGCCGTCGTCTTCGGTGACACCCGGCTGAACTACGCGACGGTCAACACCCTCGCCAACCAGGTCGCCGGCGCGCTCAAGGAGCGCGGCGTGGGGCACGGCGACAAGGTCGCGCTGAGCTGCCCGAACCTGCCGTACTTCTCCATCGTCTACTTCGGCATCCTCAAGGCCGGTGCGACGGTGGTGCCGCTCAACGTCCTGCTCAAGGGTCGCGAGGTCGCCTACCACCTGGCCGACTCCGACGCGAAGGCCTACTTCTGCTTCCAGGGCACCCCCGAGCTGCCGATCGGTGAGGCCGGCCACGAGGGCTTCTCCCAGACCGACTCCTGCGAGCACTTCTTGGTCATCACCGCTGACCCCGGCGCGGCCTCCCCGATCGAGGGCACCCAGACGCTCTTCCAGGCCATCGGCTCGCAGGCCCCGACCTTCGAGACCGTCGCCACCGACGAGGACGACACCGCGGTGATCCTCTACACCTCGGGCACCACCGGGCAGCCCAAGGGTGCGGAGCTGCGGCACCGCAACATGCGTGACAACGCGCTGTCCGGCGAGGCGCTCTTCGGGGCGAACGCCGACCAGCCCGACACCTACCTCTGCGTGCTGCCGCTGTTCCACTCCTTCGGCCAGACCGTCATCCAGAACGGCGGGTTCGCCTACGGCGGCACCGTCGTCATGCTGCCGCGGTTCGAGGCCGAGCCGGCGCTGGGCCTGATGCTCAAGGAGGAGGTGACCTTCTTCGCCGGCGTGCCCACGATGTACTGGGGCCTGCTCGGCGCCCTGACCCCCGAGGTCGACGTCGCGACCCTCGCCAAGAACCTGCGGGTCGCCGCTGCCGGTGGCTCGGCACTGCCGGTGGAGGTGCACAAGGACTTCGAGAACAAGTTCGGCGTCACCATCCTCGAGGGCTACGGTCTGTCCGAGACCAGCCCGGTCGCCTCCTTCAGCCCCTACGGCCAGCCCGTGCGGGTCGGCTCCATCGGCACCCCGATCCCCGGCGTGGAGATGTGCCTGCTGCGCAACGACTCGTGGGAGAAGGTGCCCGACGACCTCGAGGAGGACGGCAAGACCGCCGTCGGCGAGATCGCGATCAAGGGCCACAACATCATGAAGGGCTACTACGGCCGGCCCGAGGCGACCGCCGAGGTGCTCGGCACCGTCGACGGCACCGACGGCTGGTTCCGCTCCGGCGACCTGGGTCGCAAGGACGCCGACGGCTTCTACTACATCGTCGACCGGTCCAAGGACATGATCATCCGCGGCGGCTACAACGTGTACCCGCGCGAGATCGAGGAGGTCCTCATGACCCACGAGGACGTCTCGCTCGCCGCCGTCATCGGTGTCCCGCACGAGTCCCACGGCGAGGAGGTCAAGGCGTACGTCATCCTCAACCCGGGTGCCTCGACCACCAGCGAGGAGCTCGTCGCGTGGGGCAAGGAGCAGATGGCCAACTACAAGTACCCCCGCATCGTCGAGGTCGTGGAGAACCTGCCGATGACCGCCACGGGCAAGATCCTCAAGCGCGAGCTCTCGTGAGGCCCTGCGCGTGAAGTGGATCCTCCTCGCGGCCGCCGTCCTCATGACCGCGGGCGGCGGCCTGTGGTGGTACGGCGCCCCGGAGACGCCCTTCGGGCCGATCTTCGCCGGGCTCGGTGTGGCGCTGGCGATCGTGGTGCTCAAGCCCGGGCAGCGCGCCTAGGGGGTCGGCGGGTCTGGGGCGCATACGGCGGGGCGGGCGCCGCCACCCCGCCCCTTCGTCGGAACCAGTCCTCCCGCTCGTTCCTCACGGGAGGACGGCCAGGCCCATCCACCCTCCTCCGGGGCGGGGTGGCAACGCCCGCCCCGCCGCCCGCGCTGACGGCCTGGCGCGTCCTCGTCACTCGAAGGGGTTCGGCAGCGCGCCCGGCAGCCCGGCGAGCAGCTCGCGCGCTCGGGCGGCCGACTTGTGCTCGACCAGCACCTCGTAGCGGGTGGCGACGACCTGGGTGACGGAGGAGAAGTCCCGGCGCCCGCGCGTGGCGGCGTACCCCGTCAGCGCGAAGATCAGGCCGAACAGCGCGCCGATCACCAGCGGCGGGAGCAGGGCGGCCAGCAGCGACTCCTCGGTCACGACCACGAAGACCAGGCCCACGAAGAGCCCGAACCACGCGCCCGAGGCGGCGCCGCTGGCGGCCACCCGCGGGGTGGTGAGCCGCCCGGTGATCTTCTCGATCCGCTTGAGGTCGGTGCCGACGATCATCAGCTGCTCGACGGGGAACTCCTGGTCGCTGAGGTAGTCGACCGTCCGCTGCGCGGCGGCGTACTCGTCGTAGACCGCGAGGGACTGGGGGAACTCCAGGGAGAGCGGGGAGGCGAGGTCGGGACGCTGCGTGGCCATGGCCCCAGTCTGCCGCAGTGTCCCAGCCCCACCGGCTGCGCGCGGGGGCGTCCGGGCGCCCGGATACGATCGTCGTGCTTGTCCACCCCCGCTGCATGAGTGAGCCAGGAGCCGCCCCGTGGCCCGTGTCGTCGTCGACGTGATGCCCAAGCCCGAGATCCTCGACCCCCAGGGCAAGGCCGTGCTCGGTGCCCTGCCGCGCCTGGGCTTCTCCGGCGTGACCGAGGTCCGCCAGGGCAAGCGCTTCGAGCTCGAGGTCCCTGAGGTGACCCCCGAGGTCCTCGCCGAGGTGGAGAAGATGGCCGAGACGCTGCTCTCCAACCCCGTGATCGAGAACTTCGCGGTCCACGTCGAGGACGACCTCACCCCCGGAGCGGGCGCGTGAAGATCGGCGTCGTCACCTTTCCCGGTTCCCTCGACGACGTCGACGCGGCTCGCGCGGTCGGGATCGGCGGGCACGAGGCCGTCGCGCTGTGGCACGGCGAGCACGACCTCAAGGGTGTCGACGCCGTCGTCCTGCCGGGCGGCTTCTCCTACGGCGACTACCTCCGCTGCGGGGCCATCTCCCGCTTCTCCCCGGTGATGACGGAGGTGATCGGCGCGGCCCAGCGCGGCATGCCGGTCCTCGGCATCTGCAACGGCTTCCAGATCCTCTGCGAGTCGCACCTCCTGCCGGGTGCGCTGATCCGCAACGACCACCGCAAGTTCGTCTGCCGCGACCAGCGCCTGCGCATCGAGAACAACCGCACCCCCTGGACCGCGGCGTACGCCGAGGGCCAGGAGGTCACCATCGTGCTCAAGAACGGCGAGGGCGGGTTCGTCGCCGACGCCGCCACCCTCGACCGGCTCGAGGGCGAGGGCCAGGTGCTGGCGCGCTACCTCGACCACAACCCCAACGGCTCGGCCCGTGACATCGCCGGCATCACCAACGAGCGCGGCAACGTCGTCGGCCTCATGCCGCACCCCGAGCACTCCGTGGAGACGCTCACGGGGTCCGGCATCGACGGGCTCGGGTTCTTCACGAGCCTGGTCGAGTCCGCCTTCGCCTGACCCGCACCCGCCTGACCCGCGAGACCTGCAGGAGTCCTGCCCATGAGTCCACGGAGCCTGTTCCGTCGCGTCGCCGTCGCCGAGGCGATCACCTGGGCGCTGCTGCTGACCGGCATGTTCCTCAAGTACGTCACCGAGACCACCGAGCTCGGCGTGAGCGTGTTCGGGATGCTGCACGGTGTCGTCTTCGTGGCGTACGCCGTCGTGGCGGTCGTCGTCGCCGTCGACCAGCGCTGGACCGCTCGACGCACGTTGGCCGCGCTCGCCAGCGCGGTGCCGCCCTTCGCGACGGTGCCGTTCGACCGCTGGGTCGAGAAGCACCACCCGCTCGACGTCGCCTGGCGGCTGCGTGCCGCCGACCCGGCCGGCCCGCTCGAGCGCCTCGTCGCCTGGCTGGTCCGCTCGCCCGCGCAGGGCGTCGCCGCCGGCCTCGTGGCCGTCGGTGCCCTCACCGGCCTCGCGCTGCTGGTCGGCCCGCCCACGGGCTGACGCTCGACCAGCGGGGTGGGCAGGTCCGGGGTACGTGTGGTCAGCTTCGCTTGCCGGCCACGAGGGCCCGCCAGACCTGGCGGTTGACCACGCCCGAGGGCTGCAGGCCGACCTTCTTCTGCCAGGCCTTCACGACCGGCTCGACGCCGGGTCCGTAGACGCCGGTGACGACGAGTCGGTGCTGCGGCGAGGCGGCGTTGAGGGCGCGCTGGAGTCGGCGGACGGCGAGCCCGGCCGAGCCGTACTTGATGGTGGCCTGCGAGCCCGCGGCGAGCAGCGACATCCAGTGCTGGCGCGACCACATGTCGACCTGCTCGAAGCCGCGCTGGGCCTGCCAGGCGCGGGTGGCCTTGAGGGTCGCGGCGCCGTACTCGCCGGTCAGTGGGCCCTCGAAGAGCTTCTTCTCGCGGAGCAGGCACTGCAGCGTGGTGACCAGCGCGGCGTCGGGGACGACGGTCTGGCCGTTCTTCTTCGTCCGCGGCGGGCGCAGCAGCTCGTAGTCCTGCCAGTTGACGCGGGTGCCGCCGCAGCGCTCCTTCTCCGCGCGGGCGGTGGTGCCGCGGCCGAGGTCGAGGAAGTTGCTGTCGATGTTGATCCGCACGCCGCCCCAGGTCTCGTCGTGGCCGCCGAGGTACTGCTTCATCCGACCGCCGGGGCGCCAGCCGTCGTCGCGGATGTAGGTGGTGTCGGTGTTGGCGTTGCCGTCCCAGCGGGCGATCCAGATCGCGTCGGGGAGCGTGAAGCGGTCGGGGCGGTTGATCCGCGCGTCGTCGAGGGCCTTGATGCCCGAGCTGGCGGAGGAGTAGACGCCGGAGACGTAGCCGAGCCGGTGCAGGGCCTGGGTCCAGCCCGAGAGGAAGGACAGCGCGGACTCGCGGCACGCGGTGTTGGTGGCGTCGAAGCCCTCGAGGTCGTACCAGAGGGTGCTGCCCTCGCCGATCCCGAGCGCCTTGGCGTCGGCGACCGTGGTCTCGGCCTCGGCGCGGCCCATGACCAGCGCCTTGTTGTAGGTGCCGGACTGCCCGGGCTTGGGGTTGATCCGCACGTCGTCGTCGTAGCGCGGGAACCGCGGCTGGCAGGAGGCCTGCGGGCCGAGGGTGATCGGCAGCAGCCGCCACCCGAGCCGGGACTGCTGGCGCACCCACTCGGGGGTCAGGTTGGGCTGGTTGCGGCAGGCGCGGGACTTCCCGGAGATGTAGATGCCGACCGCCTGGAACGGCGAGTGGTTCCACCAGGTGCGCATCGCCTCGCTGGTGGGCGCCAGGCACTGGTCGAAGCCGTAGCCGGTGAAGCTGCCGGGCGTCACCACGACCCCGTCCTCGGACACGGTCGGGCTCCGGCGCTCCCCGCTGGCGGCGTACGCCGTGGGGCCGGCGGGGGCGCCCAGGACCGTCACGGCGAGCAGTCCCGACGTGGCGGCGAGCAGCGCACGGCGCAGGCCGCTGCGCAGGCTGCCGTGGGGGTGGTCGGCGATGCGGGCGGGGACCGTTCGGGACATGTGTCGGGCTCCAGCGCGTGGGGGTTCGAGGGCGTTCCGGGAGGCCCGGCCACAGCACGATAACCACACCAGTCACACGAGTAACAGGGCTCCGTGCGAATTACAGACGTGTAGTTCTCGCAGGTCAGAGGGGGTGCGAGTCTCGTCGGCGAGCGCGGTGACGGCAGCGGCGCCGTGGCTCGGTAGATTCCTCCTGTGCTGGACACCGTGGCCGTCGCCGCCGAGGACCCTGACCGCGAGCAGCCCTGGGCCGACCTCGGCCTGAAGGCCGACGAGTACGCCCGGATCCGCGAGATCCTCGGGCGCCGCCCCACCTCCTCCGAGCTGGCGATGTACTCGGTCATGTGGAGCGAGCACTGCTCCTACAAGTCCTCCAAGGTGCACCTCAAGCAGTTCGGCGAGCTGCCCCAGGAGACCCCGGTCGGCAAGATGCTCGCCGGCATCGGCGAGAACGCCGGCGTGCTCGACGTCGGGCAGGGCTATGCGGTGACCTTCAAGGTCGAGTCGCACAACCACCCGTCGTACGTCGAGCCCTACCAGGGCGCCGCGACCGGCATCGGCGGCATCGTCCGCGACATCCTCGCGATGGGCGCGCGCCCGGTCGCGGTCATGGACCCGCTGCGCTTCGGCCCGCTCGACGCCCCCGACACCCACCGCGTGCTGCCCGGGATCGTGGCCGGCGTCGGCGGCTACGGCAACTGCCTCGGCCTGCCCAACATCGGCGGCGAGGCCGTCTTCGACGAGACCTACCTCGGTAACCCGCTCGTCAACGCGCTGTGCGTCGGCGTGCTGCGGCACGAGGACCTGCACCTGGCCAAGGCCTCGGGCGTCGGCAACCAGGTCATCCTCTACGGTGCGCGCACCGGCGGCGACGGCATCGGCGGCGTCTCCGTGCTGGCGAGCGAGACCTTCGACGCCGACGGCCCGGCGAAGCGGCCGTCGGTCCAGGTCGGCGACCCCTTCATGGAGAAGCTGCTCATCGAGTGCACGCTGGAGATCTTCGCCGCGGGCCTCGTCGCCGGCATCCAGGACCTCGGCGGCGCGGGCCTGTCCTGCGCCACCTCCGAGCTCGCCTCCGCCGGTGACGGCGGCATGCACGTCGAGCTCGACCGGGTGCCGCTGCGCGACTCCACGCTCGCCCCCGAGGAGATCCTCATGAGCGAGTCCCAGGAGCGGATGATGGCCGTCGTCGAGCCCGACGACGTGGCCGCCTTCATGGCGATCTGCGCCAAGTGGGACGTCGAGGCGGTCGTGGTCGGCGAGGTCACCGACACCGGCCGGCTCGAGATCGACTGGCACGGCGAGCGGGTCGTCGACGTCCCGCCGCGCTCCGTGGCGCACGACGGGCCGACCTACCACCGCCCCTTCGCCCGCCCCGACTGGCAGGACGCGCTCCAGGCCGACGCCGCCGAGGCGCTGCCGCGTCCCTCCACCCCCGACGAGCTGCGCGAGACCGTGCTGCGCCTCGTCGCCTCGCCGAACCTGTGCGACAAGTCGTGGATCACCGACCAGTACGACCGCTTCGTGCGCGGCAACACGGTGCTCGCCCAGCCGGCCGACTCCGGGATGATCCGGATCGACGAGGAGACCAACCTCGGCGTCGCCGTCTCCACCGACTGCAACGGCCGCTACGCCAAGCTCGACCCGTACGCCGGGGCGCAGCTCGCCCTCGCGGAGTCCTACCGCAACGTCGCCACCGGCGGCGCCGTGCCGCTGGCGGTCTCGGACTGCCTCAACTTCGGCTCGCCCGAGGACCCGTCGGTGATGTGGCAGTTCGCCGAGGCCTGCCGCGGCCTCAAGGACGCCTGCGCCGAGCTCGGGACCCCGGTCACCGGCGGCAACGTCAGCCTCTACAACCAGACCGGCGAGACCGCGATCCTGCCGACCCCGGTCGTGGCCGTCCTCGGCGTCATCGAGGACGTCACCCGTCGCACCCCGTCGTCGTGGTCGGCCGCCGGAGAGCGCGTGCTGCTGCTCGGCTCGACCGCCGAGGAGCTGTCGGGCTCGGAGTGGGCGCACGTCGTGCACGGCCACCTCGGCGGCCGCCCGCCCGCGCTCTCGCTGGCCGGGGAGAAGGCGCTCGCGACGCTCCTGCACGAGGCGGTCGGCCTGGTCTCGTCCGCCCACGACCTCTCCGACGGCGGGCTCGCCCAGGCGCTCGTCGAGGCGGCGCTGCCGTCGATGGTCGGCGCCTCGGTCTCGCTCGCCGGCGTGCACGAGGACCCGTTCGTGGCGCTGTTCTCCGAGTCGACCGGCCGCGTGCTGGTCACCGTCCCGGACGGCGACGTGGGGCGGCTGACCGACCTGGCCGCGCGCCACGGCGTACCCGTCGCGCAGCTCGGCACCACCGGCGGCGACTCCCTCGCCGTCGAGGGGCTCTTCGACCTCGCCCTGCTCGAGGTGCGCTCGGCCTGGATGGCCACCCTTCCCGCCGCCCTCGCCTGACATCCCGCCGCTGGTCGAGCAGCCCGAGCCCCTGGGCGAGGGCGTCGTCGAGACCGCGCGAGTTGACCGTGGTCCCCGACCAAAGGCAGCTCACGCGGTCTCGACGACGGCTCGCTGGCGCTCGCCTGCTCGACCATCGGAGGATGGCTGCGTGCCCGAGGACCTGGTGGTGAGCCGCAGCCTGGTGATCCGGGGTGCGGAGCTGAGCGAGCGGTTCAGCCGCAGCTCGGGGCCCGGCGGTCAGGGCGTCAACACCGCCGACACCCGGGTCGAGCTGCTCTGGGACGCGGCGGGCACCGCCCTGCCCGAGCACGTACGCCGCCGCGTGCTCGACCGGCTGGCCGAGCGCCTCGTGGACGGCTCGGTCGTGGTCGTCGCCTCCGAGCACCGCACCCAGCTGGCCAACCGCCGGGCCGCCCGGGAACGGCTGGCCGCCCTGGTGCGGGAGGCCGCCGCCCCGCCGCCTGCGGCCCGCCGCGCGACCCGCCCCACGCGCGGCTCGCAGCGGCGGCGCCTGGATGCCAAGAAGCGCCGCGGGGACGTGAAGCGTGGGCGTTCCGGCGACTGGTCGTGAGCAACCGGGTGCCGGCACACCCACTGCGTGGCGTTCCGGTTGAACCTGGTGGCTGTTGCAAATCGCCGGGCGAGATCGGCCCGTTTTTGCGGCTGGGGCGAAATACTTGGGCATGGCTCGTTCGTATCGCCCAGTCGTGCGGGATCAGGAGTTCCTGCTCCCGCCGAACATGGCCGACTGGCTACCTGAGG